>OCOJ01033034.1_pt3 | contig 11661 bp, 9 predicted proteins | sample 1539251 | NCBI WGS metagenome assembly OCOJ01 (sample SAMN01911457, study PRJEB22624) | soil metagenome | biome: Soil | place: Malaysia | collected 2012-04-30 | depth RA_metagenome m
ACGGGCTCCGCGGACTGCGGATCGGTATCCTGGAGAATCCAGAACTCGGCCGCGCGACAGCAGAAACGCTTTCCACGGTTCGGCGCGCCGCTCAAACGCTGTGCGACCTGAATTTTCGCGTGGAGCCCCTCAAGCTGGAAAAATTGGACCGCGCGCTGGAACTCTGGTGGTATTTTTTTGGTCCGGTGGTCGGCTCCGTACTTCGCGCTTCCAGCCAGGCGCAGGAATCTCTTCTGAGTCCGATATTGCGCGAATACCTCAGTGTGGCCACGGCGGAGCCGCCGGGCACTCTCGAAACTTTTCTGAGCGCGTGCACCGAGCGCGACTTCGTGCGCGCGGACATTCTACGCCAGCTCCGCGATGTCCCAATACTCCTGTCGCCTGTTTCGACGGCTCCCGCTTTCAAGCACGGCGAGGGAAGCTGCCTCCCCGGCAATCCCTACAACTACCGCGACACCATGCGCTTTTGTCAGTGGCTGAATCTCGCCGGCTTTCCCGGTCTCTCGCTGCCTTTTGGCCGGTCGCCCGAGGGACTCCCCATCAACGTGCAACTGATCGGCCGCCCCTATGAAGAGGATCTCCTGCTTGCGGTCGGTGAAGCGTTGGAACAGGCCCGCGGCCCCTGGCAAGCGCCAAGACTGTAACTTCAATCTCTTTAGCGACTTGCGCGGTTGGGCCGAAGGTAATTTTGATTCGCGGGTCCTCCGATGTAATGCAAAGAGTTTGCGTGTTGGTAAACTGGCCTCCTCCTTAGGCCTTCGGCCGCTGGTGCTCTTAATTGCCCTTGACATAGCCCAAAAAATCTTTTATTAATTCGATTTAATAGGTCATTTGGATGGCAATGACTGTCGGTCGAGGGCAGTGGGCCGCTAGGCGGGTGGGCGGGCCTGTGCTTCGAGCGCGGACCTGTTTACCTGTCTGAGTATCCCCATCGCAAGACGTTAAAACAAGGGTCTCTCGTGACGGAGGTCTATCATGAAGTTGTTGAGCACTTCTTGGGGTCACGCTCGCAAAGTTTGCTTTCTCCCTCTGAGGCGAGAGCAGCAACAATTGTCTTCCAATCAAGGAGTTCAATCCGAGCTTTACGTAATTGCGGAATTCTTGACTGGAACCCATGCTCGGGCAATGCGCCGCAAGTACAAATCAGAAGGTGAATATCGGCAGCTGAGGAGAAATGGCATAAACGTACGGGGTTTGCTTAACGGAAGGGCGTGCGCGTGCTTGTGGGCGTGTCTTCTTATCTTTTTCGCGGGAACAGCAGCGTTTGGTCAGGCCGGAAGAGGTAGCATCAGCGGGACCGTGACCGACCCTGGAGGGGCTCTGGTTCCCGGAGCCCAAATGGTCCTGCTAGACCACTCAACCGGAGCCACGCAACACACCGTCACCAGCAGCGCGGGACTCTACAGCTTCATCTCCCTGAATCCCGGCGTCTATCAGGTCACGGCCAGCCAAGCGGGGTTTGCGAGTGTCGCCCGAGACAAAATCATGGTCACCGTCGATCAGGTGACGGAGGTCAACTTCACCTTGCGCGTTGGTGGGGTAACGGAAGCCGTTACTGTCACGGAAGGAGTGGACTTGGTGGAGCCCGCCAACTCTACCGTCGGCCAGCTCATCGCGGCCCAGACGATCGACCGGGTCCCATTGTTTACGCGCGACGTTTTCGAACTCGTCCAGTTGAGTGCGGGCGTTACGCCAGCCAATGGCACGCCCAACTCATCCAGTTCGTTTGCGATCGAGAACATTTCGAGCGGGCGCCCGGGGATCGACGTGTCCGCTTACACCTTCAACGGCGCTATCAACGGATCCGTTTACTACATGGTGGACGGCAGCCCCATCGGAATTGCCGAAAACAATTCCGCCGCCATCATGCCGGCGATGGAAATTCCGGAGGACGGGGTGAGCGAGGTTCGCGTGGAGACGCAGAATACGTCGGTGTCCTACCAGAGCGGAGGCGCGGGGGTGATCAGCCTGGTGAGCAAGTCCGGCGGCAATGAGTTTCATGGCGACGTTTTCGGGGTTTTCCGGCCCAATGCTCTAGCGGCAAACGAATATTTCAATAAGGCAAGCCAGCTGGCCAGCGGTCTCCACAACACGCCTCCTGGCTTCCACCGCTATCAGGAGGGCGCCGCCATTGGCGGACCCATCAAGCGCGACAAGCTTTTCTTCTTTGCGGATTACGAGGCCACGCAGCAGGAGCTGTTCGACGGTTCGAACACGTTTACCGTCCCGACCAGCGCCGAAAGGACGGGTGACTTCTCAGCCGACAGCTTTACGATCTACGATCCAACGCAGCCGGACGTAGGCGGCCTGCGGCAGCCGTTTCCCAACAACAGGATTCCGAATCCCAACCCCATCGCGCTAAAGTTTCTATCGATGTTCCCCAAGTGCAACCAACCCTCGCCGGCCACGTGCGATTCCGCGACGGATGGCGCTGTCAACAATTTCTATATGCCGGGCTTGGACCCAACTAGAGCACATAGGTTCGACGTACGGGTGGATTGGAACCAGAGCGAGAGGCAGCGCATCTTCACGCGATTCTCCTATGACCGACTGTTCTTCTCTACCTTCAACGCCTTCGACAATATGTGGGACCTGAACTATGCGCAGAACGTGACCAACGGGCGCAACATTCTAGTGGCTGACGACTTCAGCATCAATCCCACCACGGTCCTGCAGTTGCGCTATTCCTTTACCCGCCATTATGAGAACCAAGGAGGGGATCCCCGCCAGGTGGGAACCGACATTACCGCGCTAGGTTTTCCGGCCTCGCTGGCCGCCGAACAGGTCTACAAACTTCTCCCGTTCGCGATCTTTAACGATTTTCCGAACGGCAACGGGATTGGCGGTACCGCCAACTGGAACACGTTTATCTATGCCAGCGAGAACAGCGACGTGAGCGCCGCCATCACCAAAGTCTGGGGCAAGCATCAAATATCAACCGGCTTCGAATATATGAAGCGGTACCTCAATGTCGGCCAGCCGCCGGCGCCCGCTGGCGCCTACGGTTTTGACGTCAGCGCTACGGATCAGTCCACAGCCAATGGCGGAGGCGGCAGCGATTTCGCCTCCTTCCTGGTCGGCATGGGGATGGCGCCGGGTGGCGAAGTTAGTCTCGGCTACAATGGGAATTTCACAAAGGATCTGTTCGCCGCCGAGGCCAACCCGTACTACGCAGCCTTCGTCGAGGATACTTACCACCCCACTAAGACATTGACCATTACCGCCGGCCTGCGCTGGGATATTTTCGGCGGGCGCACCGAGCGCTTCAACCGCTTGGAATACTTCAACCCCAACGCCTCCAATACCGTGAACGGCGTGTCTTATACCGGCGCGGAAGTCTACGTCAAGAGTGGCGCCCGTTCTCCGTATACAACCAATCTGAAGAACTTTGGGCCGCGCCTGGGGGTTGCCTGGCAGCCCATCAAGCACCTGGTCCTTCGCGGTGGCGCAGGCATCTACTACGGCCCTAGCACCCAGAACGTCGGCAGCGCCACCCTTGACACCGATGGATTCTCTTCTGGCACGACGTGGAGTTCCACCTGTTTTAACGCAGACGGCAATACGGTCTATTACGGTACCGCAACATGTGTAGGGGCGGCTCCTGGAAGCCCGGCCGCGAGCTTCACGGGCATCTATTCCCTAAGCAACCCCTTTCCGAATGGACTTGTTCCCACCTTCACTAGTCCGCCGTCAGGTCTGGGAAACAACCTGGGGATTACCCTGAGCACGGTGCTGCATTCCCAGCGCACACCCACCACCTACAACTACAACTTCGGCGTGGAATATGAGCTGCCGCGTCAGTTTATCGTGAGCGCCGCCTATGTCGGCAGCCGGGGACTTTTCCTGCCCTTTACCAATGTCGATCTAAACGATCTCGATCTGGGCACGATCGCGCAGTACGGCTATTCGCTGTGCGTCGACACGTCTAACCCGAACTGCCAGATGGTAACGAACACCTGGGCAGGCATACTGCCTCCCACCAATGCCAATTACGGCGCTGCCACCGTTCCCTTGTGGGCCTCGCTGCAGAAATACCCGCAATTCGGCAACGGCACCTATGGTGACGGCAACGGCGTCGTCGTCCATGGCTACCCGGCAGGCGATTCTGAATACAATTCCTTGCAAACCAAGGTGCAGAAGAGGCTGACAGGCCATTTCACCACGCTTGCTACGTTCACGTGGGCGAAATTGTTGACCGACGACAGCCAAACTCCCTTGGGCTTCGTAGGCTTTCACCTTGGCTATCCTCAGGACTGGAGGAATTTGCAATACGAGCACTCGGTCAGCCCTCAGGATGTCAAATATCAGTTCACCGGGCAGGTATCCTACGACCTGCCGGTTGGCAAGGGCCGGGCCGTAAATCTGAACGGCGTGGGCAACGCCTTTTTGGGCGGCTGGACCATCAATGGCATCGTTTATCTCAGCACTGGCGTTCCCATCGCTTCACCCATCATTGGGGCACCGATTTCATACATGCCGAATCAGCGCCCCGACCTGACCTGCAATCCGGCAACTGGCGCTCCGCATACGGCGGCGACATGGTTCAACTACAGCTGTTTTTCCTTTCCCGCCAGCCCCTTCGTTCCGGGAACCGCCCCGGCCTATCTTGACCACGTTCGCACCATGGGAGCGCGGGATCTGGACCTCTCGCTGTACAAGAGATTCTCGCTGGGCGAAAAGAGAGAGCTACGCTTGGAGGTCTCCTCCTACAATGTGACCAACCGGGCACAGCTGGGAATGCCGAACGTGCCGAGCCTGACCAGTCTGCAGGACCCGGGAGTGGCGGCTTCTTTCGGACAGATCACGACCACTGTCAATACACCGCGCCAGTTCCAGTTTGGCGCGCGGTTTAGTTTCTGACAAATCGAAGGGCATTGAGTTCCGCTGGGAAACATGCAACGCCTTCAACCACACTCAATTTGGCACAAACGCACTCACCGGTGTGGACCGCACCTTTGGTTCAAGCACATTCCTAACGGCACTTGATGCGCATGACCCGCGGATCATGCAATTTGCCCTGAAGTTCATTTTCTAAAACAATGATCGGAACTGAGGGCGGCGAGTCCCATCGCCGCCCTTTTTGTCTCACTGACGTTTTGTCCTTGTCGTCTGGGAAGGAATAGAATGCATGCATGAACCGACGCACGTTTATAGAAAGCACCGTCGCAGCCGGCATTCTGACTTCCCTTCCTATGCAAACCTTTGGCGCCACACGCCAGATCGGCAAAGTCGGCGTCCAACTCTACACCGTCCGCGCGGCCATGAAGCAGGACTTTGCCGGCACGATCGCGCGCGTCGCCGACATCGGTTACAAGGAGGTGGAATTCGCCGGCTACTTTGATCATTCCCGGGGGAGGTCCGCGCCAGCCTGACGGCTAGCTACCAGTATGTTTCGACGCTGCGATTTTAGGCCGTGCATGCTGAAAACGCAGGGACGGAGCGCAGACGTCGCCGCCAACCCCGGCGCATGGCGCTTGATTTCGACTTTCCAGCCGGCTTCGCGCTCACCTATAATCGGCCCCTGTTGACGGAGTCTTCGCCTTGGCCGAAACCGCTACCAGCCCGGAACGCTATTCCCTCGCGGTGATCACCGACGACGAAGAGCTGTATCCCGAAGTCCGGAAGTACTTAGGCAGCCAGTTGCGCACGTCCCTGGCCTCGACCGAAGAGGAAATCAAGGACGTTCTGGCACAGCCCGACCTGCATGCGATTCTCTTCGATCTCGACTGCATCGGAGATGGTCCGGGCGACGGTCTGGAGGTGCTGCAAGAAATTCGCAAGATTCGTGACGACGTTGTTCTGGCGGCGTTCACGCGCACCAACAACCGCAACATCCCTTNTGAAGGCCAGCCAGGCCGGCGCCGATGAATTCTTTCTGTTTCCCTTGAACTACGAAGAATTGAAGATCGTGCTCAACCGCGCGATTGAAAAGCGCGCCCTGGAATTGGAAGGACGCCGGCTCGTCCAACAGGCGGAGAGTAAGACCGCGTTTTACGGACTGGTTGGCGCCAGCGCCGCCATGCAGAAGATCTACCTGGCCATTGAGGCGGTGGCCCGGACCGGCGCGAGCGTCGTGTTGCGTGGGGAAAGCGGTGTGGGCAAAGAGCTGGTTGCCCAAGCCATCGTGCAGTGCAGCGAGCGAGCCGACAAGCCTTACGTCGCCCTCAACTGCTCAGCACTTCCCGNATACCCTGATGGAGTCCGAACTCTTCGGTTACGAGAAAGGCGCCTTTACCGGAGCGGACACCGCGAAACCCGGTTTGATTGAGCTCGCGCAGGGCGGCACTTTGTTCCTGGACGAAATCACCACTCTGCCCCCCGGTTTGCAGAGCAAACTTTTGCGCGTGCTCCAGGATCGCTCCGTTCAGCGCCTCGGCGGCCGCAGCGCCAAAAAAATCGATTTCCGCCTGATTACTGCAACCAACGAGGACCTCGAAGATTGCGTGCGCAAAGGCCGTTTCCGCGAGGATTTGTATTTCCGCATCAATGTAGTGCCCATTACCGTCCCGCCGTTGCGCGAACGCAAAGGCGACATCCACCTGCTGGTGGATCACTTTTTGCGGATTTACTGCGCCTCCGCCAAAAAGCCAGTGAAAGCCCTGAAGCCGGACGTGCTGGAGATTCTGGAAGACTACGCCTGGCCTGGAAATGTGCGGGAACTCGAGAACATCGTCCAGCGGCTGGTGGTCATGAACGATAGCTCGACCATTACTGCCGAACATCTCCCCCAGAACCTGCTGTATTCGAGCACCGCCAGCCAGGAGGCCATTCTGATTCCCGAAAAGGGAGTGGATTTTGATGCCGAGCTGCAGCGCATCGAGGTCGCCTACCTGAACGCCGCCCTGCGCCGCACCGGGGGAAAAAAGAGCGCCGCCGCCGCGCTCCTGCAGATCGACCCGCAACGCATGAAGTACCTCTGCCGCAAGCACCGCATCGAATGAGCGTGGAAGGTGAATTTTTCACCCATGCCTCCCCGGTGGTGGTTAAATTTTTACCCTAGCTTGGTTAATTTTTTACCTAAGGGGTAGTTTTTCACCCTGTCCGTCCGGCCAGCCCCTAGTACCTTGGTACTAAGTCGCCTGTTTTCTTCGGATGCCATTTTTCAGGAGCGCTCCACGGGTTTGGCACTCTTCCTGCTGTTATCCCGTGCATCAGCGGGCCAAAAAAATCAATCAAGGAGCGAGTGAGACATGTCAATTCAAAAGAAGAGTCTGATCAGCACCCTGCAATCCACCAAGANAGGCCAACATCGCTAAGGAAACTGTCACACCGGAAGGGACGACAAAAGCAGCCGGCCTGAAAGCATCACCTATCAGCAAACTGAGTGCCAAGTACAAGCTGGTACAGAAGGCCGCTGGTAAGCAGGTGACGGCGCAGAAGGCGGCTGGTAAGCAGATGGTGCTGGCACAGAAGGCAGTCTCTAAGCAGGTGACGGCACAAAAGGCAGCCTCTAAGAGGTGAAAACCAATGCGCGTCCCGGAACGAACAGAGCCTGCGTAGGCTTCAACGTTAAGAGCGTGAGACATTTTGGAGCCAGACTGTCAGACACAGTCTGGCTCTTTTTCTTACCACAGCTTGCGTCCGAGAAAGCGACGGATCCCCTCCCAACTGAACCGGAGTATGCTCCGTCTCTCCCCGTAAACGCGCGCGCTGCCCGTCATGCCCGCCTTTAGGGTCGCGTCCGGGTTAGGAATGTACAGGTCTACGACATAGAAGCTGGGTGAGCCAAGGCCTCTATATTCCGTGGACTCAGCGAGAACCGGATCGATCTGAGTTGAAACGTGCGATATTTCAGTGACCGGGACGTCCCACCTCTTCAGGGAGCCGTCCACTTGTATATGAGCTTGCGCTCCGACTTTGGCTTTCGACACCTCATGCTCGGAAAGATAAATCCGAGCGCGCATCAAGCTCAGGTCCCCGATTTCCATCAACCCCGCTCCCTCCGGCACATAGGCGCCCAGGCGGTCGCTCAATCGAGGGGTGAGGACCACTCCGGAAATGCGGCTGGTGATGATCAGGTTGGCAGCCTCGGCGGAGAGATTGCGACGTTCCTGGCTCAGTTCCTCGCGCTGCTGGATAGCCTGACCAAGATCCCGGTAACGCATCGCGGCGGATGCCGCGCGCATCGTGGAGACGGCGTAATCGGCATTGGTGCGTCCGAACTCTGACTCCAAAGGAATATTGCGGAGTTCCAGCAATTTCGCCCCGGATTTCACCGCCATCCCTTCCTCCGCGTAGACGCCAATAACCTTGCCTGGCACCTTGGCCCGAATCACTTCGCGTTGCGCTGGCTCCAGGACGAATCGCCCCAGCGCCGATTCCCTCCGCAGGGGAATTGCAAGAATCACAACCAGGGCCAACGCCACACCCAGCCCTTGTTTCGAGAAAAGCCACTCACCCAAACGATCTTTCTTATCTAAATAGACGAACTTCATAAAGTTCACCAATTTGCGAATCCGCGATCGGAAAACCAAAGCTGCCGTTCCGAGCTCGGGAATGAACGACCAGTCCGGGTTAAAATTCCGAAAGATGTTTCCAACAAGCCGGGCCACAACAAACAAGACCGTATAGCTGTAGAGTCCTGACAAGAGCGCGTAAACCGCATAACCAAAACGGCGGCGTTTGGGAACATAAGGAACCTCCACCGGCAGGCCCCAAACATTTTTCTTGACCCAAGCAGATACGTAGGCCGTCGAGTTTTCCTTCAGCTCAACAATCTCCATCAATTCGCACATCATGTAATAGCCGTCTAGCTTAATCAGCGGGTTCCAGTTGATTAAGACGGAGGCGAAACCGGTCATCAACATCAGGAAATAAGCCAGGTTGTGGATTGCGGTATCCGGCGGAGTGCCCCACCAGACGATTGTCGCGAACGCACAAATATATAGCTCCGACCAGACTCCGGCTAAGGAGATTATGAAATTCTGGAACATCGTGGCTTTGATTACCCCTTCGCTGGTGTCCGTGTAGAAGGCGGGGGTCAGGTAGATCAAGAGAAATCCCATGGCAGGGACGCGGGCCCCGAAGTGTTTGCAGGCATGCCCATGGCCGATTTCATGCCAGCACATGGTGACCACTGCCAGGATATAGAAAATGCCAGCGTCAGCCCACGACTTGTCTGCGAAGTTGAAAAAGTGCAGGCTATCGCGCCCGACCTCGGACCAGTGGGCGATGGTTATGCCCGCCACCAGGGCAAACAACGCCAGGGTGAGGACAGTGAACCACCAGGTGTAGATGAAGCTGGTATATTTATGGAGCCAGGTCAGAAAACGGTCCGGGTTCACTGCGGGAAAGGCGATTTGCGATAAGTCGCCATACCTGTTCTTCTTTGACTTCAGGACTTGTTGCCGTTCCTCTGCGCTCAGCTGCATCAGTTGGACGTTTTTTTCCTGTTGGGTTTTGTACCAGAAGTCCATCGCCTCCAAAGAGGCTGCAAATTCTCGCACCTCTTCTACGTCAAACTCTGTACCGGTCTGAGCTGAATGCTCTTTAGCGACTTCCTCAAAGGTGCGCTTCCCGTCAAACATCTGTACGAGTGCCCAGTTTTGTGGAGGAAAACGGTACATGGCTTCCTGGCTGGGAACCAGAACACGAACAACGGGCCGTCCATCTTCAATATGCTCCTGAAAGACCGCATCGGGAGGCATGCGAGGACAGCGCAGCGCAAGAACTCGCGCTGGAATCTCAGGCAGAGCTGCGTTAAGAACACGCGTGAGATTCATCGAAGGCTCACTGGGGGTTGGCGACCCGCACGCTGGCGGTCATGCCGGGGCGCAACGCGCCGCGCTCTCCCAACAACTCGACCAGCNACTTCAAAGGTTCCGCTTGCGGGATCGACGACGGGACTGATCTCCTTCACGCGCCCGGTGTGCTTCTCGCCGGGCGCATCCGCGGACGTCACTTCCATCGCCTGGCCCGCGCGCACGCGTCCGAACATCTTCTCCGGCAGCGTAAACCGCATCATCAATGGCCCCTCGGCCGAAATCCAGAAGAGGCGCTCCCCTTTCGCCACGTTCTGCCCTTCGCGCACATAGCGCCGCGCGATCAGCCCGTCGAAGGGAGCAGCGACCTTTGTCTTTTCCAGTTCCAGCTCGAGGGCGTGTTCTTCCTCACGCGACGTATTCAATGTCTCTTTCACGCGTTTGATGTCCCACTGGTCGGACTCCGCCTTGTACTTGGCGTGCTCCAACTGCTCCTGAGTGGTCAGGCCGAGATCCCACAAGCGTTGTTGGCGCACATAATCCGCCTTCAGCACCTCCGCCTCCGCTTCCCAGTTTCTTAGGTCGGCTTCAATACTGCGCGATTTGGCTCGCGTAGCCTCCAGGTTGGCGGCGATTTGCCGGTCGTCGAGACGCGCAAGAATGGTTCCGGCCTTAACGCGTGCCGGCGCATCAAAAAAAATCTTGGAAAGTATCCCGTCCCGCTGCGCGGTCAGGTCCACCTGGTGTTCCACGATGATCGGGCCGGAAACATTAATGTAGTTTTCCGCGGTCTCCGCCCCCGGCGCCGGCGCAGCAACCACTGGCGCAGCCGGTGACGCCGGAGCAGCGGCAGCATTCGTTACCGCAGGCGTCCCGGGATTCGTTTCCCGGCAACCGGAAGCGAGGAACGCGGTCCCAAATAGAATTGCCACGACCACTCTTCTCATAGCCTCTCCGCTGTACCTCTACCACCCCAGCCAGTACCAAATCTTTGCGTACACCCAAAGAAACGGCCGGCGGAAAAACACGTAGCCCGCCGGATACCAGCCGATCCGCACTTTTCCCCGCCCTTCCATTCCGGCGCGAATCGCCCCATCGGAATTGGCAACGCCCACGCGCGCATAAAACACAGGGGTTTCGTGGAGCAGTTCCGCCTTCGGACTGACGATCTGCACGTCGCCGTGAAACGTGCGTGTCGGATAGCTGTTCAGCTTCACCACGGCTCTTTCCCCGGTCTTGAGCAATCCTGCGTCAACGTCATCGATGGCCACATCCACCACCGCTTGCGAAGTGTCCACGACCTCGGCAAAAGAATCCCCTTGTTGCAGTTTACGCCCGGCAAACGTCTCCACGTGCGGCGTGGCCACAACCCCATCGATGGGTGAGCGCAACTGCGCTTTCTCCAGCAGTTGCTGCGCGCGCCCCAATTCCGCTTTCCAGTAGTCCGCCTGCACCCGATGGACTCCTGCCTCGGTCCCGTCGTTTGTGGCCAGCGCATGGTTCATTTGGAGCAATGCCGTCTCGTATCTGGCCTGTGCCTCCGCCACCGCCGACCGCAGATTCCACGATTCCATTTCCGCCAGTACCTGGCCGCGCTGCACCGGCTGTCCTTCGCGCACNAAACACTTTGCTGACCACTCCTTCAACTTCCGGTTGCACCAGCGCACGGCGCACCGGAGCCACCACCGCATCTCCATCTACGCGCAGTGGTAGTGGGCAAAACGCAAGGAAAAGGATGGCCGCCGCGGCCGCCGCGTAAGACAAGGTGCGCCGGCGCTTCTCCATTGCCATGAACTTGCGCTTGCGGACCAACACTGGCTCCAGCACGGAGATGAACGGCACTTCCTTGTAGAGTTGCGCGTTGCGCAAAGCCACCGTGGCCTGGCTGGAGAGCACGTCCAGGATTTCCAGGTGCGCCGGGCCCAGAAAGTCCGGGTCGCTGCTTTCCATCGCCAGCATG
>OCOJ01033459.1_pt1 | contig 11647 bp, 10 predicted proteins | sample 1539251 | NCBI WGS metagenome assembly OCOJ01 (sample SAMN01911457, study PRJEB22624) | soil metagenome | biome: Soil | place: Malaysia | collected 2012-04-30 | depth RA_metagenome m
GGACTATGGCAGCCTGGACCAGCGATCTCACGACGGCCGAGAGGACCTTCCCCATCACTATGGCCCCCCTGGAGACCGGTGTGCTGAGGACCTTGTCGAGGAACCCGAACCGCCTGTCCCAGACGATGGACATCCCGCTGAACATGGCCGTGAAGAGGATGACGAAGGTCAGCATCCCCACCGCCATGTATGAGAAGTAGTCCGAGACGCCAAACACGCCCTTCAGCAGGGCCGCCACGTCCTGGCTCGGGAGTCCGGAGCCCGCGAGGATCTTGGAGAAGTTCATCGCCTGCCCGAAGAGCCCCAGCCAGATGACGGGCTGGATGAGCGTCATGAATAGCAGTACCGGCGTCTTGTACCACTTCATGAGCTCGCGGTTCGTGAGGGCCCACAGCCCGTGGACCTTCGACTTGTCGGTCTTCTCCATCCCCCACGCCGGCGCAGGCCCGGTCGGCGGGCCGACCGAGGGGGCCGCTGCGGAGCGGATCCTCGAGGTCACCTCGACCGCGCCCTCCTGAGAGTGACGCGCTGGGCGAACATGTCCGCCCTATCCGCCTCCGCGTCCCTGAGCGTCCGGCCGGTGTACTCGANGCCCTGTCCGCCTCCGCGTCCCTGAGCGTCCGGCCGGTGTACTCGAGGTAGACCTGGTCCATCGAAGGCTTGGTCACCATGATGCTGCTCACGTGGTACCCCTTCGAGGTTATCGCCTCGATTATGGCCGGCGCAGCCTCCTCTCCCTCCTCCGCCTTGATTCTGTACACCGAGTCGACGCGCTTGACCTCCTTCACCGACTTCGACTGCATGATGAGAGGGGTCAGGTCCTCGGCGGCCCCCCGGACGCCTAGCTCGACTATGTCTCCCCCGAGGCTCGCCTTCAGCTCCGCGGGGGACCCCATCTTGACCAGCCTCCCGTGGTCGATTATCGCAATCCTGTCGCAGACGCCGTCAGCCTCCTCCAGGTAGTGGGTCGTCATGAACAGGGTCATCCCGTAGTCCGCCTTCAGCTTCTTGATGTAGTCCCAGACCGCGGCCCTCGTCTGGACGTCCAGCCCCAGCGTCGGCTCGTCGAGGAAGAGCAGCCGGGGGTGGTTGATGAGCCCGCAGGCTATCTCCAGCCTTCTCCTCATCCCTCCGGAGTAGGTCTGGACCTTCCGGTCGGCCGCGTCCTGGAGCCCCACGAGCTCGAGCAGCTCCTTAGTGCGCTCCTTGGACACGCTCCGGGGGATCCCATAGAGGTCTGCGCAGAAGCGGATGTTCTGGTATCCCGTGAGGTCCTCGTCGGCGGTGTACTCCTGCGGGACGATGCCGATGGCGGCCCTGACGTCGTTGGGGTGGGATCCGATGCTGTACCCGCACACCTCGGCCGTCCCCGATGTGGGCTTCAGGAGTGTGGTCAGCATCTTGATCGTGGTGGTCTTGCCCGCCCCGTTAGGGCCGAGGAATCCGAAGATCTCGCGCTCTCCCACTTCGAAGCTCAGGCTGTCGACAGCCTTGAGCCTGCCGTCGAACGACTTGCCGAGGCCGTCCACCCGTATGACGGCCGTGTCACTCTGCATCCTGGCCGCCTCCGAGCCTTGCCAGCCTCTCGCTAAGCTCCCTTATCTTGGGGGCGCTGTCCTTGACCTTCTCCCCCTCGCTCTTCGAGAGGTCTTCAAGGTAGGAGACATATCCTGACATCTGCTCGATGACGTCCGAGACGGACCTTGGGCCAGCGCCGGGGGAGCCGTGAGGCCAGTCCGCTTCGTCCCTGCCCGCCTTGGTGAGCTCGTATCTCCTGTCGGGGAGCTTCGCGATGACTCCGTCCTTCTCCATCGAGTCCAGGAGCGGGTAGACGGAGCCGGGCGACGGCCTCCACATTCCCCTGCTCATGGACTCGAGCGCGTCCATTATCTCCACCCCGTTCTTGGGCGAGTCATGAAGCAGGTACATCACCCAGTGGCGGAGCCCACGGTGGGTCCTCTTCGCGTAGTTGAAAGCCCACGGAAACATTCCGATATCGGTTCCTCGAACATGTTTCGATATCGGAACTATTAGAACATTGCGATACGACTACGCGTAGGCTTCCTCGCCGTGCTGGCTCTCGTCAAGGCCCAGCTCCTCCTCCTGCGCGCTCACCCTGACCGGGGTGATGAAATTGATGATCTTGAGGAGGAAGAAAGACCCGAGGAAGGAGAAGCCGCTCACCACCGCTATCGCGAATATCTCGATCCCCAGTAGGTGCGGGTTGCCGTAGAGCGCGCCGTTCACCCCGTTGATGGTGGCCTGCGCGAAGATGCCTGTGGCGATCACGCCCCACATGCTTCCTGCTCCGTGGCAGGCGAACACGTCGAGAGAGTCGTCGAAGATGTTGCGGCTGGCCCTCCAGTTGGCGACGAAGTTGGAGGTGATCCCGACCACGAACCCGATGATTATGGCCGGTCCCGTGGCCACGTACCCGGCCGCCGGGGTGATCGCCACAAGCCCGCAGACGGCTCCGACGGAGATGCCGACGGCAGAAGGCTTCCCCTTCCGCGACCAGTCCACGAGCATCCAGCTGACCGCGCCCGCCGCGGCGGCCATGTTGGTGTTGACAAGGGCCTGGACGGCGACCTCGTTCGCCGCCAGGGCGCTGCCGCCGTTGAACCCGAACCACCCGAACCACAGGATAGCGGCCCCAAGGATCACGAAGGGGACGTTGTTGGGGCGGACCTCCTCGGCCTTCGCCACACCGGTCCTGCGTCCGAGGACTATCGCGGCGGCTAGTGCCGAGACTCCCGCCGAGATGTGCACCACGAGCCCACCTGCGAAGTCGATCACTCCGAGTTGCTGGAGCCATCCGCCCCCCCAGACCCAGTGGGCGATGGGGGCGTAGATGAAGGTCGCCCAGGCGACCGTGAAGATGAGGAGGGCCTTGAATCTGATCCTCTCGGCGAACGCGCCTATGATGAGGGCAGGGGTGATGGCGGCGAACTTCAGCTGGAAAGCGAAGAAGAGGAGCTCAGGTATCACCTGGTCGGGGGAGTACGGTGTAGCGCCGACGCCCATCAGCCCTGCCTTTGACAGGTCGCCGACGACCCCGTTGATCGACGGCCCGAAGGCCTCGCTGTAGCCCCAAAGGGCCCAGACCAGGCTCACGACCGCGAAGATCGTCATGGTCTGCACGATGGTGGAGATGAGGTTCTTCCTTCGCACCAGGCCGCCGTAGAAGAAGCCCAGCGCCGGCGTCATCAGCATGACCAGCGCGGTCGCTGCCAAGACCCAAGCTACTGCGCCGGAATCTATCACTCGGAGACCCCTTGGCACGGCGCCGAGGATTTGGGTTATTTAGCCTCATAAGACGATTCTCGAATGAGTGATCGTGCGAGGGTCGCGCAAAGCGTCGGACGTCAGACGCCGAAGACGTGCCTTCCGTGCCCGGCCCTGAGCCATGCGATTGCGATTGCTCCCAGCCACATGAGGGTTCTCACCGACAGTCCCGTGAGCAGGACACCGCCGACGTCCACCCTCCCGAAGACTGGGACGGCCGAGATGAGGAAGAGACCAGAAGATATGAACCACGTCACCGATTCCGACCGGAGCTGGCTCACCATCTCGGGTGGGACGAGGCGCTTCTCCTCATCGGCGAGGGCGAGGGTGAAGACGGCGAGGATCAGGAGCATGATTCCGAGGTCGACCCCGTATAGGGACGAGGCCGCCTCGAAGAGGGGGACGCTGGGGGGAGTCGCAGAGTTCCCCGACCTGATGATGTTGAAGATGAACGGCTCCAGGGAGACGGTGAAGAGGAGCAGGGTGTTCAAGGCGACGGTCCTTGTCGTCTCCAAGGGGAGCGCCGACATGATCCTGGTGTACCTGAGCCAGATCGAGATCAGGACTATGAAGTTGAACCCGAAAGTGAAGATGTCCCTGTAGAACTCCGTGTCCGTGGTCGGGGGGTTGCTCACCAGGGCGAAGGCGCCTATCGAAAGCGCGAGGCCGAAGATCAGGTCGGAGAGGGACTCGATCCTTGGCCTTGGTCTCCCCCGTCGTTCGCTGTCCTCCAAGGTTCAGGGCGGGACTGGGATCGGGCGTTATATTCTTGACCGGGGATGAGCGCCTGAGGAATCGGGCGGGGATGGACCTCATCCGCTTTACCACGGGTCGCTTCTCACCTCCCATCCGCCGAGCCGCCAAGCGAGCCTGATGCTTTGAGGGTCGAACGTCTCCGTATTCTCCGCCTTGCTACCCCACGCACAGAACCCGCAGCGCTCCCCAGGGCACGAGCTGGAGACGGCCGCATGAGTGGCGGCTCCCGAGGGCCCGAGCCCCGCGAAAACGCCTATTACGGAGAGCCAGGGCGTTCCACGAGCTTGCCGGAGACGAGCGAGATCACGACCCTCGAGGAGTTGAGGAGGCTAAGACTCGCAGACGATGGATACTGCGTCATAACGGACTCGGCTCGCCCCGCACTCGTGCACAGGCTGAACTCGAAGTGCATCAACATGGACAGCTTCAATCTGAAGGTCGGGATAAACGGGCGCAGGCAGGGGAGCTACTACTGGGTCGACAGCCTCGCCACCGCGGCCCGCGAGTACGGAGCCAAGCGATGCAAGGCCTGCAAGCCCGAGCTCTTCCTAATCCCGCCATCGAGCCTAGACCAGTAACCAATGCTACTCTCCGGGGCCATGCCCTGCAGGACCTTCATGAAACGTTGTCGAGAGCGTCTACTCTTCGTGGGCAAAAGGCCGCCCTGCTGGTCCCGGGGGATGGCTACCCTTTCTCGCGAGGCCATACGACAGCCCTGCCGTGATCACCGTTACCGCCAAGAGCGCGCCCGACCAGGGAGGCAGCAGGTCGACTCCCACCGCCACCCCTGTCGCCTCCAGGGACGCGATAGAAAGCGCTAGGACGCTCAGGGCGACCGACATCGACTTGAAGCCGCCCGAGTTGTTGATCCTTGAGAACACCTCCCTGAGCACCAGGCTATCGAGGGTGTCTGTCGGGACCATCCCTGCCGCGAAGAAGCCGGAGAGGAGGAGCGCGACCTGGACTCCCTGGGTAGCCGACGCGACCGCGGAGACTGCGAGGGCGGAGACCTGGGTGGCGGTGTCGAAGCCCAGCCCGAACACGAACCCTATGAGCAGCGGCGAGCCCGCGCTGCCCGCAAAACGCGTCATCCTGGCCAGCCTCATCGCGAGCATCCCGAACCCAGACCTGCCGTACCTCCGCAAGCTATAGAGGTTGATCCCGCCTATCAGGGCCAGGACGCACGCCCCCAGGACGCCGCCGACGACCTGAAGACTGGCCTGGGCCTCGAGGCTCTTGACGACGTAGACGAGCGCGACCATCTCGGCGCACACAGCGAGCATGTGCCCCGCGCTGAAAAGGGAGCCTATCCATCGCGCGGACTTGACGGCGCTGCGCATCCTGACGAGGTTGTCGATGGCTGCGATGTGGTCCACGTCGAGCGCGTGTCGAATGCCCAGGAGGACCATGACTGGAACGGCCGCGGCCAGGAAGAAGGACAGGTCGGCCATGCCGATATCGTCGCCCAGGGTACGGTAGTTAAGTTGCCTGCCGGATTCCCAACGCTGAGAACGTCCAGTTGGGGGCCGGGAACTCTGCCTACTCCAGGCCCAGCTTTCTCACCAGGCGGCCGTACCTCTCGTCCCCCCTGGCGTCGTCGAGGAACTCGTCACTCCTGATGTAGATGAGGTCCAGCTCTTTCCGTTCCAACGCCTTCTCGAGCCAGGCGAAGCCTTCGTCGATGTCCCCCAGCTTGAAGTGGATGTCCGCAATGAACCTGACTGTGGTGTACGTCTCGCCGATGTGGGACTTCAGCTGGGGGAGCAGCGCCCTCATGGCCTTCCTGTCGCCCTGCAGACATGCAACCATGGCGTCAGCAGCCAGCGAAGCCCAGGGCGATGATGGCCCGGCCAGGCTGGCGCCGCTTGCGGCCTCCTTCTTCGCCTCGTCCATCCTGCCGAGCTTGCCGTAGAGCCAGGCCATCTCGAACCGGGCGCTGGGGTCCTCCGGGTTGAGCTCGGCCGCCCTCTTGGCGAGTTCGAGCCCTGTCGCATAGTCCCGCCTCGCCTCGTAGAGGATGCAGTGGACCAGGCAGATGATCTGCGAAAGCGGGTCGAGCTCTGTCGCCTTCTCCACGTGCGCCGCCGCCTCGTCCCACCTCTGCCGGGCCATGAGGATCTGGGAATACCACTGGTGCGCGCTCGCGTAGCTCGGCTTCAGCTCGATCGCCTTCGACAGCTCCCTCTCGGCCCCCTTGAGGTCGAAGTCGAAGAGGAGGGTGACGCCCCTGGTGGCCAGCGCCTCCGGCAGCTGGGGGTCAAGCTCGAGGGCCGTGGCTACCATGTCCCGCGCCTTCTCCCTGTTCTCCTCCACGTCAAGGGCGAACTTCGTGGTCAGGACCTGGTAGCAGTCTCCGAGCCCCGAGTAGCCGAGGGCGAACTTCGGGTCGATCTCGACGGCCCGGCGGAAGCATTCGGCCGCCCTGTTGATGTCCTCGAGGCTCCTCCTGTTCCAGTAGTACCTGCCCTTCAGGTAGAGGGCGTAGGCTCCGGAGTCGATGCCGTGCCTTTCCTCGAACTTCGCGGTCACGGCGGGGTGGAGCTGCACCTGGAGGGCCTCCGCCACCTGCTTCGCTATCCATGTCTGGATCTCGAGGATGTCCTTCAGCTCGCGGTCGTAGCTCTCGGCCCAGATGTGCCGGTCATGCCTGGCGTCGACCATCTGGACCGTCACCCTCAGCCTGCTCCCGGCCTTCCTGACGCTCCCCTCCATCACGGTCCCCGACCCCAGCTCACGGTAGATCTCCCTCAGAGGCTTGGGGCTCCTCTTGTACTGCATGACCGACGTGCGCGAGATGACCTCGACGTCTGGTATGCGTGACAGGGTCGAGATCAGCTCCTCGGTCATGCCGTCCGCGAAGTACTCGTCGTCGGGGTCGGGGCTCATGTTGGCGAAGGGCAGGACCGCGAGGCGCCGGGAGTCAGGCTCGGGGAGGCCCCCCCTCGATGGCAGCTCGCGCGTCGCCATCCTGTAGACGTCGATGGGCGTGGCAATGTTCTTCAGCAAGGGAGCGCCAAGCCTTGTGAATGCGAACGGGACCTTGTTCCTGACCTGGTCGTAGACCTGCTGGGAGACGCAGACGCCTCCCGCCTCCGCGAGTGGCTCGATGCGGGCCGCGATGTTCACCGTGTCCCCGAAGACGTCCCCCTCTTCGTGTATGACGTCCCCCACGTGGATGCCGATCCGCACCCTGAGCCCAGCCCCTCTCCGCCTGTCCTCCTCAAGCACAGCCCTGTCGAGGTCAGCCGCGCACTGGATGGCGTCGAGCGCGCTGTCGAACTCGACCATGAATCCGTCCCCCGTTGACTTCACCACCCTGCCGCCGCGGGCAGCGAAGAACGGCCGGGCAAGCTCCCGGTGCCTCCTCAGCAGCTCCAGCGCCTTGCGCTCGTCCTCCTGCGCCATGGCGGAGTAGCCCACGAGGTCGGTAAACATTATCGCAGCGAGTCTCCGCTCGCCCTCGGCCAAGGCTATCTGCAGTGCCGTGACGCAGCCAAGCGATAAACCATTTGGCCGGACGGCGGGAACCCTATGCGGAAGGTCAGAAGACGGAGGGTCCTGTCCCGGCGGCTACGTGGTTCCGATGACTATCGGGGTCTTGCCGAGCTGCGAAACGTCGAACCTTGCGGTCACCGTAGCGTTCTTCGCATCCACCACCGCCTCGCCGTGGTCCGCCCACTTCGCTCCGTCCCAGTGCTGGATCTTGCAGCCTGCCTCGACGGAGAGGTGTGAGATTCTGACCGTCGCGGTCCCGCCTTTCAGCCCGACGATGCGGAGGTCGAAGTAGTACCTCTTCCTCATTGACGCGTGGGCGCCCGCTTGAGGTGGCAGGTCGGGTCCGTAGTAGTGGTAGTCGATGGTGGCGCTGTTGCCTGCAGGGGATGAACCCTCTATCACGACGCTGATTCCTTCTCTCATCGCCATTCCTGCAGTCGTCGGGGATTGTTATTTATGATTGACCCGCCACCCCCCGATTGAACTCGTCAGACTCGCGCAGCCAGCATGTGACGCCAGGACTTCAGTCGCCGAGGGACTCTCGCGATGCTCACTTCTTGGCCGGCCTGAGCGACGCCTGCCTCCTGATCAAGTCGACTATTCGCGGGTCGCCCCTGGCGGATGCGTAGACAGGAGAGTACAGCAGCTCCAGGAGCGGCAGGCTGTGGAGGCCGAACGCCCTCTCGAGGCACTCAACGAAGGCATCCGTCTCCCCGAGCGCGAAGTGGATGAACCCTTCATGGAATATCGTCAGCTCGCCGCCCTCTGCTTTCTTCTGCAGGACTCCAATGATCCGCCTTGCCGTTTCCTTGTCCCCGGTCCTGGCCGCGAGAATCCCTCTGTAGGTGAGGGTCCACGCTCTTTCCGGCCCGAGTCGTTCCAGCTCAGCAACGGCCTCAGCCGCCCTGGCGTAGTCTCCCTTGCCAATGTAGAACTCTGCCATGTGGGCGTTGGTCCTGTACGTCACAAGGGGCATTGTCCTCTCCCAATGGGCCAGCGCATCCGCTTCCCTCCCGGAGTACGCGTACGCACGCCCGAGAAACGCAATCACGTTGATGTCGAGGGGGTCAACCGCCTGTGCCGACTCCAGCAGGCGGACCGCCTCGTCGATCCTCCCCTCCCCTGCGACGATCTGGGCCAGCCACCTGTAGGGGTCCGACAGGCTCGGGTTCAGCTCCATGGCCCTTCGCGCCTCCCTCTCACAGCCGGCCATGTCGTCCTCGCCAAGCATGAGGCCGGAAAGTACGGAATGAGCCTCTCCCAGCCCGTTGTCAAAGCTGAGGGCTTCCGTCAGCTCCTTCCTGGCCCGGCCCACCGAGTCTGCGTAGTTGGCCTCGCCTTCGGTGGCGAGCCAGAGGAGCGCCTCGGCGATTCCCACCCTCGCCCTTGAGAAGGAAGGATCCCTCCGAACGGCCTCCTCGAAGAGGCCCAGCGCATGCCTGATCGTAACCACCGACCTCTTGTCGTTGAAGAGCTTCCTGCCCCGCAGATAGGTGGTGTAGGCTTCCATGTCCTTGGTGAACTGAGCGGTGCCCATTTGCGGCAAGGGCCCCACGGGCCCTGGCGAGGCGGTCCCAGAGATCGAGTTCGCGATCTGCCCTGAGATCTTGGAGGCGATTTCCGCCTGTATGGCGAAAACGTCGTCCAGCTCTCTGTCGTACCTGTCCGACCAGATGTGCTCTTCCGTGGCGACGTCTATCAGCTGGACCGTGATCCTGATCCGGCTCCCGGCCTTCCTGACGCTTCCTTCCACCAGCGTGCCTGCACCGAGCTCCCTGCCAATCTCCGAGACCTTCCTCTCCTTCTTCTTGTAGCCCATCACCGAAGTCCTCGCTATGACCCTGAGGCCCTTCACCTGGGCGAGCCTGTCGATGAGCTCCTCGGTCATGCCGTCCGCGAAGTATTCGTCGTCGGGGTCAGGGCTGAAGTTGCTCAGCGGCAGGACTGCAACCCTCTCCTTCGGCAAGGCACTCTTCGACAATGGCCTGGGCGAGGCCTCTCCCAGCCCCGCTATGCGGTACACTTCGATGGGGAGGCTCACGTTCTTGAGCTCGGGGACGCCCAGCGACTCGAACTCGAGGTCCACCTTGTTGACCACGCTCTGGAAGACCTGGGCGCTCATGCAGACTCCCCCGGGGGGTGCGAGAGGTTCAATCCTTGACGCTACGTTGATGGCGTCCCCGGCCACGTCGGCTCCTTGGTGGACCACGTCCCCCAGGTGGATTCCTATCCGGAGCCTGATCTCCTGCCCTTTGGGGCGGCCGCGGTTCAGCTCGCCCAAGGCAGTCTGGATCTCCGCTGCGCAGATCACCGCGTCCCGGGCGCTCCCGAACTCGACCAAGAACGCGTCCCCGATTGTCTTCACCTCTCTTCCTTCATGCTTGGTGAGTATGGGCCTCACCAGCCCCCTCTGCTCCTCCACCAAAGACAGAGAGAGCTGCTCGTTGCTTTGGCCCAGCGCGGTGTACCCCACCATGTCGGTGAACATTATGGCTGCGAGACGTCTTTCGCCTTCAGGCAATCGAAGGATGGTTGTCCAGCCGTCCAATCATAAACTCTCTTGTTTTGGCTGCACCTGCTCCCAGTCCAGGCAATGCGGGAATCCAGAGCTCAGCCGCCGCGATCGTGCGAGGCTCGGTATCCTGATTCAGCTTCAAAGAGGCGGTCAGGGCATGTTCTGGGCTCGTTGAGTCTAGCCCGGCTGGGGTTCGCAGCGCCAGACTAGATCGCCTCACTCCCGTTGTGCCCCGGACACGGCGACCGTGAGCCAGACCATCTGAACACGAGACGGGGACTGCTGCTTCCCCTTTGAGCCCGCATCCTTTTGAGCAGGGCCTCGGGAAGACGGGAGTCTTGCCCACGCTCGAGCTCATGGATGTCAACTCAGGTTACGGGAACACGGAGGTGCTTCATCGCATCACGTTCAAGGCCCAAGAACCTGCAATCTACGTCGTGTTGGGACCCAACGGTGCGGGCAAGACCACCTTGTTCAGGACTATCGCGGGGATCCTTGAGCCCTACTCGGGCCACGTGCTCCTCGACGGCATGGACCTGACCCGGTCCAGAGAGGCGAGGAAGCGAGTCAACTACCTCTCGCACTACAACGCCCTCCCGGAAGAAATGACTGTCTGGCACGCCCTCGACTTCTATGCCAAGATTGAGGGTGGGAAGGCAGACGACGCCATCTCTCTCCTGGAGCTCGAGGAGCTGAAGGACAAGAAGGTCTCCGACCTCTCACAGGGGCAGAAGAAGCGGGTTTCAATAGCGAAAGTCTTCCTGACAGAGAGGGATCTGTACCTCCTTGACGAGCCCACGTCGAACCTCGACCCGACCGTCTCCAAGGAAGTACGGGACATTCTTCTGCGGCTGGCGAGGGACAGGATAGTCCTCTACTCGTCGCACAACCTCTACGAGGCCAAGGATGTAGGGACCAACCTGATACTGATCAAGAAAGGGGCAATTGGGTATTACGGAAGGATCTCCGACATAAGGTCAAAGGAGTACAGGGTCGGGTTCAGGGCGATGACCGACATCTCGAAGATTGTGGACGCAAAGCTGGAAGGGGGGTACTACGTGATGAGCTTCTCGAACCCGGAGGATGTCGGCCAAGTCCTGAAGAAGCTGGTCGAAAGCGGCGTGACCGTGACGGAGGTGCGGGAGCTCGACAACCCTCTCCAGAGCCTGTTCGAGACGACGACGGACGGCGGGGCAGAGGCGAGCTGAGACGAGCAGCAGTCAGGGGTTGGTCATAGCGAAGAGGGCTGTGTCCCTCTCCAAGACCTACCTCATCATCGGGGCGGTCATGACGCTCATCGGGCTCGGTTTCCTGAGCCTGTCAGGTCTTGTCGGCATCGCTGGGATGGTTGGGGCGCCCACCGGCTCTGGCGCAACTCCCACGCGGACGGCTCTGCCCTTCCTCGTGGTGTCCTTTCAGTCGCTGGCCGCGACCCTGTTCGCAACCCCGGTTCTCATGCTCTTCGTCTACGACAAGAACAACGGGGTCCTGGAATACCTGCTATCCCTCGGGATGAAGCAGCGGGACATCTACCGACAGTACCTCAAGGCGGCCCTGACGATTGCGGCTGCCGCCGTTGCTATCGACGTCTTGATC
>OCOJ01034134.1_pt1 | contig 11638 bp, 11 predicted proteins | sample 1539251 | NCBI WGS metagenome assembly OCOJ01 (sample SAMN01911457, study PRJEB22624) | soil metagenome | biome: Soil | place: Malaysia | collected 2012-04-30 | depth RA_metagenome m
CAATCCTTCCCGAGGCCGACGTACTCTCTCCGTCCGACCTTTACTGTCTCCCCACTCACGGTTCCGGTCACCCCTTGTCCTGGAGTCGAGTGAAACCCTGTCACCTCAGTCGTCTTGATTCCCTTGTCCGTGGCCCCTTTCACAATCGCCCTCCCGAGCGTATGCTCCGAAGCCGCCTCGACGGACGCGGCCGACCGCAATATGGCGTCAGGCCGCTCTGCGATCACCTCTAGGAGCGTCTGCCTCCCTTCGGTAATGGTCCCCGTCTTGTCGAGGACAACCGTGTCTACATGAGAGGCCGCCTCGACCGCTTCTCCTCCCTTCACCAGGATGCCCCGCTTCGCTGCGTTCCCGGTGCCCACCAGAAGTGCTGCCGGGGTCGCTATCCCGAGGGCGCATGGGCATGCAATAATCACGACCGACACGAAGATGAGGAGAGAGGTGGAGATGGGGATACCGTCCGCGAGTCTCCACCCAATTGCCGCCGTCAGCGCCACCAGGAGTATGAGCGGGACGAAGTACTCGGCCACCCTATCGGCCAGCCTTTGTATTGGCGCTCTCCCTGCCTTAGCCTCCTCGACGAGCTTTGTGATTTGCCCGAGTACGGTCTGCTGCCCTACCGCGGTACACATTACAAACAGCCTCCCATCGGAATTCATCGACCCCCCGATGACCTTGCTCCCTGGTCCCTTCCTGACGGGAGAACTCTCACCAGTGATGAGGGATTCGTCAGCATTTGACTCCCCTCCTTTCACGACGCCATCAGCTGGGATTCTTTCACCGGGCCGGATTTCGACCACATCCCCTTCGACCAGCTCCTCGACGGGGACTTCCACAAGAGCGTCTCCGCGCTGGACGTGGGCAGTCGTGGGTGTGAGCTCGAGCAGCTTCTTGATGGAATTAGATGCGCGGTCCTTGGTCAGGTGTTCCAGCAGCCTTCCAGCCAGTATCAGAGTGACAATCACTGCGGCGGCGTCGTAGTACACTCCCTGGACCCCGAATACGGTTGGGTCAAGGGTGGCCACGGCGCTGTATCCAAACGCTGCAGATGTCCCGACAGCGACAAGAACATCCATGTTGGCAGCCCTCGCTTTGAGCGAGTGCCAGGTTCCCCTGTAGAACCTGAAGCCGACAACGAACTGCACCGGCGTCGCGAGGAGCAACAGAACGTAGTTGGTGGATACTGCCGGCAAACCAGGTAGGTAGGTCAGAGCGAGGATGGGCACAGTCAACAGCGCCCCCAGCCCAACTAGCCACCGAAGCCGGGCGAGTTCCTTCTGTGGCATTGTGTACTCTAGGCGACAGGCTTCGCTGCAGAAGTAGAACGTCGTCCCCTTCACATCTGCTTTCAGCGCATCCGGTCCCTCGACGACGCTCATGCCGCAAACTGGGTCCTTGGCCAATCGTATGCTGCCGCGACCTTGATTCCTCGCGGTTAAACTAATCCCCGGCAACCCGGGCGAACAGAAAAATGAAATACAGGCTGACCCGAACCGGGTCTTGATCCATACTTGCAAAAGGACCCAATCTGCGGAATGACGGTCGACGAGAAGCGTGCAACATACACGTCGGAGCATGACGGGTCGACCTTCTATTTCTGTTCCGCTGGGTGCAAGAGCACCTTCGACAGGGACCCCCACCGCTACGCGCATAGGGCGTAGGCGCCTCAAACCACTGCGTGCGGCAGTTTCCAGTTTTGAGAATCGCCTCTGCGCTTATAGGCGGTTTAGAACCAGCGGGCCTCTAGTCAATGAGCAAGCGCCGTCCCACTCGACAAGGAGCGAAGTTGCGCGTCGTCCAGAGGATTTCAGAAAGAGCACATATAGCGCAGCCGGGGCGGCACGGAATCTTGCCTGACGAAGAGCCCAAGGAGNGATTTTTCAAAGAAGGCCCTCTCGTATTCAAAGTTCTACGGCGGCAAGGTGGGCACGGCACCGAAGGTGCCCGTAAGGTCGCTCGACGATTTCTCGATTTGGTATACCCCAGGCGTCGCAGCGGTCTCGAAGGCCATAGAAGCGAATTCCGACCTCTCGTTTGAATACACGGGAAGGTGGAATACTGTGGCAGTTGTCACGGACGGAAGCCGCGTACTCGGCCTTGGGAACATAGGTCCAGAGGGAGCGCTCCCCGTCATGGAGGGGAAGGCGCTCATCTACAATTACCTCGGTGGCGTCNAACGCCATCCCTCTACCCGCCAGGGTCAACAACGAGGAGGAGCTCATCTCCTTCGTCAAGGCCCTCGAGCCGTCAATAGGTGGGGTGAACCTGGAAGACATCGAGTCGCCCAAGTGCTTTGACGTGCTGGACCGACTCCGTGCTGAGATGAAGGTGCCGGTCTGGCACGACGACCAGCAGGGGACAGCCGGTGTGACGCTTGCTGCACTGTTCAACGCCCTCGAGCTGACAGGGCGCAGGCTCAGGGGCTCCAAGATAGTTCTGTTCGGAGCCGGTGCGGCCAACGTTGCCGCCGAGAGGCTGCTTGTGGAGGCAGGTGCTGACCCCAGGGACATCATCGTCCTCGACTCAAAAGGGATCCTTCATCCGGAGAGGGAGGACATTGACCAGTTGATGCTCAGGAACAGGTGGAAATATGAAATCGCGATGCATACCAATGGAGACAGGGTGACCGGGGGGCTGAAGGACGCGCTCGTGGGAGCCGACGCCCTAGTAGCGGCCGCCGGTCAGGGTCCAGACCTGGTAAAGCCAGACGAAGTACGGGTGATGAACCGCCGAGCGATAGCGTTCTTCATGGCTAATCCGGTTCCCGAGATGCTCCCTGCAGTGGCCCATGAGGCAGGAGCCGAAGTCGTCGCTACCGGCAGGTCTGACTACCCGAACCAGGTCAACAACAGCCTGCTCTTCCCCGCGATCTTTCGAGGTGCCCTCGACGCGAGAGCAAGGACGATCACGGACACCATGGTAATCGACGCGGCGAAGGAGCTGGCCGCCTTCGCGAAGGAGAAGGGGATCAGCAGGAACTACATCATCCCGACCATGGTCCAATGGGAAGTCTATCCCAGAGTGGCGGCAAAGGTAGGGCAGTCCGCCGTCAGGGAAGGGGTCGCCAGAAGGAAGTTATCCGCAAAGGAATCACTCCACGCGGCCATGGAAGCGATAGAGCATTCCCGAAAGGTGATGAGCGTGCTACGGAGAAACGGAATCATTCTTGACCCACCAGAATAGACGTAAATTTGAACAAAGAAACCCAGGCAGGAGCTCGCTATGGAGATAAGACGGGCCAAACTGGAAGACCTCGCATCCGTCGCCGACCTTACAGTCCGCGTCAAGCGGCTCAACAATGAGTTCGACCCGCTCTTCGCAGTGGTCCCCGATGCGAAAGCAAGGGCGGACAAATACCTCGAGTCGACCCTCGGCTTCCCTGACAAACTGCTTCTGGTCGCCGTCGAAGGCCAGAAGATCGTCGGCATGCTAAGGGCCGAGCTACGCCAGCGTCTCTTCTACGAACCGCACGAGGAGGGCTTCATCACCGAATTCTACATCCTCCCCGAGTACAGAAGGAAGGCGCTGGGGAACGACATGCTCCAGCAGGCCTCTGCCGAGCTGAAGAAGATGGGCGCCCAGATAATCGTGGCCGAGGTGCCCACCCAGAACGAGATAGCAAATCGTTTCTACATCAAACGCGGCTTCAGGGGCCTTCTGAACGTCTTCGGCAAGAGCCCTTAGAAGTCCAACGGCGAACCGAGTTCTTGGCTATCAGCCTTCCCGATAAGAAGGCCACACCTGTAGCATACCAGGTTGGAGCCCACCCTGGCAGGCTGGTGAAGCTGGGTCTTGAGACAATATGTCTCCTCAGGTACAGCCATCAGAAGCATTCCTGGTCGCCGAGCACTCGCTCGGTATATAACCTTCGGCTAGGAGTTTACCTCACTTCGCTCTTTGTCTAATACTTCTTGCCCACCTTGCCGTTCAGGGCCCCATCTCCGTTCACTTCCATGACAGTGTCGAATGACCTCTGGTCCTCCAAGGATACGCCTCCCGATGGTGCCCACTCCTTGAACGAGGCATCGTCGGACACTTCGGCACGAAGCTTATGGCTCGAGGTCGTAGCGAAGGTCCGTGTCTTGCCAGTTACGTCCCGTCGGTCCACGAATATCTTGAGGAGAGCGACATCCTGGCTGGTGAACGCCACTTTTCTTGTGTACTTCTTGTAAAGCCGTCCGAGGAGGTACCCGTACAAGACCGTGAGCGGGACAATGGCGGCTAACGTCGCGACGGCGGAAACAGTGTTGAACACGTATCCCCCGAACCCGAAGAAAATCAGGCTGAACCCAACAATCGCGCCTACAACCAGCCCCTTGAATGTCGGGCTTCTCCCCGGGAACGAGTCGTAATACATCCCGAAAATGCCAGCGTAGAGCAGGGCAATGAAGAAGCCCAGGAACGCGTTGAACGGCACGTCAACGGCGACAAGGGACGAAAAGCAGTCCTCGGCGCTCCCGTTCACAGTCGGCGTCATGGGGCAGAGCGTCGGATTCAGTTGCGCGATTTCCTTGAGTGCGTCCTGCTTCAGGGCGTAAAGCACCACTATGCTGAAGACTGCGATTGCTCCGACGTAAACGATGCCGCCGAGCGTTCCCGCCTTTATCCCCGCGAAGAAGGAGCCCAAGAAGTGGCTTCCTTAGGCCCTCAACGCGGCCAGGACTTCGGCTTCGTGTCCGTCCACCCGGACCTTCCTGAATATCTTCTTGATGTTCCCATCGGCCCCGATTACAAAGGTGGACCTCTCCGTCCCCATGTAGGTCCTCCCGTAGTTGTTCTTCTCCTTCCACGTGTCATAGAGCCCGTGGGCAGCAAGGTTCTCGTCGCTGAGCAGGGTGAAGTTGAGGGAGTACTTGCTGATGAACTTCGCATGAGAGTCAAGGGAATCCTTGCTCACTCCGAGTATCACCGCGTCCATGCCTTTGAACTTGGGAAGGTTGTCCCTGAACGAACACGCCTCGGCGGTGCAGCCGGGGGTGTCGTCCTTCGGGTAGAAGTAAAGCACGACCTGCTTCCCCTTCAGCGAGCTGAGCTTGACGTTCCCCCCCGTCGACGCAGGAAGTTCGAAGTCAGGTGCTCTTTCTCCCTCGGTGAGTTCTTTCATGGAGGCACCGCCGCCTGCCCCCAAAAAAAGTTAATGATTGTGAGCGTGCTGGCCTCCCAGGCTTGTCCGTAGACGTACATGTCCACCCGTGGACGAGGGACTTCATGAAGAAGAGCGGGCCTATCATGAAGGCCTGCGGTTTCTTCAAGCTTGACGTCGACCGGCTCCCGGCTACCACCGACCAACTCCTCGCGGAAATGGACGAGGCCGGGGTCGAGAGGGCCGTGATCCTAGGACAGGACACCCACGCCACGAGGAATCCTGCCTTCAGGAATTACACCATGAGGAACGATGATATCGCGGCCTTGGCCAACAAGTCTCGGGACAGGCTTGTCCCGTTCGCCGGAGTGGACCCGAACGCAGGGAAGGAGTCCCTCAAGGAGCTGAAGCGAGCTGTGAACAGGCTCGGGATGCGAGGGCTGAAGGTTCACAGCAGCGCAAACTCGGTGTACATGAACGACAAACGCCTGATGTTCCCAATCTACGAATACTGCCAGGACGCCAGGGTGCCTGTCCTCTTCCACACAGGCACGACCGGACTCGGAGACACGGAGATCAAGTACAGCAAGACCGAACTTGTCGACGAAGTCTGCCAGAAGTTCCCCGACCTCAGGGTCGTGATGGCCCACTTCGGCTGGCCCTGGCCGGACGTGGCCATGGCCATCGCGCTGCGCAACCCAAACGTTTTCATCGACGTTTCCGGCTGGAAACCGAGGTACGTCCCTACGAGTGTGTTTCCCTATCTCAACGGGATCCTTCAGGAGAGGTTCCTCTTCGGGACCGACTACCCGATGCTCAGGCACAAGGACTGGATGGACGACTTCAAAGCTAACCTTTCGCCGAAGCTCAAGCCCGGCGTAGCAGAGAAGCTGCTTTCAGGGAACGCCAAAAGACTTCTGAAAGACTAGGGCTGAATTAACTCGACCTTCAAAGCCTGGCGTCCCTTGTATCCCTCGTGGGGTTTGTGCCAGAACGCCACCTCGGGCTCCCCATACCGCCAGCAGAGGACTACCTCCTCCCCATACTTCTCGGCAGGAAAGTCGACGATGCCGTAGTCAAGGTCTTTCACCTGAGCCCCTAGATCCTCGAGAACTGCGATCTTGCCAGTCATGTTTTCAATCAATGCGTCAAGCTGAGCCGCCTTCTCGGCCACTTCTGCAGGCCTGAATCCTAGTAGGCTGTACTTCTCTATCTCGTCGTGCAGTTTGGTGATGACCTTCTTGAGCTCGATAAGCTCCTTCACCTTCGGCCTGATGTCAGGGAGAAGCTTGGAAGCTTCCTGCGGCGTGAACAGATGGACTTCTTGGTGCTCGAAGGTCGTGACTTTGCTCGCCTCCGCCATGCTCGGCGTTTGCAATAAGAAAGTTCCTACTGGAAACTAATTGGCAAAGCAGCCAAATTGGTTGACCGAAAGAATCCCCGACCAATTCCCCACGGCGCGATCAGCGGCAATGCTGTTATGATTAATAATTCGGGGGCCAGGCCGCCCCGCGTTGTACACCCGGCGCGGTGACAAAGGCGAGACTTCGCTCTACGGTGCTGTAAGGGTCCCGAAGGACGACCCAAGAGTGGAAGCCTACGGGACCATCGACGAACTAAACAGCTTCCTCGGGTTCGTGGCGGCGAGCACAGGTGACAAAGAGGTGGTCTCATCTCTCAAAGAGATCCAGAGGATGCTTTTCGTCGCTGGTGGCGATGCTGCCTGCGAGTTCAGGGAGACGCAGAAGGTGCCGAGGATCTCCACCTCGGACACCTTGAGAATCGAGAAGATGACAGACAAGCTGCTGTCAGATCTACCGTCATTGAGCAACTTCATCCTGCCCGGCGGATCCAAGACGGGGGCTTCGCTTCAGCTCGCAAGGTCTGTCTGCAGGCGGGCGGAGAGGAGGGNTCCTCACTGCGTCCAAGTCACACGGGATGAACCCCGAACTCCTGCCTTTCTTCAACAGGCTGTCGTCGTACCTCTTCAACCTCTCGCGTTGGGCCAACAAGAGGTCCCGGAAGAAGGAAGAGATCTGGAAGTCCTAGTCTAGGTTTACAGACACATTCTTGACGCGGAGGTAGGCGGATACCGCATCCATCCCCTGTTCCGACGAGTTCCCACTGTTCTTGAATCCGCCGAAGGGTGTCTGGGGGAAGGTGAGCGGTTCCTCGTTGACTCCCACGATTCCCGATTCCAGTTCTCTTGCCACTGTGNACTGTGTGCGCCCTCCTGAGGTCCTTGGTCCATATCCCGGCCCATAGCCCATATTCCGAGTCGTTCGCCTTCGCCACCGCATCTGCGTCGCCTTCGAAGGTCGTGACCGTGAGTACTGGTCCGAAGATCTCCTCCTGCGCCACCCTCATGTCCTGGCTTACTCCGTCGAGTATGGTCGGCCTGTAATAGTAGCCACTTGCGAACTCTGCCTCCGCCGGCGCCACCCCTCCAGCCGCGATCTTCGCTCCTTCCCCTACTCCTATCTCTACGTACTCCGCTACCCTCTTCTTCTGAGATTCCGCGACCAGCGGACCCATCGCGGTGTCTGGCTTGAGCCCGTCCCCGACCTTCATCGCGTTCGCCCCCTCCACCAACTTCTCGAGTATCGCCTCCTTGAAAGCGCTCTCCACTAAGAGCCGCGAGCCTGCCCAGCACATCTGCCCCGCGTTGGTGAATATCCCGCTCAGCACCGCAGCGGCGGCTTTCTCCAGGTCTGCGTCTGCGAAAACCACCTGGGGATTCTTCCCACCGAGCTCGAGGATGACTCTGGAGAGGTTCGAAGACGCGAGCTCCATCACGTGCATTCCCGTCTCAACCGAGCCGGTGAGGGCGGTGAGTTCTACCTTCGGGTGCTTCACAAGGGCTCCCCCGACTTCGTCCCCTCCTCCTGTGAGCACGTTCACCACGCCGTCAGGTATTCCCGCCTGCTTGCAAAGCTCTGCGAGCTTCAGCAGAGTCAGTGGGGTGAAGGAAGCGGGTTTGGCCACCACGGTGTTCCCTGCGGCGAGCGCGGGAGCGATGCTCCTGGCGGCCATTGTAAGAGGGTAGTTCCAGGGAACGATGTGCGCGGTCACTCCCAGAGGCTCCTTCAGAGTATAGTCAAGGCGGTTCCCGGGAACGGGGATCGTGCTCCCCTGAATCTTGTCGGCCAGACCTGCAAAGTACTCGAAGTGCCTCGCTGCCATCGCCATGTCCCCCTTGGCTTGCCCGAGCGGCTTCCCGTTGTTGAGGGTCTCGAGCTTCGCGAACTCGGCCAGGCGTTCCCTAATGCTCTGGGCCACCTTCAGGAGAAGCCTCCCTCTCTTGCTCGGGTCCAAGGCCCTCCAATCTGCGTTCTCGAATGCCTTCTCTGCAGCGTCAACGGCTGCGCGGACGTCCTCTGCGTCTCCCTTGGGCACCTGCGCCAGTTTCTGGCCCGTTGCTGGGTTGAATAGAGGGTAATTCCTCCCCGAATGAGAAGGCACCCACGTACCTCCTATGAACATCTGATGGTCGGGCAGAGTCTCAGCTTGCAAATTCACTCATGCCGGGCCGAAGGTGGGTAATAACCCTACTTCACGAGCTCGAAGGCCGTGGAGATGCCCTGGCCCACGCCTATGCACATGGTTGCGAGGCCGTACCTCGTTCCACTCCTCTTCATCTCGTGGAGCAGCGTCGTCGCCAGCCTCGCCCCGCTGCACCCCAAGGGGTGACCCAAAGCGATGGCCCCTCCGTTGGGGTTCATCTTCTCCACCCTGAATTCTGGCATCTCCTCGACGCAGGCGAGGACCTGGGCCGCGAAGGCTTCGTTCAACTCGATGATTCCGAACTCGTCAAGACCTATCCCCAGCCTCCCCAGAAGCTTCCGCGTGGAATAGACCGGGCCGATCCCCATGTAGCTTGGATGGACCCCGGCCGTCGCAGAACCAAGTATCCTCGCCATGGGCTTCGTCCCTAGTTCCTCTGCCCTCTGTTCGCTCATCAGAACCAACGCTGCAGCGCCGTCGTTGATTCCGGATGAGTTACCCGGTGTTACGGTACCGTTCCTCCTGAACGATGGTTTCAGAGCCCCAAGCTTCTCCAGTGAGGTGTCTGGCCTCGGTCCCTCGTCCTCTGAAACGCCGCCATCCTTCTCCGCGGTCACGACTGGGATAATTTCTGCCTTGAACTTCCCTTCCTTCCTGGCTTCGACGGCCTTCTTGTGGCTGGCAAGCGCGAATTCATCCTGAGCCTTCCTGCCAATATCATATTTCTCTGCAAGGTTCTCGGCCGTTTCGCCCATCGAAAGCGGGGGATACTCCACTGGGAACGCGGGGTTGATGAAGCGCCAGCCGATGGTGGTGTCGACCAGTGACGCTCCTCCCCTCGAGTACGCGGTCTCGGGTTTCAGCATCACGAGGGGCGCCCTCGTCATGCTCTCCACGCCTCCTGCCAGGAGTACGTCCCCCTCCCCCGAAGCGATGACCCTTGCCGCAGAGTTGACCGCTTCCAGCCCCGACCCACAGAGCCTGTTCACGGTCGCTCCGGGGACAGAGTATGGAATCCCCGCCAGGAGTGTGGCCATCCGAGCCACGTTCCTGTTGTCCTCTCCCGCCTGGTTGGAGCACCCGAAGTACACGTCGTCGACGCTCTCCGGCTTGACCTTCGTCCTCCTCAACGCGGTCTTGAGGACAAGTGCACCGAGGTCGTCCGGGCGGACAGATCTTAGAATGCCTCCGTACTTCCCGATGGGGGTCCTGACGGCGTCAACCACGACGACTCCCTTCATGAGGCGCGCGGCATAGCTGCCGCTTATCTTCTTTGCTGAGTGGATGCTTCTGAATGACTGGCGGGCGGGACCTGTGGTCTAGGCGAGTTTCCTCGTCCTAGCTGCCATCAGGGCCCAACTGACTTCGCTGGCGTGGAATTCCGACTTTAGCCTCGGAACGTCGTTAACTCTTGAAAAGGGGACGGCCATCAGGCCGCTTCCGTACACGAAGTACGTCTTGCCCATTCCTTCGCATTGGCATGTTTCGCTCATTTTTGTCGACCAAATCTACGTTTGGGTGACCCCTTAATAAAACCTACGTTTGCATTAGCCAAAGGAAATATATAGACCCTGAAAGTAATGTTTGGTACGCGAAAATGAGGGCATTCAAGTACATCAGCGACCCGAAGGCCTTCGAACTCCTGGGGGACCAGACCCGGCGTAGGATAATCTACCTGCTCCGAGCCAACGAAATGACGNGTGAGCCAGCTCGCCGGGGCCCTGAACCTCACCACTCAGGCGGTCTACCATCAGATCAACAAAATGAAGGACGTGGGCCTGGTCGATATCGCTCGCGAGGAGAGGGTCGACCACTTCATCGAGACCTACTACAGGGCAGCGGCAGAGGTCTTCGAATTCAGACATGGCGAAGCCGGGAGCTCGGAGTCGTCGAAACACTTCAACGAGGCCTTCAATGCGCTGGCGAAGGTCGGGGTCAGCATTAACGCGGACGAGGATACGGTGGCTAAGGTGGCAGAGCTCCACGGGGAGATGGACAAGCTTGGACTTCCCAAGGAACTAGAAGAGAAGATATCCGCCGTCGACGACGTCGCGTTCTTCACGAAGTCGAAGATGTACGAACTCGCCCAGATGGCGCTCATGTCTGACAAACAGTTTGACAGGCTGATTTCGTCATGGAAGGAGCTACGGGACCTTATGACGAAATCCCTGGTCAAGAAACCGGTGAAAGGCTGAGTAAAGGGGGTCAGAGTACGGGCGGGACCAACCCACCTGCGTCCCAAGGTCCCGCCCCACTGGCGAGGGACCCAGATTTCCTGAAGTTTTGGGTCGGTCAGTCTATCTCCGTCTTTGGCGCCCAATTCTCACCACTGGCAATCCAAGCGATCGTAATCTCTCTAGGGCAGCAGGGTGGTCTCTCAGAGACTAGCGTTGACGCGCAGCTTGGCCTCCTCGCCTTCTTCAACACCCTCCCCTTCCTCACGCTCGGCCTGTTCGCCGGAGTGTGGGCGGACCGTCACCGGCGTAGGCGGATAATGATACTCTCCGATTTCGGGCGTGCGGCAGTGCTGTTCACGATTCCGGTGGCTTTCTTCCTTCTCGGGCTCCGCGGCATATCGATTGAGATCCTCTATGTCGTTACCCTACTGGCAGGGGTCCTCACGGTCTTCTTCGAGATTGCGTATCAGGCGCACATCCCCACGCTCGTCCAGAAGTCCCAGATAGTCGAAGCGAACAGCAAGATGGAGACGACACGGTCCATATCCCAGGTCGCGGGACCCTCGGCCGCTGGAGTAGCCATCGCTGCAGTTTCCGCACCGTTGGCTGTCTTCGGCGATGTACTAGGGTACCTTTCCTCTTCCTTTTCTCTGCTTTCCATAAGGCGTCCGGAGCCCTTCGCCCCCGGAGGAACACGCCGGTCCACCTGGCGTGACATCAGGGAGGGACTCTCCGTGGTGTTTAGGGACAAAAGGCTGAGAGCAATCGCAGGCTCCACAGGGACCTCCAACCTCTTCAGTTCAGCATGGGGCGCGCTCATCGTGATATACCTCCATAACGACCTTGGGATGCCTTACCCCGAGATCGGCCTTGC
>OCOJ01056307.1_pt1 | contig 11638 bp, 11 predicted proteins | sample 1539251 | NCBI WGS metagenome assembly OCOJ01 (sample SAMN01911457, study PRJEB22624) | soil metagenome | biome: Soil | place: Malaysia | collected 2012-04-30 | depth RA_metagenome m
GTCCGGCGTGATTCGCTTCAACCTCACGGGACAGGCGTCGAGCTCCGACACGCCGATCTCGTAAGCTCCAGACCGTTTCAGTCCTCACGAGGGAGGGTGCGCGAGCGCCCTCCCTCTTTTTGCTTGGTGCGACACTTCCGGAACATGCTGGCTCCTCTCAGCGAGCGCCAGAGCATCTTCCCGGTCAGCGACATTGCCTGGCACACCTACCCCTCTGGCCGACGAAAATTGTCATTATTTCCGGGCACGGCCTTGATGAAACTACCTCCTGCTCGCGGGTTTGGTGGGTTAACTGACTGTACGCAAAGGGGTTGAACGATATGTCACGATTTCGAAACTTGGGCTAGTCTTCTGGAAGATGATTTGCTCATTTCTCCTTGGCAGCTATTAGAGTGTCAGAGCAGATCCGGTCGGACTTGCTCGCCGGCATGAGTTAGTCCTGAAGAGGGCCAATGCCATGACGCCTTCCAAGATTCGCGGTGCGCACGGCTCCCGAGAGAGCAGTGGCTTCTCGCTGATTGAGCTACTGATCGTTGTAGCGATTATCCTGGTCATCGCGGCAATCGCGATCCCCAATTTCATGCGCTCCCGTATTGCCGCAAATGAGTCGGCAAGCGTGCAAAACATGCGCAATATCACCACCGGAAACGTGATTTATTCATCCACGTATGGAATCGGCTATGCAACCACCCTGGCCGCCCTCGGTCCGCCGGCGGGGAACACTCTCCCCTCTTCCACCAATGCGGCTCTGATTGACGAAATCCTGGCTCTCGGCACGAAGAGCGGTTACACGTATCTATATACGCCGGGCCCTTCGGTGAACGGCATCATCGATTCGTTTCAATTGAGTGCCAACCCGGTAACCCCGGGCGTCACTGGGAATCGCTACTTCTTCACCGATGATTCGGGCGTGATCCGCCAGAATCTTTCCGCTCCGGCGACCGCGTCCGACACACCGATCGGCTGAGCCGTTTTCTCCTGGGTTCCGGCCGGTATTGCTCCTCCAAGCTGTCTTTGACTGTGTATTGCCTCGCGGGGATCCGCTCTGCAGTTAGTGTGCTTCTCCTCACCACCATCCTCGTTCCCGAAAGAGACGTCATCCTCATGGCTGTGAGTCCATCGTCGTCAAGGTCAGGCATCCACGGTACTCGCGCTGGACGAGGTATCCGAGAACCAGAACGGCAAGGCATTCCAGAGCGAGGACGATCGCAATGAACGATGTCGGAATGCCAGCGTCGTGAAGAAAAATGAACCAGCGGTCCCAGCCAGTGCCCAGTCTATGCGGTGCGCCTGCGGCATAGTGCCAAAGCAAACGCAACTGCACCGTAAGCTGGCAGTACCAGAACTGGTACTTATAGCGGTCATCGAAATATCCGTGGCCGACGTGCGCCTCCAAGAAGCTCGTGGCTATGCTGACCAGTTGGACAAACAGACCGGTTAGACCGGCAATTCGCACAACAATCCTCTGACTTCTGCATGGGCGTTCCAGCAATGGGGCCAGCCCCAGAAAAAGCAACATCATCGGCGGCAGCAGAAAGCGGGGCCCCGGTGCCCGTGATCCTTCCCAGTTCACGAAGTTTGCGAAAAATAAGAGATAAATGACCGGGAGCACTCCTGCCAGAAGGGCGAGTTCCCGACTTCTCTGTGCCAGGCGTCTGACTCCCCAGATGGCGGGCGCGATGACTGGCATGAAGAGAAATACCGATTTTCCCGGGGAAAATAGAAAGCCAGCCACACCAAACCACAACGGGGTGGAAAATCCGGTGGGATCTATCCCCGCCTCAACTGTCTTCGGATAAGCGAGCCGGAAGAATCCGCCGAAAAGATAATGGTTGTATGCGAGATAGAGCGCGAAAGAAAGACCGACGGCCCCCGTGATGAACGCCGCCGACCGCAATCGCTTTTCCACGGCGATCAGCGCCGGGCAAAAAGCCGCCAGCGCGATGGCGTGATAAAAGCGAACCCACACAAGGGCTCCAAGCAAAAAGCCAGCTAGGATCAGCGTACGTGGCGGAATCTGGGTTCCTGATGGTTCTGTGTTACGTCCAAACAAAACAAACGCTGTCAGCATGAGCAACAGACTCGCCAGCGGTTCCGAAAAAAAGTAGCCCGAATACGGCCAAAGCATTGTGGTGAAGGCCACCAGAAACGCCGTGATCAACGCCGTCTTGCAGGAGAAATTCAACTGAACCAGGATGAGAAACACAACTGTGACCATTGCCGAGGAAACAATCGCATTCGTCATGCACACCGAAAAGTGCAGCAAGAACATGGATTGCGGAAACGGCAGTTTCAGCGCGTAAACCATCCCGAGCCCTAGCACATAAGCGGGAGAGGCCGCCAGGGCCAACCCCGGGGGAAAGGGCGTTCGTGGCTCGTGGAAGCGGTCATAAACGCCAAAAAAATTGTTGAATAAGAGAGATTGAGGGATGGCTAGAGAATGCCGTAGAACCAGACTTTCGGTCTGAAAAAACATCATGTATTCGTCAACCGACCGTATCCGTCCAGACGACGTGAGCGCATAGGCTGCGGTGAGAAACAGGAACAGCCAGACCGCAAGGCGACGAGGATTTCCTGGCGTGTCTAGACGTGAGCCCGCGTAGTTCATCGTCAAACCAGCAGTCGCGGAATTATGCATCGAAATGTGTCGCCTCGTGGCTATCGCCTGTAAGCAGTCGCTGCGAATATGGAACGGGTTCCCCTAGAGGTGATGTTGATTAGTTTCTCCTCGGCTCCCGTCGCGCTCTGACCGCCGCGGTGCGCGTGGGCCACAGAAGGGCGGCGCTGTCGCGAACCCGTGAAACGCTCTCATTCTGGCCGTCACCTCAAGAAATTACAGCCGTGAAGCAACGGGCCTGTCTCCCCCTTTTCGTTTTGGCTCCGAACGTGTGACAATTGTGTGTCTCCATGCCGGCATTCCCCCGCACCTGTGCCGTTTCTGCAGCTCTCTTCTGCGTGGCCGTTGTCCTGCTGTGCGGTATGCCGGCAAGCAGCCAGGTCGCTGAGAAGGGCGTCGCGAAAGTGGTCCGTGCTCTCGAGGCGCGCTATCGCGGCGCCGAAAATTTTCGAGCGGTTTTCCTGGAACGTCGTTCCGAAGGCCGCGGGTCGCTTCAGCTCGAGTCTGGAACTCTGTACATCCAGCGGCCTGGGCGCATGCGCTGGGAATATGAAGCCCCGGAGAAAAAACTGTTCCTGGTAGACGCAAAATACGCCTGGTTTTACGTGCCTGCCGATCGCACCGTGACCAAGGCAGTGGTCCGCCAGTCCGATGATGAACGCATTCCTCTCCTGCTCCTGACCGGAAAGACGAGCCTCGGACGCGTATGCCGCCGCATCGAGCTGGCCGACGTCCACGTGGAAGCCTCTGGCGACACGGCACTGCGCTGCCTCCCCGCCCGCGCGGGCGAGCAAGACTACAAAGAAGCGGTCTTTGAAGTGGACGCGGAGAGTCACCTGGTTCGCCTGCTGGTGCGCGAGGCCGGAGACGTGGAGACCGAATTCCACTTCGGCAAGTGGGAGGAGAATCTTCCTCTCGATCGCGCCCTTTTCCAGTTTCTCCCGCCCAAGGGGACGACGATTGTGGATGAGCGCAGCCTGATGGGCGCGCCGGACGCCAATTAGCAACACTTCTGTAACGCGCGGTTGTCCTGACGGCAGGTATCCTCATATCTGGGCTGTCCGGCGGGTAAGGCTTCCCTCGCGGACGCCGAAGCTGCCCAATAGCCATTGCGCGCGTCGAACGTAGGAGGAGGCGGGCCCCACCCTGTTACCCGGGCGGCGAAGCGGCCACACAGACCCATTTGGGGACTGCCCGCGCGAATGCTAGACTGCCTAGGACAACGAAATCACGATGCCGGAATTCATTTGCAAGGTGGCTGACGCTTCGGGCCGCATATTTGAAGAGCGCGAGGCGGCCCAATCCGAACAGGACGTCCGCAGGAAACTGGGGGAGCGCGGGCTGCTCGTCTATTCGGTGACCTCGGGCGGCGGCCTGATGGCGCAGTTGGTCCCGGCCATGCGGACCGTGCGGCGCCGGACGCTTTCCGGATCGGACTTCCTCATTTTCAACCAGCAATTTGTGACCCTCGTTCGCGCCGGCCTGCCCATTCTCAAGGCCCTCGACCTGTTGGCCGAGCGGGCGGCGGCGGAGAGCCTGCGGCCCACGTTGCGGGCCATTCGCGACCGCGTGAAGGAGGGCGCCACCCTTTCTGAAGGCTTTGACCAGCAAGGCAGCTTTGACCGCGTCTACACCACTTCGTTGCTGGCGGGCGAACGCAGCGGAAACCTGGTGGGCGTGCTCGAGTCCTACATCGCTTATCAGCGAGTCACCACGGGCTTCCGCAAGCGCCTGCTGGGCGCGCTTGTCTATCCGGCCATCCTCGTTGTGGCCGCGTCATCCATCCTCACCTATGTGACCGCCTTCGTCATTCCCCGCTTCGCCGACTTGTACCGCGACCTCAACGTCGAGCTGCCGGGCATCACCATTGTGGTTACCCGCCTGGCCACCGAATTCCGCTGGGAGGTCCTGGGCGCTGCGGCGCTGGCCGTGCTGCTCGTCGTGGTGGGAACCATGTGGTCCAGGACCGAGAAGGGCGGCTACCTCACAGACAAACTCACCTTCAAGCTGCCTGTCCTCGGCACGGTGTGGATCAAATTCCAGGTAGCGCAGTTGTGCCGCACCCTCGCCACGCTCCTGCAGGGCGGAATTCCGCTGGTCAGCGCACTGGAAACCGCGGCAGGCGCGGTTCGCAGCCGCCTGTTCAGCGAAGCGTTGCATGGCGCGGCCGAAAGCGTGCGTCAGGGGCAGCCGCTTTCCGCGGGCTTGCAGGGCACAGGCTTGATTCCTCCCCTCGCGCTGGAAATGGTGCAGGTGGGCGAAGCCAGCGGCTCGCTGGCAGCCATGCTGGCCAGCGTGGCCGATTTTTATGAGGAGGAGGTCAACACCCGCCTTTCCACATTGGTGGCGGTCATCGAACCCTCGATTCTCATCTTCATGGCCGCTGTGGTATTGATTATCTTGTTGGCCCTCTATCTGCCGATTTTCTCGATTGGCGCGAGCGTGCATTAGACCCCGGTGAGCGCGACGGAAAAAAATTCGAAGCCGGTGCCGCCCCCGTCCCCCGCGACGGAGGACCAGGAACGCGAGCGCACGATGCGCCTCGCCGAGCGCTACCGCTGCGCGTTTGTAGACCTCCGCGAGCAGCGCATCGATCCCGAGCTGTTCCGCTCGATCCCCGCGGACCTCATGTTCCGCTACAACTTCGTTCCGCTGGAGTCCCGCAACGGTTTGCTGGTGATCGCGGTGGCCGATCCCAGCCGCCTGCTGCAGACCGACGAACTCCCCCTGCTGCTGGGCCGCAAGCTGGTCATCCACGTGGCCACGGCGGCGCAGATCAGCGACCTGCTCAAGCGCACGGAGCAGTCCCAGCGCGTGCTGGAGCAGGCCACCGAAGGGTTCACTCTGCAGGTCGTGCGGGGGGAGGAAGGCGAAGAAAACATCAGCGTGGACCGGCTCACCCGGGACACGGAAGTCAGCCCCGTCGTCCGCCTCGTTGATACGGTTATCTTCACCGCTCTGGAACGCCGCGCCAGCGACATCCACATCGAGACCCGCGATGCCGAGGTGGTCGTCAAGTACCGCATCGACGGCATTCTCGTGTTCGCCATGCCCCCCATCGCCAAGGAATGGCACTCCACCATCCTCAGCCGCATCAAGGTGATGAGCGAGCTGGATATCGCCGAGCGCCGTGTGCCTCAGGATGGCCGTTTCCGCGTCCGCTATAAGGGCCGGCACATTGACTTCCGGGTCTCCATTATGCCGTCCATTCACGGAGAAGACGCCGTACTCCGCGTTCTCGACAAGGAAACGCTCAGCGAGAAGTTCAGCAATCTCACCCTCGACGTCGTTGGTTTCGGCGACGAGGACCTTCGCAAATTCCGCCGCTACATCCGCGAGCCTTACGGCATGGTTCTGGTCACCGGGCCCACCGGTTCCGGAAAGACCACCACGCTTTATGCGGCCATCAACGAGATCAAAACCGATGAGGACAAGATCGTCACCATCGAGGACCCCGTCGAATACCAGATTCGCGGCATCACCCAAATCCCCGTAAACGAGAAGAAGGGGCTGACCTTCGCTCGCGGGCTGCGTTCCATCCTCCGCCACGACCCGGACAAGATCATGGTCGGCGAAATTCGCGACATGGAGACGGCCCAGATCGCCATTCAGTCGGCCCTCACCGGCCACCTCGTCTTCACCACCGTCCATGCGAACAACGTCGTGGATGTCATCGGCCGGTTCATCAATATGGGTGTGGAACCCTACAACTTTGTCTCTGCGTTGAATTGCATCCTGGCGCAGCGCCTCGTGCGCCTGATCTGTCCGAACTGCACCCGCCCGGTTTCCGTCTCGCCGCAGGTGTTCCAGGAAAATGCCATGGACCCGAAGCAGTGGAAGGACGTGGTTTTCCGCGAAGGCGCTGGATGCCTGGAGTGCTCGGGTACCGGCTTCCGCGGCCGCACCGCCATCCACGAACTACTCGACCTCTCCGACCGCATCCGCGAGATGATTGTGGACCGGCGGCCCACCAGCGAAATCAAGCGGGCCGCGCGCGACGAGGGCATGACGTTCTTGCGCGATTCCGCGCTCGCTCGCGTCCGCGCCGGTCTGACCACGCTCCGTGAGATCAACAAGGTGACGTTCATTGACTAGCCAGGCGACCCTCACGTCCCCTTCGTCTTCTTTGGGCCCGCTGGGCCGCATCGTGCGCTGGTTCGGAGAGCCTCCGCATCCCCATCTCGTTTGTGAAGTCAGCGCAGCGGGTGTGGCCGTCGCGCGGCTGGCCAGCCGCGGCAGGCGCGCGCTGGAGAGCCACGCGTTTGAGACCGTGCCGCCCGGCGCGGTGGTGCCTTCTCCCGTGGAACTGAACCTGACCGATTCTGCCGCCGTAGGCAACGCGCTGGACCGCGTGCTGGCGCGCGTCGCCGCTCACGGTACTGAGTTCGCCTTGATTATTCCCGACGAGGTCGTCCGCGTCTTCCTTCTCCTTTTCGACTCGTTTCCCAGGAGCGCCGCCGAGGCCGTACCCCTGTTGCGCTTCCGCCTGCGCAAAAGCGTGCCGTTCGAGACCGAGGACTCCACCGTTTCCTACTCCCTCCAGCCAGCCGCACCTCCTTCGGCACCCGCAGGGTCCATCCATGTGCTCGCGGCCATTGCTCGCCAGAAAATCATCCGGCAGTATGAGGAGTTGCTCGAGGCACGGCAGAGGCGCGTGGGGATTGTGCTCAGTTCCACGCTCGCGGCCTTGCCGCTGGTGGATGACTCCCGGCCCGCCCTGCTCGTACGGCTCGCGGGGAACACGCTCACCACAGCCATCGTCCGCTCCGGTGCCCTGGCTGTCTACCGCTGCAGCGCGCTTCACGTCCCCGCGGAAACGGTTGTGCCGCAAACCCTGCTGGACGAGGTCTATCCCTCCGTTGCCTACTTCCAGGACACCTGGGGCGAAGCGGTGGGGGAGGTGCGCCTGGCTGGATTTGGCTCCCGCACCGAGGAATTTCGCGGCCCGCTCGAGGGCGAGCTGCACTGCCGCGTCCTGCCCGTGATCGCTGCCGCTGCGCTGGAAGGCCGTTTGGCGGGCGAGGAGCGCGCTCTGGTAGACCGCGCCATGGAAGCGGCCGTAGGTTGGATGCTGCACGTCCAGTAGCCCAGACCCTCGCGTCTGCGCTATTTGTGCGGCAGAGTCGCCATCGTGGCAATTGCACGGGCCGCCCGGCATCGAGGAGAGCGGGCTTAGAATTTGCAAGGAGGATTTCTCCATTCGCACGCAACTGAATCTGGCCAGTTCGCCCGTCGAAAACCAGCGGCCCTTCTTCGTCGTGGCTCTCGCCGTGGGTTTGCCGGCGCTGCTGCTTTGCGTCGCGCTGTGTGTCCGGGTCGTCCGCGACCGCGCGGCCACCAGCGAGCGCCGTGGCGAACTCACGCGCCTGCGGAGCGACATTGCCGAACTGCGCTCGCAGAGTGCGGACTTGGAGCGTTTTTTCTCCGATCCCGGGACTCGGCTGCTCACCCAGCGCGCTGCCTTCCTCAACACCATCATCGACGAACGCAGCTTTCCCTGGACCGAATTCTTCCTGAATCTCGAGCATCGGTTGCCCGGAGGTGTCCGCATCCTTACGCTCGGCGCATCCCTTTCCGGCGACCATCTGCAAGTGAAAATGCGCGTGGGAGCGCTGAACGACAAGAGCAAGCTCGAATTTCTCAAGGCCCTCGAGGAGGCTCCCGAGTTCTCCGCCCTCGAACTCAATTCCGAGTCGCGGCCGTCAAAAGCCGAGGACGCCGACACGGTGCAGATGGATTTGATGGCTGACTACCGCGCCGTCCCGCCCTCGCGAAAGAACCCCCGGACTGGAGGCGGCCAGTGAAGCGTCCGGTCGAAAACGTCAAGCTCTGGGTCCGTCGCGCCGTGGCTCTCCTGCTGCTGGTGGACGCGGTGCTGCTTGGGATCGTCTGGCGATACAGTTCCGAACACCCCGAGACCGACCGCAAATACCTGGAGCGCCTCCAGGACGAGGATCGCAGGCTGACCGCGGACGTGCGCAGCGCTCAAGCCATCCGGGAACAACTTCCGGATGTGAGGAGACAGTGCGATACGTTCTTGGGGGACACCCTGCTCCTCGCCTCCACGGGCTACTCGTCCATCGTGGCTGACCTCGGAAAAATCACTGCCGATGCCGGCCTGCCTCCCGGCGCCGTCGGATTCAAGCGAAAGCCCGGCGACCAGAAGGGCGTCATCGAGGTCGAGGTCAGCGCTCTGGTGGAAGGCGACTACGCGTCGCTGGTCAAATTCATCAACGGCCTCGAGCGGTCCAAGAATCTCTATCTGATCGATTCCATGTCGCTCAACTCCGGGCGCGAGCACGGGGCCCGGCTGAGCCTGTTCATGCGCACCTATTTCCGGAGTTGAAGGCGCTGAGATGACAGAGCGGACAAAAGCATGGATCCTGGCCGCGCTGGGCGTGGTTCTCGCCGTTGTAGTCTTCTACACCCTGAAGGGCGGCTCCACCGAGGCGGTGGCCCCGGGCGGCGGCGAGACGGTTCACCCCATCGGGGTGGAGAATCCTGCGCTCCATCTGGACCGCATCGAGCGTCTGCGCAAGCTCGAGTACCATCCGACCGGTAGGGACATTTTCACTGCCGAACTGCCCCCGCCGCCTCGGCCGAAGCCTGCAGCCGTGCCGCCGCCCCAGGGCCCGGCACTGCCACCGCCCGAGCCTCCCCTGACCGTCCCGTTCAAGTTCTATGGGTTCTCCGACGACGCGGTGACGAAAAAGCGCCGCGGATTTTTCACCAACGGCGAAGACATTTTCATCGCTACCGAGGGGGAAACCGTCCAGGGCAAGTTTCGCATCGTAAGCATCGGCAACACTTCGGCCGAGGTCGAGGAGGTCGGCTCGAGCCGCCGCGCCAAGCTCAATTTGGAAGCGCCGGGAGGAAGCTCGCCGGAAAACACACCTCAGCGATGACCCTTCGAATGCATTCCTCGCGAACGGCGCGCCGGCGCGATGCTGGCACGGTCCTGCTGCTGGTGCTTTTCATGGCTGCGGCCATGCTGATTGCCGCAGCGGCAACCCTGCCGCGGGCCATCATCGAGGGCCGGCGGCAGAAGGAAGAGGAACTGGCCTGGCGCGGCAACCAGTACGTGCGCGCCATTCGTCTCTATTACCGCAAGTACGGCCATTTTCCCCGCACCGTGGAAGATTTCTCCAAGAACCCGGGCAATGTGCATTTTCTCCGCAAGGAATACAAGGATCCGATGAACGAGACGGACGGGAGTTGGCGCTACATCTATGTCGGTCCGGGCGGCCAGCTCATCGGCAGCCTCACGCGCACCTTGCCGATGGGGATCATTGCCCTTCAGCCGGGCGTTGCAGGACCGGCCGGTAACCAGCCCGGCTCGGGCTCCAGCAGCATCTTCGGTCAGAGTCAATTCGGAGCATCGGGGCAGGGAGTTGCCGGACAGCCGGGAGCCGCGCAAACCGCACCGGCACAGCCTCCCACCCAGCCCCCGCAGGGCCAGCCGCCCACTCCGCCCGCGAGCCCTGATGCCTCGGCCCTGAACTCGGGCGACACTACCCAGGATCAATTGCCCCCCGCTCCCGAAGCGCCCAAACAGGCCATTCAGGGAGCCTCCACTTCGGACAGCACCGTGTTCGGCGGCCAACTCGTCGGCGTCGGCAGCAAAGTGGACCGCAAGTCCATCCGCTTCTACAAAGGCTACGGCAAATATCGCGAGTGGGAATTTATCTGGGATCCGACACAAGAAGCCGCCGCCGCAGGGGGCCTGGTACCCGCGGGTCTTGGCGGCCAGTTGCCGGGCGGTGCCCAGCCGACCGGCACACAACCCTTCGGCACTCAGCCCATCGGCACAACTCCCACCAATCCTCCGCAATAACCAGTCCGGCGGGTCAGTCGTTCGCGCACCCATCGGGCCCTAATTGTGAACTCCAAACTTTTTCCGCTTAGCTCCCCAACACAAACCGCTCGATCGCCTGCGCCACTCCCGCCTCGTCATTCGTTCCTGTCACGTGCCAGCCGTCCGAGCGCAGTTCCGCCACACCGTTTCCCATCACCACAGGCATGCCCGCAAATCCCAGCATTTCCCGATCGTTGAAGTTGTCCCCGATGGCCATCACCTCTCGGCTGCTGTAGCCCTGCCGCGCCGCCCAGGCGCGCAGGGTCGCGCCCTTTGACACCGCAGGATGCAACACATCGAGCAATGTAAAATTCTTTGCCTCGTACTCCGTAACCTGTACCGAGAACTCCTTGGCAAATCCCAGTCCCGCCAGCCGTTGGCCCAGCGCGCGCATCCGTTCCACCCCTCCCGTGTACATCACCTGAATGGGATCTTCGGTCAGGCAGTTCTCCAGCGGCGCGATCTCGGTCAGATATTCGCGGTTGCGCCGCCAGTAATCCGTGCGAGAGGGGTTCGCCCAGTCCAGCAGTTCGTACAGGATCTGGTTTTCCCGGGGCCGGTCGAATAACACCAGCGCACCCAAACGGAAGTCCGCCGTCGCCTCCAGCACCCGCCGCGCGGTCTCCTTGGACAGTAACTGCCGATGGAATGTTTCGCCCCCCTTTGTACGCACCAGCGCGCCATTGTTGACAATCATGGTGAGCGGAGCGGGGATGCGCTCCGCAACGGGCAGGGCAAACGTGTACCGCCGCCCGGTCACCAGCGCCACCTCCACTCCCCGCGCCACCGCTGCAGCCACGGCCCGCTGGTTGGCCTCCGGCACCTGGCCCGTGCTGTCCAGCAGCGTCCCGTCAATGTCAACCGCAAGCAGCCGGATGCTCATGCGTCAATTCTAGTACATCCCCCGATAACCCTGCCCTCTTCGACTTCCTGGTTTTTCCCTTTCCATTCTTCGCTGCGTCTTTCTGGCTGTGCGTGAGGTCTCTCGGTCCCCCCTGGCCGCGCGACCCTGCTAAACTCGCCTGTGTGGAATCCACCCTGACTCATCTGGAATGCGCGCGTTGCGGCAAGACCTACGCGCACACATCGTTGCGAAACCTCTGCGACTGCGGCCGCACCCTCTTCGCCAGCTATGACCTGGCGCGCGCCGCGCGAACCTTAACGCG
>OCOJ01067269.1_pt5 | contig 11638 bp, 10 predicted proteins | sample 1539251 | NCBI WGS metagenome assembly OCOJ01 (sample SAMN01911457, study PRJEB22624) | soil metagenome | biome: Soil | place: Malaysia | collected 2012-04-30 | depth RA_metagenome m
CGGTCTGATTTTCGTATGTCGCGCGGATGGATTCGTAAAGCGCCTTCTTCTCCTTTTCGTTGAGCTTTTTCCCCTCGCGTTCGAGCTGCTTCACTTTGATCTCTACCAGTGTGCCTGCGGCTGAATCTCCGCTCATCACCGCGTAGCGCGCCGTCGGCCATGCAAAAAGGAACCGTGGATCGTAGGCCTTTCCGCACATCGCGTAGTGCCCGGCCCCGAAGCTGCCTCCGCAAATCACCGCGATCTTCGGCACCACGCTATTGGCCACCGCGTTCACCATCTTCGCTCCGGCGCGGATGATCCCGGTCCACTCCGCCTCTTTGCCGACCATGAACCCATTCACGTCGTGGAAAAATACCAGCGGCACCAGGTTCTGGTTGCAATCGAGGATGAACCGCGCGGCCTTCTCCGCTGATTCGGTGTAAATCACGCTGCCGAATTCCATGCGCGGCTCCCCAGTGTGCGGCGCGCGCGTCTGCACGTGCCGCCGCTGGTTTGCCACGATACCAACGGCAAATCCGCCGATCCGCCCGTAGCCGCACAGCAGCGTCTGGCCGTATTCCGCGCGGTACTCCTCGAACCGTCCGGCATCCAGCACGCGCCGCAGGATTTCGCGCGTGTCGTAGGTCTTCGCCGGGTCCGAAGAAAAAATGCCGTAGATATCCTCCNGCATGCTCGACCGGCGCCTCCGCCGCGATGCGATCGAACGGCGCGGCAGGCCGCCGGCCCATTTTCTCCACCAGCGCGCGGATCCGCCGGATGCACGCCTCGTCGTCCGGCTCCCGGAAGTCGACCGTGCCGCTGATCTGCGCGTGCATCTTCGCCCCGCCCAGGTCCTCCGCGGACACTTTCTGCCCGATGGCCGCCTGCACCAGCGCCGGCCCGGCCAGAAACAGGCCGCTTCCTTCNCCTTCCGTCATCAGGATGTGGTCGCACATCACCGGCAGATAGGCGCCGCCCGCCACGCACATGCCCATGATGGCGGTGATCTGCGGAATCCCCATGGCGCTCATCACCGCGTTGTTGCGGAAGACGCGCCCGAAATCGTCCGTATCGGGGAATACATCCTCCTGCAGCGGAAGAAATACGCCCGCCGAATCCACCAGGTAAATCGTTGGGATACGGTTCTCGATGGCGATGTTCTGCGCGCGAATCACTTTCTTTGCCGTCATGGGGAAAAAAGCCCCGGCCTTTACCGTGGCGTCGTTGGCAATCACCATCACGAGCCGGCCGGCAACGTGTGCCAGCCCCGTCAGCGTTCCTGCAGCGGGCGCGCCGCCCCATTCGCCGTACATTTCGTAGGCGGCGTAAATTCCCAGCTCGAAGAACGAGCTTCCCGGATCGATNCAGCCGTGCGATGCGCTCCCGCGCCGTCAGCCGGTTCTTCTTGTGCTGCGACTCGATGGCAGCTATCCCGCCGCCCTGGCGGATTTGCTCTTCCTCGTTCTTGATTTCCGTCAGCAGATCCACCATGCGGCGCGTATTGCGTTCAAATTCGGGCGACTCCCGCTTGACGCTCGATCCGTGTCCTGGGCTGGTCACTTCCTTCACCTCGCAGAAGTAAGTCTCTCGTTCGCTTGTCTATCCTACTCCGTGTTCTCCTTTTCGGAGCCTGCCCGCCGTAGCCCGTCTTCTCTGGCGTAGGCCGGTGCACTCCGTGTTAAAGTCTTTGCCCCTCCATGCGCAGGGCTCCCAAATGGATTTCTTGTGACCTGGCCCTCGCTCGCCGCCTCGAGGCGATGGAAGCCTTCTGCTGCGTGGACACCTCGCGCACGGTCGCGAAACTCCATCCCCAAATCCCCACGGCCGCCGAGGCCATCGCCGGCGGCTGGGCCGTCTTCACCGGCATAGGCTCGCCGATTTCAGAAGCCCGCGGGCTGGGAATGAGCGGCCCTGTGACGGAAGCCGACATGGACCGCCTCGAATCGTTCTACCGTTCTCGCGGCGATGCCGTCCGCATCGAGGTCTGTCCACTGGCCGACTCTTCATTCCATCAACTGCTCGCGGCGCGCGGCTATCGCCTGCTGGAATTCTCGAACATGCTTGCGTGTCCGCTTGCGCCCGGCGAGAATTTCCGGATCGCTACTCACCATCGGCAAAAGCAACGCAGGAAATCGCGTGTCCGGCGCGCCCGCGTCCGCACCAGAATGGCCAACTCATCCGAAAGCTCTCTTTGGGCCGACACGGTGGCCCGCTGCTTCGCAGGTCATATGGAAATTACGCAGGAACTCATCAGCGTGGTGAGTTGCTGGGCCCACTCAGGACTTGGCGCCTGCTATTTCGGCCTGGTCAACGGTGAGATTGCCGGCGGCGGCAGCGTCGCTGTCCACGCGCGGGTCGCGCTGCTCGGCGGCGCCGGGACCATGGAGCGGTTCCGCAACCGCGGAGTCCAGCAGGCTCTGATCGCCGCCCGGTTGAGGCACGCCGCTCGCGCCGGGTGCGATCTGGCCATGACCGTCACTCTGCCCGGCACCAGCTCGCAGCGCAATTGCGAGCGCCACGGCTTTCGCGTGGTCTATACCCGCACGAAATTTCTGCTCGAGTAGCGGCCGCGCATGGCTTCGAACGAGCCGCAGTCTTCTTTCCTGCCACAACTTCCAGCCCGTCTCACCCCGCCGGCCGCCCAATGCGCCCGTGGATGAACTCCACAATCTCCTGCGTCGAAGTCCCCGGCAAAAAGATCGCGGCAATCCCGGCCTGCTTCAGCCCGGGAATGTCGGCTTCGGGAATGATCCCGCCAATGATGACGGGCACATCCTCCATTTGCTTCTCCCGCAGCAATTCGAGCAGGCGCGGGCAAAGGGTATTGTGCGCCCCGGAGAGAATGGAGAGTCCGATCACGTCCACGTCTTCCTGNCGCCGCCGCCGCAGCGATCATCTCCGGTGTCTGCCGCAGCCCGGTATAAATCACTTCCATTCCGGCGTCGCGCAGTGCGCGGGCGATCACCTTCGCCCCGCGGTCGTGGCCATCGAGCCCCGGCTTCGCAATCAGCACCCGTATCTTCTTCTCGGTCATTCTCTGGGATCCTCTGGACTCTCAGCCTCTACGCACTCTCTCGAAAGGTCGGCTCGAACTGCCCGAGGAGAGAAGGCACGCCCTCGAGCGTACAGCCGGTATGTAAGAACAGAAAGGCGTACCCAGGAGTGCCCGTCGTGAAGCCGAAAAGCTGGCAAAGCCGGGCGTTTAACGCGACGAAGCGAAGTGCCCACGGAACTTCTTGGTCGAGATACTCCTGTTCGACGAATTCGGAGTACTCTGTTGAGAGTACGTTCCGGTTTGGGACAAGGTGGAGTTGTTCAGCTTGCTCTTGAAGAGCCCTGTCCATGGCTCCTGGATACTGCGGGAAGGTGGCCTCCATCTCGTTGGCCATGCCCGTATAGAAGAGACTCACCAAGAGTTCGTCACCTTTAAAGCACTCGAACAGGCGCTCTAGCCAGAACGCCCAGTAGGCTCGGATCAGCTCCTCGATCGCCCTGTGCAGAAGAACTGGGTCAACGGGCGCGATCCTTGAGAGGTCGTTCCTTATCGCCTTTGCATGCTCTTCTGCCAACATTACAATCGCGGCCGCCATCATATCCGGCGTCACCCTTACGTTGCTCGCTTCCGATTCCGTCTTCGACTTGTGGAGGCGGTTAAAGATCAACCTCATGTTCATATCATGTCTCTGCACGGTACTCATGATTAGGCTTGCGCGGCCGGGAATCCCAGGAAACTCAGGTGATGGCCGTTTCTTCGTAGGTCCCGAACACGTCCCGCATGGCGTCGCAAATCTCGCCCAGCGTTGCATAGGCCTTCACGGCGTCATAGATGAACGGCATCAGGTTTGCGCTCCCCTCCGCCGCCTTCCGGAGCGCGGCCAAGCGCCGGCTCACTTCTTCCGACGACCTTTCCGCGCGCAGCCGCTTCAACCCCTCGGCCTGCTGTTTCGCCACCGTCTCGTCAATCTGCAGCACCTCGAGCGGCTGCTCCTCGGCCACAAACTCGTTCACGCCCACCACGATTTTTTCTTTGCGGTCCACCGCCATCTGGTAGCGGTACGATGCCTCCGCAATCTCCCGCTGCGGGTAGGAATTCTCGATGGCATGCACCATGCCGCCCAGCGCATCGATCCGGTGGATGTACTCCCACGCCCCGGCTTCCACCTCGTTCGTCAATGTCTCGACAAAATACGAGCCCCCCAGCGGGTCCACCGTATTCGTCACTCCGCTTTCATGCGCGAGGATTTGCTGCGTGCGCAGCGCCAGCGTGGCGGCGAACTCCGTGGGCAGGGCCCAGGCCTCGTCCAGCGAATTCGTGTGCAGCGACTGCGTTCCACCCAGCACCGCGGCCAGAGCCTGAATTGCCGTGCGCACCACGTTGTTGTACGGCTGCTGCGCCGTCAGCGAGCAGCCTGCCGTTTGCGAGTGGAAGCGCAGCGCCCACGACCGCGGGTTCCGCGCTCCGAATCGCTCCTGCATCGTCTTCGCCCAGATGCGCCGCGCCGCCCGGAACTTCGCAATTTCCTCGAAGAAGTCGTTGTGCGAGTTGAAGAAGAAGGAAAGCTGCGGCGCGAACTCGTCAACCGGGAGCCCCCGCCGCAGGCCCCAGTCCACGTACTCGATCCCGTCGCGCAGCGTGAACGCCAGCTCCTGGATCGCCGTGGAACCCGCCTCGCGGATGTGGTACCCGCTCACCGANAATGGTGTTGAACTTCGGCGTATGCTTCATCCCGAACTCAAACGTGTCGATCACCAGCCGCATAGACGGCTCGGGCGGATAGATGTACTCCTTCTGCGCGATGTATTCCTTCAGAATGTCGTTCTGGATCGTCCCGGAGATCGCTTTCCAATCCGCGCCCTGCTTTTCCGCCACAGCCAAATACATGGCCCAGATGACCGCCGCGGGGGAGTTGATGGTCATCGAGGTGGTAACCTGCGAGAGCGGGATCTGGTCGAACAGCGCCTCCATGTCGGCCAGCGAGCTTATGGCTACCCCGCATTTGCCCACTTCGCCTTCTGAGAGCGGATGGTCGCTGTCGTAGCCCATTAGCGTGGGCAGATCGAACGCCGTGGAGAGTCCTGTCTGCCCCTGCGTCAGCAGGTAACGGAACCGTTTGTTCGTGTCTGANGGCGCTGCCGAACCCGGCGAACTGCCGCATCGTCCACAGCCGCCCGCGATGCATGGTGGCGTGGATCCCGCGTGTGTACGGCGGCTCACCGGGCAGGCCCAGGTCGCGCTCCGCATCCCAGTCCGCCAGATCCGCGGGAGTGTACAACCGGCGAATCGTATGCCCGGAAATGGTGGTGAATTCAGGAAGGCGTTCCCGTGATTTTTCGAGCGTTGGCCGGAGCGTCTTCTCTTCCCATTCCTGTTCGCGCCGGGAGGGCTTCCGTTTGTGCGCCCCTTCAACCGTCAGCGTGGACTTCGAAGTATCGCTCATGGCATCTCCCGGCGCGCCAAATTCGTCAGGGAAGCATCACGCACGCAATTCTACGGCACCGGGACAAGGGCCGGCAAGAAAGGCGGTGAAATCGGAGTGCGTGTCCACTACCGGATGGGCGACCGTCCCCTTGTAGGGGCACGTCCCGAAGCTTCGGGATGCCGTGCCCCGACGAAGAGCTCTGTAAACGGGCGCCAATGAGCGAGTTTTAGTAATCTCCGTTGCGCACGCCGCCATTCATCTCCGCGCTGGGGGTCCCCGGAATCAACGGGACCCGCGTCGGCGCATGCTTCGCATCGGCCACGTCGATGCGGTTCACTTCGAGTGTGCGGCCCAGTGCGCGGTCGAAGTTCACCTTTGCCTCCGCTAGGTTCGCCAGCGCTCGCACCTCAGTGCTTCGCGCCGTGGCCAAGTCGCGTTCGGCCTGGATCACCAGGAAGGGCGTGGACGCGCCGAGGAGGAACTTTTTCTGTTCCGCGTCTAGCGTCTGTTCCGCCAGGATGCGCGCCCGGATGTCTGCCTCGACCGCCGCTTTATCCTGCATGAGCGTGATTTGGGCGTTGCGCACGTCCACCGTTACGGTGTTGCGCAGCCGTTGCAGCGCCACGATGTTCTGCTTCTCTTGCAGCAGGGCCGTGATGTTGGCGGCCTGGTTGAACCGGTTGCGGATCGGCAGGCTCAAGTTCAGGCTTACCCCATACGTCGGGAAATTGCTCTGGAACACTTGCGCGAGCGCGTCGTGCAACCCGCCTTGGATGACCGGCCCGGGAACCAGGCTTGTACTTGACGTGAATACCTCCGCGGTGTTTGCGGCACAGGTGGCCGTCGCCGGTGCGCCCGGAGTGGCGGCGCAGAAGGGCGTGCCGTTGGCGCTGACGATGGGCGCGGTGCCCGCCAACAGTGCGCCCGGGGTGAACGGAGTCTGATTTCCGCCCAGTCCCTGAGTCGAATATTGCCCTGAGAGCGTGAGCGCCGGAAGCAGCAGGTTCCGCGTCGCTCGCACTACAATCTTGCTCACGTCCACTGCCAAAACAGCCTGCTTCACGTCGGGACGATTCGTAGTGGCTTCGGTCACGGCTTCGGTCAGCCCGATTTCCGGAACGGTTAGCCTCTCATCCGGCTTATCCGTAGGCTGGATACTGATTTCCGCGATTCGGGGATCCATCACGTTGCGGAAGATCAGTTGTTTCAAGAGCGTTTCCTGCTGCAGCGCCAGCGTCTGCGCCGTGATCAGGGCCCCCTTCGCCGAGGCTACTTCCGAAGCGGCCCGCGTGACTTCAATCGGTGCGAGCGTCCCGATCTCCACCTGCCGTGTGTTGTCCCTGAACAGCTTCTCATTCAGCGCCAGCGTTTTTTCCTTCACGCCCACGTCCTGCTGCGCGAACACCAGTTCGTAGTACTGCGTCATCGTCGCCACGACCGTCGTGATCACCTGTTGCTCGAATTGGAGGTCCGCCTGCTTCTTGTTGATGCGCGCCACCCGCAGGAACCGCAGGTTGGGAGCGTAGCCGAAGCCCTGGAGCAAGTTCTGCGAGAACGCCACCGTCATTTGCGAACTGACGGAAGGATTCAGGAAGCTTGCCGTAGGCGTCTGGGAGATCCGCGTGCTGTTCAAGGCCACTGAAAACGCCGAGCCCGTCGGAAATGCCTGGCCGTACGATACGTTTCCCGTGGCCTGCTGCGTATTCAAAGCTTGCAGTCCCGCGGCGCCCGTGCCGGACGTAAATGGGTTGTTGATGGGAATCGAACTCCGGAACCAGGACCCCGACGCGTTAAAGAATGGGTCGAACGAAACAAATTGTCCGGTGGGCGTCAGGAATCCTGGGCCCGATTTCGCGCTCAACACCGCGGCGTCCGACTGGTAGGTCACGTAGCGTTGTACCGAGATGTCCAGGTTGTTCTGCAGCGCCAGTTGCACCGCATCCTGCAGGCTCAACACCAATTTACCGCCCTGGATCATCTGCTCGAGCGAGGGAGCGTTTTCCATCGCCTCCCGTGGCAGGTGGATTTGCATGTACGGCTTGAAAATATTGGGAAACACGGAAGGCCCGTTGGTGTAGTCCTGGTCGTAGAGATGCATGCGGAATTTGCTCGCCGCCTCCGCAGGCGTCGTCGGCTGCGCAGGAGCCGCCTGCGCCTCCGGGGGATGCTGCGCCTGCTGCGACGGCGCTGCGCTCTGGGCCGAGGCCGCCATCGGGCTCAACGCCAGGGCCAGTGATACTAGCGATGCCAACCAGCGATTCGACGTCATTGCTCTCCTCTCCTGCTTCCGGGTGAACCGCCCCCCGTTGCCAGGCGAGCGCATCCCCCATCCAGTCTCCGAAACTCTTGCCTGTTAAAACGCACCCCGCCACCCCGATGTTTCAACTATTTGTGTCCCTTTGCACGTGCTGCTTCCCCGGCCTGCAAGGGATTCGCCGCAGTCTAGCAGTGCCGCGTTCGGTTTGTCAGCCACGAATCCCGGCCAGAAAATTTGGATCGCCATCGCGGCCCAGGCGGCACGGCCTCCGTGCGCTTTCATGCGATACTTCGGCATCGCGATGCGCAACATCCGCCTGACCCTCGCCTACGACGGTACTGACTTCCACGGCTGGCAGATTCAGCCCAACCGCCCCACCATTCAAGGCGCGGTGGTGGAAGTGGCGTCGCGCCTCACGGGCGAACGCGTCTTCCTGTTCGGCGCCGGCCGCACAGACGCCGGCGTCCACGCGCTAGGCCAGGTCGCCACCTTCAAGACTCGCTCCGGCCTGGCCCCTCTGGAATTTCTTCGGGCCTTCAATGCGCTGCTTCCGCCTGCCATCCGCGTCCTGCGTTGCGACGAGGAGAGCCCTGACTTTCATCCCCGCTGGCAAGCTCTGGAGAAAACCTATCAATACCGGATTTACCGCGGCCGCATCGTCCCTCCCTTCGACCAGCGCTACGTCCTCCACTATCCCTTTCCGTTGGACGAGGAGGCCATGGCGCGCGCTGCGCCTCTGTTCGAAGGCGAACACGATTTCACCGCCTTCGCCGGTGCCGAAGGCGACGAGGAGGAAGGCCGCCAGCGCACGCCCGTCCGCGAAGTCCTGGACGCGCATATCGCTCGTGTTACCCGCCGTAATATCTGGTCCGATGCGTTTGCCTCCGCAGGGGCGCGCCTGCCCGCCGTGGCGGGACATGTCGTGCCCCAACCCTCGTCGGAGGCATCCGAGGAACTCCTCTTCACGGTCCGGGGCCGTTCCTTTCTCCGCTTCATGGTCCGCAAAATGGTCGGCACCCTGCTGGAAATTGGCCGTGGGCGTCTCTCTCCGGAAGACATTCTCCTGCAGTTTGAAAAGCGCGATCGCTCCGCCGTGGGCCCCACCGCACCGCCCCAGGGCCTTTTTCTCGTTTCGATTGAATATCCCGACCGCTGGTCCATCAAATCCGGCGAGTAGCTCCGGCTCCCTCCGTTCTCGTCTGTGCTCTATGTCCGCTCTGTGTTCTCCATTTCTCCGCGTTCTCCGTGTTTAATCCTGTCCTTCTCTCTTTCCCTCGAAAGCAAGGTCGCGGACTCAATTTCAGGTAGAATCGTTTGCTAATGACAGCCGCACTCCCCGCCGTTCCAGCCGTCTCACCAACGGAGGCAGTAGAATCTCTCAATCCCGCCACCGGCGCAGTTTGCGCTCGATTCGCCGCCACGCCCGCTGCCGACCTGCCCGGCATTGTCGCGCGAGCGCGCCAAGCCCAAACCGTCTGGGCGGCCCAACCGGTCCGCGAGCGCTGCCGCCTCCTCGCCCGCTTCGCCGATTTGCTCTTCGCGCGGCGCGATGAGGCCGCCGCGCTCATCACCCGCGAGGCCGGCAAGCCGCTCGTCGAAGCCGTGTTTGCAGACGTGCTCATGTCGCTGGACACCGCTTCTTATTACGCGCGTCAGGCCCCCCGCCTGCTCGGTCCCGATCGGGTGCATCACCACAACCCCGCCCTCAAAGCCAAGCGCGGCTGGCTGCTTCAAGAGCCGCTCGGCGTCATCGGCCTGATTTCTCCGTGGAATTACCCCCTCGCTGTTCCGGTGGGAACACTGATTCCCGCGCTCGCCGCCGGCAATGCCGTCGTGCTCAAACCTTCGGAATTCGTTCCTGGGTGTGGGGCGCTGCTCGGCGAACTCGTCGAGCAGGCCGGGGCTCCCTCCGGCCTCGTCCAGGTGGTTCAAGGTCGCGGCGACGTTGGCGCGGCGTTGATAGCCGCGGGCCCGGACAAGGTCGTGTTCACAGGCAGCGTGGCCATAGGCAAGCGAGTCGCCGAAGCCTGCGCTGCGCGCCTCATCCCCTCCGTCCTTGAACTGGGCGGAAAAGACGCCATGCTCGTCCTCGCCGATGCCGATCTCGACACGGCCTCCAGCGCCGCCGTCTGGGGTGGATTCACTAACTGCGGGCAAGCCTGCCTTTCCGTCGAACGCCTCTATGTCGAGCGCCCCGTCGGTGAAAAGTTTGTCGCCCTGTGTGTCGAGAAAACGAAAAAGCTCCGCGTTGGGCCCCCGGACGACCCTGCCACTGACGTCGGCCCCATGATCCGTCCCGAGCAGCTCGAACGCGTCATGCGCCAACTCGACGACGCCGTCTCCCGCGGCGCAGTGCTGCTGACGGGAGGCGCACGCCGCCCGGATTTGGGCCCGGCCTTCATGGACCCCGCCGTGGTCACCGGCGTGACCCCGGAGATGTTGCTCATGCGCGAAGAGACCTTCGGTCCCGTGCTCGCCGTCGCTGTGGTGGAGGACGAACAGCAGGCCATCCGCGCCGCCAACGATTCCGTATTTTCTCTCGGCGCCAGCGTATGGACCCGTGATGCCGCGCGCGGCCGCCGCATTGCCGGGCGTCTCCGCGCCGGCAGCGTGATGGTGAATGACGTCGCCAGTTATTTCGGCATCTGCGAGGCGCCGCACGGAGGCTCGGGCGACTCCGGCTGGGGCCGCACGCACTCGCGCGCCGGCCTCGGCGAACTCGTCCATTTGAAGTATGTGGACACGGACCTGCTCCCGGGCATCCCGAAAACCTGGTGGTACGGGTACAATCGGGAGCTGTTGGACGCCGCCGGCCGGATTCTGGACGCGTTGTTTGCGCCGCGCTGGACGAAAAAATTGCGCGCCACGGCAAAGAGCGCCGGCGTGCTCTGGCGCAAGGGACGCATNGGACGCATCTAAGCCGCGTCTCTAGAATCGTTGTTGAGGGAGAGTGTCCGCAATGACCGATGCCGCCTCACCAGCCGCTCCGCAGGCCGAAACTACGAAACCGGCATACAAATTCAAAGTCCGCAAGCCCCAGCAGCGCGCCTGCGACGAGAAGGACGAAAAAGGTCAGGTCTGCTGCGGCCACCTCAAGCGCTGGTACGAATATCCCCCGGAGGTCGAGGCCGTCATCGGCAAGAACGCGGAACTCTACCGCTGCGAAAACTGCAAGACGCTCTATCGGCCGAATCCCAAGGAGATGCCGCGCAGTTATACGCAGCGCTACTGATTCCATTCCGCGCCGTTCGCCGCCGCATGGCCGCGCCGGCGCGCTTCGGCGGCAAGGGTACGGCAGCCGGAAGCAGTCATTGAACTTCAACGATTACATCTACGACTGGAACACGGTCGCCGGTCCCGAGATTGCCGCGGGACTCCACGTCACCCTCGCCGACGAGACCCTTCGCGACGGCCTCCAGAATCCCTCTGTCAAAGACCCTTCTATCGAAGACAAACTGAAAATCCTCCACCTCATGGAGGCTCTGGGCATCGAGGCGGTGGACATCGGGCTTCCCGGTGCCGGTCCTCGGGCGTTTGAGGACGCGCTGCGCCTGGCTCAGGAAATTGCCTGGTGCCGCATGAAGATCCGGCCCTACGCTGCCGCGCGCACACACGAGGACGACATCCGCCCCATCGCGGAGATTTCCCAGCGCGCCGGGATTCCCGTGGAAGCGGCCACGTTCATCGGCTCCAGTCCCATCCGCCGGTTGGCCGAAGACTGGACCGTGGATCATCTTGTCGCGCTCACGGAGCGCGCCGTGGACTTCGCCGTGCGCGAAAAACTTCCGGTCATGTTCGTGACCGAAGACACGATCCGCACCGGTCCCGAAGTCGTCAAGAAACTCTACTGCACCGCGATCGCTCACGGCGCTTCCGCCATCGTCCTCTGCGACACGGTGGGGCATGCTTCGCCCCGCGGCGCGTTCAACCTCGCGCAATTCGCTCTGCGCGAAATTGTCGAACCCGCGGGCCGCCCCAT
>OCOJ01035934.1_pt3 | contig 11631 bp, 13 predicted proteins | sample 1539251 | NCBI WGS metagenome assembly OCOJ01 (sample SAMN01911457, study PRJEB22624) | soil metagenome | biome: Soil | place: Malaysia | collected 2012-04-30 | depth RA_metagenome m
GTGCAGACGCCATCGCCCGCGGCATTGAGTCCCTGACCCACGTGCCGGGCCGCTTTGAACGAGTTGACTGCAAACAGCCGTTCACGGTTGTGGTCGATTACGCCCACACGGACGACGCGCTGCGCAATCTGACGGCGCTGGCGCGCGAGTTCGTTTCCCGGAGCGGAGCGAGAGGAAGAGTGCTGACGGTATTTGGCTGCGGCGGTGATAGAGACCGGGCCAAGCGTCCGCTGATGGGCGAAGCGGCTGGACGAGGGAGCGATTTTGTGGTGCTCACCTCGGACAATCCGCGCGGCGAAGATCCGCGGGCCATCATGAACGATGCGCTGGTCGGGCTCCAGAAGACGGGCGTGAAGTACAGCGTGGAAGTCGACCGGCGCCAAGCCATTGCGCTGGCAGTCGCCGAGGCCCAGCCGGGCGACATTGTGCTGTTGGCCGGAAAAGGCCATGAGAAGGTGCAAGTGACGCGGGAGGGTTCGCATCCGTTCGATGATGTGGAAGTGGCGCGCGAGGCGCTGCGCGCGGCCGGGTTCGAGTGCGACCCGGCGCCCGCCACTGCCGGAGCGAGAGCATGAAGCTGGCGCTGGCGAAAATCGCGGAGTTCACTTCGGCGGTGGGGGACTTTCCGCGCGATGCAATAGCCCAGGGCTATTCTATTGATTCGCGCACCGTGGTGCCGGGGGAACTGTTTTTCGCGGTGAAGGGCGAACGTCTGGATGGGCACGATTTCGTCGCGTCCGCTCTGGAAAAGGGAGCTGTCGCTGCCGTAGTGCGCAAAGACCAGGTGCATCGCTATCCGCAGACGAAGTATCTGCTCGCGGTCGAGGACACGCTGGTCGCGCTGCAGACTCTTGCCGCTGCCGTGCGCAAGCTCTGGGGCAAACCTTTGATCGGAGTCACCGGGTCGATGGGGAAAACCACCACCAAGGAAGCGCTGGCCCACGTAATCGCCACTCGATTCCGCGTGCTGAAATCGGAGGGGAACTTCAACAATCATTTTGGCCTGCCGCTGATGCTGCTGAAGATCGAACCGGAGCACGATATCGCGGTGATCGAGATGGGTATGTCCCATGCCGGAGAGATTCGTGCACTGGCGAAGATCGCGCAGCCGGAGATTGGAGTGGTCACGAACGTGGCTCCCGTTCACCTTGAGTTTTTCGATTCGATCGACGGCATCGCTCGGGCCAAGTATGAACTGATCGAGTCGCTGCCTGCGGGCGGGGCGGCTGTGCTGAATGCGGACGATGAATACGTCTCGCAGTTTGGGAGGGATTTCAAGGGCAAAGTGCTCATGTACGGCACTAAACCGGCTGCTGATGTGCGCGCGGAAAATATTCAGGCCAAGGGCTCGGAAGGTTCCGAGTTTGATGTGGTGACGGGGAACGCACGCGAGCATGCGCACCTGCCGCTCATCGGAGCGCATAACGTGATGAATGTGCTGCCGGCAATTGCGGTTGCGCTGGAGCGCGGCATGAAGCTCGCTGAGGTTGTGGCGGCGCTGGCCACGTTGACGCCGGCGGACAAGCGCGGGCAGGTGCTCCAAGTGGGCAACATCACGGTGATCAACGATTGCTACAATTGCAATCCGAAAGCGTTGGATGCGATGGTGGATACGCTTGCCTCTATGGCAGCAACGCGTCGCATTGTGGTCGCGGGTGCAATGCTGGAACTGGGTCCAACAGCGGAAGAGCTGCACCGGCAGGGCGGAAAGCATATCGCAGAGCGCGGCATCGATTTGCTGCTGGGCGTGTGTGGCCCAGCGCAAGCCATGGTTGATGCGGCTTTAGAGGCCGGGATGCGGGCGGAGTTTGTGGCGACGGTGGAGGGAGCCGGCGAGTGGTTGGCACGCGAAGCCCGCGAAGGCGACGTCATTCTGCTCAAGGCCTCGCGCGGCGTGAAGCTCGAAAAGGCGCTTGAAACCTGGAAGGCGCGGCGGGACGGACAAGGTCGATAACGGAGGCTGATTGCTCTACTGGCTGTTGTTTCTGAAGCTGCAGCATTACGTTCCGCCCTTTCGCATCTTTCGCTATCTGACCTTCCGCACAGCCTTCGCCAGTCTGACCGCACTCTTCACCGCCCTGATCGTCGGACCACTGGTGATCGGACGGCTGCGCGATTTCCAGATCGGACAGTACATTCGCGAAGAAGGACCCAAGGCTCATCAGAAAAAAGCCGGCACGCCGACCATGGGCGGGTTGCTGATCGCCATTGCGATCGTAGTGCCCACGCTGCTCTGGGCCGACCTGACCAATCGTTTCGTGTGGATCGCTGTCTTCTCGACGTGCGCCTTCGCGGCCATCGGCTTCAGCGACGACTACACCAAGGTGACCCACCGCCGCAATCTTGGCCTGACGGGCCGGGCGAAGCTGGGGCTGCAAATCGCGACCAGCATTGTGATCGCCACGATGCTGATCGCCATGCAGACTCACAACCTGTACTCCACCAGACTTGTGGTTCCCTTCTTCAAACAGTTTCACCCGGACCTAGTGGTGGAGAGCCTGGAGCATTCGCCGAATCTGTGGCCGCTGGCATTTCTGCCGTTCATCGCATTCGTGGTGATGGTGATCGTGGGCTCGAGCAACGCAGTCAATCTGACCGATGGGTTGGACGGCCTGGCGATCGGGTGTACGGTGATTGCGGCGGGGGCGNGTTGACGGTGCTCACTTACGTGAGCGGGCACGCGGCGTTCGCGAACTATCTGGAAATCCCGCGCATGCCGCAGGTCGGCGAGTTGACCATTTTCTGCGGTGCGACGGTGGGCGCAGCGATCGGGTTCCTGTGGTATAACGCGCATCCGGCGGAAGTGTTTATGGGCGACGTTGGATCGCTGGCGCTGGGCGGCGCCATCGGCACGGTTGCCGTGATGATCAAACAGGAATTGTTGTTGCCGTTCATCGGCGGCGTGTTCGTGATCGAAGCGTTGTCGGTGATTTTGCAGGTGGGGTCGTACAAGCTGCGCAAGAAGCGCATTTTCAAGATGGCTCCGATTCATCATCATTTTGAGCTGATGGGTTGGTCGGAGTCGAAGATCATCGTGCGCTTTTGGATCGCGTCGCTGGTGTTCGCGCTGTTTGCGCTGACCACGCTGAAACTGCGGTAGAAGTTTTCACCACGGAGGCACGGAGTCACAGAGAGCGGCAAGAAGTAAATAATAGGATTTGATCTTCTCCGTGCCTCCGTGTCTCCGTGGTGGAATCGGTTTTGATGGAACTGAACAACAAACGCGTCCTGGTGGTCGGCCTCGGCAAGTCCGGGGCGGCGTCGGCGCTGTTCCTGAAGGCGCATGGCGCGCGCGTGACCGTCTCCGACACGAAGAGCGGCGACGAACTGCGCAACGAAATTCCCGTGCTGCTCGATCATGGCATCACCGTCGAAACCGGAGGCCACGGCGACCGCACCTTTCGCGGACAGGATCTGATCGTGGTCAGTCCCGGAGTTCCCATCGACGCTCCCAAGCTGGTGCAGGCGCGGGCACTGGGCGAGCCCGTGATTGGCGAGATTGAGCTGGCGGCTCAGTTTCTGCCGGGTCCCATCATTGCCATCACCGGATCGAACGGGAAGACCACGACGACCACGCTCACCGGCGAAATCATGACTGCCAGCGGCTTCCCGACGCTGGTGGGCGGCAACATCGGGACGCCGGCGATTTCCCTTGCCGAACGCGCCAAGCCGGACACTGTGATCGTGCTCGAGGTCTCCAGCTTTCAACTCGAGACGATTCAGACCTTCCGGCCGAAAGTCGCCGTCGTGCTGAACGTGACACCCGATCATTTGGACCGCCATCGCACCTTTGACGTCTACGTGGACGCGAAGGCGCGCATCTTCGAAAACCAGCAGCCGGGCGATTTTGCCGTGCTGAATGCGGACGATTCGGCCTGCGTATCCATGGCCGCGCGAACTCGCGCGCAGGTCTTCTGGTTCAGTCGGCACAAAGAGGTGCAGCAGGGCGCGTGGGTGCGCGATGGCAACATCTTGTTCCGCGACAGTGCCGGCCAAAGGGAGATTCTGCAAGTCTCCGAGATCTCGCTCAAAGGAGCACACAACTTGGAGAACGTGCTGGCCGCAGCTTGCGCGGGCGCGTTNGATGGGATGCGCACCGGAGAAAATTCGCCAGGCTGTGCGCGGCTTCAAAGCGGTTGAGCATCGGCTAGAATTTGTGGCCACCATCCGCGGCGTCGATTACTACAACGATTCCAAGGCCACAAACGTCGATGCGACCATCAAGGCGCTGGAGTCGTTTCCGGGCAACATTCACCTGATTCTCGGCGGGAAAGACAAGGGCAGCGACTATTCTGTGCTCAACGACCTGCTGCGCCAGCGCGTGAAGCGTGTCTATACGATCGGGGCGGCAGCAGCGAAGATCGAGTCCCAGATTGTTTCTTCGAAAGGTGTGGGTCCGGAAATCGTGCGCGCCGAGACGCTCGATAACGCAGTCCGCAGGGCGAACGCGGTTGCGCAGCCCGGTGATGTGGTCGTGCTAGCTCCCGCCTGCGCCAGCTTCGATCAGTTCAGGAACTACGAACACCGCGGGCAGGTGTTCAAGGAAGTCGTGCAGTCGTTGGCACGGGACAAGCCTTAGCTGCTTGTACCACAGGGGTGCGGGAGAATCACTGGATCGTTCTTCGCGAATCTCATTAATGCACTCTCCGTGCCTCTGTGCCTCCGTGGTGAAGTGGGTCCCCGAACCAAACCAATCAACAATCAGAAATCAACAATCGGCAGTGGCCGTCCGACTGTCGTGGTGAAATGAAATTCCCATGGCGAAGCGGGTGAGTGTGGATCGCTGGCTGTTTACCGTGACCATGCTGCTGGTGTTTGTGGGGCTGGTCATGGTGTTCTCCGCGTCGGCGGTAATGGCGCGCGAGCGCTTCGGCTCCGAGTACTGGTTCCTGTCGAAGCAGCTGATGTGGGCCGCGGCCGGAATCGTCGCCATGGTGGTCACCATGCGCGTGGACTACCGGCGCTACCAGCATCCCGCGCTGGTGTTCTCTCTGGTCGGGTTGACCACGCTGCTGCTGATCTCAGTTTTCTTTCTCGACCGCTCGCATCACACCCATCGCTGGATCCACCTCGGCGGACTTTCCTTCCAACCCTCCGAACTGGCGAAGCCGGTGCTGATTCTCTTTCTGGCCTATTTTCTCGAAGGCCGCACCAAGACGATGGACGACTGGCGCAACACGCTGCTGCCCGCCGCCGCGCCGGTCGTGGTCTCTCTGGGGTTGATCGTGCTGGAGCCTGACCTGGGCACCGCGATCGCTTGCGCCGGGATCGCAGCCTGCATCCTTTATGTCGCGGGCATGCGCCTGCGCTATTTCGCCTATGCGTGTGGCGCGTCGCTGGTGCCGCTGTATTTTCTGCTGTTTCACGTGAGCTGGCGGCGCGACCGGCTGCTGGCGTTTTGGAATCCTTATGCCGACCGCGAGCGGGCGGGCTTCCACATCATTCAGTCGCTCATCGCCGTAGCCACCGGCGGCATCACCGGCACAGGACTGATGGAAGGCAAGCAGAAACTCTTCTATCTTCCCGAGCCGCACACCGATTTCATTTTTGCCGTGACCGCGGAAGAGTTGGGATTGGTCGGCGCGTTCTGCGTGGTTGCGCTGTTCGCAATCTTCTTATGGCGTGGGATGCGGGCTTCGTGGCGTACTGAAGACCTTTTCGGGCGTTATCTTGCAGTGGGAATCACGAGCATGGTCGTGCTCCAGGCGTTTATCAACATCAGCGTGGTGCTGGGCATGATGCCGACCAAGGGCATTCCGCTGCCGCTGGTGTCCTACGGAGGGTCGTCGCTGTTCGTGACCCTGGCCTGCGTGGGCGTGCTGCTGAATATCANCGAAGCAGGCGGAGTGAAAAGCAGCATTGTTGATTGATGATTCTTGATTGTTGATTGAAAGACCCAAGAGCTGTGCAGTGGGTGTGGGCAAAGGGAATTCAATCAACAATCAGCAATCTCCACCGCGGTTGATCTTGTCCCGTTAGTTTATAGTCACTCCATGCGGGCCATTCTGGCGGGTGGCGGAACGGGCGGGCATGTCATTCCGGCCCTCGCCATCGCCAATCAGCTCAAGCAAAGTTATGCCGCGGAGGTCCTGTTCATCGGCACCGCGCGGGGCATTGAAAACCGGTTGGTGCCAGCCGCTGGATATCCCTTGCAACTCGTTCGCGTGGGCGCGCTGAAAAACGTCAGCCTGATGACGCGGGCGAAGACGGCGTTCGATTTGCCGTGTGCCATCTGGGACGCTGGCCGCATGCTCAANCGAGTTCGCACCCGATGTGGTGATCGGGGTGGGCGGATATGCATCGGGCCCCGCCATGCTCGCCGCGCTGGTCAAGCACATTCCCACGCTGGCCTTCGAGCCCAACGTCGTGCCGGGGTTTGCCAATCGCCTGATCGCGCGATTTGTTTCAGGCGCGGCTGTGCATTTTGAGGAGACGGCAAAATATTTTCGTCACGCTGAAGTCACGGGAGTCCCAGTGCGGCAGGCGTTCTTCGAGATTCCTCCTAAGCGCGGCGGCACGCCGGCTGTGCTCGTGTTTGGTGGAAGCCAGGGTGCGCACGCGATCAATCAAGCGATGATGCGCTGCCTGCCGGTACTGCTGCGCGAGGCGCCGGGGATTCACATCATCCACCAGACCGGGGAGCGTGACTATAATGACGCGCTGGCGGCTTATCGCGGGTTGAAGAACACGATGGGAGAGTCGGCAGAAGTCTTCAAGTTCATCGAAGACATGCCGGCAGCCTTTGCGCGCGCGGACCTAGTCGTTTGCCGGTCGGGCGCCAGCACTGTCGCAGAGATCACAGCGGCGGGCAAGCCCGCGGTCTTTGTGCCGTTTCCGCACGCCGCCGACGATCACCAGCGAGTGAATGCTGAGGCGCTGGCGCGCGCCGGTGCAGCCGTCGCCGTGGAGGAGTCGAAGCTGGAAGGTGTCTGGCTGGCGGAGACGATTGCGGCGCTGCTCCAGGATCCGCATCGCCTGCATCTGATGAGCCAGGCCGCACGGGAGTTGGCGCATCCCCATGCGGCGCGCGATATCGCGGCGATGGCAGCGAGGCTCAGTGGTCAGTGGCCAGTGGTCAGTGGTCAGTAACACTCGCACCAATGACAGATCACTGAGCACTGGCCACTGGGCACTGGCCACTGATTCTTATGTTTGCCAAGATTCAGCGTATTCATTTCGTGGGTATTGGCGGCATCGGCATGAGTGGGATCGCCGAGGTGCTGCTGAATCTCGGCTACAAAGTCTCTGGATCGGATCTGAAGAGTTCCCCGATCACGCAGCGGCTGTCTTCCCTGGGCGCTGCCATCTCTGAAGGGCACCGCGCGGAGAACATCACCGGCGCGGAAGTCGTGGTCACGAGTTCCGCGATCGCCGCGGAGAATCCCGAAGTCAACGAGGCGCACAAGCTGCACATTCCCGTCATTCAGCGCGCCGAAATGCTGGCCGAACTGATGCGGCTGAAGTACGGCATCGCCATCGCCGGCATGCACGGCAAGACCACGACAACGTCGATGGTTGCAGCGGTGCTCGCGGCGGGAGGGCTTGATCCCACGGTTGTCGTCGGCGGGCGCGTCGACGCCATGGGCTCGAATGCGCGCCTGGGCAAATCGCAGTATCTGGTCGCCGAAGCCGACGAGAGCGACCGCAGCTTTCTTAGGTTAACCCCAATACTTTCCGTCGTGACCAACATCGACCGCGAGCACATGGACTGCTACCGTAACATGCGCGACGTGAAGAAAACGTTCCTCGACTTCATGGACCGCGTCCCCTTCTACGGAATGATCGTCGCCTGCAATGATGATCCGCTGCTGCGTCGTCTCCTGCCCGAGGTGCAGCGGCGCACCGTGACCTACGGAACGAAACGCGGATCGGATTTTTGGATCAAGATGTCGCCCCTCGTTGGCGAAGATCAAAAGCCCCACCCTGTCCCTGCAAAAGACGCAGGGACAAGGATGGGGCACCCGCCGAATGCCAGGCCGTTGAGCCGCTTCCATGTGAGTTACGGCAAAGCGGGTGAACAAAAAGAAGATCTGGGCGAGTTTACCCTCCACGTGCCCGGTGTGCACAATGTGCTCAACGCTACCGCGGCAATCGCTGTCGGTGTGGGCCTGGACATTGAATTGGAAGCGATCCGCACTGCTCTCGACCAATTCCGTGGCGTCGACCGGCGCTTTCAGTTGCGCGGCCATGCGGCGGGAGTCAGTGTGATTGATGATTACGGCCATCATCCCACCGAGATCAGAGCGACCTTGGCGGCAGCCAGGCAGTGCGGCTTCGCCAAGATTCATGTCGTTTTCCAGCCGCATCGTTATACCCGCACGCGCGATCTGATGGAAGAATTCACGACCGCGTTCGCCGATGCCGATTCGCTGTTCGTACTCGACATCTATGCCGCGAGCGAAAAGCCGATTGAAGGGATCACGGGCGAAGTCCTGGCGCATGCCATCCGCGGAAAATGCGGACGTGCCGTGCAATATGTGCCCTCGTTCGCCGATGCCGCAAGCGCCGCGGCACAGATCGCCCAGCCAGGCGACATGATCCTGACCCTTGGCGCGGGCAGCGTCTCGCAGCTGGGGCCGTTGCTTCTAGAGAAGCTAAAGGAACGCGAAGTAGGTACGGGAACCAGTTGTTAACCGAGACGACTGCAACCGGGTTGATGAGCGCCAGCGCCTGATAGCGTTAGTTGACTCGGTGATCCGCGTCACAGACAACATGGTAGAATCCGGCCGACACTTCGCAGCGAATAGTTGCGGTGTAGTATGGCACGCTTCTTCAGATTTGCAATCGCCTCGATCATCTCAGTCTTCGCTACTGTCCTTCTGTTAATCTTCGGCACGGCCGCTCTGCGGCATTGGTCAGGCACCAGTCGCGAGCTCCCTAATGTGCTCCTGCGATGCTTTGTTGCACTACCTATTGTCATGGGCATCTTGGCTCTGCTCTGGCCCAGTAAGAAGCAGAACATTTTGCCGGCCGTGACTGTCGGATTTGTGACAGGGCTTGCGTATGGGTACTTGGCGGTTCGAGTGTTCTACCGCCTAAGCGTCGGGGTTTGGCAAATACCCGCTGGACCTGAGGAAACGGATTCGTTCTTCAGTTCACCATCTTGGGACATAGATCTCCTGGCTATTCTCTTCGGTGCTGTTGTGGGCATGTGCTCACTACTGCTGGCCATTCCGAGTGGCAGGCAACTGCTTAGGATGGCGTTGGCGATAGTGCTGGTCATCGTTGCCGTCTGCGCGCCTGTACCCATCCTGAACGCCATCGCCCACAACCAAGAACTCACCGTGGCAATGGTGATGCGCAAGGACGCTGTCCCAAGAAACCCAGTGGAATGGTCAGTGCGGTACGTTCGGCGCATAGACATTCGGACCGAGGCTGCTACTGTCGTTCGAGCACTAAAGGATGCGGGCGTAGACAGCGATTATGAGGTTGTTCGGTTGTTTCGACAGGGGCACGGGAAGAAGGTTCTGGCCATTGTTGTCGTTCCTCAGCCAGTGATGGAGACGGAGTTGCCTGAGCCGCGCGGCATGAACGCCATCTATCTGCCGGAGTCGAGCGGTTGGAGGACGGTTCCCGAAAAGCTTTCCACCGTCGGTCGAAAGATTACGATCCTGCCCGACAGCTACACCGGCAAAGATCATCCGTGTCGGGGGTACCTGTACGTTGATGACATCCTCGGAACTAGCTATGGGATGGGCATAACCAAGCCGAATGATTCAGAGTGCCTATGCCCGAGCAGCCCGTGATGTCGCCGCCCATCGGAGTGGTCAACTGTTGACAAGCCCCAATAGCGCCCACTCGCCTTCTAACCCGGGCATCCTTCAGATCCTCCGCCCCCTGCCCTCCCTTGCTAACCGAAGCGTCAGGCATTCGTCTATCTGCCAGGCGGAGACAAGGCAATGGAACTAAAACAGGCATGGGGATGGCTGATGGCAGGCGTGCTGGCGGCGGGACTGAACGCCGCCTATCACGACGGCGGCGCGCAATGGCTGCATCGCGTGGCGGACCGGGTCGTCTACCAGTCCGAGGCGGTGCTGGCGCTGGCGCAGGGTCGTACCGACCAGTTCCTCTCCGACGCGCAGATGCTCGCGGCCGAGGATCAAACGCAGTCCTGTCCACTCGCCTCGGCGATGGCGTGGTTCCGAACCGAGTTCGGACGCCAGCAGGCTGATTTCGCCCACATTGAAAGCCTCTCGGCACTGCAAGAGGCACAGCTCTCGCGTCTGAAGGCGAATCGCGCCCGGATCGAAGCCCAGGTTGCCCGCTTGCGATTCGTAGCGCCTGCCTTCAATGCCATTCCAACCTGTCCCCGGGCGCACATGACGATTCAGCAGCTCCCGGTGCTGACAATTCCGGCATCTCCTTCCGTCCACATCGACGCGCCGGACGACGGTTCGATCTAACTCTTCCGTTCCCAGTTCAGTGGGTAAAGACGGGTAGCGTGTCGCAGCTGGGGCCCGTTATTCTGGAGACGCTGAGAGAACGGGAGGCCGCGACGCCTTCGCGCTCTTAACCCGGATGATCACGAGTTGGACAATGAGCGTAACCGCCGTAAGCGTCAATCGAAGTTGAAGTAGACTGACCGCTCTCCGTCTTTGCTGACGCAATTCTCGTAGATCCAATACCCGGGAAATGTCTGTAGCACATAATCCAGTGCCTGAGAGACGGTTACATCGTCCAATTCTCCCTGCACAACGCGCCCACCTCCGCAACAATCGCCCGGCATGACGATGCCTTTGTCTGGCGACGGCAAACCGCTTATGTTGTGCTCCTTGCCAAAAGCTACTACTTCAGGACTCTCCAAAATGGCTAGCAGAGCCATCCTTGGGCCATAAACTGCATGAGACTCGGAGGCATGTCGAGAAAAAAATGATACGTGGTGAATCTTCAGGTTCAGGAGGTCAGTCGGCACGCTCGTTTCCATCATCCGAATCATGCTTCCCTCTCGTGTCACCTCCATCAATGGGTCGGCGGAGAACAACTTCTTCAGAGTTTCCTCAGGTGTTCCCGACTCGTCCCAAACTCCAAATGGAGGCAGATCGGGAGGGACCCGCTTGCCGAATCCGCAACCTGAATATGCGAGCGACCCAGAAACGTGTGCTCCTTGCAGAACGCGATGAATATGCCACAGCCCTCCCGCGAGGTAGGCATCGTGACTGCTCCCCGCTTGCCCAACGCAGCGGATTACGAACACTACAGTAAACGCGGCTCTAAGCACGTAGGAAGTCATGAACGCACCTGTGTTGTTCTGCCTGCAAGGGTAGCACGCATCGACACAGGTGGCGACGGCCCGATTTAACGCTTTCCCCGACAGATCGTGGAATGCGGTCAAAAACAGCCATACCCACTCTTCTGTGGGCGCGTTCCCCTTTCGACCCACTTGTGCAAAACGAACCAACTTTTGTCTTACCTCCATGCGCAAAATGAAGTTATAGTTTGAAGGCTCAGCGATTCCTCGACGACAACTGACCTGAACTGATGGCGCGGAAAGCGAGTCCGACCATCTTGCAGGAGGAGTTGTACCCGTCCAGCGCCGAGCCGCCGCGTGCCGATTTTCCGCGCGATGAGCTTGACGATGCGCGCCTGGTCGATCTGGACGTGGACGAGGAATCGCCTTTCCTACGTGGGCAA
>OCOJ01776130.1_pt1 | contig 11609 bp, 11 predicted proteins | sample 1539251 | NCBI WGS metagenome assembly OCOJ01 (sample SAMN01911457, study PRJEB22624) | soil metagenome | biome: Soil | place: Malaysia | collected 2012-04-30 | depth RA_metagenome m
AGGGACCTTTGAACATGGGGCCTACAGGCGCCCCCTTCGCCGAACGGACGAGCCAACGCTTACGCTAGCCCGTCTGCTCACTTCCTTGCTGGCCTTCTTCTACGCTTTCGGGGCGTCTTCCGAGGCCATCATGTAGCCGCCGAAGCCTATGGACCAGAGGAGGACTGGGTACACGATGATTCTTTCCATCCCGCCAGGACCGAGACCCGCGTATTCGCTCCCGATGTACAAGAACAGGGCTGCGAGAGTCATGAGTCCGAGGACGATGGAGAAATAGAACATCGGTTTCCTCTGGAAACGTGCAGTTACCACTGCCGCCAGGCCCGTGAATAAGAAGGTGACGAGGGAGAAGATGTGGTGCCATATCCCAGTCGTCTCAGGGAAGAAACCGACACCCATCGCGCCTATTCCCGCTAGGGCAATTAGAACCGTAGCAGGCCTCCAGTGGTATGCGCGTTGCAGGAAGTAGGCTCCCACCACTATGAGGATTCCGAGGAGGATAATTGAGCCGTCGAACAGGTAGGCCGAGGGGACGGCCGTGCAGGTTGAGCGACATAGCGCGCCAAGGTCGCTGATGTAGTTAATGGAGACACTGTATGCGTAGCCCGTTGCATTTCCGGAAGCTGAAACATTGAGGGGCCCGTTTGCGGAGTAGTATATCTCGGAGAGCACTAGGCAGAGACCGAATTGAACCGCTCCAACGAAAAGGGCGACACCAGCTTTCGAGGCATTTGAGAGTGCCAAGGGCGAACGCAACGGGAGGTCATCCTAAAAGCGTGCGCCTCGACTTCATGCGGGTCAGAAATGTTATATCAACTTAGGGTCCCAAGGACGCGTGCTCAAGATCCTCATCCTGTCCCCTATGCCTGAGGGTCTCATCAGGCTCTTCTTTGCTGAGAGTATGGAGAAGTACAAGATAGAAGCGGACTTCAAAACTGTTAACGAGCCGGACATGGAGAAACTGAAAGCAGAGCTTCGCGACGCAGACGTGGTGATTGGGGATTACACCTTCAGGATTCCGATCACTTCAGAGATGGTCGACGCAATGACAAAGGTCAGGCTGATTGCCCAACCATCAACGGGCTACGACCACATCGACCTGGCTGCATGCCGGAGGAAGGGAATCCCGGTGTCGAACATCGGCGGTGCGAACTCGGTCTCGGTGGCTGAGCATACGTTGGCCCTAGCGCTCGATTTGCTGAAGCGCATCGGCTATGCACACAGAAGGTTGACGGAGGGCGCGTGGGTGCAGGAAGAACTCCTTAATGTTGCGGCGGAGCTTAACGGAAAGACGTGGGGGGTTATCGGCATGGGGAGGATAGGGAAAGAGGTTACCACAAGGGCGAAGGCCATGGGTGCGAACGTCGTGTACACTGACATCGCCAGGCTCCCTGAACCCGACGAGCAGAAGTTCGGCATCACCTACCTCCCGCTTCAGCGATTGCTGGCCGAAAGTGACGTCGTCAGCATTCACGTCCCGCTGACCGACAGGACCAGGGGGATGATGGGGGAGAAGGAGTTCAGGCTGATGAAGTCCTATGCGGTTTTCGTCAATGTCTCGCGCGGGGAGCTGACCGACGAGGGAGCTCTGGCGAAAGCTGTCACTCAAGGATGGATCGGCGGGGCAGGGGTCGACGTCTTCACAACCGAGCCCATAACGCAGGACAGCCCCCTGCTCGCCGCTGCCAGGGAAGGTGCGAACGTCGTCTTGACGCCGCACATGGCTGGCGCGACCAACGACGCCAGGCTCAGGATAATCCAGGCGACGGTGGACAACGTGGTCCGGGTGGCGATGAATCAGCCGCCGATAAACGTCGTGAACGCATGAAGGTCTCCGAGCTCCTCGTCCGCTCACTTGAGAGCTACGGAGTGACGAGGGCGTTCGGCCTCGTCGGGACGTCCATCATCGAGCTGATGGACGCTCTCTCTTCGAGCAGGATAAGGTACGTCTCTACCAGGCACGAGCAGGTCGCCGTCAGCATGGCAGACGCCGAGGGACGGCTGACCGGCAAGCCAGGGCTCGCGATGGTACACGGCGGACCGGGGTTCCTGAATTCGCTGATCGGTGTCACCAACTCCTGGAAGGACGGCTCCCCGATGGTGCTCGTCGCGGGGGCAGTAAAGAGGAGGATGGCCGGGATGGACTCCTGGCTCGAGGTGCCGCAGTCTGCAATGGTGTCCAGCGTTGTCAAGAAGGCATGGAGGGTCGAGAGGGGGTCGGAGGCCGCGAGGGTCTTCTCAGACGCCTACTCCCTGGCGGGGTCTGCGCCCTGTGGACCTACGTTCGTCGAGGTACCGGAAGACGTGTGGAGCCTCGAAGCGGGGAACGCGATTGTAGGGCCTGCGATACGGGAGGCTAGGCGCCCCACGGAGGCGGAGGTTGCTAGGGCCGCCGAGCTTCTGGGGAAGGCCAGGAAGCCCCTGATCATGGTTGGAGGAGGCATCAACACCCCAGATGGCGCGGAAGCTCTCCAAGCGCTCCTATCGCGGGTTAAGGTTCCTGTCGTTTCGTCGGGGAACGGCCGTGGCGCGGTCCCTGAGGACAGCCCGCTGGCTTTGGGAAGGATAGGGTTTGGCGGGGGGAACGGGGTGGCGGACGGCGCCCTAGGCGAGGCAGACACAGTGATCTGCCTAGGGGGCGGCCTTTCGGACGTATCCACCTACGGGTTCAACCTGACGCCGAAGGGGGAGGTGGTGATCGTGGATTTGGACCCCCTCTGGGACAAGAAGCCCGTGCCCTGTGCGATGCACGCAGCCTGCGACGCCACCGACTTCGTCCGGAATTTGACACGGACGGCCGCCCCGCAGAAGATGGAGAAAGAATGGGAGGGCCAGATCGAGAACGAAAGAAGGGGATGGAATGCTCTGCTGAAGGAAGCGGAGTCGCGGACGAAGGAGGGATTCGTAAACCCGGCCAGGTTTCTCAGCGCTCTGGATGGCCGCCTCCCGCGGGACACCATCCTCGCAGTCGGCCAGGGGCTTCATGTGCTCTATGCCTACTCATTCCTCAGGGTGCGTTCGAGCCGGTCGTTCCTGGCAGCCACGAATATGGGTTCCATGGGGTTTGTCTTTCCAGCTGCCCTCGGTGCCAAGATCGTGTTCCCCGAAAGGGAAGCCGTCGGGGTGATGGGCGACGGCGAGTTCATGATGACGATGCAGGACCTCGAGACAGCGGTCAGGGAGAAGGCGGGGGTGAAACTGGTCGTCGTCAACGACAACTCGTACAGGGTGCTCTTGATGAGGCAGAAGATCCAGAAGATGGGAAGAATCTTCGGGACTACGCATTCCAACCCCGACTTCGCCAGGGTCGCAGAAGCCTTCGGGGGTGAAGGGATTGTGGTTGACGACGACGCTAAGATTCAGGAGGGGGTGGATTTCATGACGAGAAGATCAGACAGGCCGCTGCTCGTAGAGCTGAGAGTGGACCGTGAGGACCTTCCCCCGCTGAACATTCAGGGCTCGTTGATGTTCTAGCTGACCCGGGACCCTTCCCCTCTGGTGAACTTTTATCGGCGCTGGAGCGGGCGGGGCCTGTGGACTTCCTAGCCGAAGCCAAGCACATCGAACCGGAGATAGTCAGGACGAGGAGGACCCTCCATCAGCATCCGGAACTTGCATATCACGAGGTGGAGACGTCGAGGCTCGTGGCAGACAGGCTGGTATCACTTGGGATTGAGGTGAGGCGGAACGTCGGAGGGACGGGGGTGCTCGGAGTTCTGAAGGGTGTGAGGCCCGGGAGCGTGGTCGCTCTGAGGGCGGACATGGACGGCCTCCCAGTCCAGGAGTCATCGGACGTCGACTTCCGTTCGAAGGTTGACGGTGTGATGCACGCCTGTGGCCATGACACGCACATCGCGATGCTGCTGGGAGCGGCAAGGTTGCTTTCAGAGCACAACGAGGAACTCTGTGGGACTGTGAAGTTCCTGTTCCAGCCCGCTGAAGAGCATGGGGGTAGAGGAGGCGCTCTTCCCATGATCAAAGACGGGGCCATGAAAGACCCCAAGGTCGATTTCGTGTTCGGTCTTCACATCGAAGCCACGAGGAGGTCCGGGGAGTTCGGGGTGAGGGAGGGAGCGATTGCGGCCGCGCCGGACACCTTCAAGGTGAAGATACTCGGCAGGGGAGGGCATGGCTCGGCTCCCCACGAGACCGTGGACCCCATCTATGTAGCGGCCCACGTCATTCTTGCTCTCCAGGGGGTGTCTGCCAGGATGATCGACCCGGTGCGTCCTTTCGTGATTACAGTCGGAGCCGTTCACTCCGGGACGAAGGAGAATATCATCCCCGACGTCGCGACACTCGACGGGACAATCAGGACCCTGGACGAAGCAACGAGGAAGCTGGCCAAGAAGAAGGTCGTAGAGGTTGCAAAAGGAGTCTGCAGGACTTTCGGCGCAAGTTCTGAGGTGGAGTTCGAGAAGGACGCCTACCCCGTGACAGTGAACGATCCGAAAACCACAGAGAGGGCCATCGCGGTCCTAAAGAGGATCCCAGGGACAAGGGTGAGAAGGGTCGAGGCCATCCTCGGAGGGGAAGACTTCTCCAGGTTCCTTCAGGTTGCCCCTGGAATGTTCTATTTCCTCGGGAGTCGCAACCCAAAGAAGGGGTGCGTCTACCCGAACCACAGCTCCAAGTTCAAGGTGGACGAGGATGTTCTCAAGTTTGGCGCCGCGTCCCTCGCGATGCTCGCATTCGAGTTCGGGAAGCCGGGGGGTCCCTCCCAAGAGCGTTGAGATGTACGCTACAAAGGTCTCGGACCGTGTCTACATGCTGGACACCTTCGCCCTGGGTCAACCAGCCGCAGTCAGTGTCTACTTGATCAAAGGGCCGAAACCCACCCTGGTGGACTGCGGTTACGCCTCCTCCTACGAAAACGTGCTCAGAGGGCTGGCCGAGGCAGGGGTAATGCCGACGGACATCCGCTACGTCGTTCCCACACACGTCCACCTCGACCATGCCGGGGCTGCGGGAAGGCTCCTGAAAGCGATGCCCAACGCGAAGGTCATGGCCCACGAGAGAGGCGTCCCTCACCTTGTCGACCCGACGAGACTTATCGACAGCTCGACCAAGGTCTTCGGCCCAGCAATCATGGGCCTTTACGGCCTCCCCGAACCAATCCCTGCGGACAGGATAACGGGGGTGGGAGAGGAGGAGAGCCTGGACCTCGGAGAGGGTCTAAGCGCGACGCTGATTCATACCCCCGGCCACGCCCCCCACCAGATTTCATTGGTGCTGGACAAGACGAAGGCGATGTTCACAGCGGACGCGGTGGGGATAGTCTATCCTTGGCTGAAGGCACTTATTCCGACTACTCCCCCTCCAAGCTTCAACCCGACGGAGCTGGTTGCGACCATAGAAACCATACGGCAGACCAAGCCCTCCGAGCTCCTCGTCCCCCACTTCGGTTCAAGGAAAGACGTTGACTGGGTCTTCGACAGAACGGCCGGAATGGTCCAAAGGTGGGTCGAGGAAGTGAAGTCGCTCTGGAAGAAAGGCATGTCTTTGGATCAGGCGACGGAGGCGATGCTGGGAGAAGTTGCTAGGGACGCAGGGAATTCTGACCTCCCCATCTACGCCCAGGTCTCAATCAGAACGTCCGTCATGGGCATAATGCACTATCTAGAGAAGAATTTTTGAACACCCTGGCGCATCTCAGCATGGTCTTTGCCTCTAGTCTACGCCTGCATCGCACCTCATGGAGGGGAAATCGTTCCCGCGTTGGCAGGCAAGAAACTCAAGCTCTTCGCTCCGACGAGGAAGGGAATGAGGGTGCTTGCCGCGGCGATGAGGGAAGCCAGGCCGGACACAATCGTGCTGGCGAGCCCCCACAACCTTAGGCTCCACAGGCACATAGCAGTAGTCACCGCCGAGAACTCCTCGGGGAGGACGGCAGAGGGACGTAGAGAGATTAGACTTCGAGCAAAGAGCGATGTCGAGTTCGCAACGAAGCTGGCAGAAGCAGGGGAGGCGGCTGGGCTCCCGGTGATCGCAGCGAATTACGGAGTTTTCGAGGGGCCACTCTCAGACATGGCTATGGACTGGGGGACCATGGTGCCGCTGTGGTTCTTTCTCAGAGGCGCGCACCCGAGAACGAGGATTGTGATAGTTACCCCTTCAAGGGAGATACCCCTGGGCCAGAACGTAGAGTTCGGAAGGGTCATCGCAGAGATGGCTGAGGTGGACGGGAAGAGAGTCGTCTTCGTTGCGAGTGCCGACCAGGCCCACCGTCACCAGAAGAGCGGGCCCTACGGGTTTGACAAGCGGGCCGCGGTTTACGACAGGCAGGTGATTGACCTTATCCGCCACAACAGGCTCGAGGATGTCGTGAAGATGTCGCCTGCTTTCGTCGATGGGGCGAGGCCGGACAGCCTCTGGCAAATGGCGATGCTGGCCGGGGCCCTCTCCGTCGTTCCGATGAAAGCCGAGCTGGTGTCATACCAGGTCCCCACGTATTACGGGATGCTCTGCGCGAGCTACCAGCCCATCAGGAGATAGTCGGACCGCAGGGCGGGGCCCCCTCCCCTGTGTAATTCATCGGATGAAACGGTAGATTTCTGAGAGGCTTTGCACCCTAGGGCAATCGGCGCTCCGTTGGGTGCCGTCCCTGTCAATCAAAATCCCTTCCATGCCCGCGTTCCTCGCGCCTACGACATCAGCTTCGTACAGGTCTCCCACATGGATTGCACTGGAAGCGTCGACGCCGGCTTCTCTCAAGGCGATCCTGAAGATTTCAGGATGTGGCTTCGTGTACCCTACAACCCCAGATATGACGACTGTACCGAGGTACCTCGTTAACCCGAGGGCCTCGACGGCCCTCCCCGTGTCCGCCGGCGCGTTTGAAATCAAGCCGAGCGCATAGCCGCCCCCGAGAAGCATGTCGAGGGTGGGCGTCACGTCCGGGTACAGCTCGAGAGGAATCTCGGTTTCGAGCTCGGGCCACCTCTTCCGTGCGAGCTTCGAGATCCTTGAAGCCTCGAGCTCGCTTTCTCCAGGGTAGAGCACAGAGAACACCCTCTGGTCGAGACTCCTGTAGGCCTCTGCGGTCTCCTTCTCGTTCAGGACCCTGGGACCGTAGTACGAGAGCCACCACGGCTCCGCCTTCAGATATGCAGAATGAATCCGCTCAAGGTCGACTTCTCGACCCTCCTCCTGAAGGACCCTTCTGAAGATCCTGTCGCGGCGCATAACGAGTAAAGTCCCCCCGAGATCGAAGAATACTGCTCGAGTCTTCAATGGTCCGAATGACGCTCCGGCGGGCTAGGTAGGTTCGACAATGCGGAAAACTCAGGCATGGAACCCAGGGATGAAGGGGGTCACGAGCAAGCTGAACAGCAGGAGGGCGAGGACGACGGCCGTAATGAGAACGTAAAGCCTGTCTCTCTCTGCGGCAAAAAGGAAGACGGAGATTAGCACCCTCGAAACCGGAGTGGCGATCAGCACAATCACTCCGAGCTCTATCCACGAGAAAGCGGAGAATGTGACGAGGCCGTGGGCCAGCCCCCCTGGGCTCACATCGATGTTGTCGTGCGGCACCACATTGGGGTTGTAGGTTAGCATCCCCGAGGTATCTGAGAACCCGCTGGTAGCCGCCAAACCGATTATCCCGAACAGGATTATGGCGCCCGAGAGTACGACTCCGTACCGAAGGACATTGCCTATCACCAGGTTCATCGTTTCTGGATCCCTCCAGTTCATACCGACACCCCCACGGCGCTCAGTATCATTTCGACGGCGGCAATCGCGAGGACGACTGCGAAAATCTTCCTCACGGTTGTGTTCCGGGAGCGGAGCAGGACCCGTGCTCCAATCGCAGCGCCTATCAGGATTCCAAGGGCGACGGGAGCCACGATCAGAGGGTCGACGTCACCCCTCGCGAAGTAGATGCCGGCGCTCGCCGCCGCGGTCACGCCTATCATGAAGTTGGACGTCGTCGTAGAGACCTTCATGGGGAGCTTCATGGCCAGGTCCATGGAGAGAACCTTGAAGGCACCACCTCCGATTCCCAGAAGGCCCGACAGAACTCCGGCGACGGCGGTCCCTGCCAGGCCCTCGACGGGATGGGTCGCGTTGTAGTTTACCTCCCTGCCATCGGGCTCGGTGTAAGAGCCTGTGAGGCCTAGCCGCTTTGACAGTCCTTTGAGTTCGGGGGACTTTGGGATGTCTTCCCCAATCTTCATCACCATCGGCACCAGTGAGATTAGAAGGATGGACCCGAAGATCGTCTCGAGTGCTGCGGAGTTCGTATAGGCTGCTATCGCGGCACCGGTGATGGCCCCGCTCGCGCTAGCCAGCTCAAGGAACATTCCAATTCTGAGGTTGGTGACCTTGTCCCTTACGTAGGTCGAAGCCGCTCCGCTGGAGGTTCCGATGATGGCCACTATGCTCGCCCCTATGGCGAAGTGTATGTCGACCCCCATCAGGATGGTGAGGACAGGGATTATCACGATTCCTCCGCCGAGTCCCACTATCGATCCGAATATCCCCGCGAAAATTGAGATCAGGAACATCAGAAGGATGAACTCTACGATGAACAAACGGACCCGCTCGCCCTTCTGTCCATACTTAGATGTTGTCCGTTGGGAGTATGTGGCAGATGTCCTTCTCTATGCGTGTATCATTGGGGCCTGCAGAGGACTCCTCTCCAACCCATAACGGTCCACCTTGTCCACGTTCAGCCCTCCCCTTCTGCACCTGTTCCTTACCACCCGGAACATCCCCCAGGCGCCGAGAGCCATCATGCCTCCGGTGACGTACTTCGTGAGGGGATTCTGTTCAGACGAGGCGGTTGTAGCGTCCCTGGTGGCTATCTTCACCAGGTGCTTGTAGGATGCATAGTATACCGCCAGCTGAGATGGGTTAAGTTTCATTGAGGAGAAGTCCATGCTCTTCAACAGCCCTAGGGGGACGTTCTGCATTGGGGTTATCGTGAACTCGAAGGGCCTACCGTTTTCAGTGGTGGAGTTGCTCAATCGGTTGATGAGAGCCACAGTTTCCCAGTTGTCCTCTGGCGTCTCCCTGGGCTGCCCAACTTGGAGCGTGAAGGCAGGACGCCAGTAGTAGGTGTTCAGGACGTAGGTCCCCCTCCAGACAATGTCGGCCCAGCTCCCGTCAGGACCAACCTTCAGCGGGAGCGTCTTGTTCGGCATGTGCTCGGAGGCGAGCCTGTCGCTCCCCGTCTCCACCCCGATCTGGAGGCCTATCCAGTTGCTGGGGCCGGCCCGCATTATGTGGGACAGCCTGCGGATGAAATCCGGGTACGCCGCGGGTATCGAAATCCTCCCGTGGGTCGGGTTCGTCCGATGGATGCCCGGAGTCGCCATCACCGCTGAAAACAGGTTCTCAATTCCCTCCTCATTCGGGACGAAGTTCCTCCCATGGTCATATGCGAATATTTCGTCGCTGTGCAGCCATGCGGTGTCCATGCCTGCTTTCACGTTAACCTCAAGTTCCTTCCTCACCTTCTCAGGAGGGTAGTAGCGGAGGGGCCTGAGGGTGACTTCGCAGAAGTCGCAGCCGATCCCGCACCCCCTCATCACCTCGACCATTCCCTTCACAGAGGGGCCAACTATCTCGGGAATGTCCTCGAGCCTGGGGAACTGCTTAGAGAATTGATAGCGGCTAATGAATTTCGAGCTGGATTTCCACTCCTTGTGGAAGGACTCGTCGAAGGTCTGGTATCCGCGGAAGAACTCAGTGTTCTCCCCTCCGTCCTCGACGATGTATCTGAAGAGGTCCCCGATGATGTCGTCCGCCTCCCCCTGATATGCGTAATCGATGTGGTTCTTCTCGAGCTCCTCGGGGCGCACGGTGAGCTCCCAGACGCCTGGGCCGCCTACGACGAGTTTCGCTTTCTTCCCAGCCCTCGCACGGTTGACCCTGGCTAGGAGGGAAACGAATTCTCTGTAGACGTATGCGGGGGCGGTAGTGTCGAAGAAAACCGAGTATGACATGGTAAGAGGGCCGAGGCCCAGAGGGTCCATGGTGGACACTCCGATTATCTCGGTGTCATCGTCAACGAAATCTGCGATGTGGTCCTCATGGGCTACCACCACATCCTCCCTCCCGTAGGACTTCAGGACAGACGCCTCGAGCTTCCTTGTGGCATAGGGAGCGATGACGGCCCTCCCGTCCTGGGAGGGGGGAGGAGGACCCTTCAGGAAGTTGTAGATCCTCTCAGGGAGGACGCTTGTAGGGGCACTCGCGAGAAAATCCAGTAGGGGGACACTCCTATAGTTCCGGGCTAGGGTCGTGTCTGAGACTAAAACGAACCTTGCCATGACAGGACGCTCTCAACCGGAGCGGGGTGCCTTAAAAGATTCTCCAAGCCCCTTCTTCGGCGCCTTCCCGTAGGGGTTGGCGCTCCTACGCTCCCCTGGCAATCTGTTCCAGGGAGCGGTTCGAAGCTGCGGAATAGTCGTAGTCGTTGGCGTCGTATCCGGCAACGCAATACTCGTCCCTGTGCTTGATGAAGAGCCATGCCTCCCTCGCTCCCCCAAGGCCCCTGGTCCGGATGAGGGCGAAGGAACCCCGGAGCTTCTTTCCGTAAAGGGTGAACTTCAGGTTCCCATCGCGCAGGCCCGCTTCGGCTGCCTCTTCGGCCTCTTCCCTCCCCTTGACCAACTCGCGGACGCCTTTGTGAACCTCCACCTCGGGAGTGTAGGTTCCTTCGTCCCATATCATGACGGTCCCGGCGCCGTAGCTCCCCTTCTCGATTATGCCCTCGAACTTCCGATACTCCAAATCGTGGGGCTCAGTGGGCATGGCAAGCCTCTTCACAGTCGGGTCGAGTGTGGGGCCCTTCGGAATCGACCAGGAGGGCATGACACCGCCAATTTCGAGCCGGAAATCGTAGTGGAGGGAAGTCGCCTGGTGCTTCTGGACCACGTAGGCGAAGAGACCTCTCAACCCGGCCACCCCGGCAGCAGACGGGTTGGAAAAGCGTTGTCCATTGGGGAAGGGGTCTGCCATGCTGTGTGAGCCAGAGAGCGTCCGGCTACGAATCGAAACGGGGCTGGTTTCGCCCCCAGGGGGGAATAGGACCTAGGTCTTCATGGGGCGAGGCTGCCCGGGCGGCCCCTTGGCGGGAGCGACCATCAACATCATTGCGGAGACCACGCCTACCCAGAGCAGCACCGAACCCAGGAACACGCGCTCCACCAATCCCCCGTAGTTGGCGAAGAAGTTGGGGGCAACAAAAGCGCCAAAGAGTTCTATCAGGCAAAGAAGGACGGACAGGACCGCAAGCGGGAGGGCAACCCCCCTTGCCCTTGCAACTGGGCTGCTTCCAACCATTCCCAAGGAAATGTAAAGTGCGCCGAATGCGCCCCCCAGGAAGGCCGCGATGGCCACGAGTAGATGGATTGCTCCGTGCCAGGAGACGGGGGTGGCAGGGACGTCCGTGGGAAAAGCCGCAAGAAGAAGAGCGCCCACGGACCAGACGGCAAATGCGTATGCACCTCTCTGGAGCCTTGGGTTCGCTGTGTCAGTGCTGTAGACTGTCAGAAGGATGCCGAACAGGAAACATGACGACAGGATGCCCCTGTTGATGAAGTTCAGTGTCATGACGTACCCGTATGGTCCCACGGCGAGGTCGCTCTCGGCCTGGCTGA
>OCOJ01034626.1_pt8 | contig 11607 bp, 10 predicted proteins | sample 1539251 | NCBI WGS metagenome assembly OCOJ01 (sample SAMN01911457, study PRJEB22624) | soil metagenome | biome: Soil | place: Malaysia | collected 2012-04-30 | depth RA_metagenome m
AAAAAGTGGACGAAGCAGACTGCGATGCTTTTCCAGTGCCTGCAGAGTAGAGGATTCGTCTTTCTGGGCGAGAGAGGTATAACCCACGATGTCCGTGTACATGATTGCAGCGAGTCTCCGCTCGCCCTCGAACACTATGGTCCCTGCGTAGAACGATTAGCTTGGAGATAAAACGGTTTGTGACGGCCGTCCCTTGAACGTGCAAAGGCACAATCCCGTTCTCGACCGTGCCTGTGGGAGTCTGAATAAGACCCCGTTAGGCAAATAGGGGCTGGGATGAGCTGTTTCAAACATAGCCCGGCTATAATTCGTCCCAAGGATGGGGTTGGAACCAGGTCAGAGGACGCGCCTAGGTTCGTGCCCGGTGGGGCCATGACCCGTTACGGTTTCGAATCCTCCTGGAGGGAGGCAGGCTCATCAAGTCCGAGCCTCTTCAGGAGCTCAAGGTACCTGGGATCGTCACGAAGGAGATCGAGGTAATCGAACGACTTCAGGAACGTCAAGGCCCACTCCTTCGTCTGGTACGCTTTTTCAAGCCATTCAAATCCCTGGTCGATTTCTCCAAGGTCGAAATGCAGCTGCGCGATATCGACCGCACCAATGCCGGCTTCCTTCTGATGCAGTTTGAGCTCGGGCAAGAGCTTCCTCACGGTCTCTTTGTCTCCAAGGAAGTCCGCCATGAATGCCTCAAACCCTTCCTTGACAAGGGGATACGAGCTCCGAAGGAGTTCTACGGCAGCGTCCGCCTCTCGCTGTGCGTCTTCGAATCTTTTGAGTTTGCAATACAAGAACCCGCAAAACCCGTGAGTAACCGCGAGCTTTGGATCGAGCTCGATGGCTCTCTTGACGAGCTCGAGGGCTACGTCGTAGTTCCGCTCGAGCCGGGAGTAATAGTCGCCATGCTCCGAACAAATAATGGGCGACAGGGGATCAAGTTCAGCGGCCCGTCTTATGTGGTATCGGGCTTCCTCCTTCCTCATCTGTGCTTCTAGCAACAGGAAGTACCAATGGTGGGTGCTCGCATAGCTTGGTTTCAACTCGATAGCCTTCCTGTACTCTTTCTCTGATTCGCTCCAGTCATGCCAACCCATCAAAGTCCTCCCTCGGCTGGCATGGGCCTCGGCCAATTCCGGGTCGAGTTCGAGGGCTTTCGCAGCATACTCTAGTGCTTTCTCGCCATTCGCTTCGACCTCTTCATTCCAATTCGCCGCGAGCACGCCGCTGCAGTCGCTCAAGCCAGAGTACCCTAGTGCGAAGGTTGGGTCTTCGTGAATGGCCAGCTGGAAGTATTCGATGGCCCTTTTGACATCTTCCAGGCCCCGCTTGTTGAAGTGATACCTACCCTTGAGATAGAGGGCATAGGCGGCAGTGCTTTCTGTCGGCTTTCTCTCGACTCGGCCCATCTCCGCCGATGCCATATTGACTCGGAGCGCTTCTGCGACCTGTTTGGCGATGTCGCTTTGGACAGTGAAGACGTCGTCGAGCTCTCGGTCGTAGCTTTGGCTCCAGAGATGCTCGTCACCGGCAACGTCAATGAGCTGAGTGGTGACCCGAATCCTGTTCCCCGCCTTTCTGAAACTTCCCTCGAGGACCGACCCGACTTCGAGTTCTTTTCCAATCTCTCTTACTTTCTTAGTCGTACCTTTGTAACCCATGACCGAGGTTCTGGAGATAACCTTGAGCCCGCTGATTCCAGATACAGTCGAAATAATCTCCTCAGTCATTCCTTCTGCGAAATATTCGTCGCCGGGGTCGGGACTCATGTTCCTGAACGGAAGGATCGCGATTCGGTCGCGAGGAAGGGCAGTGCCCTCCTTCGCTGGTTGCTGCTCCCAAGGCATCACCACGGCGTACACAACCACTGGCGTGGTCACATTCTTCAGAGCTTTTTCGCCCAAGGAAACCATGGACATGCCAAGCTTGTTCTGCACCTGGTAGCACACCTGCTCACTGACGCATACCCCTTCGGCCGCGGCGATGGGTTGGATCCTCGAAGCGATGTTGACAGCGTCACCGAAGACGTCGCCTCCCTTTCGGATGACATCGCCAAGATGAATCCCAATTCTGAGCTTGATCTTCCATTCGTCACTGGAGGACAGATTGAAGTCGTGAAGATAGGACTGGATTTCAGTGGCACATCTCACCGCGTCCAATGCGTTTTCGAACTCAATCAGGAATCCATCGCCTAATGCCTTGACCTCTCTTCCGTGGTACTTTGGGAAGAATGGTCTAAGGAGTCTGTTGTGCCTCTCAAGGACCTCTATCGCCTGAGCCTCATTGGACTGGGTCAGTGCAGTGTACCCTACAATATCAGTATACATTATCGCAGCGAGTCGACGCTCGCCATCAGACACTATGGTCACTTGCGCGTCGAAGCCAGTTTGATGATAAAAATGGTTTGNCGACGGCCGACTTTGTGTTGCTAGGGATGGTCCCCCATTCTTGACCGTGGCTGTGAGAGTTTGAATCAGACCCCGTTATACAATTAGGGCCCTGAATGAGCTGTTTCGAACATAGCTCGGCTAGGATTCGCAACTAGATAGGTGCGGATCCAACACGACCATGTGGGCGCCCTGGCCGTGCTTAATCCATGTATGGCAAGCGCCCTAACCACCCGTCAATGTTTGCGAAGCTGCTTCCAGAGCAAGCCAAGCACGAGCAACACGACGAGCCTTCGGAATAGAGGGATGGGGTGTCTACATCCACTCGTAGCCAGTCGCGATGAATTTCATGTCCGCACCAACTTCCATGTCCAAAACAAGCAGAAGGCTGTTTGTCCAGGCGTATTTCTGGGAAAGGGTACTGAAGGTCACCAGAAACATGCCCTTGGACTTGAATCCGACACTCTTGCTAGCGCCGCTTCCGTGCCATGGCAGAGACTCGCCTTCTGGCGTAACGAACATCCCCTGCCCCGTAATCCTGTTTGTGTTGGGTCCTTCCAATTCGCTCATGGTCCCCATGATTTTGCCGCTCGGGAAGCGACCGAAGCCCTGCACCTCGCCAGCGAAGTTGACTTCCATGGACATGCCGTCAGCCGCTACGGACTTGATAGACACCCCTGTGAGTGTTCCTTTTTCTTCTAACACTTTCTCGCCCAGTGCCATTCCGGGTCAAAGAAACATCAAAGCTCTCTGATTTACGGATTGTAGGGAGGCTACCGAATGGTAAAGGATTCGGGAATGGGCCGATGGGCAACCTTCCATATTCCGAGGGCGCCTCACCTACTTCCCAAATAAGGTCTGAACGTTACTGGCCGGGCCTTGTCAGCTCAGGTAGCTATCTTCACGAGCCAAGATCATGCCGACGGTCGCTTTCTTCTGGGGTGGCGTCCCCGATGCGAGCCAAGTGGTGAGACAGCGAGAGCACGGCTCCTTTAGACAAACAGAGTGCATCCCAGGCTTATCTTTCCTAGCCAGGCTAGGATTCGTCCCAAGGATGGGGTTGGAACCAGGTCAGAATTGCTCCCGAGTCGGTCCTGAAATTGGATTTGAGGGTCTTGGAGGTTGGTGGGTTCGTTTCTCTGATGGTACCCATCGAATCAGGCGGGTGCGACTTGAGACTCTAGTATGCGTTTCACGTTGCTGAATCCCCTCTCTGCATTGGCTTGGCCCTTCCTCGTAATCCTCCCAGCAACGAATGGCCAAAGTAGCCTGTAGAACCCGCTGGGCCTGAACTCGGAGGCCTCCCTCAATCTGGTCTTTCCTCCTTCGATGGGCTCGAAGGTGTAAGTCAGTGTCGACCCCTTTCCAGGACCTGACGTTTCAACCTCGGTCAGCCTTCTGTTCGGCTCGTACTCGTTTACCAGCCCAGCAATCTTCCCGCCCGTCATGAATGTGCTTCCCACTCCAAGGGGCCCTGGCGAAGTCTGCTCCATCTTCTCCCCTTCAGCGCACCACTCCGAGTGCCTGGAAAAATCTGTCACAAGCTTCCAGACTTCGGAAACGGGACGTTCGATAATTATGCTTGCCTCAATCTTGGTCATGCCCTTCGTCTCAGGATTGGGTGTCTACTACGCCTTTCCCCCCTTCTCGAACAGGAACGCAAGGAGCGTGACTGGGTTGGGAGTACGGCCGGCTGATGCTTGGCCGCATGTTTTCTGTTTGTTCAGGTCCTCCGGGAGCTATTGGGCGGTCTAATCCAATCCGAGCTTCTTCAGAAGGTCAAGGTACCTCGGGTCGGTCCGAACGCCATCAAGGTTCTGGTCGTTCTTGATCTCCATAATGTTAGCCTCCCTGGTGTCGTACGACCGCCTCAGCCATTCGAACCCCTTGTCGTTGTCGCCGATGTAGAAGCACCCGCTGGCGATCATGTAAGCACTGAAACCCATCTCTAAGAAGTGTGCCTCGGCTGCGGGCATGCGCCGCCGAATCGTTTCGGTGTCACCCTCCGCCACGGCCATCAGCATCTCCGCCGCAAGCTGCGCCTGCGGGAGCATTCCCTTGACAAGGTCTGCGTAGATGGCTCCCTCGCGCACGACATCTTCGTGTCTGCCCATCTGACCATAGACAAGTATCATCAGGAAATGCACATCCGGGTTGTCGGGGTCAAGGGCGAATGCCCTCTTGGCCAGCTCAAAGGCCTTTCCGAAGTCCCTCCTATGGTAGCAGACATGAATCACATTTGCAATCATGTCCGGCGATAATGGATTGAGCTCCATTGCTTTCTCGCCCTGTTCGAGAGCCTCGTCCCACCTCAGCTGGCCCATGAGCAAGTCGGAGTACCTCGAGTGAGCGCGCGCGTAGCTTGGGTTTAGCTGAATGGCCTTTCTGAACTCCTCCTCAGCCTGTCTAGGTTTGTATTCGTCCATCAGAATCCAACCTCTGGTTGCGTGTGCTTCGGCCAGGTCGGGGTCCAGCTCAATGGCTCTTGCCAGGATGGTCTCGACTTTCTCCATTCTCTCCTCCAATTCAGTTCCTAGAAAGTTGCGAAGCCAGAGGTTGGAGTCCGCCAGCCCCACGTACGCCAGGGCAAAGTTAGAGTCTTCCTTGGAAGCCTGTTCGAAGCATTCGATGGCTCTTTTTGCGTCCTCCACTCCCCTAGCCTTGTTGTACAGGTCTCTTCCCTTCAGGTAGAGGGTGTAGGCCGCCATGCTCTGAGTAGGTTTCTTCTCAATGTGCTCCCTCTCCGGGGAGAGGATTCTGATGCGAAGAGCATCAGCCACTTGCCTTGCCACGTCGCTCTGGAGCTCGAATATATCGNTCCAGACTCCTGTCGTAGTTCTGCGCCCAAAGGTGCATGTCTGCCGAGACATCGATTAACTGAGTGGTGACGCGAATCCGGTTCCCTGCCTTCCTCAAGCTGCCCTCCAAGACAGAACCCACTTTGAGCTCCCTCCCAATTTCCTCAACCTTCTTGGTCGTCCCCTTGTACCCCATTACCGATGTCCTTGAGATGACGCTCAGGCCGCTGATTCCTGAGACGGTGGAGATGATTTCCTCAGTCACACCTTCTGCGAGATATTCATCGGCGGGGTCAGGGCTCATGTTTCTGAAGGGCAGGATGGCGATCCGGTTGGTTGGAAAGGCTGGAGTCTCCGCCTCAGCAGGCTGCTCCCAGGGCATAACTACCCTGAACACTTCGACAGGTTCGATCACGTTCTTGAGCACCCTTAGTCCGAGGCTCGTCTGCGGAAGCTCGAATTTTCCTTTCACCTGGTCGTAGACCTGGCGAGTGAAGCAGACACCACCGTCCTCGGCCAAAGGCTCGATTCTAGATGCGACATTCACAGAATCCCCGGAAATATCTCCCTGTGACTCAACGACGTCTCCGAGGTGGAGGCCGATTCTCAGATGAATCCTCTTTTCTGTCGGGAGAGAGATGTTGAACTCCCTTGTAGCCCGCTGGATATCGTAGGCGCACCTCACCGAGTCGAGCGCGTTGGGGAACTCGACGAGGAAGGCATCCCCCATCGTCTTGATTTCCCGGCCGTTGTGCCTGGCAAGAATGGGTCTGATCAGCTTCCGTTGTTCTTCAACAAGAGCGAGCGATAGAGATTCGTTTTTCTGGCCGAGAGCGGTATAACCGACCATGTCCGTGAACATTATCGCAGTGAGACGACGCTCGCCGTTTGGCAACTCGTTTCCCTTGCTGAAAGATGTTCATTGAACGATAAAACCGTTTGTGGAAGCTCTGAACAGGTCTAGAAGCCACCGTCGAGTTAGGTCCTGTGGGGCACACTTCCGGCCGAGCCGCAGCTATCTGTCCAAAAGTCGACTTTATGACAAGACCGTGCGCAAGACCTGAATTGGTCTTGAGAAGGCTTGGAAAGACGTAGAAGACACACAATCTCACACAAAGCGGGGGTGAGGAGATACGGCGAAGTTTGAAGCAAGCACAGTAATCAACCGCCCAGTGGAAGATGTCTGGAAGTTTGTGACCGACTTGTCGAATGCATCGGAGGTTTTTCCGAACACGCTGGATATGAAACAGACTTCTCCAGGACCAATGGGTGTAGGCGCGACTCTCCTACACAAGTTTCTCAAACAGACGGTCACAGGATGCGTGGTTGAATATGAACCGAATCGGAAGTTCGTTACGCAAGCCACGTCAGGCCCCATCAAGGGGGGCAGAGAGATAATTAGCTTCGAGAGCGTTGATGGAAAAACAAAACTAACCTACACTGGTGACCTAAGGTTAAGCGGGTTTTACAGACTGGCTGCTCTCTTCGTCATGGGCCGAGCAGTAAAACAGGGTCAGGCCGAAAGCGAGTCAAAAGTCAATAACATGAAACGCATTCTAGAATCAGAGGTCAAACCCTAACTCACGCAGCTGAGCGAAGCTCATCCGGTGACAAAACCGTGCGTGGACAGTCAGCTGGGCCAGTCTCCTGAGCCAAAGGTGGGCCAATAGGCTCTGAATGGGTGCCTTCCAGCCGTGCCGCTGGGTTTTATCATCAGTCGTAGTTGGGGATAGAACCGTTTGTGGCAGCCCTCCCTTGAATGTCCAAAGGCACGATTTCGTTCCTGATCGCGCCTGTGGGAGTCTGAGTCAGACCCTGTTAGCCAGTCAGGGGCTGGAATGAGCTATTTCGAACATAGCCCGACTAGGATTCGAACCTAGGTAGGTGCGAATCCATATCACATACGCAGGTACGAGCCCGATGGGGCTCGGCCAGGTATGTGTTCGGGTCCTCCCCTTGCCAGCCTCTTGTCGAGGCTTAGACTCCAGCAGACTCGACCCGACCTCGGGAGAATCAATGCCTCGAGTCTCCGAGACGATGTCAGGCCATTTCCCCTCGACCCGCTTTGGAAGCCTACGAGGTGGGTCTGGCGTCAGAACTACGAGAAATTCGCCGTGATTGTTCCTGAACCGTTTATCGTCGCTGTCGTAGTTGTTTTTGCGGGTTTTGCAATAACAATTAGTGCAGTGCTTGAAGTCCAGCCATTGAAGCTGTGACCTGGGTGCGGCTTCGCAGTGATTGAGATTTCCTGACCAGCGTTGTACCAACCCGTGGTAGGACTGACAGATCCAAGCCCGGTGACACTAATTGTCACGGAGAACTGATGCGAATACCCAACCGAGATGATTCCCGCGAACTGCACAGACCCTGTGGTTAGGCTGGCGAACCACCTCTCTGTTACGGTCGAGCCAGCCAGTGTATTGGGATATGAATATGAGGACCAAGCATCAACCCATATGGCGGAGCCCGATACTGCGGTAGGCACGATCGATACCGAACCGAACTGGTGAACGCTCACCTTGGGGGCAGAATATCCTGAGCCTCCACGGCTTACCGAATACTCGAAAGTGACATCGAACTGATGGTAGTAGTTCGCCACCATCGACCCTGGCCCTGAAATGTCTCCCGATGTACTCGACATGACCCATCGCTCAGTCGTGCCCGAACTCACGAGAGGATTTGTCATGGAGTAGGGGGAGTCGTCCGCCCAGAAACCCTGGGGGGTCTCCGAAAGCATTAGGGTGAGAGTCTTGCCGAAGGACATGTGGGTGCATGTAGGAGCCGTCGGACTCCCTCCTCCATACACTGCGTAGGAAGCTGAGACAAAATATTGGTGGAAGTACACAAATGTCACAGTCTGTGAGGATGAAACCGTCCCATCAGTCGCTTGGTTCGTCTGCCACCTCTCTGAAGAGCCCGAGCCGCGAAGCGGATTGGTGATGGCCCAGCTAGAGCCGCTGTCGAACCAGGTTCCGTTTGGCGACCCCGTCAATTTCGTACTGTAGGGTGAACCGAACGAGCTGGATGAGAAGGCAGGTGCTCTAGGATCCCCTCCATCGTCGACCCAATATGAAAGGGTCTGCAGGTACTGGTGGAAGTATGAGAATGTGACCGTAACAGGAGCGTCTGCGACTTCGGAGGTTTCCTGGTTCGTCTGCCATCGTTCGCTTGAGGACGACCCGGGGAGAAACGGGCTCACGCTCCAAGCTGTGCCCGAGTCGACATCATAGGTAGCCGAACTGAGGGAAAGGCTGACCATGACTAGCTTTCCTCCCGATGTGTATCTCAGGACCGGAGGCGAGGATCCCACACCTCCGCCGAGGATTGAGAAACTCAACGTCAGTGGAACCGGGGGAAATACACTGAGCCCCACGGAAGTCGCTCCGCCAATGTTGTTGACGTCCCCACCGTAGGATGCTTCTATCGTCAGGCTCCCCCCAACCGTTCCCGTCACTGTCACGGAGCAGGCGCCGACAGAGGACAGGGTGCACTGGCTGGAGGAGAACGAGACGCGCCCCGGACCCCTCTGAGACCAGTAGACCGCCCCTGCGGGAGAGAATCCTGTGACTGAGGCGGTGCATGTCGTCATGATTCCTTCGTCAATGCTATGTGCTGAGCAGGTGAGGGAAGTGCTGGATTCTTCCTGCTGAACCACGACTGAGTAGGTCCCAGAGCTAGCTTGGTTGTTCGTGTCCCCCTCATAGGTGGCCGAGACTAAGTGAGTGGCACCAGCCGCGCCTGTTGGGGTGTAGCTCGCGCTGCAACTTCCGCCGACAAGTGTGCAACTTGGGGCACTGAAAGCTCCTGACCCTGTCGAGATGAAAGTGTTTACTGCTCCTGTCGGCGTCCCGTAGCCAGTGACAGTGATCGTGCAAGTCGAGGCAGTCCCAACGGTAACCGGACTTCGGCAGGACAAAGTAGTTGCAGAAGGCGCTTGGTTAACTGTGAGAGATGAGCTTCCTGAGCTCCCAGAGTTGTTCAGGTCGCCTCCGTAGGTCGCTGAAATCAGCTGAGGCGAGCCAGAGACGCTCGTAGGAGTAAAGTGGAAGGTGCAGGTTCCCGCACTCAGGGTGCAGCTCGAAGCGTCAAAGCTCCCAGAACCGGAGGACGAGAAAGAACCAACAACCCCTGTCGGGGAATCGCCGACTACTGTGGCTGTGCACGTAGACGNGGGTCCCGACGATCACCGGGGACGTGCAGGAAACGGCGGTCAAAGTCGGCTCCGGTAGCACAGTAATCGGGCTGGAAACTCCTACGCTCGCAAGGAAGCTGTTGGCCCCTTCGTAAGAGGCCTGCAGAATCGCGCGCCCTGCTGAAAGAGCGTTCGCAGTAATCGAGCAGGTGCCGATTGAAAGCGAGCATGTGGTCGATGAGAACGTGACGCCGCCTGTTCCCGAGGACTGTGACCATGCTATGGTCCCTGTCGGGGTTCCGCTTCCGCCTGTGACAGTCGCGGTGCAGTTCACCCCGACCCCGCCTATTGTAATGGAATTCACGAAACAGGTCACGGAGGTTGTGGTTGGGGAAGGGACTACCGTGAAGTCAGCGGACGAGACACCGCCGATGGGGGTGTACACCAAGGCATAGTAGCCTCCGGCAGATACTCCGCCCGGTAGTGCAATTGCGGTCTGTTGAATGCTCCCATCTTGGGTGGTGAAGCTGCCCTGACTGTCCCCATAGCAGCCGCTCGAAGACGGGGTGGCACTCAGGCAGTCGTCGTAGACGATCCCAGAGGAGTAGCCGCTGCCTGAGAGGCTGACGAGGGACCCGTCACAGCTCGACCCGTAGGTGCAGGAAGAGGGGCTCAACGAGAGGGTCGGCTGGACCACTGTGAGAGCGGCACATCCACTAGTGGCGGGGGNCGTTGGTCTGGTCGCCTCCGTAGCTCGCCTGCCAACTGAAGGTGCCCGCCGAGGCGAAGAGTTGGGCGGGAGAGTTGGGGATTGAGCCGGTTGTCACCGTGACCGTGAAGGTGTCGAGCTGTTCCCCGGAGCAAGTGCTGCCTGAAATGAGGCTGTAGACCACGCTACCCCCTGCGTTGTATGAGTTCTGGAGGGAGGCAATATCGTAGGCCGTCGCATTGACGGTGATTGTCGGTGACGAGAGGCTCTGGGTTATGGTTGTCGCGAGGACGAGGACAGTAAGGCTCACGCAGTTGCTCGTGGCCGGGTTGTCGACGGAGTCGCCTGCGTAGGTCGCCTGGAAGCTATACGTTCCGGAAACGATGAACTGCTGAGAGCCGGAGTCGGGGACCGCGCCGGCCGCAACCTCCACGGACCCAACCTGCGAGGCGGTGCCGGAGCAGGAGCCGCCAGCAAAGAAGTCGTAGGTCACCGAGCCGCCGGCGTCCGGGGTGGCGCCGCTGAGGGTTGCGGTGGCGTAGGTGGTACCGCTGGCGTAGATCGTGGGATATCCGAGGACCAGGGTGAGGGCCGGGCTGGCCGCCACGACGGAAAGAGGCGCACAGGCGCTGGCCACCGCGGCGTTTGCCGAGTCGCCGGAGTAGGACGCCTCGAAGTATACGGTTGCGGGAGAGACGCTCTCGAAGCTGCCGAACTGGTATGAGGCGTCGCCGTGAACGCCGAGGGCACCGTTGGAAGAGAGTGATTCGCATGTTGAGCCTTCATACATAGTCATCGTTCCAGTTGCGGAGTTGCTTCCCAAAAGGACCGCGTCAACGTAGAAGCCCTGATAGACGACAGCCGGGCTGGAGGGGAAGAAGACGGAGAGGGTCGGGATGGTGAGCTCGGCCGAAAGATCTGCCGAGCCGGAGCTGGCCGCGTTGCTGCTGTCGCCGGCGAAGCTGGCGGTAATCTGGTGCGTGCCGGAGGCACCGGGAGTATAGTTGACAGAGCAACTGTCTGACGAGATCGTGCATGAGGAGCTGCTGAAAGTGCCGGTGCTGTTCGTGGTGTAGGAAATTGACTCGCCACCGATGGACCCGGTGAACCCTGAGACAGTCGATGTGCAGCTGGCGGCGGAGCCCACTAAGACCGGACTGGAGCACGAGACTGAGACGGCCGTCGCGGCAAGCTTGCTGACCGCAAATGAAAGGGGTGGACTGGTGGCCGAGGCGCCGTTGCTGTCCTTGACGGTGTATTCAATTGAGTAGAGGCCGGCGGCCGAAGGGGAGCAGGTAATAGTAGCGGAACCTGACGGGTAGCAATCGGCCGGAAGGCCGGACCATGTGAAGGTGTAGCTTTGCGATCCGCCCGACGGGGTTGCCGTAAAGGTAACTGGCTGGTAGATGAACGAAGGGTTTGATGAGGCAATGGGCGGGCCCGCTGAAAGAAACGGGTCGACGGTCAAGAGCCCCCCAGAGGAGCTAGCAGCGTTGGCATTGTCACCTGGATAGCTGGCCGTTATCAGATGAACGCCGGAAACCTCAGGCGTGTAAGTGACGGAGCACCCGCTTCCGGAAATTGTAC
>OCOJ01039140.1_pt4 | contig 11583 bp, 10 predicted proteins | sample 1539251 | NCBI WGS metagenome assembly OCOJ01 (sample SAMN01911457, study PRJEB22624) | soil metagenome | biome: Soil | place: Malaysia | collected 2012-04-30 | depth RA_metagenome m
CCGGTTAGGGCGCCCGCGTTCCGCTCGAAGCTCCTCTTGTAGTCCCGGGTCATCGGGAGGGGGACGAAGTGCCTCCCGTCGCTGAGGGCGTGGAAGCTCGACTCCTCCCCTTCCACCTTCTCCTCGACGACGACTCTACCCTTGTCGAGGAGTCCCAGGAAGAAGGCCTCCGCCTCTTCGGCGGTGTGGAAGTCGCTCCCCCACACTCCCACGCCGGCCCCCCGTGCGGGGGCGTCGGGCTTGACGACGGGCGATGGGATGGCCTGCAGGGCCTTCCTGAACCGCCGGCGAGCCTCTTCGCGCGACCGGATCCTCTTCGGGTCGAAGACCTGGAACTCCGGGTTGGCTCCCGGAAAGACCCGGTCGAACAGGAGGCGCTGGTCGGCCTTGCTGGCCTCGACCGCGAACTTCTTCGAGACGCATATCATGTCGACCCCGGCCGCGCTTTCGAGGGCGTCCCTTCCTCCCCCGGTCACGAAGTCCTCGGTGTCTGTCACGCCGAAGGCTATGCGGGCGCGGTTCCTCTTCGCCACCTTCGTGATCACGTCCAGGTCGAGGTTGGGCGAAACGTGATGCTCCCTGGCCCCGCTGGAGAGCGCCGGGTTCTCCTGCTTGGCGACTACATAGAACTCGGGGGCGTACTTGTCGGACCTTCGGAAGGCGTCCATGTACGCTGATCCGCTCAGGCACTTTGAGACGATGAGGACGCCGACCCTTTCCAACTGGCGGAATGTCGCCGGCCCAGCCCTGTATAAACTGGAGCCGGTCTTCCCCGAAGGCTGGATTCTCAGGTCCGCCGGCCGCCAATCGATTTATTAGAGCAGCCGGCCACCTCGTCTCAATGAGCGTCCAGGAGGAGACTGTCGGGGACATCATGGAGAAGAAGGTGTTGGTGGTTGACTTCAACTCCAACGCGAGGGACTGCGCCAAGGCGATGTCCAAGAGGGGGGTCAGCTCTGCGGTCGTTGTGCAGGGCGGAACGGCCCTCGGGATAGTCACGGAGCGCGACCTTGTCTCCAAGGTGATGTCGGACGCGCTGGATGCCTCGAAGGTCCTGGTACGGGACATAATGTCGACGCCCCTGATAACGGTGTCGCCCGACGCGACCATGACGAAGGCTGCGGAGGTCATGGCCCAGTACAGGATAAGGCGGCTGGTAGTGATAGAGCCCGCTCGGGGCCTGACCGGGATTGTCACCGCAGGGGACATCGCGAGGGTGATAGCGGAGAAGCACGGCTACAGGGAGATTACGTTCAACGCGATCGCGAGATACAAGGAAGGGGAGGAGGCCGGGCCCTACCAGTAGGGCTAGTCCACCTTCACCTTGACGCCGTTCCCGCCGGACGACTTCAGGGGCAGGGTCACCTCCAGTATCCCGTTGTTGTAGATGGACCTCGCCCCCTTAGGGTCCACGATCCCGGGCAGCTGCAGCTCCTTGTAGTACTTCCTGTCTTCCCTGTCGACGGAGATGGTGATCGACTCCTCCTTGACGGTCACGTTGATGTCCTCCTTGCTCACCCCCGGCATCTCCGCGATCACGCGGACCTCCTTGTCGGAGCTCACGATGTCCACGAGGGGCTCGCGCTTGTCCTGGATCTCCTTCCAGGGGGTCCCGTCGCCCTTGCGGACGTTCCCGAACTCCCTCACGACCGGCTTGCCGTCAGGGCCTATAGTCATCGAGTAGCCGTAGACGATCGGGCCGATCTCCTTCTTGGTGCTGCCGTCCGGCGCCCTGTTCTCCCTGACCAGGTTCCTGGGAAGGTCCTTCTCGAGCTCCTTGAACTGCTCTGAGAACGCGCGCTCCATCTCCTTCATCAGGTCGTCGATGTCGGGATACCTCCATGGCCCGAAGGGGAACCCCCTCCGGCGCCTGAACGGCGAATCGTCGTCTTCGTCTCTGTCTGCCATTTCGACTCGTCACAGAAGCGCCTTCCGCTGGATTTTACCCTTTCGGTGGGGATCCGCCAAAAGTATTTACACGGGGGTCCGCGCGCGCGTTTCTCCTGACTCACATGTCGGCCTCTCTGTACGCCAAGATCGCGTCCCTCTTCGTTCTGCTCACGGCCCTGCTGCTCGCGATAGGCTACGCAGTCGGCCTGTACTTCGGCGACCCTCTGGGGTTCATGCTGCTGGCGTTGGTCGTGGCGGCCGTGTCCAACTTCGTCTCCTACTACTTCAGCGGCTCCATCGTCGTGCGGATGAGCAGGGCGAGGATGATTCAGGAGTCCGACAACCCGACGCTGTTCAGGGTCGTCCGCGACGTCGCCCAGAAGGCGAAGATACCGATGCCCCGGGTCGGCATCGTCGACTCTCCCCAGCCGAACGCGTTTGCGACCGGGAGGGGGCCCAAGAACGCAGTGGTCTGCGCCACTTCGAGCATCCTCCAGACGCTGACCCCCGACGAGCTGGAGGCGGTCATCGGCCACGAGATCGGGCATGTGGTGCACAGAGACGTCCTGATATCGAGCGTCGCGGCAACGATGGCCGGCGCGATCTCATACATAGGGACTGTCGCCATGTGGTCCATGTGGCTCGGCGGAGGCAACAGCAGGAGCCGAAACGGGGGCTCGCCTATACTCGTCCTGCTCGCGGCCGTCCTGGTGCCCCTTGGCGCGACGTTCGTCAGGCTCGGGATAAGCAGGGACGACGAGTACAGCGCCGACGAGTACGGCGCCAGGCTCACCCGGAACCCCGGGGGGCTCATCTCGGCTCTGGAGAAGATATCCCACCGTACGCAGACCAGGCCCATCGGAGCCAACGCGAGCCAGTCGCCTTCACCCGCCACGTCGTCCCTCTGGATAGTGAACCCCTTCAGGGGGAGCTCGCTCGTGCAGCTCTTCTCTACCCACCCCTCCCTTCAGAAGAGGGTGGAGAGGCTGCGCAGAATCGCCCGAGATATGAACCTGTACGTGCCCTAGACTGAGAGGACTCTGAGTACTGCGAGCAGGAAGCCGAGTTCCAGCAGCTCGTCGCGCGACTCGGGCTTCTGCTGAGGTTCGCCCTGCTGCTGCGACGCCGGCGGGGCCATGGGGATGGCCAGCGAAAGGGCCGGGAACATGCTGCTCGGGAAGAGGGCGGAACTCGAGGATGCCTCGGCGGACATCGCCGCGTGCTGGACGGTGGGGGGCGTCACCAGCTCAGGAGTGTGCGGGGTGGCTGGAGCGCTGCCTGTGTACAGAGGCTGGAGCGGTCTCCTCTGCTGCTCGGGCTGCTTCCCCGCCTGCTTCGGCTTGCCGGAAGGGATGAACAGCGCCGGGACGATGATCAGGATTCCAAGGACCGAGATCAGTGGATAGGTGAATGCCCCGAAAAGTGCCAGGACCAGGCCGAAGGCCAGCAGGCGGATGTTCGTGACTCTTCGTCAGCCGAAGGGGCGCCGCAGTAATAAGGATTGGCGGCGAGGACTGAAGGGAGCGGAGCCTTCCATGCCCTTTAATGACGGTGAAGCGAGTCAGGGCCGATGCAGAGGAAGGCCCCGAAGTGGGTCCGTGTCGCGGAGATCGCCCTCGGGCTATTCTCGCTCATCGTAACGCTCGTCGTCGTCCTGAACCCCAGCTTCGGGACTGAGACCGTCGTCTCCCTCCTGGCCTTCGCCGTGCTGCTCAACTCGCTCCGTATCATCTCTTCGGGGGGCTCGTTCCACCTGCCCAAGATGCTCAGGGGAGTGAGCCTCGGCCTCGGCCTCCTCACCGCCGTCATCGTCGCCATAGTCATCCTGTCTCCGGGAGTCGGCCTTGCCACCGTGGCCCTGGCCTTTTCGGCGGGGCTGGCGATTCAGGGCTTGGCCAGGCTGGCGCACACCGCTCATGTGGGGCATCCGCGCTGGCTCCGGGTGTCCACGTTCACAGTGGGGATCACGACCATCGCGCTCGCCTGCATTCTGGCCCTGATGCCGAGCGTCACGATGTCATCGCTGGTGGCCGTCCTGGTGCTGGCGCTGGCGGTCAACGGTGTGGACAGCATCGTGGCGGGGATAAGGCCGTCGACTGGGAAGCAGCTCACGCTGGTGAAGCTCGTCGTGTTCGCTGCCGTCTACGGATTCATCAACGTGAACTGGATCGACCTGTATTACAACCAGGTCCCCGCCTACCACATCTGGCTCATTCTCACGTACATGGCGCCCTTCGGGGTGCTCCTGGTGTTTCAAGGGCTCAAGGACTGGGAGCTTGCCCTCAGCCTCGGTCTGCTGGTTTCGCTGATGAACGACGTGGGCTACTACTTCACCGGAGACCTCTTCTTCGGGTTCCACGTCCAGCTGTTGCCGTGGCTGGAAGGTCAGCTCGGCTTGGAGGGGTGGAAGCTGCTTTTCACATTTCAAGGGGGGCTGTTCACAATACCCGTCTCGTCCTACCTCATGGGAGCGTCGATCTACTGCCGGATTGCGGTCGTGGTTCTCGTCCTGTACAAATGGTGGAGGCGCCCGGCGGGCCTTCCAGGATAAAGTCAGACGCCCGGATCAGGCAGGCCGCTTCGGATCAGTACCTCGCGGTAGCGAGGGTCCTTGCGCATTCCGCTGTACAGGGGCGAGTAGCGGAACGTCAATGGGTTGAGGTAATGGCTTTCCGCGACCTCGTACATCCCTTCGAAGTACCCGTCGACGTCTCCAAGCAGGTACTTGATCGAGGCTATCTCGTCTGCGAGCAGCGCGCTTTCGGCGTGCCTCTGACGGAGCCTCTCGATGGCTGAGAAGGCTGCCTCCCTGTCGCCTTTGATCGCCTCCAGCCTTCCGCGGAGACTGGCCGTGCTCAGGTCGTCCGGGAAGTCCTTCTCGAGCCCGCTGACCGCATCCTCGGCCTTCTCCAGGTCCTTGTCGATCAGGTACCCCTCGGCCATGCCTCTCCGGACGGCGTGGGGCGCCACCGCTGCGCTCCGGGCCCACAGCTCGCCGGCCTTCTCTCGCTGTCCCAGGTAGACGTACATCAGGCCTAGGTTTGTTATCGGCCAGATGGCGAGCGGATCGAGGACGTGGGCGGTCTCGAAGAGCCGCACAGCCTCGGCCGGGCGCCCGAGGGTCGCCTCGACCAGTGCCAGCATAAGATATGAATCGGTGTCGCTCGGGTTCAGCTCTACGGCCCTGGCGGCCTCCGCCTCCGCGACGCTATGCTCGTCTTCGAACCAGGCGACTCCGGCCCGCAGCGCGTGCCAGTGGGGGAGCTCCGGGTCCAGGGACATCGCCTTCTGGAGCGCCGACTTCATCTGCGAAATGGCCTCGGGACGGGACACCATGCCCTTGTTAAGGAGGCCCGCCATCGTCCACCCTCTCTCGACGTAGGCCCTAGCGAACCGGCCGTCGAGCTCGATGGACCTGTCGATCAACTCGAGGGCCTTGGGTAGGGACTCTCTGGTGTTCTCGTTGGCCAGCTGCATGGCCTGCAGGAAGTAGGAGTAGGCGGCGACGTTGTCTGTCTCTCGGGTGGCCGGCTTCGGCGCGTTCCCGGCAGCCAGGGCGCCCGCGAGCTCCTGCGTGATCCTCGACGCGATGTCTGTCTGGACTCCGAAGATATCGTCGAGGTCCTTGTCGTACCTCGAGGACCACAGGTGCTCCTCTGTGCCGGCGTCGATGAGCTGGGCGGTCACCCTTATCCTGTTCCCCGCCTTCCTGATGCTCCCCTCGACGAGGCTCCCGACGCCCAGCTCCCGGCCGATCTCGACCGCCTTCTTCTCCTTCTTCTTGTATCCCATCACCGACGTCCTGGCTATGACCTTCAGCTGCCGCACTTGGGAGAGCCTGTCGATCAGCTCCTCCGTCATCCCGTCGGCGAAGAACCCGTCGGCCGGGTCAGGGCTGAAGTTGTCGAACGGCAAGACCGCGATGCGGGTCCTGGCATGTTCGCCTGATGGTGGGCCGCCCGCCGCCCACGGCATGTCGACCGCGTAGACCTCGATGGGGAGGCTCACGTTCTTCAGGGACTTCTCACCCAGGGAGAGCAGCCGGAAGCCGACCTTGTTCCGGACCTGGTCGTACACCTGCTCGGACAGGCAGACCCCCTCCGGGTCGGCCAGAGGTTGAATCCGGGAGGCAATGTTGACCGCGTCTCCGAAGGTGTCTCCGTCGCGGTGGATGACGTCCCCCAGGTGGATGCCGACCCGTATCCTGACCTTCCAGTCGTCCTTCGAAGAGGTGTTGTAGTCATGGAGGTGCCGCTGGATCGCGACGGCGCACTCTACTGCGTCTAGGGCGTTCTCGAACTCGACGAGGAAGGAGTCTCCTATGGCCTTCACCTCTTTTCCGTGATATTCGGCGAAGAGTGGGCGGACCAGCCTGTTGTGGCTCTCGAGGACTTCCATGGCCCTCCTTTCGTTCGACTGCATCAGTGCGGTGTAGCCAACCATGTCGGTGAACATGATGGCAGCAAGCCTGCGCTCTCCCCCGGACAAACCTGTTTCGCATCTCCCCCGCCCGATGATAAACAGTTTGCTGGCGAGCTCATGTTCGGTTTCACCCTCTGTTCTCAGGTAAGAGCAGAGCGTTCATGCAAAGGGGCAACCCTCCCGGCTCGTCGCCAAGGGAGCCTCCCGAAGGAAGCGACCTTCGAGTAGAATCACTTCTTGCCGCCCTGAGTTTGGCTTTCGCCTGCGGCTCCATGAAGCCCGCCCCTTATCCGAAGTCTCAGAGATGACAAGATGGCTGACCTCAAGTCCGCGTCGACCAGGATCCCGGCAAGCAATGCGGGCGTCGCGCTCGCTGCTATGGCCAACCACTCCGGAAGTCTTCTTGACAAGGCGTATCTCGCGAGAGTGCGCGTATTGGCTTCTCCCTTCGAGCTCAGGTAAAGATAGGAAGCGAGCAGGTCTGCAAGCGCTTCGCGGTCCAAGTTCTTGAGTATGGAGTCGGAGATGTCTAGCAGATACGGTGACTTCGAGAGTCTACCGATGACGGAGGCTCCTGAGTCGGGTTCTTCCGACGGGAATTCGATTTGGATGAGAGATGGCCGTCCGTCGGCCGTGTCCCTCCCGTGGGGTACGTGACGGTTTTCGAGATTGTTATTTGGCCCCGTGCTTTTTCTTGGGTCTGATCCTCGCCTTGATCGCTATTTCGATGCTCAGCCCATCTCCGTCCCTCTCAACCGAGAACTTGGATGTCTCCATCGACGCCTCGAAGCTTTCGAGGAACTTCTTGATTTCGCTGTGATACTTCCCCAGCTTGCCCTTGACTTCCTCCAGATCTATGCGTTCCATGACTTTCTTAACATCGGCTCCCTCTGGCATTCATGACTCACCTCCCTCCTAGCGAAGGGGAATCGGAGGCTTCTCTTAAGGCGTTTTGCTGGATGGCGGATGGTCTCACCGCACCCAAAATGCCAAAGTGAAAGTGACGAAGACCAGGAGGGGAGGCACTTGTTTCCCCACCAGAACTAGGCCCGACGTGTTGTTTCTCCACAAAACGATTTGAGTGGGCCGGGAGAGAATTGAACTCTCGACCTTGGCGCCTGCCGATTCGCCGTGTCAGAGCTTGACGGGACGGAACCTGACGTCCTGACCAAACTAGACGACCGGCCCACGATTTCGCACCGCCTCCGAGGCCGCATTTTAGCTTTGCACGGGGCGCCAGTGAAGCCTTTGGTCCAGTTCCGAGGGCCTTCGCTTCGATTAAATAGAGAGTCGACGGTCGCAGCGCTCGCATTGGTGGACAACTCCGAGATCCCCGGGTTCTACAAGCTATCCATGAAGGAGCGGATTGCGCTCGTCAAGAAGGTCGCGGGCCTCACTGACGAGGAGTCCAAGGCAATCGCTGAGACTGGGGGGCTGCCCGCAGAGGTGGCTGACAGGATGATCGAGAACGTGATCGGCGGCATAACAATGCCCCTGGGAGTGGCGGTCAACTTCAAGGTGAACGGGAAGGACTACCTGGTCCCCATGGCGCTGGAGGAGCCGTCCGTCGTGGCCGCGGCCAGCAACGCCGCGAAGATGGCCAGGGTGAAGGGGGGTTTCAGGGTCACTAACACCGGCCCCCTGATGATCGGACAGATTCAGGTCGTGGGTGTCCCGAATCCCGAGGGAGCCAAGAAGAGCCTCCTCCAGAAGAGGAATGAGATCCTGAAGCTGGCGAACGACCAGGACCCGCTCTTGGTGTCGCTTGGCGGGGGCGCAAAGGAGCTGAACGTCAGAGTAATCTCCACGCTGAAAGGCCAGATGCTGGTTGCCGAGCTGGTGGTGAACACGGGCGATGCGATGGGGGCGAACGCGGTAAACACGATGGCTGAGGCCGTGGCGCCGATGGTGGAGGAGCTGACCGGCGGGAAGGTGCTCCTCAGGATCATCTCGAACCTGGCTGACAGGAGGCTCGTGAGGGCCTCCGCAACGTTCGACAAGGACGCCATAGGCGGAGCCGATGTGGTCGAAGGCATAGTGAGTGCCTACGCCTTCGCCGACGCGGACCCCTACAGGTGCGCCACCCACAACAAGGGGATCATGAACGGCGTCGTCGCGGTTGGCATCGCGTGCGGCCAGGACATCAGGGCGCTCGAGGCGGGGGCGCACAGCTATGCCTCACGGACCGGCAAGTACAAGCCGCTTACTGTGTGGGAGAAGGACAGCAACGGCGACCTGGTTGGGAGACTGGAGATGCCGATGGCGGTGGGCTTGGTGGGAGGCGCGTCCAGAACACACCCGGCGGCGAAGGCCGCCATCAAGATCCTGGGGGTCACGAAGGCGGTGGACCTGGCAGATGTTATGGCGGCGGTGGGGCTGGCGCAGAACTTCGCCGCTCTCCGGGCCCTGGCGGCCGAAGGAATCCAGCTCGGGCACATGAAGCTTCACGCGCGGAATATGGCTGTATCAGCAGGGGCGACCGGAAGACTGATTGAAGTCGTTGCCGAGAAGATGATTGAAGAGAAGAGAATTAGATTCGACAGGGCCAAGGAGTTGGTCGAGGAGTTCGCTAAGCATCGGAATCGATCTGGTTAGGCAAGCTCGAAGAATGTTTGACGTGATATTGGTTCATTGCTTCCTGGACAAACGCTGCTACGTCGCTTCGTATCTTCTCCCTGTGGGCTAGAACAAGTGGCCTCAAGGAGCTCCATTTCATTTCATGAGACAAAGAAATGAGTCGAGCCGACTCAATCTTTTCTGCATGTCTGAATCTCAGGCTATTCGCAAGCGCAATGACTTCGTCCTTCCTGAACAATCCCAAACCCCAAAGGCTCTCTCTGTACGTCTTGCCATTGATTGTTCCCTTACTTCTTTGGAGCCCAAGATACACGTGGTATCCCATTGCTGAGAGGTGGCGACGAATATCACGGAGAATCCCTTCGTCTTCAGAATTGATACGATATGACACAACGGAACTTTCACCCTCGCCGTACGCTCTCAAACACCCCTCTGCGTCTGAGTACCCCGACAAGAAATCGAGGAAAAGTTCACTATCTGCACTTGTTTCGGTGACTATTGAAGTTGGCTTGTGAAGGAGGAAACCGAAACTCCCATCCAAGTAAGCGTAGATCGACCACTCGAACGTACCCCTGACTTTCATTGGCGTCCTGTTTACTCTACCGTACCTGTTGAAGCAGTTGAGAAAGAGCTCCCACATCCCAGGGTGAGTTGTCGATGTTGAGACTCTAGTCTGATTTCCGTCCCGTGTGACGTACAGATCGCCTGCGCGCAGGCCTGAGAGATACGCTCGTTCATGCAAGTCATCCGAGAAGGGAGTCTTGGGATATTTGCATCTGCGCCTGAGTTTATTTGATTGAGTGATCCCGCGTCGCGGCATTTCTTGCGTGGAAATCCCGTTGCTTAGGTACTCGTTATTGCCTCCCGCTTGCGTAAATGTCGATTCTGCTTTGGCTTATAACCCCCTTGCCCAAAAGAAGGACAGTCAGAATCAGACGCAGCGAAGAAACCCCTAGTGAGCCTAAAGAGAGGTAGTGTGGCTCTTCTAAGGCCTCTTTACTCCGAGCGTGGTGAGGAACCGCGCGAAGTCGTCCTCACTCACCCACTCCACCTTGAGGTAGTCCACGAGCCGCTGTTCCCCGAACCCTATCCTTCTCGCCTCCTTCACGGCGGTCCGATAGGCCTCGAGCTCGGTGGGCCTGTCGACATACTTGTAGCTCCTGTCCCATAGCTCCTTTCCTTCCAGGTGCTGCCTGATGTGCACCAGCTCGTGCACGACGTCCAGGTAGAGGTAGGCCTCGTCGCCCTCCTTGAGGTAGCTCGAGCTCACCACGATGGAACCCTTCACGGCGTCGATATGCATGTACCCCCTCTCGTCCACCACCTCCAGCGTCAGCTCCGACAGCACCCTATCTGTGTCGGAGCCGAAGATCCCCTTGACAGCCCGGACCCGCTCGAAGCCCTGGAAGACGGCGGCGAAAAGGTGGGGGCCGACCCCGGGGTCCCTCCTGATGAGGACGTCGGGGAGGGAGACTTTGCCGACCGACGTGTGGCTGACGTGTGTGATCGCGATCTTCTGGAGGAGCCGCTTCACGTAGAGCTTGCGGAAGCCGAACCTGCTGTAGAAAGGGTGAGTCTCCTCCGAAAGCAGCGACTGCAGGACGAGCCTCCTCCCTTCTGCGGCTGCGATGCGCTTCGATGCGCTGAGAAGAGTGCGCGCGACCCCTTTGCCTCTGTGCCGTGGGGCCGTGCCGAGGCAGTAGAGTCCCAGGAGACCAGGGGTCCTGTAGAGCGCGGTGACCCCCACCACCTTTCCCTTGACCTCGGCGACCAGGAGGGTGGCCTCCTCTAGTCTGGATAAGCGCCTGGCAGTCCCCAGGACCTGCGGCTTTGCGGACAAGTCACCGTAGAACGAAAGCAGGTATGTGTCGCACCACTCCTCGGACCGCCGGGGGCCTGCAATCATGACTTTGACGTCCTGGTTCGCCTCGATGGCGTCTCCGCCGGCCGCCCACACCACCATCCTGTCGACGTCGGTGTAGCCGGACGCCCTCAGGCTGGACGAAGTCTGTGCGCATCTCTCGAACACCACCACGTGTGGGATCCGACGGTTCCGGAGGAACGCGGCTTCGACCTTGTCGCTGTCCTCCTTAGAGGCGCTGCAGGAGAGAAAGCCTGCCCTGTTGAAGAAAGGCTCGCTGGTCTCCCTGGACTCTAGGAGGTAGCAGTCTGGGGTGAGCCACCGCAGCTCCCCCCACTTCGACCACCAACCGGCCTCGTTGAGCTCGACAGCCCTGCTATCCAGGGCCAACTGTTGTCACACCCAGTATCTTGAAGGCGGCCTCCAAGGCCGCGGCCGACGCGGCGCTCGCTGGAAGCGCCTCGAGGGCCTCGATGGCGGCCGGCGTGTCGAAGTCGTCGTTCATGGCGTCGAAGAACCCCTCCAGGAGCGCGGTTGAGGAGGCGTTCTTGGGGCTGCGGGCGTGGCCTGGCCCGGCCTCCCTCGCAGCCTTTCTCAGCCGGCCCAGTCGGGCAGTGCTTTCCTTCAGGCCTGACAGGTCCATGTCCTTCCTGTAGTGGGTGAGTAGGAAGTAGAACCTCAGCTGATCCTGTGAGTAGCTCTCGAGGGCGTCCTTGACCGTTACGACGTTGCCCAACGACTTGGACATCTTCTCCCCTGACATCGTCAGCAGGTGCGTGTGGACCCAGTACTTCACCATGGGGGACACCCCAGTTATCGACTCCCCCTGGGCA
>OCOJ01033195.1_pt6 | contig 11571 bp, 12 predicted proteins | sample 1539251 | NCBI WGS metagenome assembly OCOJ01 (sample SAMN01911457, study PRJEB22624) | soil metagenome | biome: Soil | place: Malaysia | collected 2012-04-30 | depth RA_metagenome m
GTTGTGGGTTATCAGCCATGAAATCGGCTTCCACCTTTCGGCTTCTGGCTCTTGATGTATCCAGCTCTTACCTTAAGGCTACACTCGGGTGTTGTCACCTGAAAGAGCAGCACTTGTCGGTTCTGCTGCGCAGGCTGTCCGACACCGTTGTTCCATAAGCCTCCCAAAGGGCCAATGGCCGCTTGACCGCTGTCCTTCGGTGATAGGAGGTTCCTGTCTGATAGCGGTATGCTTGACCAACTTACGGTCAGGGGCTTTCGGAGATATGCAGTGTCCGCATTGCCACAGCCAGATCAGCCCGCACGCAAAGCATTGCAAACGCTGCGGTGGGGCAATTCCTGCGAGCCAGCACCTGCTTGAGGAGTGCGGATTAAGCGAGCCTGAGCGAACCGTTACTGCCACACCTCCTACTCCCGCACGCAACCCCAGCCGCTACCGTTTCGCCCGGCTTGGTGACCGATTTCTTGCCTTTGTCCTGGACACGGCCCTGCTGTTCGGGCCGTTCTTGGTCGTGGATGCCTGGGCTTTCATGCGGTGGGGAATGTTTGATGGTAACGAACTGCAGTTGACCACCGCGGCGTTAGCCATTGCTGTAACGCTAAATGCCACTATCCTTTTCGTGTACGGCTGGCTGCTGGAAGCGGCCTGTGGTGCCACGTTCGGTAAGATTCTGGTGGGAATCCGGGTAGTGCGCACGACGCAGGGGAGTGCGCTTTCGGCTTCCGCCTTGCGCAATGTTCTGCGGGTTGTGGACAGGCTGGGTTTTTATCTGATTGGGATCGCAGTGGCGGCCTGCTCCAATATTCGCCAGCGAATCGGGGATATTTGCGCGCATACAGCGGTGATCGAAGAAAAGTTCGGGATTGGCGCCAGAGTGGCTGCGGTCGTGCTTTGGATCGTGATGCTGACGGGAGCTGTTTGGGAGGTTCCTCGCATTTGTTCCGCGAACAACTCAGTACATACGCGGTATTTGAATAGGGTTGTGGTCCGGGTTGGCAGAGCAGGAAATTCTGCTTACTTTACGATCGGCCGCTTTACTGTGGATGTTCACTCCTGAATCGCGTCCGATCGAATGCGGTGCTCTAACGATACGTTTGATCATGCCGCAGCTCGGACACCCGGTTTCTTTCCCAGATTCCGTCACTTGCGCGCCTCTGCCAGCTCTTGCGGCGTATTTATGTTGAGAAGCATTCTCGGTATGAAACCGGCGGTTTGCAGGTCTTCTTCAGAGATCACACAAATTCGTGTCGCGTCGAACAACGCGTCAATCTTGTAGCGGCCGGCCCGGAGAGCTTGTTCTGCCGCGTCGGCAAACGCGCGCCGATACACCGCGCACAGCGGCTGCCAGCCTCCCGCAGCTTGCGGCACGGTCGCAACTGCCTCGGGAGAATTCTTCGCCCGCGTGACCAGATACCGCAGCAGCTCCGCCGAAACAAACGGCATATCCACGGCGAGCACCAGGTTCAACTCTGCTGCGGAAGCCCGCAGCGCCGCGTGAATCCCTCCCAGCGGCCCGCAATCGCGAAACACATCTTCCACGACAGGCGCAAGCGCCGCGAACTTCTCGGCGCTGCCGACGATGCGCACGTCCGCCACAACCGACCGAGTCACGTCCAACGCGCGTGCCACGAGCGTTCGGCCCTCGAATTCCACGAAGGCCTTGTCCGCGCCCATGCGCGTGCTCTTGCCCCCTGCAAGAATGAACACCGCCACGTTGGATGAACTACCGGCCATTTTGGGATAATACACGGGAAATAGAGCAGCGCAGGCCAGCAGAAGAGTCAAAATCTCCACCCTGTCGCACAAACCGCGACAAGGCTGGGGCACCCCGGAGCCTGGAGGCTACGCAACCGCTCAAACCTTACACGAAAGTAACCTACCCAAGGTTCCCCCTTTCGCGCGATGATGAGCCTGCGTCCGAGGCTCGACTGGTCCCGGAAGTAATCCATCATGCCGCAGAAATTCATGGATGTGCTTATGCTTGGGCGCTGCTCGCACGAGTTCTCCTGGCCGCGCCGTGCCGCCGACGGCAATTACTACCAGGTCTGCCTGATCTGTGCCGCCGAGTACAAATACGACTGGGCTACCATGCGCCGCACCGAGCGGGTGGAGCACGCCAAGCCCGAAACCGGCATCCGGCGCAGCCATCCGCGCGAGAAGCGGCCCTCCTGGGTGCCGCGCGCACGCCGCCTGAAGCTTGACCTGCCCCTGCGCTACCGCGTCAACAAGACCAGCACGTGGTATGAGGGCGTCATCGTAAACATCAGCCAGACCGGCGTGCTCTTCACCGGCCCGCAGCAGTTGCCGGTCAATGCGCTGATCGAAATGGTGTTCGAGATGCCGGAAGAAATCTCCGGCCAGAANGAACAGCAACGTGGTCTGCCAGGGACGCATCATGCGGTCCAAGGACAAAGAGACCAAAAAGACTGAAGACGGCGTCGGCCTGGCTGCTTCCATCGTCGACTACAAGTTCATTCACTGACAAGACGCGACGGCAACCGACCCGGCGGCAGTTCCGCGCCGCTTACATCTGCGCCAGCGGCTCCCAGCATCTAAAATATAGATATCCCCGTTTAGTCATTCATGAGGAGTAAGTATGAAGAAAACGTCCCTGCCCATTTCCTTCCTTCTCGCCATCGTTCTCACTTTGGCCGTGGTCTGCTCGAAGAAACCTGACGACACCAAGATCACGAGCGACGTCCAAGCCAGGTTCAGCCAGGATTCCGGCCTCTCGACCAAGCAGCTCAACGTTCAGACGAGCAACGGCACGGTGACGCTGTCGGGCACCGTCGACAGTGACGTGGAGCGCGACGCGGCATCGCGGGAAGCCGCATCGGTCGAGGGCGTGAAGCAGGTCATCAACAATCTCGTGATCGCTGGCGCCAATCCAGCCGCAACTGAGTCGACACCGGCGGCGCCGGCGGCTGAGGCCGAGCGTGCTGCGAACACTCCGCCGACCGACAAAGCGAAACCCGCACCGGGAAAGAAAGCTCGCAGGTTTCATGCAGAGGAGAGCGCCGAGCCGCCCACCAACACACAAGCGAACAACTCCGAAGCTGAGCAGACGATGGCAAGCAACACGGCGCCGCCTCCAGCCGCGCCCGAGACAACCGCCCCAGCTGCTCCGCCCCGGCCCAAGAAATTCATCATCGATGAGGGAACGCAGCTCACGGTTCGCCTCGTCGATGCGATTGACAGCGAGAAAAACCAGACTGGCGATACCTTCCACGCCACCCTGAATGCTCCGCTAACTTCCGACGGGGAAATGGCCGTGCCCGCGGGCGTCGATGTCACCGGCCATCTCGTCGATGTGAAAAGCGCCGGCAAGTTCGCGGGACAATCCCAGGTGGTGCTGCAGCTCGATACCATCACCTCTGGTGGCAAGACCTATAACATTCAGACCGATCAATACAAGAAGGAAGCCGCTTCGCGCAGCAAGAACACCGCTGAGAAAGTCGCGGGCGGCGCAGCGATCGGCGCCATCATCGGCGCCCTGGCCGGTGGCGGCAAAGGCGCGGCCATTGGCGGAGCCGCAGGCGCAGGCGTTGGCGGCGGCGTGCAGGAGGCGACCAAGTCCCAGCAAGTGAAGCTGCCCGCTGAAACTGTACTGAACTTCACGCTGCAGGCCCCGGTGACGGTGGCTCAGGCTCCGAATCCCAACGCCAACCGCCCAAAGCTGGGCGACGCACAGTAGATTCGGGTGGAATCAGGCCCGGGGGTTCCTTGCCTCCGCTGCTACAGTGGTTTCGTTTGATTCTCCTTTGCGCTTCTTGCGGTTCTCCTTCGCATACTTTGCGCTCGTAGCCTTGACCGCCGATCTAGACCTAGCAGCAGTTGCCCCGGCCGTCGCGTACACTGGGGTTCGCGCTTTCACATGCCCTCGCTCACCGCCCTGCNTCCATACCACCAATGACGCCTTGCGGCTGGGTCGCGCCCTGGAGACGCTCCACCCCTGCGACGAGATCCTCATTGTCGACCATGCGTCCCGGGACACCACCGCGCGCGTCGCCCGCGAATACGGCGCCCGGGTCATTGCTGCGGAAGAGGACGCGCCGCCGGGCCGCTATCTTTCCCGCGCGCGCCACGATTGGCTCTTCTGCCTCGACCCCAGCGAATCTCTCAGCGAAGCCTTGGCGGCCAGCCTCTTTGAGTGGAAGTGCTCGCAGTCGTCAGCTGACGCCATAGCTTTCTCCGTCCTCCTGCGTGAGGAGACAGACAACGGCTGGCTTGACCTTCCCGCTCCTCAGACTCGCCTGATTCCTCGAAGCTGGAGTCGATGGCACGGCCACCTTCCCGCTCACGACCCCACCGCCCCGGTGCTGAAAGGGGAACTCTTGCGTTTTCTCCACCCCTAGGCGCAGACTCCTGAGGGATAATCGTCACAGCCGTTTGTGACCCGTGTCACATTCGGCTTTGGTTGGTCAACCTAGACTGGCACGTTGTGGCAGTCGGGCCCGGCACGCCCCTTGGAGGAAGCTATGCACGTAAAGAATTTCATCAGCCTGGCAGTCGTTCTGCTGTTGATTTCTGTCCTTGCCGTGGCGCAGGAAGCCCCGGCCAAAACTCCCCCCACCGTCAAACACGTTCCCATCACCAGCACTTCTCCCACTTCGGGGAAGACGATGTTCGAAAACTACTGTGCGGTCTGTCACGGAAAGGACGGCAAAGGCGGCGGTCCTGCCGCATCGGCGCTGAAAGTACCGCCCACAGATCTGACTCAATTAGCTAAGAAAGAAGGCGGGAAGTATCCCTCGGCTCACGTCGCCGCTGTGCTGCGCGGTCAGGCTGAGCTCCCGTCTCATGGCAGCAAGGACATGCCGGTGTGGGGTCCACTGTTTTCCAGCATCAGCCAGGGCCACGAGTCCATAGTGCAGCAGAGAGTGGCCAACCTGGTCGACTACATCGGAACCCTGCAGGCCAAGTAGACCAGCTAGAGCTTCGTATCTCGGTGTCGTTGGGATTGTCGGGCTAGCGCTGTAGAAGCGTGCGAGTCCGGGGCGCGGCCAGCCGCGCCCTGATTGGCGTGGCGGGTCACTCAGCGTGGATTCACCGTCATCGACGCGCGGTGCCCAGTGGCCGTCTTCCAATAATCGATCCACCGCTCCCGAATGCCGTTGGCGTGTTCGATGAGTTCGCGGCTCGGACTTTGCCCGTGCTCCACCATGACCACGATCCCGGTATTGAACTTTCTTTGCGAATGATCCACATCCGGTAAACGGTGCCCCTCGGCCGCAATCACGTCTTGAATGGTCACTCTCGTTCGTTCAGCCTTGAATATTGGGCGTCCGTTCGCATCCTTGCCCACTGGCATAAGGTTTCTCAGAATAAAAAAGTCTGGGACCTCTGCGGCAGAGATCAAGCCCATCAGATACAGGTCAAGATAGGAGTAGCCGGTTGCCGGCACGAAAAATCCGTCGCGCAGCCGGGTGTAGGTTCCATCGAAGTTGTCCTGCCAGGCGCCCCCTCCCATCGCCGATGCCTCTGCGGGCAGCGAATAGGGGAAGGCAACCGGGGCCTGAAGTCCTGGCGCCCAATGCGGCCAGGGGCCAAGCGAAATCGTCTCGCCATTTACCTTCGCGGGGACGTACGCCGCCCAACGGTGCCCTACCTCATGGCCGAGGTGCCCGACCGCATAGTTGTAGGGGAGCGGCTTTCCGTCCGGTGAAGCCTCCGCCAGTTGGCGGGAGTAGAAAGCAATGTCGTGTGCGCTTCCGGCAGGTGTGCCTTCGGGCGGCCCTTCCTGCGCTTCGTTTGCTCCCACGTACACCGGCATCAGATATCCCAACTGGAATCTGCCCTGGGTGCAGCGGCTCTCGAGCACGGGCTGCGATTGGTCGTGCTTTGTATCCCCAATTCCGGTCACATCGCCGCCCACCGGGCCGTCACTCGGACTGCTCGCTTCCTGATTATCGACGCGAAAGTCCGAGTAGTACGCCAGAAAGTCGAACTTGTCGCCGAGAGCTTTGATGACGGTGCAGGACAAATCCTGGGGCCGCGGCAGAGCAAGATAGTGAAAGGCTTCATACACCACTGCGAAGGGACCATCTTTGCGCGTCAGGGAAGAAAAATGCACCTCTGGGCCGCGCGCTGCCCCCGGCCGCTTTTCCTCATCCCCAAGCACCGGGTAAATCCCAACGATGGCGTCCTTCGTGAACATTTCCTTGTACGACATCTCAATCGAGCCATCGTGATGCAGCACCGCCTGGAAGCGATTGACCGTCTTGAACCATGAGAAATCCAGGAAGCCACCGAACGGCTCGGAGAGATCCCAGGTGATGACCACGCGATCCGGCAGCTCCTTCACATAGTGCGGTCCGAACAGGCGCGGCTTCAAAAAGACGCAGATCGCTGGGGCCTGGCCCATCAACGTGCTGGCCGCTTCTGCCAACTGGTCGAACCGGCCGAGCGTCACTCCACCCTCCAGTTTGCCGTAGGCGTCGGGTCTGATGTCCTTTTCTGAGGCTCCGAAGCGGATCGATCCGGTCGTGCCCACCAGGAATGAACTCCACCGCTTGCCGGAAAAAGGAAAGGCGAATCGATGGAGCGTGACTTCACTGCCCGCGACTTCCAGGCCAAGATCCGGATCCCACTGCAGTGCCTGACTCTCCACGCGATAGCCGGGGCCTTCCGGCGCAAAGCGCAGGGTGCGGCCGGTGAGGTCGAACAAGTTTGCCTTCCCCAGCGCACCGTCATTCAGTTCCACCACGATTAGATCCCCATTGAGCGAGACCTTGCCGATGGAGTGCCCAGGCTCATTCCCTTCCTGCGCGTCCGACAGGCTAAGACAGACAAACAAGCCACAAAAAACTAAGATTCCACTCCGCAATAAACCGCCGTTCTGCTTTTGCACGTTGTCTCCAATCCCCCTAGTAGGGAACCAGTCCTGGGCACGGGTGCAGCCACAATCGTTACTAGAGCGTTTTCTGGTTTGATGTGTCCGGGCCGACGGTCAGCANTCCGGGCCGACGGTCAGCAGGCGGCACCACACGTGTGGGGACAGCCGCCCTCGACTGTCCGGCGGAGCGAAGCTCCGCAGAGTGGACGGATACAGCTTCTCCGGAATCGCAATAGTATCCTGTAAACGAAGTTCGCAGCATTAAGTCTGCTTTGAAGCGGCGCGGCTTCTAGCCGCGCCGAACGTCGCCCTTAGAAAATCGGGCTTTAGTCCCTGAGGGCCTCAGCGTTCCGGCCGCCGAGACCCTGGAAGTATTATTCAACGAATCTTAGTTACAGGACACTAGTACCCGAGGAAGATGCTCACGTCTACCTTCGTGGTCTTTCTCCAACCCTCTGATGGTAAATGTCTTGCCGCCCACTGGCCCTTTGGACAGTGACTTCGGTACCTTAGTCGTCCATTGATGATCGACTTATAATCCAGTCAAGACCAAGAAATATCCGCGTTCTCCCGAGGGGACTGCTCCGAAACCGCGTGCGGTCGCCCGCGAGATCGCCCGTATCCAGTGGATCCGCTTTTCGCATCGGCGATTGCTGTCCTCGGGCTGGCCTTTGGCAGCTTTCTGAATGTGTGTATCTATCGGCTGACCCTGGGCTTATCGGTGGTGACCCAGCGCTCCGCCTGTCCCAACTGCAAGCACCTGATCGCCTTCTATGACAACGTTCCGGTGTTGAGCTGGCTGATTTTGCATGGCCGCTGCCGTCATTGCCAAGCGAAAATTTCTCCCCGCTATCTTGTGATCGAGTTGCTGACCGGCGCGCTTTTCCTTGCCTGCTACTGGTATTTCGGGCTGACGCTCGCCACGCTGAAATATTGCACCTTCGCCTTCCTTCTGCTCGGACTCATCTTCACTGATGCGGAAACCAAGCTGCTCCCCGATAAGCTGACCCTGCCCGGGCTCGCCCTGGGAGTGCTATTCAGCTTGATCGTTCCGGTCAACGACTTGGCCTCGCAGTTTCTTCCCGGCATGCTCAACCTGCCTTTCAGCGGCGACGTCCAGTTGCGTCTGCTCTCGCTGGTCGATTCCCTACTAGGCGCGGCGCTGGGCGCTTCGTTCATCTATGGTGCGGGCGCGATCTATCTACGCTGGCGCGGCGTAGAAGGCATGGGCTTTGGCGACGTGAAACTGATGGCGATGGTCGGCGCGTTTCTTGGAATCAAGCTTACCGTGTTCACCATCTTCGCCGCGTCCCTGGCGGGATCATTCTTTGGCCTCGCCACCGTCTTCATCGTCTGGCTGAAGCGCACGCACCGTTTCATGCGCCGCCTGGCCGATGCGCAAGCCGCGCGCCGCCGCGGATGGCAATCCGCCCAGGTGGTCTACCGCCATTACCAGATGCCCTTCGGCGTCTTCCTGGGCAGCATGGCTGTGCTCGCATCTTTTGTCGGCAATCGATTTCTCGGCTGGTATGGGAGGCTCTGGTGAAGCTTCTTACCAACCCGATCTTTCTGCGTGGGGCGATCGTGCTGTTCTGCGCCGCCGTCGCTTTTCTGATGGGGCTGGTCTTCATCCGCCTGCTGCGCAAAAGCATTGACGACGAAGCCGCCATGTCTTCCGACGCCCAGCCTTCGCTTGAGACCCTGCCCCTGCACGTCTACAACACGGTCATTCAGCAGCTCAAGCAGCAGAAGCACGAACTGCAGGTGCAGAACCAGGCCGAGCAACGCCGCGCCCGCACCACCGAAAACTTCAGCCAAGCGGTGCTCTCCAATCTTTCTTCCGGCGTGCTCGTCTTCGGCCCCAACGGACTGGTCAAGCAGTCCAATCCCGCCGCCAAAGAGATTCTGGGCTTCGCCTCGCCGACGGGGATGAGCGCGGAAGACATTTTCCGCGGCGCTGTGGTCAGCTCGTCGATCGTGTCGGCATCGTCGGATTTTCCCGACGACGCCCCCATCGGCCCTGTGACCATCGCCGACGAAGTGCATTGTGTATTGCACGAAGGTAGCAGCCGCCGCCAGGTCGAGGCCAGCTACACCACCCCGGCGAGCGAGGAGCGCCACATCGTCGTGACCATTTCGCCCGTGCCTGCCGTCGACGGCAGCCTGCTCGGCGCCGCCTGCCTCGTCAACGACCTCAGCGAAATGGAACAGATTCGCCGTCAGCAGGAATTGCAGGGCGAGATTTCCGCCGAGATGGCGCTCGAACTGCGCAGCTCCCTGACCACGATTTCGGGATACGCCCAGCAACTCGCAAAAAACCGCGATCCCGAACTGGCGCAACAACTGGCCGAGGATATCGCCAGCGAGGCCGCGCGCCTGGATCGCAAGATCGGCGGCTTCCTGACGGAGAAGCACGGCAGCAAGACAGCCGCGCACGCCGGCCGCACATAGCGGCCGTGCATCCAGAAAAAAGATCGCAAGGCCCGGACGCGGTTCCGGCAAAAGCAGCAAGGGAAAAGGACAGAAGCTATGAAACCAGTAACGCACTTCGGACTCGGACTCGCCGTCTCGCTCGCTCTGCTCAGCCTGCCGGCCGGCGGACAGAGCCAGGCCCCTTCGAATTCCACAGACCAATCCTCTTCCGAGTCGCTCGGCTCTTACGCCCGGCAGATTCGCAAGGACAGCGGCCCCAGGTCTAAACCCAAGGTCTACGACAACGACAACCTCCCCAAGGAGGATAAGCTGTCCGTGATCGGCGAGGCGCAGCCCGCCGCCGAGACTCCGGTCGCGACTTCCGAAGAGACCAAGCCGCCCGAGCCCACTGTTGGTGAGGCAAAGCCTGAGGCCAAGGGCGAGGCGAAGTCAGAGGCCAAGTCGGAAACCAAATCCGAAGGTAAGACGGGCGAGACTGCAGCGACAGAAGAAAACAAGGCATCGGGGGAGAGCAAGGCCCCAGCCAGCACCAAGCCANCCCGCCACTTCGCCTGACGATGACCCCGCCGCGCGCCAGGCCGCCTGGAAGCAGTGGCAGGATCGCATCGCCAAGCAGAAAGAACAGATTGACCTGCTGACGCGCGAGCTCGACGTGCTGCAGCGCGAATACCAGCTGCGCGCTGCCGCCATGTACGCCGACGCCGGCAACCGCCTGCGCAACGAAGCCGCCTGGGACAAGCAGGACNGCCCAATACAAACAGCAGATCGCCGACAAGCAGAAGGCCCTCGACGACGCCAAGGCGGCGCTGGACAACATGGAAGAGGATGCCCGCAAGTCCGGCGTTCCCGCTAGCATGCGCGAGCCGTAGAGCATCACCTTCTGATTCCGCTCAAGCAAGCCCCTGATCGGAAAACTTAAGAGCGCCGGAGCCAAACCCGGCGCTCGATTTCTTTCTGAAATCAGTACTCATGTGGGGACAGCCGCAGATTCACTGGCTGCCGTCAATGTACTCATGTGGGGACAGCCACCCGTAGCTTGCCCTGAGCGCAGTCGAAGGGTCTGCTCTGAGCCTGCCGAAGGCGCTGTCCGGCGGTGCTTGTGTGGGGACGGCCGCCCTCGGNTCCGAATTGGGCTGTCCGGTGGAGCTTGTGTGGGGACGACCGCCCTCGGCCGTCCGGCGGAGCGCAGCTCCGCAGTGAATTTCCTTGCTCCCCTTCGCGCCCCACCTTCGCAATCTTTGCGGTACGAGCTTGTTGAATGAAACGCTTACCCTTCTGCCCCAGTCTCCCTCGCCACCCACCCCTCCTGGAGCCGCCGAATCTGCTTCACATGGTGCAGCCCATGCACCAGGTGAAACTTTCTCCACTGCTTCGCGGTCAGCGCCCCCANGGGATGATCCAACAATCGGACTCGCACGCCGAACTGGCTCTCACAGCGCCTGATGACCTCATCCATCGCGGCGATCTTAGCCCCAATCTCCGCCAGGACTTTTTCTGCCGGCAACCCACGCGGCGTCGCATGGGGAGGCGCTTTCCGCCCCTCCGGCAGATATCCGAGGCCGCAGACCGCCAGCGTCCGCACATGCAGCCGCAAGGTCTTCGAACTGGTCTGTGGTTTGCCCGCGGCCAGCACTCTCTCGAACCCTTTCGTCGTACCCGTGTAGGTCAAGTAGAGATGCTCCAAAATCTCCGCCGCACACCACTTCCCCGGCGGATGCCAGTTCATCGCCTCCGCCGGAATCGCACCGATCGTCGCACTCAGCGTGCGCTCCAGCTTCTCCAGGCAGGAATCCATAACAGCACTTCTCAACTCTCTGGGCGCTTCCTGTAGAATGATGCCCGACCCCGAGACCTGATTCATTTATATAGGACGGATGCCATGACGAAGCGGAGCCCCGCAGTGGCAGCAACTTTCTCAGCTCAGACCAAATCCGCCCGTGCGACTCGCTGGGCAAAAATTCTCGCGGCGAGCGCGCTGCCGCTCTGTCTTGCCAGCTGCACTTCCGAGAGCGGCAAGCCCGCCGAAAGCGCCACAGCGCCCAAACCGGCGGAATTCCTCACTGCCCGCTCCGCCTTCCAGAAAATGTTTATCGCCGCCCGTGGATGGGCCCGTGATGCCCAGCCCTTTCGCCTGGAGTGCACCTCCACCCCAGACGGCAACGGTCAGGACGGCAAGTGCGCGATCTGGCGGGCAGGTTTCGCTTCGCCTTCACAGCGTTCCGTGAAGTCGTACCTCTGGTCGGGCAGCGCCGCCGCCGACGCACCGTCGCGCGGCGTCAACCCTGGCACCGAGGACAGCTACA
>OCOJ01040845.1_pt2 | contig 11571 bp, 12 predicted proteins | sample 1539251 | NCBI WGS metagenome assembly OCOJ01 (sample SAMN01911457, study PRJEB22624) | soil metagenome | biome: Soil | place: Malaysia | collected 2012-04-30 | depth RA_metagenome m
CCCTCGCAAGTCCCAAGAGAACACTCTGGCGTTTGCGGATTGCGGATTCGTCCGCCGACGCGCCAGCGCCTGCTCGGATCTCCTTGACGACCAGCACGGGGTTCTCGCCTAGACTTGGACCAAATTATCTTCTGTATGTTTCTGCAACCAGCACGAGCGAGAGTGTCAGGAAACTCGCCAACGGAACTGAAACGGAATTGTGGACTGGTCAGGGAGCGCGAATCTTTGGCGGCCCGGCAATTTCCCAGGATGGACGGTATATCGCTTTCTCCGTCCGGCAAAACGGGCGGACATTCTTGTACGTGATGCAAGCGGATGGCACGAACGCACGGATCNGTGGCGGATTCGCTCGACCTACAGGGCGCTCCCGCATGGGCACCCGACGGCCAATCGATCACCTCGGCGGCCGACAATCATGGCGTCCCACACCTCTTCCGCGTGCCGGTCGACGGTCGCTCCCCCGCTCCTTTTGTCCAGGAATACTCCGTCGATCCCGCGTGGGCGCCCGACGGCCGCTTCGTTGTCTACTCGGGACCGGACATCGGCACCACGTTTTCCGTGAAAGCCGTCACGGCCGAGGCCGCTGCCCATCCCTTGCCATCCCTCACTCTGACCCGGGGAGCTCGACACCTAGCTTTCCTGCCGGGAGGAAAGGCGCTTGTGCTTCTGCGAGGAGAAATTCAACACAAGAATCTCTGGCTGATCGACCTGAATACCGGCGCCGAGCGGCAGTTGACCAACCTCACTCCCGACTTCGAGATTCGCGACTTCGACATCTCCGCCGACGGTCGTGAGCTTGTTCTTGAACGAGTGCAGGAGCGCTCGGACGTGGTGCTGCTGGATCTCCCCCGCCGGTAATCCGGCTCCAACCCAGCGACGGGTTCAGCGCGCTCCAAATGACTCCTCAAGCCATATAGCGCAGAAGGTAATAAAGCCGAAATCCATGTGCAGTTGCTGGTGGCAATGAAACAGCGAGAGGCAGGGATTGTCGGCCAGCAAATCCACTTGAGCTCTCTAAATTCTAACGAACCCCAGCGACGGCGGCAGCCTGTTCAAGAATTGCGGCGGCCTTGGCGACATCCGCGACGCCCAGGAAGACCAATGGCGCATTGGTACCGGGCTCCAAGCCACAATAAGCGTAGTGGATACTGATGTTGGCTTTTCCCAGGCGAGATGCCACCCGGGCGATCTCGCCTGGGCGGTGCAGAATTTTAATTTGGACGATGTCTGCCTCTGCATATGTCAGCCGCTCGTTGGTCAGTACCGTCTTGGCTGTCTTCGGATTGTCGACGATGAGTCGAGTTACGAATTTCCCTCGAGTCGGGAAGGATTGAAGCGCGAGAATATTCACATCGTGATCGGCAAGTGCCTGGCAGACTTTTCCGAGCATGTTCGGCCGATCCTCCAATAGCACGGTAAATTCTTTGGTGATTGGCATGGCCAGACCTCCTTTGCGCATGCTCTCCGCAAATACAGTGCGCATTCTCGGTTAGCTAGGTCGATGACAAAATCTTATGCCTCACGCATCTGCTGTTCAAGATCACTTCCGCCTATTCCAGTATCTCTCTTGCTCGTGCTATCTCTCGCTGTAGAAGCGCTGGCCGCTTCAACAACTCCATCGTGCAGTCGAGTAGCAATTCCTTCAACGCATTCAACGCGCCATGTGCCTCAATTTCATCCTCGGTGGCGCACAGCAAGGCAATGAGATCGTCATCAGGTAAGTTCTTCACTTCCATGCAGGCCGTGTCTAACATCGCATGCACCGCGTGCCCATTCTAGTCTGGCGAACGTGCCTAACTTAGTCAGAAGGGAGAATTCGGTCTGTGATCCAACGCACACCCGAATCGGTATACACATCACAATATTTGCCTTTGACATCTCCGCCGACGGTCGNGTGAGCTTGTTCTTGAACGAGTGCAGGGCCGCTCGGATATAGCGCTGTTGGATCTCCCCCGGCCGTAATCGGCCTTCAATCGGTCGGCCCGTTCGGGCGCTCCAAACCACTCCTCAATCGACGTAGCGCAGCAGAGTCATAAAGCCGAAATCCATGTGCAGTTGCTGGTGGCAATGAAACAACGAGAGGCCGGGATTGTCGGCCACAAAATCGACTTCGACGATCTTGCGCCGCGGCACGACGACTACATCTTTGAGGACTCCCGCCGTGCGCTTGCCTGCAAATTGCGTCAATTCGAATGTGTGGCGATGCAGGTGCGCCGGATGGTCGTCGTCACTTTGATTGTCAAAGCGCAGCCGATACTTGGTATTTGCACGCACGAGAATCGGATCGGTTTTGGGAAATTCCTTGTTATTGATGGTCCAATGGTCTACCCAGTTGTTGCCGGNCAAACTTGCGCCGGAACACCAGCGGCACGGTCTCGGCGGGCTCAGTTGGCTGTGCTGAAGACCCGAAAAGTGTGTAATCCCAAGACGTATTGCGCGGCATGACCCATTGGGGCGCATCGCTCCTGTTTTCGTATTCGACGATGATTCCCAACCCTTGGCTGCGCATCTGCTCGTCCAATTCGCCCAAGATCCAAACGCCGGGCGCCTTCATAGTGACAATCGCATCGACACGCTCTGCTGGTCCTAGCAAAAGTACGTCGACTGCCCGGGGTGTAGGAACAGGATTGCCATCGAGGCTGATCACGGTAAATTGGTGGCCCGCGAGCGCAATCTGATGCTGCAAGGTAGCATTCGCGTTCAAGATGCGAAAAAGCACTCGCTGTCCTTGGCGTACGCGTATCNGTACGCGTATCGGCTCGCCATGTCCCAAGGCGCGGTCGTTGATCGAAAAGCTTTGGTACACCGCTTCGAGAGCTCCTTCACCGCCAGTGTTACTCAGATAGGGCTGCCATCCGTGAAGGCAAAGAGAATATTCGGCATCGTATTGCCCTGGTTCCGTGGCGGGCTCGATGTAAACCATTCCGAATTGACCTGAGAAGGTTGCTCGCTTGAGATTGCGGCCGGCGTGGACGTGAGTGTGATACCAGCGCGTACCCGAAGGGCGTGCCACGAAGGAATATCGCTGAGAAGTGTTCGGCGGAATGAGGGGAGTCCCTTCTTCTATCGACCCATCCACTTCCGGAGGGAGGAACAATCCGTGCCAATGCAAGATTTCAGGTTCTTTCGTGCCATTAAAGATGTCGACAGTCACGCGCTGGCCCTCGCGAAAACGTAAAAATGGACCGGGGGCCGAGCCGTTGTATCCAGTGGTCTTGATGATTTTTCCGGGCGCGATTTCAATCTCTACGGGCGAGATGTGCAGCGTTACGTCCGCGTTGGAGGCTTCGGCAAGCTTCTGAGCCGCCGCCAAACCCGGCGCGAACGAAAGGCAGGCGCTGCTTCCCATCAGTTGCAGAAACTTCCTGCGAAGCATGCCCTCGTTCATCCGTCAACCCCTCGCCGCTCCAGCGATATTTCTTCTGCGTGACAACGCTTTCTGAAAGAAAAATCTTGCACCGTAACCCCGTCAACGATGATAAACGTAGCAATCACTGCGCTCCTCGTCCAGAACCATTTCCGACCGAGTCACGCTCCGCTCACTGAACCGTAGCCAAACCTTGACTTGACCGCCTTTCCGTCCAAAAGTAGAAGACGGTCACAGCGCCAGGAGTACAAGACCATGAAGCCTGTCCACACCTTCAGCGTCGTTCCGTCTTTACCTCGAGAGATCGAAGGACTGCGCAAGATTGCCTACAACCTGCGGTGGTGCTGGAGCCACGCATCGGTGGAACTGTTCCGCCGTCTGGACCAGGACTTGTGGGAATCCTCGGGACATAATCCCGTGCTGATGCTCGGCACAATCGAGCAGTCCCGGCTCGAAGCGGCCGCCAAAGATGTCGCCTTCTTGACGCACTTGCGGGGAATTGAGTCCAGCTTGGAGACATACCTGGCCGCGGAGTCAACCTGGTTTCGCCGCACGTTTGCAAGCTCCACCGAACTGCCGCTCATTGCTTACTTCTCCGCCGAGTTCGGGCTGACGGAATGCCTTTCGATTTTTGCCGGAGGCCTCGGCATCCTCGCTGGGGATCACCTGAAATCGACCAGCGATCTGGGAGTGCCGCTCGTTGGCGTCGGGCTCCTTTATCAGCAGGGCTATTTCCGTCAGTACATCAACCAATCGGGGTGGCAACAGGAAGCCTATGTTGCGAACGATTTTCACAATCTGCCCGTCAGTGTTGTCTTGCAGCCAGATGGCCGGCCCTTAATGGTCGAAGTCAATCTTGCCGGCCATCCCGTGCATGCCCAAGTGTGGAAAGCGCAGGTCGGGCGCGTGGCATTGTATCTTCTCGATACCAACGTGGATTCCAATGCCCGCCTGGAAGACCGCGACTTGACCAACCAGCTTTACGGCGGCGACCGTGAGATGCGCATCCGGCAAGAGATTCTGCTTGGCATCGGGGGCTACCGCGCTTTGCAGATGCTGAACCTCAAGCCAACGGTCTTCCACATGAATGACGGCCACTCCGCGTATCTTGCGCTTGAACACATTCGAAATCTCATGAAAACGCGTGGCCTCAGCTTCCCGCAGGCCCGTGAGCTGGCTTCGGCCAGCCTGGTTTTCACCACCCATACTCCCGTCGAAGCGGGACATGACTATTTCAGTCCGCAGTTGATGGGCCAATATTTTGCTGAAATGGCCGGAGATCTCGGACTCTCGCAAGCGGATCTGTTGGACCTTGGCCGCACAAAAAACACCGGCGATTTCTGCATGACGGTGCTGGCCTTGCAGCTGGNCGGCGCGTGCCAATGGCGTCAGCAAGCTCCACGGAGAGGTAAGCCGCAAAATGTGGCAATCGTTGTGGCCTGGTGTTCCCGTCGAGGAAATACCCATTGGGCATGTGACCAACGGAGTGCACTTCCGCAGTTGGATTTCTGCCGAGTTCAACCTGCTTTACGATCGCTATNCTCGGCCCCCAGTGGCATCAAGAACCGGCGAATAGCGAAGTATGGAACCGCGTTCAGTCCATACCGGCGGAGGAACTTTGGCGCAGTCACGAGCGCCGCCGCGAGCGATTGGTGGCGTGGGCCCGCCGCCGCGTGCGCGACCAGCGCATGCGCCGGGAAGCTTCGCAAGCGGAAATCGATGCCGCCGCCTCGGTGCTGGACCCGGATACGCTCACCATTGGATTCGCCCGCCGTTTCGCCACCTATAAGCGCGCAACTCTGATCTTCCGCGACATGGAGCGCCTGCGCCGGATGTTGACCGACTCCGCGCGGCCCATGCAGTTGATCTTCGCTGGAAAGGCCCACCCCCAAGATAATGCTGGCAAAGAACTGATTCGCAAAATCACGGAGGTCAGCCGCGACCCCGTGCTTGGCCGCCACGTCGTGTTTCTGGAAAATTACGACATGGCCGTGGCGCGCTCGCTGGTGCAGGGCGCGGATGTGTGGCTGAATACCCCGCTTCGTCCCAACGAAGCCTCCGGCACCAGCGGAATGAAGGCCGCTGCCAATGCCGTCCTAAACCTCAGCGTGCCGGATGGCTGGTGGGATGAGGTATGGAATGATCCCAACCACTCCAAGAAAATCGGATGGGCCATAGGAAAGGGCGAAGAATACACGGACTCGAACTACCAGGATCAGGTGGAGGCCGAGGCTCTTTACGATCTTCTCGAGCGCGACGTCATCCCCACCTTTTATGAACGGGGCGCCGACCGCATTCCCCGAAAATGGATCGAACGCATGAAAGCGTCCGTCGGCTCGCTGTGTTCTTTTCTCAACACGCAACGCATGGTCCGCGATTACGTCGAAGGATATTACACCAAGGCCCACGCACAATTTTCCGCGCTGCAGGCCGACGATGCCCGTCGTGCCAGAGAGCTTGCCGCTGCCCTCGAGCGTATCCGCAAGGCATGGCGCGAAGTCTGGGTGGGAGAGTTCGAGGAAGGCCCAACCGCGGTGGTTCCGGTCAATTCTTCGCTGCGCGTCCGCGTTCGCGTGCATTTGGGCCAATTAGGCCCTCAAGACGTGGTCGTCGAGCTTTACGTCGGGCGCGTAAACATGAATGGAGATCTCGCGGAAGGCCAGGCCGCCGCGATGCAGCCGGAGGCGCGGCGCTCCGACGGCGATTACAACTATGTCGGGGAAACCTCAATTGCGCGCAGCGGGCTGCACGGCTTCACGGCGAGGGTGCGTCCAAGCCATCCGGACATGTCCGTCGCGTTCATTCCCGGCCTGATTTCCTGGGCCAGCCGGCCCACCGTTGCCACTGCCGCAGTGTGATTAGACCAGACCTCGCCTTTTTCCTGCCTGGATTTCCAGTTATGCTTTTGCCGGAGCCGTATCCGGGAGAGTCCATGTCCGCCAACTGCGTGTTCTGCAAGATCGCGGCGAAACAGATTCCATCAAAGACGGTTTATGAAGATGCCGAACTGTTCGCGTTTGAGGACATCAGTCCGCAAGCGCCCACGCACATCTTGGTTTGTCCGCGCAAGCATGTCGAATCGTTGGATGAGGCCACGGCCGAAGATCAGGCGGTGCTCGGCAAATTGCAATTGGTGGCCGCGCAATTGGCGCGCGAGCGAAATCTGCTCGATGGCTACCGGACGGTGCTGAACAACGGGCGCGGAGCGGGGCAGTCCGTATTTCATTTGCATTTGCACTTGCTTGGTGGGCGGCACTTCCGCTGGCCGCCAGGATAAGGACGCTTCCGTCAGTCTCAACTGTGCTTGGATGTCCGTTTAGGATATCGCCGCCGATTTTGTGATCATGGTTACGTGCCGTTTAATGGTTTTATATTATTGACCACCCTGCCGGACCGCTACATATAATGCGCCACCAAAAATTGGGGTGAGACCTCTGCGGACTTCCAGGTGCGCGCAGTCGCGTGGTCTGCTGCGCCTTCGCTCGCCCCAAATGAAGAACAACCGTCGAGAGCAAAAGTGGAGAATCGCATGAAGAATCTCAAGAGGGCGTTGTGTTTTCTGACGGCGGCATTTTTCTGCGGCGTGAGCGCTTCGGCGCAGCAAATCACGGCCAGCATCCGCGGCACGGTGATGGATGCCAGCGGCGGAGCTGTGTCCAGTTCGTCGATCACCGTGGTGCAGAAGGAAACCGATTTCACCAGGACGACATTGAGCGACCAGCAGGGACACTTTGTGTTCGTGGAATTGCCGATCGGACACTACCGCCTGCAAGCGGAGGCCAAAGGATTTCAGAAATTCGTGCAGGACGGGATCCTGCTGGAAGTGAATCAAACCGCAACAGTGACGGTTCATTTGAAAGTGGGAATGCCCTCGGAAGAAGTGCTGGTTCTGGCGGACGCGCCGCTGGTGGATGCAACGGTGACGAGCCTGGGGAAGACCGTGGAAGAGCGCGACGTGCTCGATTTGCCTCTAAATGGGCGCAATTTCTCCCAGCTTGGGCTGCTGCAACCTGGAGTGGTGCCGATTACCCCAGGGCTTGCGGAAGCGGGTGGATCGCTGCGGAATGGGCAGGCCTATGCGGTGAACGGGCAGCGGCCGGAATCCAACAATTTCTTGATTGATGGCGCGAATAATTTCAACGCCGTGGATGGCGGTTTGGTGATTCAACTGCCCATCGATTCGATCGCGGAATTTCGGATTTTGACGCATGCGGCGAATGCGGAGTTCGGGCACAGCACGGGGTCGACGACGAACATCATCACGCGGTCGGGGACAAATGCGTTTCATGGGGATCTCTGGGAATTTTTGCGCAATGACGCCATGGACGCGAAAANTGGACGCGAAAAGCTTTTTTGCGCAGAACGTTGAACCGCTGAAACGCAACCAGTTTGGCGGAACGTTCGGCGGGCCCATCCAGCGGGACAAGACCTTTTTCTTCGGATACTACGAGGGCTTACGCAACCGCCAGGGCGAAACGACCTCCGCGACTGTGCCCTCGGTCGCGGAACGAGGCGGGGACTTCGGAGAATTGTGCACGCGCGCGCTGGGAACGTTTGATGCCTTGGGGATGTGCAGCGTTCCGTCCGGACAGATCATCAATGAATTTTCCGGACAGCCTTTTCCATTCAACAAACTCCCGTTCATCAATCCCATTTCAAAAAATCTCTTGCCGTTCTTTCCTCTGCCGGTCCCGGGTACAAATTTTTTTAGCACCACGCAGACGCTGCAGCAGAACAACGACCAATTCGGGATGCGGGTGGACCACTATTGGGGTTCGCGGGATGCTTTCAATTTCCGCTACATGTTTTCGCAAGGAGACACGACCGATCCGCTCTCGACCGCAGGCGCCGATGTGCCGGGATTTCCCGTGGGAGAGAATCAGCGCGCGCAGAACTTTGTGGCCCAGGAAACCCACACGTTTTCGCCGGCGCTGACCGGAGTGGCGCGGTTCTCGTTGTTACGGAACAAGTTTTTGTTTGACGAACACATCAATCACACGACGCCCGCGAGCCTGGGATTCACGTATTCGCCTTCGCTGGACGTGTCCATTGGTCCGCCGTTCGTGCAGGTTGCCGGGTACGCGTCGATCGGCGATCCGATTAGCGGGCCGCGCGATACGTATGAGACCGCCATGGATGTTTCCGGTTCGGTGACATGGATTCGCGGGCGGCATGAGATGAAGTTCGGCGGCGGATACGGGCACGACCAGATCAACGTGCTGTTCGGGATCGCCACGAATGGATTTTTCGTGTTTGCGCCGGCGCCGGTCAACGATGGGTTTGCGAGTTTTCTATTCGGGCAGCCCGTGTTTTTCCTGCAAGGGGGCGGCGATTTGTCGCGAGGCTTGCGTGGAAACTCGGTGAATTTTTATGGACAAGACACCTACAAGATTACATCGCGGCTGACACTGAACGCCGGATTGCGGTTTGACATGCCTTTCCCTTACACCGAAATTCGAAACCGGACAAACCTGTTTGAACCTGGCGTACAGTCGAAAGTGTTTCCGTCAGCGCCCGCGGGGCTGGTTTATCCCGGCGACCCAGGAGTGCCGGCCGGGCTGATTCCGGCCGAGAAAGCGTTTGCGCCTCGCGTTGGCTTGGCCTGGGATGTGGATGGGAAATCGCGATGGGTAGTGAGCACGGCGTATGGCATTTTTTATGATCCGTATTACAACGGACAAGGCGGGCCGCTGCAAGCGCCCGTCAGCGCCCCACCGTTTTTGCAGACACCGCAGGTTAACTTTCCCAACTTCGCCGATCCTTTTAATGGCACGAATCCGTTCAACCAATCGTTTGCGCAACCGATGACACTGCTGACCCTGGACAAGAATCTGCGGCTGCCTTACGCGCAGGATTGGAATTTGAATATTCAGAGAGCGTTTGGCGGAAACTGGCTGCTGGAAGCAGGTTACGTGGGAACGAAAGGAACGAAGCTGCCGCGCTTCATCGAAGGAAATCCGGCGGTGTTCTTTCCAGGNGCAATCCACGGAAGACAATGTCAACCAGAGAAGACTCTATTCGGGGTGCACGCTGGCGCAACCGTCGCCGTGCAATTTCGCGTCCGTAGGATTGATCGCGGGAATTGCGAATTCGAGCTACAACGCGCTGGAAATGAGCCTAAAGAAAAGATTCAGCCATGGATTGTCGTTCCTGGCGTCGTACACGCTGTCGAAGACCATCGACGACGTGTCGACGTTCAATATCACCGGTTCGGCGTCACAGAGCGTGGCGGGGGAAAATGACCTGGCGCAAAATCCATTCGATCTTGCGGCAGAACGCGGAAGATCGATGTTCGATGCGCGGCACCGNATGCGCGGCACCGGTTCGTGCTGAGTTACGAATGGAGCTTGCCGTTCTGGCAGCACCCGCAACGCTGGTACGAGCATGTGCTGGGGAACTGGCAGGTGAATGGGATCACGACATTGATGAGTGGAACGCCATTCACGGTGTACGACTCGGCGGACGTTTCCTTTCAAGGAGGAGCGCCGGAAATTTCTGGATTCTCGAGCAGCCGCCCGAATCTTGTGGGCAATCCGAACTCCGGGCCGCACACGGTGCAACAGTGGTTCAACAAGAGCGCATTCCAGCAGCTTATTCCCGTGCCGGATGGCCCCGTCCAATTGTTCGGAAATGAAGGGCGCAACGTGGTGCAGGGCCCGGGATATCAGCAATGGGATTTCTCCGCGTTTAAGAATATTCCGATCCACGAAAGCAAGAGCCTGCAGTTCCGGGCGGAGTTTTTCAATACTTTCAATCACCCGAATTTCCGGCTGCCGGACAACGACATCAGTTCGCCGAACTTCGGGCAAATTACAGAGGCGTTGCCGGGGCGCTTGGTGCAGTTGGCACTGAAGTTCCTTTTCTAGCCGCGGTCTTCTCTGGCGGAACTACTGGGATTATTCGAGGGCGAGAGTGGCGATGGGACCGCAACATCGGGCGTTCCCATCGCAACGATGCTGTACGCCTTGGTTAAATCAGACAAACTTCCTTCTGATTCCTTCCAAGATTTGTTGCGCATCCAAAGAAATTCATGTGGCGCATTTGCGCCAACCGAACCCGCGATGCTAGGGGATAAACGTGGGCACGGGATAAAATGGCCCGGACCGGAGGGATCAGGATATGCACATGCGGCGAATGGACCGATGGAAAAGCGCGATCGTTGTTCTGATAGGGACGATGGCGGCGTTGTCGCCCGCCGCCGCAGCACAGAGTTCCAAACAGGGCAAAGCGCTCACGGTGGAGCGCATTTATTCGCAGCCGAGTTTGAGCGGACAGCCGACGCGGGGCGTAGCGTGGTCTCCGGACGGCAAGCGATTGAGCTTTTTCGAAACGAAACGCTCGAGCAAAGGAGCAGGAACCGAACTTTGGACCATGGACGCGAGTTCCGGAGAGCGGAGGCTTCTGGTCGCGGCGGAAAAACTTGAGCGCGTGCTCCCAGCGGAAGCCGAAAAGGAGACGCAGGCCACCGGGCTCGGGCGGCGCACGCCGTCNGGGCGGCGCACGCCGTCGCAATATCAATGGGCGCCGGATGGAGAAAGCTTGCTGTTTCAAGGAGCGACGGCACTGGTGTGGTTCGATTTGAAGTCGCAGCTGGGGCGTACGCTCGTGTCGGGCAAAGCGACGATTGCCGATCCGAAAATTTCTCCGGATGGAAAATATGTCAGCTTCTTGCGAGATCACAACTTGTGGCTCGTGAGCGTCGCGGACGGGAAAGAGCGAGCAGTCACGCACGGCGGAACAGAAGAGATTCGCAAAGGCGAGCTGGATTGGGTTTATCCCGAAGAGCTGGAAATTCAAACAGCCTATTGGTGGGCGCCCGATGGGTCGGCGATTGCGTACCTGGAAATGGATGAGCGAAAGGTTACGCAGTATCCGCTGGTGGTTTTTTCTTCCCCTATCGGTGAAGCGGAAATGGAGCGCTATCCCGCGGCGGGAGGAGCAAATCCGATTGTGCGAGTCTTCGTCGCTCCGGTGAACGGCGGGGAAGCACGGCTGGTGGACACGGGCGCGGAGGCGGATATTTATATTCCGCGCGTGAATTGGCTGACGGATTCGAAGCACGTGGCAATTCAACGGCTGAACCGGGCACAAACAAAGCTGGATCTGCTGATCGCCGATGCGGAAACGGGAAAGTCTCGCATCGCCTTGAGCGAGACCGATCCTTACTGGATCAATGTCAACGATGACCTTCGCTTTCTCAAAGA
>OCOJ01055181.1_pt3 | contig 11559 bp, 9 predicted proteins | sample 1539251 | NCBI WGS metagenome assembly OCOJ01 (sample SAMN01911457, study PRJEB22624) | soil metagenome | biome: Soil | place: Malaysia | collected 2012-04-30 | depth RA_metagenome m
CTCCTGCTGCCGCTCCTCCCCTGGGGCGCTCGCAACCTGGTCACGCTCGGCCGCCTCCAGCTTCTCGCTCCCCGCTATGCGGAAATGTCCGGCGATTTCGTTCCGCACGGCTTCTACGCCTGGACGAACACCTGGCTGGTCCGCTTCCGCGACGTTTACCTCGTTTCCTGGAAACTGGAAGAGCAGCCCATTCTCCTGGATACCCTGCCCGCCTATGCGTTCGATTCCCCCGCCGAACGCGAACGGGTGGCGCGTCTACTGGACGAGTACAACGACGCGCTGGCCATCTCGCCGCGGATGGACCGCGAGTTCGCGGAGTTGGCCGCGCAGCGCACCCGGCGCCATCCGCTGCGCACCTGGCTGTGCGTGCCCCTCGAACGAATCATCACGCTCTGGCTAACCCCGCGTGTGGAATTGCTGCCCTACTCGGGCCACCTGACGCCGCTCGAAGATAAATGGGAGTACGACCGCGCAGACCTGCTGGTGACACTGGGGCTGTGGCTCGTGAACCTGGTGTACTCGCTGCTGGCCGCGGTGGGCGGCTGGATGCTGTTTATGGGCCGGCGGCGGCCCGAATCTGCGGCCCCGGTTTCGCTGCTGGCGGAACGCTGGGGAATGCCGCTGGGTTTGCAGTCGCCAGGCGCGATGTTTCTTGTGGCGTACATTGTGATCCGCACTCTGTTCCTGACCCGTGTGGAGACGCCGGAGCCGCGCTACGTTCTCGTCTGTTTCCCCGCCGTCATCGCCCTCGCGGCGCAACTGTGGCAATTTCGGCCCCGCGCTGTCACTCCACCCAGTCCGCAATAAAAATATTCGTCTCGCCGCGGACCTTGCCGTTCCGGTTCGCCGCCCACACCAGCATTGTCCCGTCCGAGCTGAACATGGGGAAGGCGTCGAACTGCGGATCGTAAGTTACCTGCTCGAGTCCCGTGCCGTCTTCATGGATCAGGTAGAGGTCGAAGTTCCGGCCCTTCGGATCCTTCATGTTGGAAGCGAAAATAATGCGTTTCCCATCCGGATGGAAAAATGGGCAGAAACTGGCGGCGCCAAAATGCGTGATCTGCCGCTTCCCGGAACCGTCAGCGTTCATCACGAAAATCTCGAAACGCTTCGGATGCAGCTCGTAAGTGCGCAACAGCTCCTTGTAATCCGCGATTTCCTCCGGCGTTTCCGGATGGTAGGCGCGGTACACGATCTTCGTTCCATCGAAGGAGTAATTCGGTCCGCCGTCGTATCCCAGCTCGGTGGTCAGCCGCCGCACGTGCTTCCCGTTGGGGTCCATGGTGTAGATGTCCAGGTCGCCATTGCGCAGCGAGGTGAACACGATGTGCTTCCCGTCGCGGGAAATCGTGGCTTCGGCGTCGTATCCCCAGTTGTGCGTGAGCTGCTCGACGTGCGAGCCGTCCGGACGCGCCTTGTAGATCTCATACTCCGGATACATCTTCCAGACGTAGCCATGGCTCCAGTCGGGCGGAGGCGGGCAGCCGGGCCCGGCCCCGCGAGTCGAGCTGTAAAGGATGTGCTTTCCATCCGGAAAAAAGTAGCCGCAGGTGGTGCGCCCGCCGCCAGTGGACACCTGACGCCGGTTCGACCCGTCAATGTCCATCGTATACATCTGGTCGCACGAGTGCGTGTCCGGCCGCGACTGGAAAATCAGAAGTTTGTCGTCGGCGGAAAAATAGGCTTCGGCGTTTTCTCCGCCGAACGTGAGCTGGCGGACGTTGCGCAGGTGGCGCTCCTCCGGCAAGGAAAGGCTGGGTGCCTGCTGCCGCGCGGCTATCCCGCTCTGCGGGACAGGCAGCCACACTCCCGAGCCCAGCGCCGCCACTACAATCATTCCCTTCCAAACTCTCCGCATCGTCACTCTCTCTCCTCCACGCACTATTAGCTCTCTCCCGGCGGCTCGGGATGGATCGTGACGCGGGCGATCTGTGAGAACCGCTCGCGCACCCGATCCTCGAGCGCCCCGATGACGTCGTGGACCTCCGTAATCGGCAGGCTGGCCTGCAGCGTGCACTTGCAGGAGACCAGGATGCGGTTCTCCGCCCGGCGCACTTGCACGTGCGAGCATTCCACCAGCTCATGGTATTCGCTGCGCAGGTCGTTGATAAAGGCCTGCACCGCGCGCCCCAGGTCCTTCATCGTGTCCGCCGGAGGGATGTGCGCGCCCAGCGGCTCGATGTGAATGTTCACCTCGCCTGCATGGGGAATCTCGGCGAGGACGTCGCGCTCGAGTTCCGTTGCCGCGCGATGGGCCTCCACCAGCGTAAGCCTTTCGTCCACCTCGAGGTGCAGGTCCAGGTGCAGTTTTCCGTCCAGTTGATTCGCGGAAACTTCGTGGATGGCCAGACCGCGTCGCTGCGCGATGGCCCGCACGCGGTCGAACACGTTTTCGCGCGTGCCGGCACGCGGCTCCATGTGCACCATCACGTCTGCCGGCACGATTTCGCGGATGCGCCGCTCCACGGCGTCGCTCACCGCGTGCACCTGCTCGAAAGTAGCCGTGCGGGAGACGCTGATGGTCACGTCCACGAAGTAGCGATTGCCCGCGCGGCGCACCCGCACGCGGTCCGCGGTGAGCACCCCGTCGATCCCCTCGATGCTGCGCTCGATGCGTCCCGGAAGGCCGAGGGGCGCGGCATCGAGCAGCGTCTCGAGCGTCTTCTGGCCCAGCCGCGACCCGATGCGGATCACCACGCCCGCCACGAACAGCCCGGCCACAGGGTCCGCGTAGCGCAGCCAGGGCAGGCCGAAACGCGTGCCCGCGGCGGCCAGCAGCAGCCCTCCGATCACCACCAGCGTGCTCCACACGTCGGTGGAAAAATGCAGCGCGTCCGCCTCGAGCGCTTCGCTCGCGTACTTCCGCGCCACGCGCGTCAGCGCGCGCGACCGCGCCAGGTCCACTCCCAGACACAGGCACAAAATGAGCACAGCTACGAGGCTCGGGTGGATGCTCACGCGTTCGAAAAACAGGCGTTCCGCCGCTTCGTAAACGATGAACAGCGCCGTGGCCAGCAGCAGCAGCGTCTCCACGAACGCGGAAAAACTCTCGATCTTCTCGTGGCCGTAAGGATGAATCTCATCGGGCGGCCGGCTGGCCGCTCGCACCGACAGATAGGTAATCACCGCGGCGAGCAGATCGAGCGAGGAGTGCAGCGCTTCCGAGAGCACCCCGAGGCTGCCCGTGGCGTAGGACAGAAACGCCTTCAGCCCCACCAGCACCAGCGCGGACACCACGGACGCCCCGGCCGCCAGCCGCTTCTCCCGGATTTCGTCCTGTTCGCTCACCGCATTCCACCCTCCCGCGTGTCCCGCCCCCTTCTACGCGGCTGGACAGGCGCCGGCCCGGGCCCCACCTGTGTGTTTGTGAGTCGTTTCTGTGCTTCGCTCGAATGGTACAGCAAATGCCCTGGAGGAGGGCAGGAGCGGCAAACCGTGCAAAGGCTGGCGCTCGCTGGGGCGACTCAGTTGAATGGTGGAGGAGGGAGAAGCGGAGCACGGCGCGGCTCGCCGCGGGCTCCGCGAACGTCAACGTCTTCGAGCAGCAGCGACGGTGCCACCATGGACGTCGGCAGCCCGCCCTGCGCCGACCCAAATGCCGAAAGCGCCGTCGAGGCGAATCCGAACTGCTGGCTCTGCATGTAATTGAACGGCGTGAGGTCGTTGCCGATCCCCGCGATGGAGCGCAGCGCGCGCAGGTTCAGACCGCGCAGCAGCGCTCCGCGCAACGGCTCCTCACGCCCGCCCTCCACGTACACGCGGTAGATCATCAGCGGCAGGCGGTCGCCGGCGCCCGCGCCCCCGGCCATGGACCCGACAAAGTCCTGAAAATCCTCCTGGCGGCTGATCGCCACCGCAGGATTGTCCATCTTTTTGACCACCAGGCACCAGGCGTGCCCGTCCTGCCGGCAGAGATCAAAGAATTGCTTCCGCAGCGCCTCCGGGCTCTTCGTGTCCGTGGCTTCCAGGAACAGATTGCTCATCGTGGCGCGAGGATCGCTCAGATAGTAGCCGCGGCCGTGGCCGTTGGAGGCGTCAAAATCGGGGCCGGGGCGCCGGGACATCAGGAGCTGTTTGAGCGTGCCGCCATCCACCAGCACAACACGTTGCGCGCGCACGCCTTCATCATCCACCGCGTAGCCGCCGATCAGCGGCGCTCCTCGGTAATCCTTCATCAGGGGGTCATCTTCCAGGGAAACGCCCACTGGCAGTACGCGTGTGCCGATCCGCCCGGTCCATTCGCTCCTCCCGCCCACGCGCTCCAGCAACTGTTCGAAGCCCGACATGGCCGCCAGCGGTGGCCGCGAGCCGCCCACCGACGGCGCGACGATTTGCGCGAGCAGCGCGCCCGCCGCGGGAGCTTCAAAGAGCACCGGGCCGGAATAGTCCGGCGCGGCGGGACCGTTGCGGAGCGCCATCAGATCGCGAGCGGCTTTCTCGAGCCCCTCGCGGACCACGCTCGGAGGCGGCAGATCAGCGGGCGTATAGGCGTAGAAGGCGTAGTAGTTGTGCAGAGGATAGCCGTCGTCCGACTGCGTCTCGAAGCTCGCTTCGATCGATGCGACTTCGCGGGGCACGCGCACCTCCGTGCCTTCGCTGGACATCAGGTAATAATTCATCACCGCCATGTGATAGACGAGGCGGGAACTGTACAGCTCCGGGAACGCCCGCAAAACGGAAGAGGCTTCGCGCGCCTCCTGCTCCCAGTTGCGCGAGGTCCAGTCCGCGGCGCGCTTCGGCTCCACGTTTTTCACGGGCTGCTCGCGGGAGAAATCGGGGACCTCCGGCGGGCGCGTGAGGTTCAGCAGGAAGGCGCGTTTGCTGGAGAGCTGATTGAGCGCCTCCTTGTAAGCCTGGTCGGTGGCCAGCCAGAGGTCCTGGCGCAGGGAGTTATAATCGCCGTCAATGCCGACGCCTCCGGTCGACCCGATGAACCCCTGGAACTCGTTGCCGCCGATGAAATTCGAGCTGTCGAGCTGGTAATCGCCCACGCGCGCGTTCACGTCCATAAAGCGGTTGCGCGAGGTCGTGCTGGCGACGAGCGCGCCAAACGAAGCCGCCACGGTTCTCTGCTCGATGTCTAGCAGCCGGTACTCGAGGTAGTAAGGCGGCGCCTGGGGCGGGAGCACCAGCCGCGCGCGCGACCGCGCCAGTTCGTCCCGCATGGCGTGCAGCGTCTGGTCCTTGTCCTCCGCGGCGGCGGAAGCCGTGGGACGCCCGATGGCTGCGGCGGCAGCCACCAGCGCCGCGAACGCGGGAATCAGCGCGAGACGCACCCAACGCACGCGCCTCACGGCCGGCCTCCCGGAGCCTGCGAATCATGCGCCGGCGGCGGAAGGATTGGCGGCCGGTCCGTGGAGGTCTCCTTTTTCTGGATTTCCATTTCGCTGATCAGAATCGCGGGAGACACCGCTGCGACGGGGACGGAACCCGACTCGGCGCCGCAGTAGCCGTTGAACACTTCCTGCTTGTCTCCGGTGGCCACAATCTTCGTCAGGGAAACGAGCGGGGTGGCAATCACGTCCACGCCGCGCACCAGCAGGTCCGGACGGCCGTCGGCATACACCTGATAGACCACCAGCGGTGTCACCTGCAGCACCTGCGGCTGGCCCCGGCCGGTAAAGGTGAACCCACCGGCAATGTCGTCGATCACCAGACCGAAGGGTTTGCCCTGCTTCTTCACCTCTTCGATGAGCATTTTTCGGAGTTCCGCGTTGCTCACCTGCTTGCTGCTCTCCACCACCAGATTGCCCTGGCGGGAAACCGGCACCAACCCGGTCTGCGCCCGGCCGTGCCCGTTCGAGTGGGGAAAACCGAGCAGCGGCGAGCGCGACATCTCGAAATTCTTCAGTACCCCGTGGTCCACCAGAACCACGTGCTCGGCCGGCACGCCTTCGTCGTCGTACGGGTAGTAGCCCAGCAGTTCCTGTTTGCCCAGGCGCTTCTGCCTGGGGTCGTCGTAGATGGAGAGAAAATCCGGAAGGATCTGCTCGCCCACTTTTTTGGCGAACGTCTGCCCTTCCCGCACATCTTTCTGCCGGTGGCCTTCCGCGCGATGGCCGAACATCTCGTGGAAATAAACCGCGGCGGCCCGGCCCGTGAGCAGCGTGGGCACCGCCGCAGGCTCCACCAGCGGCGCCTTCACGAGCGCGTCCATTTCTTTCACCAGTTGGCCGGCTTGGTTCAGCACCGTCTTGTCATCCGGCTGCTCGGAGGGTTCCACCCAGTCGAAGTTCGCGTAGCGGTTGATGTCCATTCCGTCGGCCGCCTTGCCCTGAATGAACAGCTCGAGCCGGTAGCGCACCTGCCCGAACTGAAGCCGCGTGCCCTCGCTCGTCACCATGTAGTTGTTCTGTGCCAGCGCGCTGAAGCTCACGATGGAATTCAACACCGCCGGAGACGACCGGAACGAATCGGTGTACAGCCGCACTTTTTCTTCCCACGGCCGGCGATCCAAATGGAAACTGACGTAAGGGCCGTAATACACGTGCGGCTCCTCGCGCGAGAAATCCGGCGCCTGGGCCTCCGAGCTTTCCACCTTCACGCCCTTGCCGGTCTCGATGCGCAGCAGCGCCTCCGTCGCGCCCCGGTATTGGCGGTCCGTCTCCCGCCAGAGCAGCCGGCGCAGCACCGCGAGATCGTCGTCCACGGGCCCTGAGCTGCCGAAGCTGGCCTGGGAGCCGGAATCCGCGCCACCCACACGGTGCGTGTCGTCCAGTTGGTAGCTGCCCACGCGCACGGAAGTCTGCAGCCAGCGCGTGTGCGTTTCCTCGCTCGAGAGCAGTGCTCCGTTCGAGCCCTGCACCTCAGCGCGTTGCTGCTCCGTCACCCGGTAGCTGATGAAGTAGGGTGGTGGATCGGCTTTGGCCAGCCCGGTCACGGAGCGGCCCAATTCCTGCTCCAGGGCCTGGATCACCACGGATTTCGGAGCATTCTCCGGCTGCTTGTCCACAGCAGGCCTGCCCGCCGGCGTTCCGGCGGCGGAAGGAGCCGCGGCCACGAGCAGCAAAAGGATGAGTGGGAAAGGATGACGGCGCACAGTCGCTGATGTCATAGGGGTGTCAAAGCTCTATAGTGTATGCCAGCGGCAGCGAAAAACCTAGACGCGCGGGCGCCAGGCGAAATGACTTCCCCACGCTGCACAAACACACCGGCCCGCCGCGGGAGGGATAGATGCGCTCCATGGTAGTGCGGCGGTACGGCCCGCCGGAGAATTTCGAGTGGCGGGATTGGCCCGACCCCGTGCCCAAAACCGGCGAATGCCTGGTGCGCGTGCGCGCCGTAGGAATCAATTTCGCCGACCTGCTCCAACGTATGGGCCTCTACCCCGGCACGCCGAAGCCGCCGTTTATTCCTGGTTTCGAGGTAGCCGGGACCGTGGAACGCGCGCCTGACGGCAGCGGCTTGACCGCGGGCGACCGCGTGGTGGCTATGACGCGCTTCAATGCCTATGTGGAATTGGCCGCCTGTCCCGCCGAAGGCACCTTCAAGATTCCGGACACGCTGTCGTTTGAAGAGGGCGTAACCATTCCGGTGAATTACCTCACTGCTTATCACTCCATGTTCGAGATGGGAAACCTGCGCCAGGGCGACCGCGTGCTCGTCCATGGGGCTGCGGGCGGGGTGGGAGTGGCCGCGGTGCAACTGGCGCGGGCCCGGGGGCTGGAGACCTTTGGCACCGCAGGCCCTTCCAAGCAGGACTTCCTGCGGAGAATCGGCGTGGACTATCCGATCGACTACACCGCCGCTGACTTCGTTGAGGTAGTACGCCGCGTGGCTCCCTCGGGCATCGAGATGGTGCTCGACCCCATCGGCGGTAAATCCTGGGCGAAGAGCCTGCGCTGTCTGGGAACGATGGGCCGGCTCGTCGTGTTCGGCTTCTCCGCCGCGGCCGGGCCATCGGGAAAACGCAGCCTCCCGCGCGCGGCAAAAGCGTTCGCGCAAATGCCGCGCATCTCACCCCTCAAGCTGATGGAGAACAACCAGGCGGTGATCGGCGTGCATCTGGGCCGCATGCGCGGCCGCGAAGCGGTGATGCGGCGGGAGATGCACGAACTCCTGGCCATGTACGCAGCGGGACAGATTCGTCCGGTCGTCGGCAAAACGTTTCCTCTGGACCAAGCTGCTGCCGCGCATCGCTACATCCACGACCGGAAAAACGTCGGCAAAGTAGTGCTGACGGTGTGAGGAAGGAAATTTTCCCAGGTGATCTGGCCCGGGAACCCCTCACGTAGGATGATGCGGGCGCTCCGATCCTCTTAAGGGCATGAGCAAAACGAGCGCAGGACTGGTGATGTATCGCAAAAGAGGCGGGCGGCTGGAAGTACTGCTCGTCCACCCGGGAGGACCGTTCTGGGCGAAGAAGGACCAGGGCGCGTGGTTCATTCCCAAGGGAGAGCTGGCCCCGGGCGAAGACGCTTTTTCCGCCGCTCAGCGCGAGTTCGAGGAGGAAACCGGCGTCAAGCCGGCGGGCCCGTTTCTGCCGCTCGGCCACGTAAAACATAAAAGCGGAAAGACAGTACTGGCTTGGGCCTTTGAAGGCGACTGCGATCCCGCCAGATTGAAGAGCAACACATTCACCCTGGAATGGCCCCCGCATTCCGGAAAAAAGCAGGAGTTTCCGGAGGTTGATCGCGGGGAGTTCTTCACCATCGAGGCAGCGAGGGAAAAGATTCTTCCCGCGGAATTTGAGTTCCTGATCCGTCTAGCGGACCTGTTCTCGATACGACCTGCTGTGCGCAACCTGTAGCCAGTCGAGTGTGCCCCGGCGCGGAAAGGTGGAGCGCGAAGCGCGAGCGCTCACGCAGGATGTCAACCATCGAAATCTAGCCACACTCGAATCATAGTTCCTGGTCAGCCCTTCGGAGCCATCGGCAGAAAAGGTCCCATTCAGTGCCCGGTCGCGGCAGAGGGATTGCCCAGGTGCTTGTCGTACCATGCCAGGATGCGATTGAGGCGGTCGAGGAGGTGTTTCTCTTCGCGCAGGCCGTGAGGTTCGCGCGGGTACATCACTAGCTCGGCCTCCACGCCGTAGTGCTTCAAGCCGCGGTACAGCTCCTGGCTCTGTCCCGGCGGATCAGTCGTGTCCGCGTCGCCTTGAAGGATCAACGTGGGGGTTTTCGCATTCTTCAGATACACCACGGGCGAGCTCTTCAGGAATCCGGCGGCCTTCTCCATGTCATACGGCGCGCCGTAGAACCATTCATCGTACGAAGGATGCTGTTCGGTGCCGAATTCGGACATCAAATTGGAAAGCCCCGCGCCCGCGACCGCGGCCTTGAAAATATTCGTCTGCGTGATGGCCCATTCCGCCATGTATCCGCCATACGACCAGCCNTACGACCAGCCGCCGATGCCGAGCCGCGCCGCGTCCGCGACCCCGCGATCGATCAGATCCTGCACTCCGGCCATCACGTCCTTGAAATCCGCGCCGCCCCAGTCGCCGCGGTTCATCTCCGCGAATTTCTGCCCATAGCCGATCGAGCCGCGGATATTGGGATAAAAGACGGCGTAGCCTCGCGCCGCCAGCAACTGTCCCGTCGGCTCGATGGCAGATCCCCAGCGGCCCGTCGGCCCGCCGTGGATCCAGGCAATCAAAGGCAGCCTCGATTTTCCGTCGAATCCGGGGGGCAGTAGGAGCGCCGCTTCGATCTGCAATCCGTCAAATGAGCGGTACCTATAAATTTGGGGTTTGCTCAGCGTGTATTCCTTCCAGCCCTCGTTCAGATTTGAGATTTCGCGCGCCGCGCCCTTCTGGTCCCACAGCCAAATCTCCTGGGGCAGTGTGGCGGCCTGCGACACGACTGCAATCTCGCCGCCTCCTCCCAAACTGAAATTCCCCGGAAATACATCTGCAATCGGCAGATCCTTGCGTGAACCATCCGTAGTAAACCTGACCATGCTCTGCGAAAACCCACTCGCTGCAACAAGGAAAATCGAGCCGTCCCTTTGCCAGCGATACTGGATTACGGCCCTGTCGAGACTGGCAGCCGTCAAATTGCGCGCGGCGGGCTGCGCGAGATCGAGCAGCATCAAGTCGTGCGGTTCAGGTCCGTCGTCCCGGCAGCCGACGTAGGCAACAGACTTCCCGTCGGGAGAGACGCGCACCTGCCGGAATGGGCCCTTCGGCGCCATGAGCGGATGCAGGGATCCGTCCGACAGACTCACACTCAAGATGCGATCCGTGTCCTCATCGGATTCGGGATGATCCGTCGCCCGCACGATGATGCGGTCACCGGATGGCAGCCAGGCGAGTTCGCTGATCTGCCACTGCGGGGACGTTACGGCTTTCGGCTCGCCTCCGGCCGCGCTGGCGAGCCAGAGCCGGGGATGTTTTTCGTCCTTGTCCGCGACCCGCGCATCATCTTTGTCCTTGTCCTTCTTTTCCTCGGCTTCGGTCTTTGCGTCCGGAGCAAGGAAGGCGATCTGCTTGCCGTCCGGAGACCACTCGAAGCTCCGCACGCTCCGTTTGCCCGTAGTCAGTTCGGAAGCTTCGCCTCCGTCGGTGCGGATCAAATAGATCTGTTGTTGCTCGCCCCGGTTCGAGAGGAATGCCAGTTGGCGGGAATCCGGAGACCAGCGGGGCGATGTCTCCGATTTCGCTGAGAAGGTGAACTGGCGGAGCGAGCCGGAACTCTTCTCGTACATCCAGATGTGCTGTGCGCGATTTTCGCCCTTGGCGGGCTCGGTGACCACAAAGGCGAGCCGCGAGCCGTCCGGCGAAAATTCCAGATCAGAAATCGTCCGCAGCTTCAGCCCTGCTTCCGGGGTCAGCGGCTTCTTGGAAGCCGATGCCGCCTGATCCTGCGCGGTCGCGGCCGCGACCAGAGTAAACGCAGCCATAGCGAGCAGGGCCGCGCAGGACCGGAACCTCTGTTTCGCTCGATTCATGTGGACACCTCGGAGCGCGAGCACCGGACTTTATCCAACGCAATCGGGGAGGTCAACGCGGAGTCGTCGGTGCGCCTTTCAGGGNTTGCGGATCGCGCTTCCCGCACTCCAGTTGCATTCCCCGAAGGTTTAGTGCGACGCGGCTAGTTCGCGGGCTTGGTGAACAGCGCCGCATCCATCGTCTGGTTGAAGCGGACCTGTTGCACGAAGATTTCGGAATGGCGCGCGCCGTCCTGGTAGGTGACGGTGTGGAAGGGGAACTGCACGCCGTCCACGGCCCGGTAGTCGTCCCACACCTGAAGCGTTTCTGCCGTGCCCTGCGGGCCGGCGGAGAAAAACCGCGCCGCGTACAGCAAATGGGTTTCCGCATCCAGGTGCAGGCGCACGGCGCCGGAAGGCCCCCGCCATAGCGCGGCGATAGTCTTTTTTCCCTGCACGTCTTCCTCGCCCAGCAACTGCACTTCGATGGTGCCGGTTCGGGCCGCGTTGATGATCCCGATCCCCCCGGTCAGCAGAATCGACCGCCGGAATTCGCTGACGGCATCGGGCGGCACCTCGGAAATGCCTCCCGGATATTGCAGCCAACCGACGGCGCCATCGAAACCCTGCGTGAGGCTCGCGACGGGCAGCTTCATATCCAGCCGCATGCGGTCGGGATAGGCGACCTGG
>OCOJ01000132.1_pt4 | contig 11557 bp, 10 predicted proteins | sample 1539251 | NCBI WGS metagenome assembly OCOJ01 (sample SAMN01911457, study PRJEB22624) | soil metagenome | biome: Soil | place: Malaysia | collected 2012-04-30 | depth RA_metagenome m
GAAGCAACGACGGCAGCGGAGCCCGCTCCTGAAGCAGTGGAACCGACCGAGCCGGCTGACTTGGACGAGGTTGAGACGGCCGGCGTTGCTGCGGAGGCGGCGGAATTGCCTGATTCCGAGCCGAGCGAAACAACCGAGAACGAAGAGACAAATCTGAGTTCAGCAGCCGAAGAAGGCGCGGAAAAAGAGGAGAATTCGGAATAGCATTGTTCCGGCTTGGTGGAACAGCGCGATCAATGTTCTGAGTGACAAAAAGCGAATGGCAGATCCAAATCAAATCCGCATTAATGAGCTGGCGCGTGAACTCGAGATCAAGGCCAAGGTCCTGATCGACTACCTGCCCGAAATCGGCGTCACGGAAAAGAAGACGCATTCCAGTTCGCTCGATCTGGACCACGCGGATCTCGTCCGGAAACATTTTCAGGGCCTGGCGGCTCAGGAAGCAGCAGCGGAAGCGGAAAAGGAAGCTAAGGCAAGGGCGGCAAAAGCCAAACCCGCGCGTCCAGCGGCGCCAGGCGCGGCGGCTCCACCACCAGCCAAGCCAGGGGCACCCGCCGNCCCGCCGTGCCGGCGGGCCCAGTGCCAACGGGGGTTGGCGCTAAGCCTGCGGCTGCGCCAGGAATTGCTCCTCCCGGTGCCATGCAGCGTCCCGGCGTTGCGCCTATGCGCCCTGCTGCACCTTCTGGTGCCGGAGCTCCTGCCGCTCATCCTCCTGTCCCAGCCAAGCCCGGCGTTGCACATCCTCCTCCTGTCCCTGCTGCACCGATTGCCGCAAAGCCCGGAGTTGCATCAGNTGCATCAGCACCCCCGAGGGTCCCAAGCGCACCACGACCCGCAGCACCAGGAGCTGGACAGGTTCATCCACCCTCAGCAACGCAGCGGCCCGCAGCTGCGGCTCCAAGCGCAGCAAGACCAGCCGCCGCACCCCCGGTGGGGCAAAAATTTCCTGCGCGTCCGGCGGCGGGGGCGCCTCAAGGAGCTCGTCCCGGGGGGGCGCCCGCACAATACCGGCCGAGCCCTGCTCCGGGACAGGCTCGTCCGAGCGGGCTGCCTTCAAGATTTCCGCAGCNNNNGGCGGCGGTCGTCCCGGACAAGCACCGGTGGGCACGCAGAGGCCGGGCGCCGGCGTTCCGAAGGCAGAACCTGGAAAGCCACTCTACGCGCGCAAGCCACCTGCCTCGCGTGGGCGTCCGCTCATCGAGAAGCGATACGCTGAAGGCGAGCGCAAGCTACATCCTGTGCGCACGCGTGCCGGCGCAGGACCTGGGCGCGCGGCGATAGCCGAGCCGGTGGCGCCGGTTCAGCGCGAGCCTCGTGATGTGACTGTGACGGAAGGCATCACAGTGCGCGAGTTGGCGGAGAAACTGGACATCCGCGCAAAGGAATTGTTGAAGACGCTGTTGGACCGGGGTGTGTTTGCCACCATCAACCAGGCTTTGGACGTTCCGACGGCGACGAGTCTGGCAGAATCGTTCAATGGCATCGTGAAAGTCGTCACGTTCGAAGAGCAGGTAGTCCAAGAAGAGAAAGTGAAGGAGGAGCGCTTGGGCAATCTGCAGCCGCGCGCTCCGGTCGTGACAGTGATGGGGCACGTGGATCACGGCAAGACGAGCTTGCTCGACGCCATCCGTGAAACCGAGGTGGCCGCAGGAGAAGCCGGCGGAATCACACAGCATATTGGCGCCTATGAGGCACGCGTGGAGGGGCGCCGGATTGTGTTCATTGATACACCAGGCCACGAGGCGTTTACGCGCATGCGGGCGCGCGGCGCGAAGGTCACGGATATCGTAGTGCTCGTGGTCGGAGCAGATGACGGCGTGATGCCGCAAACCGAAGAGGCCATCGATCACGCGCGGGCAGCCGGCGTGCCCATCGTCGTTGCGATCAACAAAGTGGACAAGCCAGACGCGCAGCCGGAACGCGTGAAGCGCCAGCTCGCCGATCGAAAACTCATGCCGGAGGAATGGGGCGGCGACACGGTGATGGTCGAAGTTTCCGCTAAGACCAAAAAGAATATCGGAAAGCTTCTGGAGATGATTTTGCTTGTCGGGGATCTGCGTGAGCTGAAGGCTGACTCGGACGCGCCCGCGAGCGGCACGGTGCTCGAGTCGCGCGTGGACAAAGGGCGCGGGCCCGTGGCGACGGTGCTGGTGCAGAACGGAACTCTACATGTGGGCGACGTCTTCATCGTGGGNTGCGGTGTATGGAAAGGTGCGCGCCATGTTTGACGATCGCGGGCAGCCGATAAAGAAAGCTGCTCCTTCAACGCCCGTCGAGGTGCTGGGGCTACAGGGTGTCCCGGAAGCGGGCGACCAATTCCAGGTAGCGGACGAGGCCAAAGCACGGCACATCGTTGAATACCGTCAGTCGAAACAGCGCGAGGCCACACTTGCCCGAACAGCATCGGGCGGCCGCTTGACGCTCGATCAACTACACGAGCAATTAAAGGCGGGCGAAACGAAAGAACNTGCCCGTGGTGGTAAAGGCGGACGTGCAGGGTTCCGTGGAAGTGCTGAGCGAAATGCTGCCCCGGCTGTCGAATGACCAGGTAAAACTGAAGGTGATACACGCGAGCGTGGGCGCTGTGACAGAAACAGACGTTCTGTTGGCGTCGGCCTCGAATGCCATCGTGGTAGCGTTCAATGTGCGGCCGGAGCGGAAAGCTACGGATTTGGCGCAACGCGAGGGTGTGGACATTCGTATGCACACGATCATCTACGAACTGCTGGATGAATTGAAGCTGGCCGTGGCAGGTTTGCTCTCGCCCATCGTCAAGGAAACATATCTGGGCCGGGCGGAAGTGCGGGATACTTTCCGGATCAAGGGCGTAGGCATGATCGCTGGCTGCTATGTTCAGGATGGAATCATGAAACGCGACGTGGATGTACGCGTGCTGCGCGACAATGTGGTGATTTATACAGGAAGGATCAGCTCGCTGCGGCGCTTCAAGGAAGACGCGAACGAGGTTCGCGCGGGATTCGAGTGCGGCGTCGGCGTCTCGAATTTCAGCGACGTGAAGGTGGGCGACATTCTGGAATGCTTCAAGATGGAGAAGACCGCCGCACCGGACCTGATCAATGTGGCGGATCGTGCCCGCGCTGCGGAAAGCGTCGAGGCGCGGCGTAACTGATTTGGATTTCCCAATTTACCGCTTCCGCTGAAATTTACGGAGGCTCACATGCCGATCGGCCTCCTCACTCTGGAAATCCACATCCCGGATGCCCGGTCTCTCAAGGACAAGCGCCAGGTATTGCGCAGCTTGAAAGATCGGCTGCGCGCGCACTTCAATGTGGCTGTGGCGGAGCTCGATCATCAGGAGCTGTGGCAGCGCGCCCGTGTGGGCGTCGTGAGCATTTCGGGCGACGGCAAGCACCTGGAAGAATCACTGGAGGCGATCGCGATGGAATCGGAGCGATTGCTGGGGCGTGACCTGGTTTCGCGCGAAATCGAATACTTTGAGGATGGCGAATAATGACCGGGGGACATCGCGCGGAGCGAATTGCCGAAGAAATCAGGAATGAAGTGAGCCTGATGCTTGCGGGGGAATTGAAGGACCCGCGGCTGGCGGGGATTGTGAACGTTACGGAAGTGCGCCTGACTCCCGATATGCGCACAGCGCGTGTGTTCGTGCAGCTGGTGGACGATGATACCGAGCGGGCGACCACATTGGCTGGCTTGAGGGCGGCATCCGGCTACGTGCGGCACGAATTGGTGGAGCGGTTGCAGATGCGGCGCGCGCCTGAAGTGATCTTCGTGCTTGATGAATCGGATGCACGCGGCAACCGCATTGACGATCTCCTGCGGAAAGCCAAAGAAACGGAAGGAACGTAGAGCCAACTGCGAAGCAGTCCGGCGGGGGAATTCCTTGCTCTCTTGCACGAACTCATCTGCGCCAATTAGCTGGGTGAAATTGGATCACGAAAGATAATCTGAGCTGGCCTCATGCCTCGAACTCCACAGCTTCCTCCGATTGACGGTGTCCTTGTGGTTGATAAGCCGTGCGGGAAGACATCGCATGATGTCGTGGAAGCCGTGCGGCGCCTCGCGGGTTTNTCGTCAGATTGGGCACCTGGGCACACTCGACCCCTTAGCTACCGGAGTCCTGGTGCTCGCGCTGGGTCGGGCGACACGGCTGGCGCGGTTTTACACGGGCCGCCGGAAGCGTTATACGTGCGCCATCCGCTTTGGCTTTGCCACGGATACCTACGACGCCGATGGAGAGGCGCTGGGGCCGGATTCCGCGCCAACGCTTGACCCGGAGGAAATTGCAAGACTCGCGGCGAAATTCGTGGGACGCATTCAGCAAATGCCGCCACAATTCTCGGCTAAAAAAGTACACGGCCGGCCGGCGCATGAGCTTGCGCGGAAAGGCACGCCTGTAAACCTCCAGCCAGTGACCGTGGATGTATACGAATTTCGACTCACGAGCGTGGAAGGGCCGGTAGCGCGATTTGCCGTGGAATGTGGCGCCGGAACTTATATCCGTTCGCTGGCGCACGATTTGGGGGCGCTTCATGGGACAAATGCGCATCTTGCGGAGATAACGCGCACGGCAGTGGGCGAATTCACGCTTGATCAGGCCGTCCCGCTCGCCGAACTTGCCGCCGAAGTGAAGGCGGGACGATTCATGCAGCGCGTGATTCCGCTCGAAGATCTGCTGCCGGAACTCCCGCGCGCGTCTGTTTTGCCGGTGATCGAAAAGCGTGTCCGGCACGGTGCGAAATTCAATCTTCCTCTCGCTCAGATTCAACCGGGGATAGTGACGGCGGCGCAGGGCGCTCCAGCCCAGCTTGACTCGGGTGACTGGAAACCCTCAAGGCTGCGCGTCTTCAATCAAGCGGGGCAGCTCATCGCAATTGCCGAGCCGGTGGTGCCGCGCACCTACCAACCTGTCGTCGTCCTTGAAGTGACCCCGTAAGCGAACTCATTTCTCCTCCGCCGGCCTTCCCCAGATCGAAGTCTAAATACTCGACAACTTTTCATATGAATCGACTGTGTGGCTGCACTCCTATGGCATGGTCTTCTGATGCGGCATGAGAATCCTGAGTCCCGGGAATTCGCGCCAGTGCATTATGGGCGCGGTGGCCCTGCCTCAGGATGAGGTTGTGGTTGTGGCTGTGTGCCGGGCTGTGTCAGTGGTTCGCTGGTTAGGGGTTGAGGTTGTGGCTGTGGAGCCGGGGGCTGGCCGAACCCGCCTTCGCGTTCCAGGCGCGCGGGGCCAAATGAACCGGCGCCTTCGAGGGCGTGGTGGCCTGCGTAGACGACATGGTCTTTGTGCGCCGAGAGTTCCACCATCCGTGGCGTAATGAGGATCAGCAATTCGCTATTTTGGTTTTGAATCGTTTGAGCGCTGCCAAGAAGCCCAACGACCGGCAGACCCGTGATCCCCGGCACGCCTCCCAAAACGGTGGACTCTTGTGGCTGGCGGATGCCGGCGATCGCGGTGGTCTCGTCTTGCTTCAGCCGTACGGTCTGGGTGATAGCCTGATTTGCGATAACCGGGATGCCATTGAAGGATTGTGTGGCGAGGCTGCTGATTTCGAAATTCATCTGGAGCGTCACTTCATCGTTTGCGTGGATGCGCGGAGTTGCTTTCACTTTCACGCCGATATCGAGGTACTGGACGCCGGGGAAGGGAGATTCGGCGAGTGCGTTTCCCGCGCCAAATGTGGACTGGTTTAAAATGACGGAAACAGTGTTCGAGCCCTTGTTCGCGACTGCCACCTCGGGCTTAGTGCCGCCGTCAAAAATTGCAGTCACGATAGAAACAGGATTTGTTCCCACCTGGAGTTCGAAATTGGGACCAAACAGCCCGCTGCCAAGGCCCAGTAAGAGTGAAATCGCATTATCGGTCTGATCCGCGACGGCGAGATCAAGGCGGCCATCAACATTGTAATCTGCCACGGCGATGGAAGCAGGACCATTGCCGGCAGGGAAATCAGTGTGGGTACCGAATGTGCCGGTGGGGCTGCCCTTTGCGTTTGCTTGACCGAGGAGAATGGAAACGGTATTGCCGGTAGCCGTGCTCGTGGGCGCCCCGTTATTCGCGACGGCGAGGTCGAGAATCCCGCTGCCGGTGAAATCACCGCTGGAGACCCAGAGGGGTGAATTGCCCGTGGCGTAATCCGTGCGAGCTCCGAAAGTGCCATCGCCATTACCGAGGAAAACCGAAACGCTGTTGTCCAGCTGGTTTGTGACAGCTAGGTCTATCTTTCCGTCGGCATTGAAATCAGCTGCGATGATCGAGGAAGGCCCGCGGCCAGTGGCGATGGTAGTTGCTGCGGTGGGAGCCTTAAAGGTGCCGTCGCCATTGCCAAGGAATACTAAAAGTGTGTTGGTAGCGTGGTTGGCAACAACGAGATCCGTGAATCCACTGGAGGTTAAAGTCGTTGCTACCGCGGCCACAGGGCTGCTTCCCGTGCCCGTCGAGAGAGTCGGGGGGGACGCGGGAGTGAAGGTGCCATCGCCATTGCCGAGGAGAATTGATACGGTGTTATCTCCCTGATTGACGACCGCGAGATCCAAGTTCTGGTTACTGCCCGGTTTTGCCGTGGATGTGTCGAATGTTCCTTTGGCGATCCACACGGGGCCAACGCCAGTCGGGATCGTTGCCGGTTTTGCGTCGTCGAATGTCCCGTCGCCGTTGCCGAGGAAGATCGAGAGGGTATTGTCTGCATTGTTGGCAACGACGAGATCCTGATTGGTCGAATTAGTGCGCAGGATGCCCGTGGTAACAAAGGCGGGAGCAGTGCCGGTAGTGAGATTCGTGATCGGGAAATTGGTGGAAACTGCTCCCGGGATGCTCCCACCCTCTCCTTCGAGGCTGGGCGAAAATTGCGCAAGCGTGACCGGGAAGCGTTCGCCCACGAAAAAGGTAGCGGGGCGTCCGTCCTCTGCGCGCAGCAGGATGCGACGGCCGTCACGAACCAGTGAAAGCATCTCTGAGAAATTTGCAGCGGCTCCGGGAAGCGTCGCAAGGAAAGTCGTGTACCCGCCGCCGAAAGCGATCAACGGAGGAAGAAGGGACGAGAGGTTTACGTTNGCCGGAGCTAAGGAGGGAGCCGATTTGTGACGTGGTAAGACCGCTCAGGGAAGAGGGCGTGCCGAAAACCTCTTGCAACACCGTGGCTAAGCCCGAAGGGGAAGCCAGAGCCTGTTCAACTTCCTGCTTGCTCAGTGTGAACGTCCGCGCTGTTTCCGGAGGGGTGATGCCCAATTCCCGCGCGTAAGTGCTATCCACTTCAAGAATTTCGATTTCAAGGACGAGTTCGCCGCCGGGCTTCTCGAGATCCTCAATGACGCTGGTGGCGACAGCCATCGCCTGCGGCGAGGCACGCAGCGTCAGCGTCCCTGTGCGCGTGTCGAGGTCGGAACGAGTGATGCCGGCAATTTCGCGCACAAGACGCAGGATTTCTGTCATCTCCTCCTGGGTCTCGGAAGCAGGCAGTAGCACGGTCCGCGCGATGGAAATGTCGTAATCCTTGCGCTTCTGTACCGTGTCTTCGGCAACGAAGAAAAGATGTTTTGTCAGGGGACGCCAGAATGTTCCAGTCATTTCGCCGAGCACGCGCAACGCCGTGGGGAAATCGAGTCCTGATATTTGAAAACGAACTTGCCGCGGGCGCAAATCTACGTCAAACGCGACTTCGACGCCGAATTTGCGAGCGATTTCCCGGTAGGCGCCCACGGTGTCGCCGCGGAAATCGAAATCGCGTGTGCCCGCTTGATGCTCCATGTGAACTTCTCCCGCGGGATTCGCCTCAGTAATCACACGATCAAGGATGCCGGATTGGAGTGCAGTCATTTCCGCGTAGCGATCCTCGATGACGCGGTTAGACGGATCCAATTCGCGGGCAGAAAGTAGTTCGCGGCGGGCGTCCGAAAGTCGCCCGGAAACTGCTTCGCGTTCGGCCAGGTCCACCTTCGATTGCACTAATCGGCTTCTGGCAAGCTCATGGTGAGCGAAATACTCTTTGTTCTCCGGCGCCCAATTGACGGCATCGGAGTACGCTTCGTAGGCAACTTCCCAGTCGCTGTTATGCTCGGCACGGAGGCCTTGTTTGAAGGCCTGTTTGGCCTTCCGGGTGTCGGGTATGACCGTGGGCGGCTTCGGAACCTCAGGAGCCGCAGGCGTACTTGTTGGATTCTGCGCTTGGGTCGGGATGGGGGCAGGGTTGGGCAGCGTCTGGGCCATTGAAGAATAAGCCGCGAGTGAGAAAGTCACCGCGAGAAGCAGAAACGAGAACATGTAGAGCCGATGACGCATAAACACATATTTTACAAGGAATGGAAGGAAGCTGGGCCGGAAGAGAGCTGAAAACGCTTGATTTTGTTGGGAGGGCAAGTTACACTCACATACGTAGTTGTTACTTAGTTTCAACTGGAGCCTCCTTTGCTTTCGGCTCTTCTGCTCGCCCTCCGAGAAGGCGTCGAAGCCGCCCTGGTCGTCGGCATCGTCCTCGTCTATCTAAACCGCACCGGGCGCCGATCCCTCGTCATGTACGTCTGGGGAGGTGTGGTTTTGGCATTCGGGGCCAGTTTCGCGTCAGCTGTACTGCTACAACGGTGGCGGGTGAGCGAAGATGGCTTCGAGGGCCTTTTGATGCTGCTGGCATCCGCATTGGTTGTGAGCATGATCNNNGAACCGTGTGGCGCGTACCTTGAAGAAAGAGATCGAGCAGCGCGTGGAAGCTTATGCCCAGCAAACGGCGAAAGCGGCGGGCTGGGGCATCGGCGCTTTTGTTTTTCTGATGGTGTTGCGCGAGGGAGCCGAGTTGGTGCTGATCTTGCGGGCAGTGGAACTTTCGAGCGAAGGCGTGGGAGTGTGGATCGGCACGTTATTGGGCCTTGCGATTGCGGTGGCCGTAGGATTTTTCTTTTTTCAGGGCACGCTGCGAATTCCCCTGCAGCGTTTCTTTCGAGCGACGAGCGCCATCCTGATGGTGGTCGCGTTTCAATTGGCGCTGACGGGCGTGCATGAGATGAGCGAAGCGATGTGGCTCCCGTCGAGCAAGGCAGAAATGGCCACGATCGGACCCATCGTGCGCAACGAGGTATTCTTCTTCGTAGTGATTCTGGGGGTGGCGGCGCTGGTGGTTTTGCGCGAGTGGTTTGGCGCCAAGCGGCCTGCCGCGGATGAATCCGTCAATCCGGCGGAGCGGCGAATGCGGGAATGGGAATTCCGGCGGCAGCGGCGGTGGAGTTTTGGTGCAGCAATTCTGTGCGTGTTGGTGGTGCTGACTTTGACGGGCGAGTTCGTTTACGCGCGGACTACAGCGGCGCCTGTCCCGGCTATGAGACTGGTGGCGCAAAACGGTCAGGTTCGCATACCGCTCTCGGAGTTGTCTGATTCGAGCCTTCATTTTTACACCGCGGAGGTAAGTGGCGCGGTGATCCGCTTCTTGGTGATCCACAAACGTGATGGGGATTTTGGGACAGCGCTCGATGCGTGCCAGATTTGTGGCGCCGCCGGATACCGCCAGGAAGGGCAAAATGTCATATGCCGCAATTGCGCTGCGGCGATTTATATCCCCTCGATTGGCCAATCGGGCGGCTGCAATCCAATCGGAGTGAAATCGAGGGTGGAGAAGGGAGAAGTGGTCGTGGACCTGTCGGCTTTATCAGAAGCGGCCTCGAAGATCCACTCCTGAGACAATGTTTGCCCGCCTGGTGGGAGAATCCTTTGTCCGCAATCCACGCCGGAAATTTCTGACGGCTGCAGCCGTCGTGGTTGGAATGGCGGTTGCGACGGCGACGCTGACGGTGGCCCTGGACGTGGGCGATCGTCTGGCGGTGGAATTCCGCAGCCTGGGCGCGAATCTTCTGGTGACATCGCAATCAGATACCCTGCCGCTTGAAATCGGCGGGGTGGATTACCGGCCTGTAGATGAGGGGGCCTACCTGCAGGAATCAGAGTTGGAAAAATTGAAGACGATATTCTGGCGGCACCATATTCTGGGTTTTACTCCCTTTCTTGACGTACCTGTGTTCGTCAGCACCTCGCAAGGAGGGGCCTCCGCGACGACGCTTGTCGGGACCTGGTACGACCACATCGTGAATCTGCCGGATCACGAAGTATTCAAGGCCGGGGCCAGCATCACGCATCCTTGGTGGAAAATTCAGGGGCGCTGGTTCCGCGAAGGCGCCCACGAATGCATCGTGGGATCCACGCTGGCGGCCAGATATGCCGGGCGTTTCGCACCGGGCAAGATGATTTCCGTGAGAGCGCGGGCACTTGGAAAGATGGGCTCGGAAGAAACGATTCCGCTTTTTGTTACTGGGATCGTTACAACCGGCGACGCCGAAGATGATGCTGTCCTAGCGCCGCTCTCGGTAGCACAGAATCTCTCAGGTCATCCTGGACAGCTCAGGCAGCTCTTCGTGAGCGCGCTGACGAAGCCCGCCGACGCTCTATCGGAGCGTGACCCGCGTACGCTTACGCCAAAGGAATACGACCGTTGGTTCTGCTCGCCGTATATTTCCTCGATTGCCTTCCAGATCCGGGAGGTTCTTCCCGGAACGGATGTTCGTGCCATCCGTCGCGTGGCGGATTCCGAAGGGCTTATCCTATCGCACATCAGCGCGCTGCTGTGGATCGTGACGCTCGCCGCTCTCGTGGCCGCGGCACTGGCAGTGGCTGCAACCGCGGCCACAACCGTGCTTGAGCGACGCGATGAAATCGGAATCATGAAAGCAATTGGCGCGACGAACACCCTGGTGGCGGGCATTTTTCTGGCAGAGCAAATGATGTTGGCGGTCGTGGGCGGCGCGGTGGGATTTGGGGCAGGCGTGGGGCTGGCGTGGATCTTAGGCAAGAGTGTTTTTGGGATTCCTTCTTCTCTGCGCGTCGTATTGTTACCCGTGATTCTGGGCCTGGCGGCCATCGTAGCCATCACGGGGAGCCTCATTCCCTTGCGGCGCGTGGCAAATTTCCAGCCAGCGCCAATCCTGCGAGGCGAGTGATGTTCGGGCATTTGTTGTGGAGGCTTCTGCGAGCCAGCCGAGGACGGCTGGTTGTGGCGCTGATTGCGCTGGTAAGCGGCGCGGCAGTGATCTCCGCGCTGCTGAATCTCGATTTCGACGTTGAGCGGAAACTCACTCAAGAGTTTCGCACGCTAGGGGCAAACTTGGTCATTGTACCAGGACGCGATGTAAAATCCGTCGAGTCGGGAGCGGAATCGCCGGCATTGATGGACCAGTCTGTTGTCCTCATGCAAGTTGCGCGGATGCGCACACCGGATGTGATCGCGGCAGCGCCGTTTCTTTACATCGTCGCGCGGACGGCGGGCTCGCCGGTCGTGGTGGCTGGCACGTGGCTGGATCAGGCGGGCCAACTCGCGCCGACCTGGAAACTCAGCGGCGAGTGGGTGGCATCGCGCGAGAATCTGACTCAGTGCTTGATCGGCCGCAACGTGGCGCGCCAATTCAGACTTATTCCAGGGAGCTCGCTCGAATTGAATTACCTCGGCCGAGCCGCGCGCATGACGGTGGCGGGAATCGTGGATGCCGGCGGAACGGAGGACAGTCAGGTCTTCGTGAATCTCCCTGTCGCTCAAGA
>OCOJ01034152.1_pt1 | contig 11557 bp, 9 predicted proteins | sample 1539251 | NCBI WGS metagenome assembly OCOJ01 (sample SAMN01911457, study PRJEB22624) | soil metagenome | biome: Soil | place: Malaysia | collected 2012-04-30 | depth RA_metagenome m
GGATTTGAACCCCCGACCCTCTGATTACAAATCAGATGCTCTACCAGCTGAGCTACGCCAGCGTTGCTCAAACCAAACGAGATTAACAGATTCGGCACACTAATTGCAAGCGGGAGCGGCACCAAGGGAGAGCAATCCAAGAGCCAAGACTGTGGAAAATCAGGCCATTTCTGTTCGGCCCTCACTCTTCATCAAGTTATTACAAACAAAGGACATAATAAGCTCAGGCACCCTCGGGGCGCTCAGGAATTCACAGTTTTCCGCTGCCCACGCTGGCCCACCCTCTCCTAACCTCATCGTTTTCTGCTGTTGGCAGCTCTATTGATGCGAGAATGCAGTGAAGCGTTGTAGAACCAGGACTGCCACAGAACCAAATGCCAAAGACCAAATTCTTGTCCGCCATGGCGATCGTGCTTTCCCTGCTGGCCGCCGTGTTCGTTGGGTACCGACGCTGGGGCTCAAGCGGATCGATCGCCGGGCGTGCGGACTTGCTATCCCTGATGCCTGCAGATGCCAGCGGCGTAGGATTTCTCGATCTGGCGCAATTGCGAAATTCGCCGTTTCTTACGCAGTTGATGTCCTGGGCCCCGCAGCCGACGCCGGATAGCGACTATGCACAGTTCGTGCAGGCCACCGGTTTTAACTACGAACGAGACCTTGATCGGCTCGCTCTGGCCTTTAACCGGCAATCACGAAATCTGACGATCTTTGCCGTTGCGGAGGGCCGCTTCGATCGCAAGAAAATCGAAGAGTATGCTGGGCGATTCGGCTCGCTTAAAACGGCGGACGGAAGAACTCTGTTTGCTGTTCCGATTGCGGAATCTGAACGCAAGGCGTATTTCACTTTTTTGCGGAACGACCGCATCGCCTGGGGGAATGATTCTTCCTATTTTTTCCAGCGGCCTCCCTCTACGTCGCCGGAAGAGTGGCGGGGANCATTTCTCGCGTGTCGCAGGCACACCGGTCTTCGCTGTCCTGCGGCAAGACTCCATGGCTGCTTCGACGCTCGCACAAGCCCCCGGAGGTTTCCGCTCGCCACAACTGGCTGCTCTGCTGAGCCAGTTGCAATGGATCTCGATCAGCGGAAAACCGGAAGGCAATCTGCTGCGTGTGGTATTTGACGGGGAATGCATGACGGGAACGACAGTCCACCAACTAAAAGAACTGCTGAGCGGCATCGTAGTCCTGGCGCAGATTGGCCTGAACGATCCAAAAATCAGGAAGCAACTGGATCCGGGGCTGCGGCAAGGTTATTTAGATCTGCTGCGATCCGCCGACATTCAAGAACTGGATCGCGGCACTAGCAAGTCCGTACGCGTGGTATTTGATGTGACCCCGAATGTGTGGCAGGCGCCGCGCAATGCTGCCGCTGGCGCGGATCCACCGCGGCCAGCGCGCTAGAGTGTTCTTAATTGTTTTTCACTGTGTTTCTGCACGGTCGGGGAAAGCACCGGGGAACACTTCGGATCTAGTGCACAACTAAGTTTCCGCAAAAGGGAAAGAGAGGAAAGAAAGAAACTATGGAAGGAACACTATTCCTGAGAAGTTCAGTCGCCCGCCGCAGCGGTGTTCTTCATATAGCGCCAGGGATTGACCGGAGCGTTGTTCACGCGGACTTCGTAATGCACGTGCGGCCCGGTCGAGCGCCCGCTGATTCCCGTGTAGCCGATCACTTCGCCGCGGCGCACGTGGGTTCCCGCAACAACGGCATACGCGGACAGATGCGCATAGAAGGTGGTAACGCCAAAACCGTGATCCACGACGACCAACCGTCCATAGCCCATATGCGTATCGGCAACGGTAACCAGCCCATCGGCAGTTACATGAACTGGAGCCCCGTAGTCGGCTCCCACATCGACGCCAGTGTGGAACGCGCCTTCACCCGAGAACGGATCCAATCGCTCGCCGAAACCGTCCGTGATACGACCCACGACCGGCCAGATGGAGGGCGTGTAGTTGGATTCGGCAAACGCCATGGCCGGCAACAGTCTCAAGCCGGAGGCGGAAGTCGCGATCACAGAGGCATTCCGTTTCAGGAAGGAATATTGCTCGAGAGTGCGATCAAAAGCATCTTCCGGAGTCGCGGCGCTATCCGCCTGATCAAAGGCCGGCGCGTGATAACGCAAGACGCCGTACGTCATGGCCACTTCGGTAGCCAGAGATTGCAGAGAGTCCAGACGCTGGTTCGTGTCCTTGACGGTGGATTGCAGTTCGCGGTACTGCTTCTTCAGAGTTTCCTGGTCGTGGCGCAAGGCATTGTAATTCCCGACCTTCCACAACATGCGGCTGTAAGAACCCACAGCAGCCACAACCGTGATGCTTCCGATAATCGCGAGGGCAGCCAAGCCATGCAAGACGTAAGCAGGCACGATCAGCTTCCGGAGTTTTCCGGGGCTGGAGGCAATATAGAACGTATAGTTCTTGCTGCTGATCACAGATAGGCCCCTCAGGCCTTCCTAGATTCCATTAACGAAAAGAAGAGCGGTCTTGCTTGTGCCCTGTGGCCGCACCTAATAATGGATGACCTTACCGGTCTGAACCGTGAGCCTCGGTTCGTACTGGAGGATATTAAATTCTGTAGGCACCCCTCGTCAACCCTGTATTTTCTTTTTTTGGGACAGCCACGGAAAACTGTCCCCTGTCCGCTCGGCCAGTCTGCGTTACCATAACCTCAATCCCATGAAGCAGAGGAACAACGAAAATGCTCTAGTCTCGCGGATCGAGCGCAAATTCCTATCCACGAAAAGCAAAATTCTGCCTTTGGCCTTCAGGGATGACGCCGCACTGTGGACTCCGTCGCCGGGCCACGAGACGGTTCTGACGTGCGACTGGTTCCTGGAGGGCTCGCATTTTCTGCGGGGCAAACATCCACCGGAGGTGGTCGGCTGGAAATGCCTAGCGCGAGCCATCAGCGATGTTGCCGCCATGGGGGGAAAGCCGCGCTGCTTCCTGCTGAGTTTGGCGTTGCCTGACAATTTCACGGGGAAATGGCTGAACTCTTTCTTGGGCGGATTGCGTCGCGCGTCACGCGCGCTTCGCTGCGAACTCGCCGGAGGGGATACCACGCGGCACGACAAGGTGCTCATCAGCATCACGGTAATTGGAGAAGTCCGCAGACACCGGGCCATTCTGCGGTCTGGCGCTAGGCCTGGTGACGCCATCTATGTGAGTGGCATTTTGGGGGAAGCGGAACTTGGTTTGCGCCAGCTTCGCCGAAGAAGCGGCCTTGCATCCACGGCGAATGCGGTGCTCCGCAAACATCTCTACCCGGAGCCGCGGTTGGCGCTCGGCCAGTGGCTCGCGGAGAATCGTTTGGCTACGTCAATGATGGACCTCTCGGACGGGCTTTCAACAGATTTGCCGCGTCTTTGTGCGGCCAGCGGAGTTGGCGCGCGAGTGGACGCCAATTCCCTTCCCGTGATTGGGCTGGCGAGTGGCACTGTTGCCCGGGAACTTGCGTTGCACGGCGGGGATGACTATGAGCTGCTTTTCACGGTGAAGTCTGGCAATGAGACGCGCCTGCCCCACAGATTTAGGAGAGTGGCGTTGACGCGCATCGGGGAAATTACGCGAGCGAAAAAAATCCTGCTTAACACGGACGGACGTATGAAAGCGTTGCGTTCCGCAGGATGGGACCCGTTTCGTCAAGTATGAAAACTGAGCCCGTCACTGAGGAGGGGAAGCAGTCGTTTGTGTCGTGGTCGTGGTAGGCGGGGGAGGCTTGGGCTCCTGCGGGTTTTGCCTGCGCAAAGCCGGCGCTTCGTCTTCCGGGGCGGTATCCGGCACGTCGGTATGGACGTGATGTTCTTCGGCCTGCACCTCTAGCGGGACGACGTTCGCAAATTCAACCGCCGGCATGCCAGCCATGCCTTGTTCCATGAATTCTATCCAGATGGGCAGCGCGGCTTGTGCGCCGGTTTCGCGTTTGCCCAGGGAAATCTGCTTGTCGTCGAAGCCAACCCAAACGCCAGCGGTGATTTGCGGAGTGAAGCCGATGAACCAGGCGTCCGTGAAGTCCTGAGTGGTTCCGGTCTTGCCGCCCGCAGGACGGCCAATGGCTTTGGCCTTGACGCCAGTGCCGAACTGGACGACATCCATGAGCATGGCGGTCATGGTGCGCGCGACGTCAGGCGAGAGAACGTCATGGACTTCGGGATGGGCTTCTTCGAGCAGGGCGCCATCGTAGCTGGTCACGCGTCGGATCATGTGGGGATCGATGCGGATCCCATCATTGGGAAACACGGTGAAGGCGGAAACGTGCTCAATCAGCCGCATGTCTGCGGCACCAAGCGCGAGCGGAAGGTAAGGCGGGAGAGGCGTGGTGATGCCGAACCGCCGCGCCATATCTACCACGCTGTTGATACCGATTTTTTCGGTCAGTTTTACAGCGGGAACGTTTCGTGAACCCGCCAGCGCGCGCCGCAAGGTGATAATACCTTCGAATTTCTCGTCGTAATTGTGCGGAGAATATAGCTGCCCGCCACTGACAACGGTGAACGGCGCATCGACAATCGTGTCGAACGGAGACGAGCCTTTTTCGATGGCCGCGGAATAGACGTAAGGCTTGAACGAGCTACCCACTTGGCGAAACGCCTGCGTGGCCCGGTTAAATTTCGAATCCTCGAAACTGTAGCCGCCGACCATGGCCTTGATTTCTCCGGTGGCATTTTCAATGGCGATCATGGCGGCTTGCGGCGCCGGTTGCTGCTCGAGTTGCACGCGGGCGGTGGTCTCGCGCAATTCCTGAATGGAAAACTGCGCCAGGTCTCCAACGGTTAGAATCTCGCTGGGCTTCTTGTGGCCGGTCCAAGCCATTTCCGAGGGAGAAAGGATGGCGCGATAGGGACCGATCTTTATGGTCGCACCCTTGTCATCAACCGCGAGCACCAAGCCGGTGACATAGCTTCCCTTTTCGATGGGGTGGCGCCAGTCGTCGTCTTCGTAGGTATCCAGCTTACCGAGATTGTCTTTCAGAACGTTGGGAAGCTTGCCGCGCCAGCCATGGCGGCGATCGTAGGTATGCAAACCGTCCCGGATGGCCTGGTTGGCCGCCTTCTGCATCTGGATGTTGAGGGTGGTGTAAACGCGAAGTCCGCGCTCATGCACGGCTTCCGTGCCGTAGGTGGATTCCAGGTATTTGCGAATGTCTTCGAAGAAGTAGGGCGCAAGATCATTGCGGGGATATTGCAGGTGCAACCCGAGCGGAGTCTTCCTTGCGGCTGCCTCTTCGGCCGGCGTGATTTTTCCTTCCTCCATCATGCGGTAAAGCACCAGATTGCGACGCGCCAGGGCCCGCGCAGGGTCGGCCAAAGGCGAATAAATCGGCCCGCGAATCATCCCAGCAAGCAGCGCAGCCTGTTGCAGGTTCAGATCGGCGACGGGCTTACCGAAATAAAATTGAGCGGCGGAGGCAAAACCATAGTTGCCATGCGCCAGGTAGACCTGGTTCGCGTACATGGTGAAGATTTGCGGCTTCGTGTAGCGACGCTCGATCTGCAGCGCGAGCAGCATTTCCTGGGCCTTGCGGCGGAAGCTGCGGTCGCTACGATCGAGGAACAGATTGCCGGCAAGCTGCATGGTGATGGTGCTGGCGCCTTCGGCTTTGCGGCGTTTGAGAATGTTGCGGTAGGCGGCTCCGGCAATACGGGGAAAGTCCACACCCCAATGATCTTCGAAGTGCTGATCCTCAATGGCGCAGACAGCGTTGTAGAGAACTTTGGGGATCTGCTCGTAGGTCATCAGGATGCGGCGCTGCAGGGCGAAACTGCCAACCAGTTGGCCGTCGGCGGCGTAGATGTCCGTGACTACGTTGGGACGATAGGTTTCAAGCGCGCGAATTTCCGGCAGGTCGCTCTCGTAGACGAAGAGCAATCCCGCCGCCGCGCCGAGCGCGATCGAGCATAAGAGCAGAAAAGCGAGCGCAACGCGGTCGATCAGTTTCCATCCGCGCAGCCGCAATGTGATAGGGGGCAGACTCAACATCGAAAGAAAATTTTAGCGCAGAATCAGGAAACGCATGAAGCTGAACACGGGAACGGTTTCCATTGGCCGAATCAAACTTCAGAGTAGTATCTCTCGCCGGCGCAGGCGCGGCAGAGGGTGCGGCCCGCGCGAACGATTTGGCGGTTGAAGTTGATGCCTTCGCCACACTCGGCACAAACGACACGTGGACCTTTGAAGCCAGGAAGGTCCTCCGGCGGGATGTCGACTTTCACCCATTCTTTGGAGAAGAGCACGTCATCTGGGAGTTGCGCATAGGCCTTTTGCTGGCCTTCTTCCTTGGGCAATTCGGGAAAGAGATCCTTTGCGGCTTGCTTGGAGGATTCCTTCGCGGCGATGCGGATGGCGCGGCCGGTCCGTAGGTCGCAAAACGTGGCGGCGACTTTGCCCCAGTCGCGAAACTTCAGGGCGCGCTTGCCGAGCCGGCAATTCGCCACGAGCGCGACGGCGTCCGTGACACAGCGATCGATCTCCACGTACGTCACCAGCCGCTTACGCTCTGCGATCGGGTCTTCAATACCCAGTTCCTTCATACCCAGCATCGCCAGGCGCACGCCGAGTACCTGGCCCGCGCAGATATGACCGTGGGCGGCAGCAGCCAACTCGAGGTATTCGGCGAGGGATTTCATGCAAGGCCATTGTAGCGCATGGACTCTTTGCAGTGTGGCACGTGCTGCCACTTTGGGGAACTCGACAGCCTCGGCATTCCTAAGGCGGGAGCAAAGGCTCCCGCAATCCATATGGCTAAGCGGACCGCGCCTGTTCCGGAGTCGACCACGGGGGCGGTTTTCGGGCTTCCTGGAAAGCGAAGACGGTCATGAGAACCGCAAGCAAAAACAGAGCCCCATCCCGCAACACGGTGATGCCGGTAAGCGGCTCCGGCTTGGCAAAGCACCCGCAGTTAATTTCCAGGTGCAAGACGTAGGCGCGCACCACCGCCGCGAAGAATCCACCGATGATCAAGGTCACCAGGGTGGCCCAGATGCGTAGTTGCCAACCAATCAGCAGCAGCAGCCCGACGGCGATTTCAGCCCGCGGAAGCCAGGTCGCCACTTTCAGCACGGCCCAGGGCGGCAACATCTGGTAGGAGTCAATCTGCAAGGCGAAAAGAGATGTGGCGATGGGGATGGGCGGGCGAGGATGCATGTCCCAGCGAAGCATTTTCGCCAATCCCGCATAGACCAAAATTCCAGCAATGAGAATGCGGCCAAGCCAGATGATGGCGCGGCGGAAATTGAAGGGAGCAGACTCCATCATAACGATTGTTCCACAAACAACTACCTGACGAGCTGATCCAGCAAAGTCTTCAGCACATCAAAACTCACAAATCCCACCACCGGGTAAGACTGCCCGTCCTTGGTGTGAATGATTGAAGTGGGCGTTTGGTTCACCGGAACGGATAAGCCGAGTTGCCTGTCCTTGTCGATCAGTGGCTCCAAGGTCTTGCCCTCCACCAGCGTTTGGACCTTCTTCATTTCCGCAGGAGTGAGAACGGAGGCAACAATGCTCTTCACGTCGCCGTTTGTCTCCCACTTGGCCTGGTTCTGGAATAGAACCTCTTCCACAGCTTCACACTTCCCAATGTGCGCTGCCGCGCGGGAATAGCTGGCTGCCACGCGGGAATAGGCGTGCATGGGCAACGGGAAATCGCGATGCACTATATAGATCTTGCCGGTGTTTACGTAATTGTCCATCACGCGCTGCGTGGTGTTCAGGAAAAGCTGCTTGCAGGCGGGGCACTGGAAATCGCTGTAAATCTCCATAACCACCGCGGCGTTTCTGTTGCCGAAGGCCTTGTCCGGGTCGATGTCGGTCACGCCATCCACCGAAATGGGTGCCTGGGCCGAAGACGCGGAACTGGAACTACTGGACGCCTTGGCCGAGCCCTTCTCCGCTGATTTGCCGGTGCCGGAAGCTGCCAGCAAACTAACAGCGGCCAGACCAGCGAGGGCTAGGACCGCACCTGGAGCGAAAAGAAACCGACGGTTCACGGATGCCTCCGATGGTGAAATGCAAATTCTGCAGAATCCTGCCCAGAGTATCACAGGTGTCGTAAGCGGGAGGACGGCGCCGACAAAGAGTGTACTCTTCTAAGAACACCGGCACTCCGATTGCCCGCTGGAACCCGGCCGGGCTGGCCGAAGTCGCTACCTGCTCTCCAAGGGATTAGGTGTTTGGACAATAGGGAAGAGTTGTCCGCGACCCGCGAAGAGATGGGCAGGAACCTGGACTGAGGTGGCCGTAAGTCATTTATTTTTAACTCATTATGTATGGTATCAAACATCTTGACAATACTACACTCAAGTTGTATAGTGGCCTTGATTTCGTGGGCGTTTGGGTTCTTCCCTGAGCCCCGCCACAGAGGTTTTGACGGGCCGAAAGCCTGCAGGTTTACCTCGACCACTCCTGTGCCAGACAGGTGACCTGAAACAGATTTCAGTCGAACACAAAGGAAGGAAGCTATGAGCAAGATTATTGGTATTGACCTGGGAACCACGAACTCGGTGGTGTCCGTGATGCAAGGCGGTGAGCCGGTCGTCATCCCTAACCAGGAGGGCATGCGCACAACGCCTTCGGTTGTCGCCATCACCAAGTCGGGGGAGCGCCTTGTCGGACAGGTGGCCAAGCGTCAGGCGGTGACCAACCCGGAGAACACCGTCTACTCGATCAAACGCTTTATGGGCCGGCGCTACGACGAGGTCAGCGGAGAAATGAAGCGCGTGCCCTACAAGGTTGTCAAGGGCAACCACGATGATGCCCGCGTGGAAATCGCCGGGAAAGTGTATAGCCCGCCGGAAATTTCGGCCATGATCCTGACCAAGCTGAAGAACGCCGCGGAAGATTTTCTCGGAGAAAAGGTCACCAAGGCGGTGATCACCGTACCCGCGTACTTCAATGACGCGCAGCGCCAGGCCACCAAACAAGCTGGCGAAATCGCGGGGATGGAAGTATTGCGCATCATCAACGAACCGACGGCGGCTGCGCTGGCTTACGGGCTGGAGAAGAAGAGCGACGAGACTATCGCCGTGTACGACCTTGGCGGCGGCACGTTCGATATTTCCGTGCTGGAAGTGGGCAGCGGGGTCGTGGAAGTGAAGTCCACAAACGGCGACACGCACCTTGGCGGCGACGACATTGATCAGCGGATCGTGGACTGGTTGATTGACGAGTTCAAGAAAGAGCATGGCATCGACTTGGGCAAAGACAAGATGGCGTTGCAACGGCTGAAGGAAGCTGCGGAGAAGGCCAAGATTGAGCTTTCGCAGATGATGGAAACGGAGATCAATCTGCCGTTTATCACCGCGGGTGCAAGCGGCCCGATCCACATGCAGCAGAAGCTGACCCGTGTGCGCTTGGAACAGCTTATGAACGACCTGCTCGGTCGCTCCATGGGGCCCGTGAAGCAGGCTCTCGAGGACGCCAAGATGTCACCAAATGACATCAAGGAAGTTGTTCTGGTTGGAGGTTCCACGCGAATTCCTAAGGTGCAGACGCTGGTGAGCAACTTCTTCGGCGGCAAGGAACTGCACAAGGGCGTGAACCCGGACGAAGTCGTGGCAGTAGGCGCGGCGATTCAGGGCGCAGTGCTGGGCGGCGAAGTGCGGGACATCCTGCTGCTCGACGTGACACCGCTTTCACTGGGCGTGGAGACGCTCGGCGGGGTGATGACCGTGCAGATCCCGCGTAACACGACGATTCCGACGCGCAAGGTGGAAACCTACTCAACTGCGTCGGACAACCAGCCGGGCGTGGAGATTCATGTCCTGCAAGGTGAGCGCAAGTTCGCCAAGGACAACCGCTCGCTGGGTACGTTCAAGCTGGATGGTATTCCACCGGCCCCGCGCGGTGTTCCGCAGATTGAAGTGACCTTCGACATCGACGCGAACGGCATCTTGAACGTCAGTGCCAAGGACAAGGCCACGAACAAAGAGCAGAAAATCACCATCACCGCTTCGACTGGCTTGACCAAGGACGAAGCGGAGAAGATGCGGGCCGAGGCCGAGTCGCACGCTGAGGACGACCGTAAGCGCATGGAAGAGGTCGAGGCGCGGAATCGCTTGGACGGCTTGGTGTACCAGGCCGAGAAGACCATCCGCGAGAACCGCGACAAGCTGCCCGAGGCACAGGTCAAGCAAGCCGAAGAGGCCCTCGACGACGCCAAAAAAGCCATGAATGAGGGCGGTGTGGCGCGCCTGCGCTCGGCGACGGAAAACGTCGAGAAGACGCTGCATAAGATGGCCGAAGAACTCTACAAGAAGACGCAAACGGCGGGTGCCGAGCAGGCAGGCGCTGCCGGCGCGGGTGCGGGTCACGGTTCCGCGGGCGGTGCACAGGGCAGCCACAAACCGGGCGATGTGATTGACGCTGAGTACGTGGACGTGGACGAGAACAAGAAGCCGAACTGAGAGTGCCAGCGCCCAGTGGCCAGCGACCAGAACTAAGTGCCTGAGCTACGCACTGTTCCGTGCCGGTCGCTGGTCGCTGATCCCTGGTTTTAGAATATGCCGACAAGCGCAAAACAGGATTACTACGAAACTCTAGGCGTGCCACGCAAGGCCAGCGCGAAAGATATCCGCACCGCTTTTCGAAAGCTGGCCCGCAAGTATCATCCGGACCTCAATCCTGGCGACAAAGCCGCGGAAGAAAAGTTCAAACAATTGCAGGAAGCCTACGACGTCCTCTCCGACTCGAAGAAGCGCCAGATGTACGACCAGTACGGCTTCTATAGCGACAATGTCCCTACGGGGGATTACGGGCCAGGCGCGGAGGCTGGCGGGCAAAACGTCAATTTTGATTTTGGGGGTTTCGATTTCGGAGGGCAGCCCACTGGCTCCACGTTCCGCGATCTTTTCGGCCAGTTCTTTGGCGGCGGGCGCCACGGCGTCGCCATGGAGCCGGAGGAAGAACCCGGCGGCGATCTGGAGTACCAGATTGAGATTGACTTTTGGGATGCGGTTCGCGGATCGGTGAAGAAACTGCAGATCACGCGTCTGGACTCTTGCGAAAATTGCCACGGCACAGGCGCCGTGGGCTCTCCGCAGACGTGCCCGACGTGCAATGGCACAGGATCGATTCAGCAGACAGCCGGGAAAATGCGTTTCAACGTTCCGTGCAACCGGTGCGGCGGCACGGGGAAGCTGCGCACCGCCTGCCGCGTGTGTGGCGGCGAGGGTCGCGTTCGAAAGACGGAAACCATTGACGTGCGAATTCCCGCTGGTGTGGACAATGGTGGGCGCGTGCGCGTTCCAGGCAAGGGCAACGCGGGCACCCTCGGCGCTCCCTCTGGAGATTTATACTTGCGCGTGGTTGTTCGGCCGCATGACTTCTTCGAGCGACGCGGCAACGACCTCTATATCAAGGTGCCGGTCACCGTCGCGGAAGCCTCGCTCGGCGCCAAGATCGAAGTGCCAACGATCGATGGACGGTCGCTGGTACGTATTCCTCCCGGAACCAGCAGCGGGCGAACGCTGCGGCTGAAGGAAAAAGGGGTTCCAAGCGCGCGTAAAGGCGTGCGCGGCGACCAGTACGTGGAGATCCAGGTGGTCGTGCCTGAACC
>OCOJ01037194.1_pt2 | contig 11555 bp, 16 predicted proteins | sample 1539251 | NCBI WGS metagenome assembly OCOJ01 (sample SAMN01911457, study PRJEB22624) | soil metagenome | biome: Soil | place: Malaysia | collected 2012-04-30 | depth RA_metagenome m
ACGTGGTCTCGCCCTACCTCTGGACGCGGGGCATCGCTCACCTCGATGCGGTGGCGATTACTCACGGCCATTCCGATCACATCGGGGGCATGCCAGCTGTGCTGAAGAATTTTCGTCCGCAGGAGTTGTGGGTAGGGCTGCTGCCACCGAGCACGGCGCTGGAGACTTTGGTTGCCCAGACACAGGAATTGGGCATCCATGTCGTGCGCCACTGGGAGGGAGACGAATTCCACCTCGGCGGCACGAAGATCAACGTGCTGTTTCCCCCGCGCGATTGGCTAGCGGGATCGAAACCGCAGAATAACGACTCGCTGGTGTTGCGCGTCGCCTATGGCCAGTCGTCGGTTCTGCTGGAAGGCGATGCGGAGAAACCAGTCGAGAGGCGCGTTGCCAGCCTCCACCATCCCTCTGCAGATTTGTTGAAGGTAGGACACCACGGCAGCGCCAACGCCACGACTCCGGAACTGATCGAGTCGGCCAAGCCAGGCTATGCGGTGATTTCCGTAGGATTGGGCAACTCATTCGGCCTTCCGCGTCCTGAGATTCTCAAGCGGCTGGCCGAGTCAGGAGCGAAGATCTATCGCACGGACCTCGACGGGGCCGTTACGTTCTATCTCGACGGGCACTCGGTCACGCCTTCGCCGGCGGCTCTCCACTAACGTCGATTTCGGCGGTTTCGTCATCATCCCCTAAAGGCGACTGCTGATGTTCAGCGATCACCTGGCGTGCCTGCTCCGCATCTTCCTCGCGCACCAGGATGATCATGCCTCCCAGGCCGGGGAACATGTCCTGCACCATCGCGGCCGCCGTCATGTCATTGTCGATGCCCGCAGAGTCGAGCAGGCCCTTGACCACCATGACCTCGGGCTCCACCTCCGAGTCGAAGACCTTCACCAGCTTTTCATTGGGATCCGGAAGTGGGGGATCCGGACGTGGTTGTGCTTCCGCAGCCGGCTTGCTGGGCTCGTCCATAACACCTCCGTTCCGGGATCGGGCGTGAGCTGAGCCGGGCCGAACCCACGAACTAGAGGCAATTCTACCTCTTTCCGGGGCGCGGGATGCGGGCGGGTGTGGTGAATGCTCGAAAGCCCGCTGTCGTGGGTTCCTGCTGGTGACCCAAGTGCAACACCTTTGTGCAGTTGTTTTCTGCCCGGATTGGAGCACAATCAGTGATGCAAGCCTGCGACGCCAGAGCGCGCCGCGACATCCAAAGCTGTGGGGCAGCAAAGGGGCCGGCATGAATCCTTCGGAACGGGCCGATCAAGGGAAAGCTTTTCCGCTAGCGGATGACCTGCTGCGAGAGCAGGAGAACGAAGATGAACGCCGAAGAATCCGCCGCCTACAGCTCATGATGAGCATGGTGATGTCGGTGATCAGCCAGGATCCCAGCCTCACAGTGGAAGAAGCCTCGGAACTCGCCGCCGGCGCTAAGCGTGCCGCCCTGGCCATGTTTCCCGACAAAGAACTCGCCTACGATCTGCTTTATAAGCCCCGTCTGCAAAGGCTGATGAAAGAGCGCTTCCGTCTGCAGTGACTGCGTTGGCCGGCCGTCGGATTCCCTAGTTGATCACGAGCACCAGTGTCGCGGAGATGCCGCCGTTGGGACATCCCACTACAACCACCGATCCGGGAGACATCACTGCGATCTGCGCCGTACTTCCAGCGGCCGCGTCGAGTGAGGCCAAGGTCTGCTGAGTAATCGTGGTTTGGAGGAGGGATGAATCTACGAAGGTGGTCGGCAACCCGTTCCCATTCCACATGATCTGCGATTGCGGAATGAAGTCACTCCCGTTCACCTGCAGCACCATGGATTCAGTTTCGATGGGAACGGTATCGGGTGACAGGAAAGTGACTTTGGGCTGCGGAATCGCACCGGGACAGCTGTTGAGAGCACCCATCACACTGCACGTGGTCCATCCGGACAGTAGCAGGGTCAGAACCACCAGGAGAACGAGGCGAACCTGAAGGAGGGGACTGAAAAGGGAGCGCATACTGGCCTCCGTACGAACGAATCTGCTTCTATTGTAGTCCTTCTGAACTGGCCTGGGTTCTGCAAGCTACGCGTCGGCGACCGGATTTCGCAGTGTGCCCACGCCTTCCACGCTCACCTCGATGACATCTCCGGCCACGACCGGTCCAACGCCGGACGGGGTCCCAGTGGCGATCAGGTCGCCGGGAAACAACGTCATGGCCTGGGCGATGTGGCGGATCAGGACGTCCAGCGAGAAGATGAGGTCACGCGTATTGCCCTGCTGCCGGATCGCGCCATTGACGCGGGTTTCCACATTAACTCCAGCCCAGGGATCGAGCTCGTCGGTGACCAGCGGTCCCACGGGACAGAACGTGTCAAATCCCTTGGCGCGGCTCCACTGGCCGTCTTTGCTTTGCAGATCGCGGGCGGTCACGTCGTTGACGCAAGTGTAACCGAGGATGTATTGCCGAATGTCTGCATCGCCGGCCGGCTGATAGCAGGTCTTACCGATGACCACACCCAGTTCGCCTTCGTAGTCCACGCGCTCAGAGATTTTCGGCCGCCGCACCGTTCCGCCGGGCCCCAGCAGGNGCCGACGTCGCCTTGAGAAACAGCAAGGGTTCCGGGGGCACCTCATGGCCAAGTTCGGCGGCGTGTTCGCGATAGTTGCGGCCGATGCATACGATCTTCGACGGTCGCACCGGGGGCAGCAGCGCGGCCTCATCGAGCGGAATCGAATCGATGCGACGCGTGCGCATGCTTTCCATGTCCCCGTCCGATTCTTCCGGGGATGTCAGCAGAATTCGCACGATCGCCTCGCGCCCGGCGACGGACTCGACCAGTCCGTAGTGGGCCTGACCATTCAGTTGGCAACGGCAGTATTTCATCGGAGTCTATCTAATCACATCCATCACGGCCTGAAGAGCCAAAATGGAGGAAGAAGCTTCACGCGGAGCGACGATGCCGTGAGCCCCGATTCAACCGGTTCAAGGCACGGCTTCTGTCGCCTCCTCGGATCGTGCGCTCTCGTTGCCGCGCAGGTCGACGGCGGAGACGGAATAGAAGTACTTCTTTCCTGAGGCGACATTCGCGTCGCGATACGCCGGCGCTGTCAGCGGTTCAGTACTCAGCTTGGCTGGCGCGGTTCCCGCTTCATGACGATACACGTAGTAGCCGGCAAGATCGATGTTCGGAACCGGCGCCCACAACAGGTCAATGAACGGCGCTTGACCCGGGCCGGAAAACACCGCCTGTAGTCCCGACGGAACTGCGGGCGGGAATACGTCGTCGGCAAACACCTTGACCTCGGGCGTATCGTCGCCTTCGATCCGCTGCTCCGGCTGGCCCTGCGGAGCAACTACTGTTACGGACTCTGCCAGGTAGTAGTAGGTCTTCTCCCATTCCATAGTGCGATCTGCCAGCGCGTAAGCGCGTTCGCTGGCGGACGGCACCTCGCCGACCAGAGTCTCCGCCTGACTGCCCTCTTGTCTCCGGTAGACACGGTACAAATAGCGCACCGGCAGCTGATTTGACGGAATTGGTTGAGCGGTCCAGGTGAGCGTGACGCCTTCATCGGAGAGCCGCGCGGTGAAATCTGGCGGCGGAGGGAGAGTGGTGGCCAGCGGAACACGTACTTGGTTGGAGACGCGGGCGCTGCGGCCACTCGCGTTTAACACTTCCACGGCGTAGGTGACGAAACCGAGAGGATTGTCGCGCTCCAGTTGTGCAGGAAGCGTGTCTCTGTACGTGGCTGGGGTCTTCTGGGCGGCAGCCCTCGCAGTCGGAGCCGGCGGCGCGACTTGCCCGATCGGAAGCCCGCACTGGGTCAGGGTAGGCCCTTCGCCGCGGCAAATGCGCGTCGAACCTAGGGAGCGGACGCTCTCACGGTCGGTGGTCACTGTGGGAACGCTCCAAGTGAGAAGGACGATGTCGCCCTTGCGCGTGGCTCGCAAATCCGCGGGCGGCTTAGGCAACTCTAGCGACGGAGGCAGGGGCGGCCGAATCGTGGCGCAGCCCGCGAAAAGAAGGCAGAGAGATGGAANTCAGCCGTTTGCAGGCGCGACCTCGCACGGGAATAAGACAGGGTACCAGACACCGCCAGCAACGACCTTCGCGCCCGCTCAAACAACGCCTTCGACTTCGGGCGCTCGTCCACAAACTTTCTCTGCTCGCGCTGGATGAGGGATGCCAGGCGGGTGCGGTCGATGGAAGGCATGCAAGCGTCTATGGAAGGAGCCTGGCTTTTGAGGCCAGTCGCCTCGCGTCCTTTCGTATCCTTTTGCCGGGCTTCCCGGGCGTGGGACAAATTACAACGTGGGCGGGATCGCATTCAACGGGATCCCGAGCAACCAAGTTGTCGCATTCACGTGCCTCACCGACGGTAAAGGTGGCGATCCTGGAGTTAGGAAAACGCGCCTTTAGTACATGAAGGGTGGTCTCCCCGGCAATCCATGCCGAAACCTCGTTGTCCTCGCTCAGAAAGGCCCAAGACTCGGGTCTCTCCGTGCCTTCATCTCCGCGACAGACCTGAGAATCGGGGATAGCCCTCCACAAGACGGTCTCGTTACTGATTGCAGCATCATCTTGTCGATGGGGCATGGAGAACAGATTGCCGTTACGTTATGGGGCCCCAACCATCCACAGAAGCAGCTTGAGGCCAGCAATTTCTGGCTCGTGCCGCAAAGTCCCCTCCTCCATATTCTCCTCGCGGTTCAATTCGGCTCCCAAAATCTTCAGGAATTCGACGGCACCGTCCGGATGGAAGGTAAACTCAAGCTCTCGATCACCACACCGCCAATGAAGCCCTACACTGCCGCCCAAGACCGGAGAAATGTGGGGCGCGGGCAAGCTCTCGAAGGCAACACTTGCCACAAAGCGCCTTGCTCCGCCTATAGCTCTCATATCGATCCGCGGGCTGCCATACCCGTCCCAGTTCGGGAGGAGGGCGCCTAAGGCGGCTATCTTATCGAGCACCTCTAGAACCCAAGGGGCAGCGGCAAACAGAGACGTCACCCTGCCCCATTGGTTTTGGGCGGGCTTGTCTAGCTGCGGTCTCGCGGGCTCTAGCACTGCATAGCTCATATCTTTCTCCCCCATATTTTATGCATCGTTGGAGAAGTGAAATCCGTGAACCCGAGAACAACCCATTTCCTCGCAGCATCCAGCCCTAGATAGATAGATTCATCCGAAGAAGACGCGGGCTTGCAGCGAACTGTCACCGTGAGCTGGATGGTTTCCTTTGCGTCTTGCCGCCGGACTGCTGGCTGCGCGGTTATTTGCAGATGTCCCCCCACATCTTTGAGGGGATACAAGGCGTTGATTGCCACCAGTTCTGGGGATGGCAAAAAGTGATGTGATGTTGTCGGGTTCCAGTTTGGAAAAACCTGAGGCAGGTCCGCAAAGGTGTCCCATCCGCTTCCGCGGTCGATATGGTTTATGTACGTCACTTCACAGGCCGAAACCGCTAGCACTCCGAGACCCTCCCGTTCCAAGAAACCGCGGAACGTTCGCCACTCGCGTTCGAAGTGTGGGCGGAGGTCGTCATAGTGAAGATATCGCTCAGTTCGGGCAATTCTCCGCCAGTTGTGAAGGAACAGGTTGTTCTGCACCTGGATTAAGCGCGTTTCATCTGGATTGTAAAACCAGCAACGCAGCGGGAACTTCTCCGGCGATTGGACCCTGCTGAAAACGCCCTCAACATCAGGTGGCTGGATGACCGGGGGCTGCATCTCAGCCTTCGGGTAATCGTCTTTTATGCGCGACCAAAACAAGCCAAAGTGGGGAGATTGCCACTTCTCAATCGGCGCGAAATGGACCCCCATGAGTGTTTCGACCGCGGGTGGATTTTCGAAGTCTGGCAGCGTCCTCTCGGTGGCCACGGTAGCCTCTCGCATCTGGTTAGGCCTCCTTCTGCCGTCTGGTCTGCACTCTCTCCCTTGTTCTCCCCACCAAGTGATCGACGTTCACACCATGATCCTTTAGCTTCCCGGTGTTCGTCCATGTCCACTCCCGGAGTATGAACGACCCGATTTCGGCTTTGTTCCGTCCGTAGAGGCCCTTTGCTGCTAGTTCCTCCAGTAGTTGCTCCAATGCTGGGCTGATGCGTAACAACAAAGGGCGCGATTCAACTCGATTTCCTCGCGGCATTCTAATTAGATACTAATTGCTGTCTATCTAGAATGCCAGCGTATTGTTTGGTTCAGAGGATATACCGGCTCAGATCCTGATCCTTCACGATGTCGGTCAGCATCTTGCGGACGTAGTCCGCGTCCACGGTGACCTGTTGGCCCTTCTTCTCTGGCGCATCGAAGCTGAGTTCGTCCAGCACCCGCTCCATGATCGTGTGCAGGCGGCGCGCTCCGATGTTTTCCGTGCTCTCGTTTACGCGGAAGGCAAAATGGGCGATTTCCTCCAGAGCCTCGGGCGTGAATTCGAGCTTCACGCCTTCGGTCTCGAGCAGAGCGGTGTATTGCTTCACCAGCGACGACTTCGGCTCGGTAAGGATGCGAACAAAGTCTTCCATGGTCAGCGATTGCAGCTCCACGCGAATCGGGAAGCGGCCCTGCAGCTCGGGAATCAAGTCGCTGGGCTTCGACACGTGGAACGCGCCAGCGGCGATGAACAGGACGTGGTCCGTGCGCACCATGCCGTAGCGCGTGTTGACCGTGGTTCCCTCGACAATGGGCAGAATGTCGCGCTGCACGCCCTCGCGCGAAACATCCGGCCCGTGACCGCCCTCCCGTCCTGCGATCTTGTCGATCTCGTCAAGGAAGACGATGCCGGAATTTTCCACGCGCTCGATGGCGACACGAGTTACCTGATCCATGTCGATCAGCCGCTGCTCTTCTTCCTGAATCAGGTACTCGAAGGCCTCGCTGACCTTCATCTTCCGCTTCTTGGTGCGCTGGCCGAAGATGTTGGGCNAACATGTCTTTGATGTTGACGTCCATCTCCTCCACGCCTTGATTGGAAATGATCTCGAACGACGGGAAACTGCGCTCACGCACGTCGATCTCGACCATGCGCTCGTCGAGCTTGCCTTCGCGCAACTGCTGGCGGAGTTTCTCGCGCGTGCGGCTGGAAGAGTCTGTCAATGCTGTGCCGCCGTCGAGAACCACGCCGCCCGAAGTTGGCGCATGCTCAGGTCGTGGCGGGGGCGACGGCGGCAGAAGAATATCGAGCAAGCGTTCTTCCGCATTGAGTTCGGCCTTGTCGGCCACGTCCTCCAGTTTTTCTTCGCGGACGTTGTCGATCGCGATCTCAACCAGGTCGCGGACAATGGACTCGACATCCCGACCCACGTAGCCGACTTCAGTGAACTTCGAGGCTTCGACCTTGAGGAACGGAGAATTGGCCAACTTGGCGAGCCGCCGCGCAATCTCGGTTTTCCCGATGCCAGTCGGCCCAATCATGATGATGTTCTTGGGGATGATCTCTTCAGCGAGGTCAGGCGTGAGTTTCTGACGGCGCATGCGGTTGCGCAGCGCAATGGCTACGGCGCGCTTGGCGTCCTTCTGCCCGATGACATGCTTGTCGAGCTCGGCGACGATCTCGCGCGGCGTCAGCTCGTCCAGCGCGAGCTGTTCTTCTTCGGCGGTGGAGGGAAGGTAAATAGCCATAAACTTCAGTGATCGGTGGACAGTGGCCAGTGTATGGTCCGCGTGGTTTTCACTGACCACTAACCACTAGCCACTGACTACTTCTACAATTCCTCGATCGTGACGTTCTCATTCGTATAGATGCACAGTTTGCCCGCGATCTTCATTGCTTCTTCACAAATCTGGCGGGCCGAAAGCTCGGTGTGCCGCGCGAGAGCCTCGGCTGCGGCCTGAGCGTAAGGGCCTCCGCTGCCGATGGCCGCGACGCCGCTGTCCGGCTCGATCACATCGCCTTGTCCACTCAGCAGAAACGTCTGCTCCTTGTCGCACACCAGCAACATAGCCTCGAGATGGCGTAGAAACTTGTCAGTTCGCCAATCCTTCGCCAGTTCCACCGCTGCGCGGCCCAGGTTGCCGTGATACTGCTCCAGCTTGGCCTCGAAGCGGCTAAAAAGCGAAAAGGCGTCGGCGGTCGATCCCGCGAACCCGGCCAGAATCTTATCGTTATAGAGGCGGCGAATCTTCTTCGCGGTGTGCTTGAAGACCGATTCGCCGAGGGTGACCTGACCGTCGCCGGCGAGTACCACGTGGCCACCGCGGCGGACGGACAAAACCGTAGTCGAGCAAATAAGTCGTTTTGCAGGCATGAGGACAATTTTTTATTATAGCAAGCCTGCTTTTGGTAATACCGCCCGCGATTACGCCTGTGACTTTACTCTGTTCTTGCGCAATCGTAGCTTGGGCTCATGCGTCGTTCTGCGGCTGTATTTTGCGAAGACACCGCTTGTCTTCACACTCTGAAAGCTACTCTTGAAGAGCTTGGCATTGACCACCTAACCTGCCGGTCTCAGCAGCACGCCATGGAACTGGTGCAGTCGGGACGCTGTTCCACACTCATCGTCGACTTCGATCTTCCGGCGGCGGCTGAAGTCCTGAAAATGGCTGCACTGCTTGCGCCTCGACAGAAGCCGGTGCTGCTGGCGATGGCGGCTACATGGCCTGGCACCGGCGAGGCGTTCCAATCGGGCGCCGATCGCATCCTATACAAGCCGCTGGAAGCGGCACAGATCAGAGTTGCGCTCGAGTCGAGCCTCGGACGACAGAAGAAGAATCTGCGCAAAGCGCCGCGCTACGCTACCAAGGCGTTGGTGTACCTCGATTTTGAGACCGGCCCTGTGCCTGCGCTCGCCGTCAACCTCAGCGAGACTGGTTTTGGCGTGCAGGCGACAGAGCCCGTGCAAATGCGTTCGAACCTGGCTTTCCGCTGCCAGTTGCCCGGAACCAGACACACGCTCGAAGGTTGTTGCGATGTGATTTGGGCGGATCGCCAGGGCCACGCCGGAATGTTCTTTTCTTACCTCGAGCCGTCTGCGCGGAAGCAACTGAAACAGTGGCTCAGCAGACATCACGCCCAGAAAAAGAACTCGGTGCGCGCGCTTCTGCCTCCAGTAGACACACGTGTGTGCGCAGCCGCGGATTGACCTTCTTGTAGAACTCGAACCAGCACTTCCATAGAAAACTTCAACCGCCCTACACGCCGACCGGTTCGGCGTTGGGCTTGGCGGCCAGTAACTGCCGCAGCACATATTGCAGGATGCCGCCGTTCGCGTAATACAAGGCTTCCTGCGGCGTATCGATCCGAACCAGGGCATTGAACTCAATCGGCTCCTTGCCCCTTACCTTGGCACGAACCTTTACCTCACTCCCTGCCGCAAAGTGTTCGACCACCTTGCGAGTGCCGGTTATGTCGTAGGTTTCCTCGCCCGTCAGCTTGAGCGATTCTGCATTCTGACCTGCGGGGAATTGCAGTGGCAGAACTCCCATCCCGACTAGGTTTGAGCGATGGATGCGTTCATAACTCTCGGCAATGACGGCTTGCACTCCCAGCAGACGGGGGCCTTTGGCCGCCCAGTCGCGTGACGATCCGGAGCCGTATTCCTTGCCCGCAAGAATGATGAGCGGCGTGCCTTCGGCCCGGTATTTTTCCGACGCATCGAAGATCGTCCTTTCCTCGCCGGAAGGGAGATGCCGGGTGAATCCGCCTTCGGTCGCGACCAGCTTGTTACGCAAGCGCACGTTGGCGAACGTCCCTCGCACCATGACTTCGTGGTTGCCGCGACGCGAACCGTAGGAGTTGAAATCGGCCGGCTTAACGCCGTGCTCCTGAAGATATTTCCCCGCCGGGCTGTCTTTCTTGATCGAGCCTGCAGGAGAAATGTGGTCTGTGGTCACGCTGTCGCCCAGCACAGCCAGCACCCGCGCGCCTTTGATCTCCTGCACCGGCGAGGGCCTGATCGTCATGTCTTCAAAATACGGGGCGCGCCGGATGTACGTCGAATCTTTCTGCCAGGCGTAAGTCTCGCCTTTGGGAACAGGCAAGCTGCGCCAGCGCTCGTCGCCCTGGAAAACTTCTCCATAGCTCTTGGCAAACATATCGGATGAGATCGACTGTTGAATCGCCTCGTCGATCTCGCGCTGCGTAGGCCACAGGTCGGCAAGATAGACGGGCTTGTTCTCGCGATCTTTGCCAATCGCATCCTTGCGCAAGTCAGTGTCGATGCGCCCTGCGAGCGCGAACGCCACGACCAGTGGCGGCGACATCAGGTAATTCGCGCGCACCTCGGAGTTGATGCGGCCCTCAAAGTTGCGGTTTCCGGAAAGGACCGAAGCAACAACCAGTTCCTTCTCGTCGATGGCCTGAGAAACTTCGGCGGGCAGCGGCCCGGAATTGCCAATACACGTGGTGCAGCCGTAGCCGACAAGGTGAAACTTGAGTTTCTCGAGATAGGGCATCAGGCCGGCCTTCTCGAGGTAGTCGCGAACGACTTTCGAGCCGGGCGCGAGCGACGTCTTCACCCACGGCGGAACGGACAACCCTTTTTCGACCGCCTTCTTCGCCAGCAATCCCGCCCCGATCAGCACTGACNGGATTCGAAGTGTTGGTGCACGAGGTGATGGCTGCAATCACCACGCTGCCGTGCTTGAGCGCGCCCTTCACATCTTGAGGAACGTGCTCGTGCACGTTGGGATCTTCGACTCCGATCGCAGCGGGGCTGCCACCTTCCTGCTCCCAGCGTCCGGCGCTGGCGGTTGCCACAGGCGTGGCAGCCTTCGCCGCCGCTTTCGGCTTGATCAGCGATGGCAGAGCTTTCTGGAAGGATTCGCCCGCTTGGGAGAGCACAACTCGGTCCTGCGGGCGCCTGGGCCCGGCGAGACTTGGCTCGATCGTGCCCAGATCGAGCGCGAGCAATTCGGAGTACTCCGCCTCGGGCGTCTTGTCGTCGTGAAAGAGGCCCTGCTCGCGGCAATAGGCTTCAACGAGGGCGATCTGTTCTTCGCTGCGTCCAGTGAGCTTGAGGTAGCGCAGGCTTTCTTTATCGACTGGGAAGATGCCGCACGTGGCGCCGTATTCCGGAGACATGTTGGCGATGGTGGCGCGGTCGGCCAGCGGCAGATCGCGCAGGCCGGGGCCGAAATATTCAACGAACTTGCCAACGACGCCGTGCTTGCGCAGCATCTCGGTGATGGTCAAAACGAGATCGGTCGCGGTCGCGCCTTCACGCAGACGCCCGGTAAGCTTCACGCCTACCACCAATGGGATCAGCATCGACACCGGCTGTCCGAGCATCGCGGCTTCCGCCTCGATTCCGCCAACGCCCCATCCCAGAACTCCCAGCCCATTGATCATGGTGGTGTGGCTGTCGGTTCCGACCAGCGTATCCGGATAGGCAACGCGCTTGCCTGGCGATTCCTGCACGAAGACCACGCGCGCCAAGTACTCAAGATTTACCTGGTGCACAATGCCCGTGTCGGGCGGAACGATCGCCAGATTGTGGAATCCGGTCTGGCCCCAACGTAGAAAAGAATAGCGTTCCTTGTTGCGCTGAAATTCGAGCAGCGCATTCATGTCGAAGGCGTTGGGGCTGCCGAACTCATCGACCTGCACCGAGTGATCGATGACTAACTCCACCGGCTGCAGGGGATTG
>OCOJ01033499.1_pt2 | contig 11537 bp, 11 predicted proteins | sample 1539251 | NCBI WGS metagenome assembly OCOJ01 (sample SAMN01911457, study PRJEB22624) | soil metagenome | biome: Soil | place: Malaysia | collected 2012-04-30 | depth RA_metagenome m
GTGAGTATCATCGAAGGGCTCGAGCCTAAACCTGCGAGAAATTTATCGACTTCTGCCGCCGCCTATATCGTTCCTGACGTTTATCTGGTAAAAACAGAGGATGGGTACCAGATTATCTTGAATGATGACGGATTGCCGCGTCTCAGGCTGAGCAACGAGTACAGAAAGCTGCTCCGTGCAAGAAACACACTTTCAAAAGAAGAAAAACAGTTTGTGGATGAAAAGCTGCGTTCCGCGGTATGGCTTCTCAAAAGCCTTGACCAGAGAAACAAGACCATCTATCGAGTAACTGAAAGCATACTCGAATTCCAGAGGGATTTTTTCGATAAGGACGTCTCCCACTTGAGGCCGTTAAATCTCAAGGATATAGCAACGACTCTCGGCATGCATGAAAGCACTATCAGCCGTGTCACTTCCAATAAATACCTGTCGTGCAGCCACGGCATTTTCAATTTCAGGTTTTTCTTCAGCAGTGCCCTTCAGAGCCCGACAGGAACAGTATCCTCAACGTCGGTCAAGGACGTCATCAAAAAACTCATCTCCGAGGAAGACGCTCAAAAACCGCTCAGCGACCAGAGGATTGTCGAGATGCTCAAAACAAAGGACATTATCATAGCACGGAGAACCGTTGCCAAATACCGTGAAGAGCTGAAAATCCCCCCCCAGGGGAGCCGGAAAAGAGTTTCCTTTGGCCAATAAGGGAGAGACCATCGTAATCGCAAACACCCCGGTATTCGATTGAAAAGGAGGATATATGAATATTATCGTAAATGGAAGACACCTGGAAGTTACCCCGGCACTGAGAAGCTATGCAGAGGAAAAAATAGGCAAATTTGAGAGGTATCTGTCAAACATCACAGAAGCAACAGTGACCCTCGTTGTAGAGAAGTACCGACATAAGACAGAGGTCCTGCTCAAGGCTAACGGAGTGATGATACAAGCCGAAGGCATCACAGGGGACATCTATTCATCCATTGACGAGGTGGTCGAAAAATTAGAAAAGCAGGTCAAAAAGTACAAAGAAAAAATGGTTTCCTATCGGAAAGGCGAGGGAAAGAGTGTTCCATCTCCAATGGCGGAAGGAATATCTGCACCGGCACCGGAGAGAGCAAGGATAATCAAGAAAGAGCGCCTTGCCATGAAGCCCATGTCCCCTGATGAGGCCGCACTGCAGATGGAACTCCTTGATAAGGATTTTTTTATATTTTCAAACGATGCCAGTGGTGAGATAAACGTCATTTACCACAGAAACGACGGTAACTACGGCCTCATAGAACCGGTAAAATGAAACGGCTGCCCTTAGTGTCGGAGGAACTCACTTCGACCAACGCAGTAATCTGAATGCAGGACAATTATAAGATCACTTCGGGGCTGAGCCCTCGCATTGAAACGCGCTGTATCGAACAGAATGTCGGCTTTTTCCCTCCCCCTTCGCCACGCGAAGTAACACTGATCTGGTTTTATAGGCGATAGCATTGAGACCAACGATCGTCATCATAACAGGTCTTGCCGGCTCGGGCAAAACCGTCGCATTACGAGCACTGGAGGATGTGGGCTTTTACTGCGTAGACAATCTTCCCATAACCCTGATGGAGCCTTTCACTTCGACCATCACAGCAAACGACTCCAATAGGGTGGGGGTGGGGATAGATATCAGGGAAAAGGAGTTCCTCCCTGCACTTGATTCTGTACTGAAGAACTTACGAGAAAAGTATCATCTTGAGATTATCTTTCTCGAGGCAGAGAAAGAGGCCCTCATACGAAGGTTTAAGGAGACCAGGAGACCCCACCCGCTCGTCTCGGGTGACGTCGGTTTGGAAAGAGCCATCGATATCGAAAAATCCATGCTCATTCCGTTACGGGAAGAGGCTTACAGGATTATCGACACCTCTGCCTACACACCTCATCAGTTGCGGCATCTCATTTCTTCGCTCTTCAAGGGATCTTCGCAGAATACGGTTTTGTCGATAACCCTCATTTCTTTCGGATACAAATTTGGGATACCGTTAAGCGTTGACATGCTCTTTGATGTGAGATTCATCCCAAATCCTTTCTTTATCCCCACTCTCAGAGAACTCAACGGCACTGATATGGCTGTCAAAGACTTTGTTTTGAAAAATACGTCAACCCAGGAATTCCTTGAGAGGGTCTCAGAGTTATTGAATTTTCTTATCCCTCACTATATCAACGAAGGGAAGGCTTACCTGACTCTGGGATTCGGCTGCACGGGCGGCAAACACCGTTCCCCCGCAATAACAGAAAAGATATCAGAGATGATAAAAAACCATCCTGTTGAGATCACTGTAGTGCACCGAGACTTGCAAGAGTGATATACCTTGATAACAACGCTTCGACGCCAGTTGACCCGGAGGTCGCGGATGCTATGTTGTCTGCAGTCAGGTCGAACTATGGAAACCCCTCAAGCATCCATGCCATGGGCATCAGGGCAAGGACATCGGTCGAGGAGGCACGGTCACAGGTTGCAGAACTTATAGGAGTATCACCTGAAGAAATACTCTTTACATCCGGGGGAACGGAGTCAAACAACCTGGCCGTAATGGGTCTGGCCCTCAACAGAGGACAGGGCCACATCATAACTTCGCTGATCGAACATCCATCCGTGCTCAATCCATGCAGATACCTCGAAAGCAAGGGTTTTGCCCTCACCTGTGTCGGTATTGACGGACATGGCAGGGTGCGCGTCGATGAAGTGAAAGAGGCGTTACGAACGAATACCATTCTCATCACGATAATGCACGCCAACAACGAAACCGGAGTAATCCAGCCTATCGAGGAGATAGGCATTCTCGCCAGAAAGCGAGGGATCATTTTCCACACGGACGCTGCCCAGACTGTTGGTAAAATACCGGTTCACGCTGGGAAACTTNCTGGGAAACTTTCTGTTGATATGGTGACGATTGCGTCGCATAAATTCTATGGGCCAAAGGGTATTGGTGCTCTTTATCTGAGAAAGGGACTGTCCTTACATCCGATCTTATGGGGCGCAGGACACGAGATGGGTCTCAGGCCAGGTACAGAAAACGTACCGGGAATCGTAGGCCTTGGAAAAGCATGTGAACTGGCACGCCGGTTTATTCCCGAGAGGGTATCTCACACTCGTAAACTGACCGACATGCTTTACCATGGTCTTAAGGAGAAGATGAGCGGCGTGCGACTCAATGGACATGAAACCCTGAGATTACCGAACACCCTGAACATCTCGATGGCGGGCATAGACTCCAGCGATCTATTAGAGGAAATTAAGGATACCATAGCTGCATCATTGGGTTCTGCTTGTCATTCAGGCCAGAGAAAACCTTCTTCGGTTCTTAAGGCTATGGGCTTGGCTGATGACGAGACCTTGTCATCCCTGCGGCTGAGTACCGGGAAGGACAACACGGAAGAAGAGATTAGAGACGTAATTGAGATACTTGCGAATGCTCTACATGACCGAGGACGGTAAGGGCCATTCCACCTCGCGCCACTAGTTTTTCTGCAAGGCCCCTTACCTGGTCGAGACTCACGATGTCAATCTCCTTCAGTGTCTGTTCAGGGGAATAATATCTCCCATAGTATATTTCCTGGCGCGCTATGTTCTGCATCCGGCTACTGGTGGATTCAAGTCCCATAATAAGATTACCCTTCATTTGGTCTTTTGCCCGCTGCAGTTCTGTATCCGTAATCGTATTCCTTAATCCGTTCATCTCTTCCGCAATAAGTTCGATAACTTCACCCACCCGCTTCCTAGCGGTGCCGGCGTACACAGACCACATCCCCGTATCTGCATACGATGCCATAAAGGAATAGATGGAATACGCAAGCCCTCTCTTCTCCCGTATCTCCTGGAACAGTCTCGAACTCACCCCTGCTCCCAAGATTGAATTCAGAAGATACAGGGCATACCGATCGGCACTTGCCAGCGGAATGCCCTCAACGCCCATGCAGATATGCGCTTCGGAGAGGTCTTTACTGTGGACATACGTTGAAGGATTAAATTCGGGCTTATTACCTTTCTTCGGCTCAGAGCCTCTCCGCAGGCTGCCGAGGGTCTGATTGAGGGATGCTATGAGTTTATCCGGCTGGAAGTTCCCGGCACAGGCGATTACGGTATCCTTTGTACCGTAATATTTCTNTGATATGATCCATGAGGTCATCCCTGCCAAAAGATTTGATGGTCTCTCTTCTGCCAAGGATCGACTGGCCAATGCCTTTATGCCCCCATACGGCCTGATAAAAGAGATCATGGATATAGTCATCAGGAGTATCCTCCACCATCTTGATTTCCTCCTTGATGATCCTCTTTTCCTTCTCGAACTCGTCCTCAGGAAATGTCGAGTGCAGAAAAATATCGGTCAGCAGATCGATGCCCCGATCGATGTGCTCATCGAGCACTTTTACGTAGAAAGTAGTGGCCTCCCGAGAGGTAAAGGCATTCAATTCCCCACCGACAGAGTCAATCTCAACCGCTATATCTCGTGCAGAACGTTTTTTTGTGCCTTTAAAAAACATATGTTCAAGGAAATGTGATACGCCGTTCCTTTCAGGAGACTCATATCTCGATCCAACCTTGACCCATATCCCAAGGCTCACAGAACGAACATTTTCGATCCGCTCGACGACTAGGGGGATACCATTATCGAGATGATATTTTTTGAACATTTCCGCTCTCCCATAGATTGACTATTCTTAACTTCGGCGGCTGCCAGAGTTCCTTACATATTTAACAAGATGGCTGAGAAGAATCCTGAAGTGTAAACTAAATGCAGGATACCTGACGACCTCAGTGATTCCTGGACCGTACATCTCCTCGATATCTGCATTGTGTGGTGAGGCCGTTCTGTTGAGCTAACGACCTGCAGTCATGAACAATGGGAGGACCCCTTTATGGGTTTGCCTCCCTCTCCCTCATGGCTTCCTTTCTGCTCAACCGGATCCTTCCCGTTTTATCTATCTCTATAACCTTTACAAGAACTTCATCGCCTTCCTGTATCTCATCAGTAACCTTCGCTATCCTTCTGTCGGCTATTTGAGAGATATGGAGAAGTCCCTCGGTCCCCGGCAGAATCTCCACAAAGGCACCAAAGTCAACAACTCTCTTTACCTTGCCGAGATAGATCGTGCCTAACTCAGCCTCAGCAATAATACCCTTGATGATATCCATGGCCTTCACCGCCGAGGACTCGTCAGCAGACGCTATGTTTATCAGCCCGGCATCGTTGATATCTATCTTAACGCCCGTCTGCTCTATGATGCCCCTGATCACCTTTCCCCCCGTGCCGATAACTTCCCGTATCTTGTCCTGCTTTATCTGCATCGTGTATATCCTCGGGGCATGGGGAGCAAGGTTTTCCCTCGGCGCTGATAATGCCTCTCTTAATTTTGCAATGATAAAGACCCTTCCCTGCCTCGCCTGTTCAAGGGCCCTTTCCATCACGCTCTTGCTCACCCCTCCCGTTTTCAGATCCATCTGGAATGCGGTTATCCCCTCTTCCGTGCCGGTAACCTTAAAATCCATATCTCCGAGATGGTCTTCAAGACCAAGGATATCGGTGAGCACAACAGTCTTATCGCCATCCTGAATCATCCCCATGGCTATACCGGCCACCGGCGCCTTAATGGGTACCCCTCCGTCCATAAGCGCGAGGGTGGCACCGCATACTGTTGCCATGGAAGAAGAGCCGTTTGATTCAAGAATGTCGGAAACAACCCGTATGGTATAGGGGAATGCTTCCTTGGTGGGGATTACCGGTTTCAACGCTTTCTCAGCGAGGGCTCCGTGACCGATCTCCCGTCTGCCTGGCGAACGCAACGGCTTTACCTCGCCAACGCTGAAGGGGGGGAAATTATAATGCAGCATGAATGTCTTGTATGTTTCTCCCTCCAAGGTCTCTATCTTCTGTTCGTCATCGGCGGTACCGAGAGTTATCGCAACAAGCGCTTGGGTTTCCCCTCTGACGAAGAGGGCAGAACCATGTGCCCGCGGAAGAAAGCCGACCGTCGAGGTTATCTGACGTATCTCGTCCGGCCTCCTGCCATCAGCCCGAATGCCTTTATCGATAACCATCCTTCTTACAAGGTCTTTTTCTATATCAAAGAATATGTTGGCAATCTCCTTACTAAGCCCCTTTTCTTCTGCTTCAAAATGCTTCACTGCATCTTCTAAAAGCATATCGAGTGCCTCTTGCCTTCTCTGTTTCCCCGGAATCGATATGTGTTCCTTAATGCGCTCAANCTGTTTCCCCGGAATCGATATGTGTTCCTTAATGCGATCAAGGACATATTCCTTAACACTGCTCTGCAATGCTTCATCAATTGTTTTCTGGACGAGCGACCTCTTTTTCTTTCCAACGAGCCCCCTCAGCTGTTCCTGTATAGCGACAATCCTCTTAATTTCGGAATGTGCATATTCGATGGCATCGAGGAGTATTTTTTCAGATACCTCTGAAGCACCCCCCTCCACCATTAAGACAGCACCTTCCGTTCCGGCAACCACGATATTGAGTTGGACCTTATCTGACTCCGACAGATCGGGATTAATAATCAACTCACCGTCCAACAATCCAACCCTGACCGCCGCGACAGGTCCATCAAAAGGAATGTCAGAAATTACTAACGCGGCAGAAATACCCGTTATTCCCAGAATATCGGAAACATTCTCCTCTCCGAAGGAAAGCACAGAGACGATGCCCTGCGTCTCTGAATAAAACCCCTTCGGGAAAAGAGGCCGTATAGGCCGGTCAATCAGGCGGGACGTAAGTACCTCCTTCTCTGTGGGCCTTCCTTCCCTTTTGAAGTATCCCCCGGGAATCTTTCCTGCGGCAAAAGTCTTTTCCTGATAATCCACGGTCAGGGGGAAAAAATTGAGACCTTCTTTTATCTTTTTGTCCGCAACTGCCGTAGCAAGCAAAACCGTATCGCCATATTTCACAACAACGGCACCATCCGATTGTTTCGCTATCTCACCTGTTTCGATAGAAAGCTTCTTTCCTCTGACCTCAACGTCTACCTTAGTCATCAATACATTTCTCCTATTTCCTGAGTCCCAAGCGTTCCACAACCTTTGCGTACCGCTCCCTGCTGTTGCTTTTCAGATAATTCAGAAGACTCCTGCGCTGGCTGACGAGNTTTCAAAAGCCCGCGGCGCGAATGATGATCATTCTTGTGGGTCTTAAAATGCTCGGTAAGGTAACCTATCCGTTCGCTGAGAATCGCTATCTGAACCTCGGGAGAACCGGTGTCTTTCTCATGAATCCTATAGTCGCCGATAAGGCTCTGTTTCCTTTCCTTCTCAAGTGCCATACCATCACCGCCTTCCTTAACTTAACTTAAANCCTTTCCTTCTCAAGTGCCATACCATCACCGCCTTCCTTAACTTAAATTATATTTTATTTTACCCGTTTACTATACCATAACTTCCTGATTATTGTCCGAAATCAGGGAGTTTCCTCTCGCATCACAACTGAGGATTCCTCTCCGCCCCCCCATAAAAAGGGCTAGAAATAGCCTCCTCCCGATGAGATGATCAAAAACGAGGCAATCTCGAGTTATTTCTTCTTCTTCTCTCTTATCGCCGCATGTGCTGCTGCAAACCTGGCAATCGGAACCCTGAAAGGAGAACAACTAACATAATCGAGCCCAATTTCATGGCAGAATTCAATAGATTTTGGATCACCGCCGTGTTCTCCGCATATTCCCATCTTAAGATCTTTTTTCACCTTCCTGCCTTTCTCCACAGCGATGCGCATAAAAACGCCGACTCCGTCCGTGTCGATCGAGATAAAAGGGTCCTCCTTTAGTATCCCGCTCTCAACATAAAACGGCAGAAACCTTCCCGCGTCGTCTCGCGAAAGCCCATAGACCGTCTGGGTTAGGTCATTCGTACCGAACGAATAAAAATCCGCCTGTGTGGCGATCTCATCAGACGTCACGCATGCACGGGGCAACTCGATCATGGTTCCGACAGTATAGGGCACTTTCTTTCCATATTTTTTTTGAACTTCCTCTGCAACAGAAACCACAATGTTCCTCATTCTCACGAGTTCATTCACATGCCCCACGAGGGGGATCATGATTTCGGGAACAACCTTAACCTTCAGCTTCGAAAGCTCACAGGCCGCTTCCATGATTGCCTGTACCTGCATCGCATATATTTCCGGGAATGTCACCCCGAGACGGCACCCGCGGTGTCCAAGCATAGGATTAAACTCATGGAGCGATCCATTTTTTGCCTTCAGCTGTTCAAACGGCACCCCCATTTCACTGGAGAGTTCAGTCAACTCTTGATCAGTGTGTGGAAGGAATTCGTGGAGAGGTGGGTCGAGAAGCCTTACCGTAACCGGAAGACCGTCCATAGCCTTGAATATGCCGAGGAAATCGTTTTTCTGGAATGGAAGGAGCTTTGCGAGGGCCTTTTCCCTTCCGTCCACGGTTTCGGAAAGGATCATCTCTCTGACAGCCTTTATTCTGTCAGGACCAAAAAACATATGTTCTGTCCTGCAGAGGCCGATTCCCTGTGCGCCAAAATTCCTTGCAACCGTGGCGTCATTGGGGGTATCGGCATTCGTCCTGACCTTTAGCGTTCTGGACCGGTCAGCCNCATTTCATGAGCTCTTTGTACCAAGGATTATCCTCGGGGCTAGCGGGCAGGAGGTTCAGCTTCCCTTCGTATACACGTCCCTTTGTCCCGTTCAGCGTGATCCAGTCACCTTCTCTAACTATCCTTCCATTCACATGGATCTCTTTTTTCGGTAATTCTATATGGAGGGCCGAGCAGCCAACGATGCAGCATTTGCCCCATCCCCTCGCAACGAGGGCCGCGTGGCTTGTCATACCGCCCTTTGATGTGAGAATCGCCTGCGCTGCGTGCATTCCATGTACGTCCTCCGGCGAAGTCTCGTTCCTCACCAAGATCACCTTCTCCCCCTTCTCTGCCCAAGCCTGAGCTTCATCGGCAGTAAATACTACCTTTCCGATAGCTCCGCCCGGACCCGCAGGCAAGCCCTTTGCAAGTTCCAAGGCATTCTTTTCTGCGATCGGATCCACGCTAGGGTGCAAGAGTTCATCGATCTGCTCCGGCTTGACGCGCAAAAGAGCCATTTCTTTCGTGATCAGTTTCGATTTCCCCATCTCAACCGCCATGCGGATAGCAGCTTGACCGTTCCGTTTACCAACCCTCGTCTGGAGCATCCAAAGCCTTCCATCTTCAATGGTGAATTCGATATCCTGCATGTCTTTATAATGCTTCTCAAGCTTTTTTTCTATTGCAAATAACTGTTTATACACGGGGTTCATTGCTTCCTCAAGGGAAGGGAGATGCCTCGTATCATCCGTCTTCCCTGCCTTGTTCACGGGATTGGGAGTTCTGATACCCGCCACAACATCCTCTCCCTGCGCATTCGGTAGCCACTCACCGAAAAACATGTCTTCCCCAGTAGCGGGGTTACGGGTAAAGGCAACACCCGTTGCTGAATTATTGCCAGTATTTCCAAAAACCATCGCCTGGACATTTACTGCGGTTCCCCAGTCTTGAGGGATCTTCTCAATCTTGCGGTATGAAACGGCACGCTTCCCCATCCAAGACTGGAAAACGGCGCCAATGCCGCCCCAGAGTTGTTCCTGCGGGTCGTCAGGGAAGTCTTTCCTAAGGGTATTCTTAATAATCACCTTAAATTCGTCACTCAATTTCTTCAGGTCATCGGGAGTCAGATCGGTGTCATTTTTGTATCCTTTGGCCCTTTTAGCTCTTTCCATCGCATNCCTTTTCCTTTTTAACCCTCTCCATCGCATGCTCGAGCTTCTGGCGGATACCTTCACCATTCTCGGGCTCTATTCCTGCGGCCTTTTCCATAACAACATCTGCATACATCATTATCAGACGCCGATATGCGTCATAGACAAATCGTTCATTGTTTGTCTTCTTTATGAGACCCGGGATAGTCTTTGTCGTCAGGCCAACATTTAAGATCGTCTCCATCATGCCCGGCATCGAACTGCGTGCCCCCGAACGAACTGAAACGAGAAGCGGATTATCAGGATCTCCGAATTTCTTTCTCATGATCTTTTCGACCCTGGCGAGAGCTGTATCAACCTTCGACTTTAACTCTTTCGGATACTTACGGTCGTTCTTGTAATAGAGAGTACAGACCTCTGTGGTTATCGTGAATCCGGGGGGGACGGGGATACCGAGATTAACCATCTCCGCCAGGTTTGCCCCCTTGCCGCCAAGAAGATTTTTCATGTCAGCCTTTCCATCAGCCTTTCCATCTCCAAAAAAATAGACGTACTTTCTTGCCCTTATTGCCATAAAAACACCCCCCAAAATGAGATATTTAGGATTTCATATAAGCAGGATAGAGTAACCTACATAATCTTAAAATTTCAAGCCTTTAAAGCGAGAAATCTTGCTGCTGGCAGCGGCTGATGTGTTAAGATTGTAGCATCCGTCACAGAAAACAGTTAGCTCAGTTAAAGGAGCAGAAAATGCCTAAGATAACCGCGAATGCATTTCTTCAAAAAAAGGCGGAACATCAAAAGATAACCATGATCACCGCGTATGATTATCCCTTTGCCATGATAGCTGATGAAGCAGGAATTGACGCTATCCTTGTGGGNTATCCTTGTGGGCGATTCCCTTGCGATGGTCGTTCAGGGTCTTGACACCACCCTGCCTGTCACCATGGATGAGATGATTTACCACACCAAAATAGTATCACGGGCAGTAAAGAATGCCATGGTCATTGGGGATATGCCCTTTCTCTCTTACCAGATATCGGTTGAGGACACCGTCCGCAATGGAGGCCGTTTTCTCAAGGAAGCCGGCGCATCAGCAGTAAAGATTGAAGGTGGCGCAGAGGTAAAAAAGCAGATCAAGGCGCTGGTGGAGGCAGATATCCCGGTTATTGCGCATATAGGTCTCATGCCGCAGGCGATCCATCGGATGGGCGGTTATAAGGTGCAAGGCAAAACCCAGGACGCAGCTGAGAGACTTATTGAAGACGCGCAGATCCTTGTAGAAGCCGGTGCCTTCGCCATTGTCCTCGAGGCTATCCCCCTCGACCTTGCTCGGAGGATTACCGATGAACTTGTCATCCCGACCATTGGCATCGGCGCCGGTCCTCACTGCGACGGACAGGTGCTCGTCATGCACGACGTTCTAGGTTTATACGAACGGTTCGCCCCAAAATTTATAAAAAGATACGCGAACCTGAAAGAGCAGGCACTAAAAGCCATTCAAACGTACAAGGAGGAAGTCGAAAAAGGAATCTTTCCGTCAACGGAGCAGAGCTTTCAATAGGCCAAACCTTCAGATATTGTCTTCTACGTAGTCGAAAAAACCAAGAGAGAAGCTGTGCNCATCAAAGCTTGCGATAATCGGGCGGTATCCCCTTACGCCCGACATATTCAGGATTCTTGAAAAACCATCCATGCGATGATTGAATACCCGCCGCATGGCGGCGCATCAACTCCCTCCCTGAAGTTACAACCGTCAATCAGAAAATCGCAGTTTTCACAAATAAGTGCTTTCACAGAAGCCAGGG
>OCOJ01038097.1_pt2 | contig 11529 bp, 11 predicted proteins | sample 1539251 | NCBI WGS metagenome assembly OCOJ01 (sample SAMN01911457, study PRJEB22624) | soil metagenome | biome: Soil | place: Malaysia | collected 2012-04-30 | depth RA_metagenome m
TTTGTCCAGCAATTTCAATACCCGCCGCGCCATCGTCAGGTTCTCTTCGATATCGAGTCCACCAATGTTGTAGATGGCGTCGGGCTGGCCGCGCTCGAGCACCGCTAGAATACCGCGGCAGTTGTCTTCCACATGTATCCAATCGCGCTGCTGTCGTCCATCGCCATAAATCGGTAAGGACTTGTTCTCGAGTGCGTGCGTAATAATCAGCGGCAGAAACTTTTCAGGAAATTGATACGGCCCGTAATTATTGGACGACCGCGTGATCATCGCCGGAAACCCATAGGTTCGCACGTATGAGCGCACCAGCAGATCTGCGCCAGCCTTGGAAGCGGAGTAGGGGCTGCTCGGCTGGAGCAGGGAGTCTTCCGTGGCAGAGGTCTCTTCCGGTAAATCGCCGTATACTTCGTCGGTTGAAATGTGAACAAACCGCTCCAGCCGAAGCCTGCGCGCTGCCTGAAGCAGAGTGAACGTCCCAGTGATGTTCGTCTGGATTGCCGGCGCCGGTTCACAAATGCTTCGATCCACATGGGACTCGGCCGCGAAGTGCACGACCGTATCGCACCCCCGCATCGCCGTTTCAACAGCAGCGCCATCGCAGATATCTCCCCGGACAAAGAAGTACCTGGGATCCGCAGCGACGGAATCGAGGTTCGCCAGATTCCCCGCGTACGTCAATTTATCGTAATTGACAACCGTGTACTCTCGCCGGCAACCGAGAACGTGACGGATGAAATTCGAGCCAATAAAGCCCGCTCCGCCCGTGACAAAGACCTTCACAGCGGCACGTCCTGCGAGCGTGCCTTGCCATTGCGATGTCCCGGGTCCATCTTGTTGGCGCCGGTCTTGGCTACGAGGTTGTTAGCGCGAAGCAGCGATTCGAACGTGCCGGCGTCGGTCCACCATCCCTCAAGCATTTCGTATGTCAATTTCCCTTCCTTGATGTAAGAGTTGTTGACATCAGTAATTTCCAGTTCTCCGCGTGCGGAGGGCTTCAGACACCGGATTCTGTCAAACACCGTGGGGTCGTAAAGATAAATCCCAGTTACCGCGTAATCCGATTTGGGCGACTTGGGTTTTTCCTCGATGGCCACGACATGATCGCCGCGAATCTCTGCCACGCCGAAGCGCGCGGCGTCTGGCACCTTCTTGAGAAGGATCTTGGCGCCCTGCTTTTGTCTCTTGAAGCTCTCGACGGCGCGGCAGACGTTGTTCTCGATGATGTTGTCGCCCAGCACCACGCAGATCGACTCGCCGCCTGCAAAGTACTCTGCCAAAGCGAGCGCTTCCGCGATCCCACCTTCACCTTCCTGATAAGTGTAGTTCAGATGTTTCAGTCCGAAGTCGCAGCCGTTTCCCAGCAAACGCAGGAACTCTCCAGCATTCTTCCCGCCGGTGACGAGCAGAATCTCGTGAATCCCGGCATTTACCAGGGTTTGTATCGGGTAGTACACCATCGGCTTGTTAAACACCGGAAGCAGATGCTTGTTCGTCACCCGGGTAAGTGGATTCAAGCGGCTGCCAGTTCCTCCCGCGAGCACCACGCCTCTCATTGTTCTGGCTCGGTCCTCCGACGGTGGCATAATCTTAGGTTCAGGCGGACAAATCATCCGCGTCGCACTCGCTGCCCTTCCGCGTTCTCGAGCCGTATTTGCGTGCCTCGGTGCTCACGCCCGGAGTCGGGAGCGGGTCCGGGCGCATAGTAGTCGAACACCAGTTTCCTGCCGGCGGGGCTGAACATCCGGTAATGGGCGATCCCCAGCCTTTGCAGGTGGCACTTCAGCGTCGTTCCCATCACTCCCAGGCCATACTTCACGCTGCGCGTGAAGTTGATCGAAGATGCCTCGTCGAAATATTTCGTTGGACAAGACACCTCGCCAATGCGATAGCCGAAACTAATACACTGAGCCAGTACTTCGTTGTCGAACACAAAATCGTCCGAGTTCTCGAGCAGAGGAAGGTTCATCAGCACCTCCTTACTAAACGCGCGGAGTCCGGTGTGGTACTCCGACAATTTAGCGCCGGTGAACAGGTTCTGGAAAGCGGTGAGAGAGCGATTGGCGATGTATTTGTAGAGCGGCATCCCTCCTTTGAGCGCGCCGCCACCGAGGATGCGGGAGCCCAGCACCACGTCGTAAACGCCGAAGGCGATCATGCTGGCCATGGCGGCCACCAGAAGCGGCGTGTATTGATAGTCCGGATGAACCATCACGACAATATCTGCTCCTGCAGCCAGCGCCTCGCGGTAGCAGGTCTGCTGGTTTCGGCCATATCCGTAATTCTGTGCGTGAACGAAGACCCGCAGTCCTAACGTCTCCGCGATTTGCACGGTCTCGTCGGAGCTGTGATCGTCCACCAGGATCTTGGTGTCGACAAGTTCGGGTAGTTCGCGGACGGTTGTTTCCAGCGTCTTCGCCGCATTGTAGGCCGGCATGACCACGGCGATCCGCTTTCCGTTAAGCATCTCGGTCCCTCATGACGCCGTCAGAGTCACATAATAACTTCCCGCTGCCAAGCCCGGCGCTCGCCCCTGGCCACCGTAGTCTACAGGATCGCCCCGCGATCAGCGGGTTATGATATGCGGGACGTGAAAGACCGCCAAATCTCCGATGCCGCCATGGACCGTCCATTGACACGGAGTGCGGCGGTCGCTGGCTCTTTCGATGATCACCGCCACGGCGGCCAACGGCAAAGGCGCTCGATGGCCGGTGACCGGTGACGTCTAAAGGCCCGCGGAAATGGAGATTGGTGAATGGTTGGCAACCTGCTGAAGAAGTTGGCGCTGATTATTTTCGCTCTCTTGTTTACAGCACTGCTTCTGGAAGCTGCTCTTCGCATCGTCTTTTACCACAGCATGGACTTCTCCATGGAGATGTGGAAATATGCAGTACGGCTGAAGCGTCCCGTTTCCAACCCGAAAATGAGCTTTGCTCACCGGCCAAACAGCCACGCATTCCTGATGGGCACGGACGTAAGCATTAATTCACAAGGCCTTCGAGACCATGAGTACTCGCTGGAAAAACCCAGTGGTGTCTACCGGATCCTGCTCCTGGGTGATTCGACAACCTTGGGTTGGGGAGTTCCTCTGAATGAAACAACGGCCAAGATCCTGGAACGCGAACTTAACACCCGTAACATATCTGGCTACCGGCGATTTGAGGCGATCAACGCCGGCGTCGGCAATTATGACACGGTCCAGGAGGTAACCTACTATGAAACGCGCGGGCGGGAGTTTCATCCAGACCTCGTCATCCTCGTGTACTTCATCAACGATCCAGAGCCGGTCCCCACAGAAAAGAGGGGCTTCCTTATCGACCGGTCCTACCTGGTCGCCTTCTTGACTAATCGCTTCGATGGGCTTCTAAGGCGGGTCGGTGCTCGTCCGGATTGGAAAACGTATTACGCGTCTTTATATGAGGACAATCGTCCCGGTTTACAGGCATGCAAAGCGGCTCTGCGGGACCTGGCGGTTGCGACTCGCAATGACAACACTACGCTCCTCGTGGCTCTCCTCCCGGAACTGCACCGGATCAACGACCATTACCCCTTCAGCGCGGCCCATCAGAAGATCAAGGACGTGTTAGCACCGGAGCACGTACCGGTTCTGGATCTGATCGACGGCCTGCGAAACCACGGCCCGGAGAGCACCCTGTGGATCACACCTTTGGACGATCACCCCAACGGCAAGGCCAACGCTCTGATCGTTGCGCAGTTAGGGGACTGGATCGTAACTCAACTGGCCGCCAACAAGGAGCACCTCCCTGCGCAATAGGGCTGGTTCTCCTTCGTTGCCGGCCCGCTGGCGCCCGAGGCCTCAGTTTTAGATGAGCTCGGGGACGATCCCTGGGCGTGGTTGCCAACAGCTTCTTGTGGGATAATGGCGCATTCAGACCGGCCGCCGCGTGTTGTGCAATTTGCTTATGGCCTGAACCTGCCAGGGGCGGGGCCCCGGCCGGAAGTGTTAAAGTATATGGATTGGAGTGAATAATCATGTCCTTCTTATCGAGCGCAGCCCGTCGCTTTGGTATCGCGGGCGAGCTCCTGTCGTTCCTGATGGCCAACAAACGATGGTGGATGCTGCCCATGATTGCTNGCTGCGCTGCTGCTGTTCGGGATATTGCTGGTGGTTGCGCAGAGTTCGGCCATCGCCCCTTTTATCTACACTCTGTTCTGACCATGAAATGTCGGTCATTCGACAACTCTCAGAAAAACAGAGCCAGCGTATTAACGCGGAAATCCCTTCAAGGGAGGGGATGAATGCTCCTCGCAATGTATTTCGTTGTCTTGACACTTGCAGCGGCGTTCCTCGCGATTCAGGCTGCAAGACTGAAAGCCAGGCAGCAACGGTCGTACCAAATCTACGCGGCCGTTTTCGGCCTTCTTTTTGGATATCTGTTTGCAGAATTGGCAGCGACTGCGTACTACGGGTTTTCGTGGGCAGGAACCTCGTTGGGACTCCTTGACGAATCCGGCAAGACGGTGCACTTCGATCCGATTCGAGGTTACCTCCTAACCAAACAACCCTCGCGTTGGGGCCGCATCACCAATGGGACGGTCGATTGGGTCGGATGGTTGAAGGGGAATTCGCAAGGATTTCCGAGCCAGAGCGATTTCTCTCCTGCGCGGCCCGACGGCTCGACTCGGCGCATTGCAGTCTTTGGCAATTCGTTTTCTGCTGGGGGTTACCTTGACACGAATTGGCCAGATCGAACCCAGGCTCTTGCAGAAGCAGGCGGAGAAAGATTGCAGATGCTCAACTTCTCCCTCGGGGGAATCGGGCTCGCAAACTGGTGGAGCATACTGACTCGACTGGTCGCGGTTCAGAACTACGAATTGGACGGAATTGTATTTGTTGTCTCCCCCCACGATCTGGAGCGCAAATTCCTGGTCGCAGAAAACCACGGTACTCGCATCACGTGGCGGTATTGCGGGAGCTGGGATCCAAAGACCTATCCGGCAACACTCGAACAAACCACGGCTTGTCCTCATGCGTGGAACAGCACCTACACACTTTCCGACGGCGAGTTTGAGCAGGCCCTGAACAAGAAGTGGCCGCCGTCGATTCCGCGGTCTGGGCTTCGGCCGGCGCTGGCGACGCAGATTCTCGACTCTTTGGACCGGTGGTGGGATTCCAAGCAGAAAGCGCTGGGGAAAGCTTCCGAATTTGATCCGCAACAGGCGCGTTTGATTGAGGATATCCGTCAGTTTGCCTCCAGCCACAAGCTGCCGGTGCTGGTTGTGTTCCTCTCCACCCGGGATCGATTGGTCAAGTCCACATGGGAGAACGATCCCTACCGGGCCGAGGCGCAGGTTTTTGCAAAGGAGATCGGCGCCAGGTTCGTGGACGGGGGCGGAGCTTTTGCCAACATGCAACCCGCTGATGTTCGAAAATGTTTCTTTCCTTATGATGGCCATTGGAATCAGGCTGGATCCGATCGCTTCGCTGAATTCATGCTGGACTTGATTCCGCAGTCGTTTCCAGGCCTGCTGCAAGCGTCCCGGTGACTGACCANTTGGAACCCCTGCGGCATCAGTTCGGCTCTGCAAGACGCTCGTAGCACAATGCGAGCGGTTAGAGGTGAAACAGGAGAGTTCTGCACAGGATTTGGCTGGCGGGTTCTCGGAGCCAAATTCACTTTTTGTTCGATTGCTTTGGGGTGACAGCGTGCACCGTGTGCCGATCCCGGCGGGTGGGTAAACATCGATGGCCTGGCTGTTTGTGTTCTTCTTCGTCTCTGGCCTTTGCAGCCTGTTGTACGAACTGATCTGGCTGCGACTGGCGATGGCCGATTTCGGTGTGACTACCGCTATGGTTTCTACCGTACTCTCCATGTTCATGGCCGGGCTTGGGCTGGGATCATGGGCGGGCGGTCGGCTGGCGCAACGTTGGCGAGGAGGGTTTCCGCCGCTGCGGTTGTACGCTCTCACCGAGTTGCTGATCGGCCTCTCGGCGGTGGCGGTACCCTACGGGCTGACCTGGGGGCGCGATCTGCTGAGTGGCTTGGGGTCTTCCTCGTCCCTCGCTTACTACCTGTTTTCCGGAGCTTGGGTGGCGGTCTCGCTGGTGCCCTGGTGTGCCTGCATGGGGGCGACGATCCCGCTAGCCATGCTCGCGATCCGCTCCGCCTTCCAGGGGGAGTCACCGCGCTCGTTCAGCTACCTGTACCTGGCGAATGTTCTGGGCGCTACTACCGGGGCGATCCTGCCGTTGCTGCTGATCGAGATTTTCGGATTCCACGGCACGCTTAGGATCGGCGCAGCGCTTAACTTCTCGCTCGGCGCGGGTGCACTGGTTGTCAGCTTTCGGGGACCGCTGGCGACACGGGAGGTACTGGCAGAAGCGCTGCACGAATCGCGTGACCTCAGGTCATCTTCGCGACGGGTGCTGGTTCTGCTGTTTGGTACCGGGCTTTGCAGCATGGGACTGGAAGTGGTCTGGATCCGGCAATTCACCCCCTACCTAGGCACGGTGGTGTACGCCTTCTCCGCCATTTTGGGATTGTATCTGCTCCCGACCTTTCTGGGATCGCAGCTATATCGTCGCTGGAGNTATATCGTCGCTGGAGCCGTGTGGAGCGCCCGGCGAACGAGCTGCTATGGGTGGTGCTGGGATTGACGGTGCTCCTCCCGCTTCTCACCGACAACCCGGTGAGGATGGTGGGGATCGCTCCCTTTACGGGCCTGCTGGGTTTCTTGACGCCCCTGTTGGTGGACCGCTGGTCGGGCGGAGATCCCCGCAGGGCGGGCGCTGCGTACGCCGTGAACGTAGTAGGGTGCATCCTGGGACCGCTGCTCGCGGGTTTTGTGCTCCTTCCCCTGATGAACGAGCGCTGGGTGACTCTGCTTTTCGCGCTGCCCTGGTTCGCCGTGGGCTTGTTACCGCAGTTGTCGGCGGGAACTGGAACCAGTCGGGCAGCCCCGTTGCTGGGGCGGGCGGCGCTGGTCGTGGTTGCGGGTGCGGTGGTTGCCTTAAGTAAAGGCTACGAAGACCAGTTTCCGCGCCGGGAGGTACGGCGCGACCACACCGCCACCGTGATCGCGACAGGTGAGGGAATGAACAAGCGCCTGTTCGTCAACGGCGTAGGGATCACAATTCTGACCCCGATCACGAAGATGATGGCGCACCTGCCGCTGGCCTTCCTCGACCACCCGCCGCAAAACGCGCTGGTGANTTTGTTTCGGCATGGGAACGAGCTACCGTTCTCTGCTGTCGTGGGACATCCCCACGACGGCGGTCGAATTGGTGCCCAGCGTGCCCGAGTTGTTCGGCTATTACCATTCCGACGGCCCAGAGCTGGTCCGCTCGCCGCTCTCGCGGGTGGTTATCGACGATGGACGGCGGTACTTGGAGCGCAACCCGGAGCAGTACGACGTGATCACCATCGATCCGCCGCCGCCGGTGGAAGCTGCGGGATCGAGCCTGCTGTATTCCGAAGAGTTCTACGCGTTGGTCAAGGAGCGTCTGCGGCCGGGAGGTATCTTGCAACAATGGCTGCCCGGCGGAGACGCGGTCTTGCGTGCCTCGGTTGCGCGGGCACTGACGCAATCCTTTCCGTACGTTCGCACCTTCGGTTCNCGTGGCAGGCTGGGGGACCCACTACCTGGCCAGTGCCCGTCCTATTCCTGACCGGAGTGCGGCCGAATTGGCCCGGCGCATGCCCGCCAGCGCCCGCAAGGACTTGCTGGAATGGGGACCCCAGGACACAGCAGAAAAACAGTTTGCGGTGGTGCTGGCGAGGGAACTGCCGTCGGAAAGCATGTGGGCAGAGGCGCCGCTGGCGCCGGCGCTGCAGGACGACCGTCCGATCAACGAATACTACGCCCTGCGCCGCTACTTGATACCCTCTCGCTGGCGCACGCTGGTGTGGCAGGAGCGGCAGGCACCCTTAACCCGGGCCATGGCCGTGCGACGCCCAAAGTAAGATGCGCGGGTGCTCGCTCGAAGGCCCAGGCCGCTTTCGTGGCGATATGGCCGGGATTGTTAGAGTATATGGATCGGAGCGAATGACCATGTCCTTCTTTTCGAGCGCAGTCCGTCGCTTTGGCATCGCCAGCGAGCTCCTTTCTTTCTTGATGGCCAACAAGCGTTGGTGGATGCTGCCCATGATTGCCGCGCTGCTGCTGTTCGGGATATTGCTGGTGGTTGCGCAGAGTTCGGCCATCGCCCCTTTTATCTATACNTCTCCTCTGATGATGGTACGTCGGTTGAGGGCGCTGCAGGACATCAAAGAGCACTGCCGATGCCCATGGCGCCCGGGTTGCCGTCTTTCTGATTCCCCACGCTAGCGACTTCCAGCGCTTCGAGCAGTCGCGCGCCGACCGTTTGGGCCCGGTAATGGAACACTGGGGAGATAGCGTCGGAATAGCCGTCAAAAGACCTGCTGCCGGAAATGGAGACCGCGATCCCACGGCAGCTACCGTTCCTATTTCCTCAGCTGCGACGGCCACTGGTCGGAGCAAGGCGACGCCGTGGCGGCCGACATTCCACAGCCCTGGCCGGACCAGCAAGCGCGCGGCGGAAAGTGATCTGCATCGGCGATCTGCGACCTGCTTGGCAAGCCGCAGACGATATTCGTGTTAAATTGTCTTCCTGCCCAACGAAGGGCAGATTCGATAGGGTTGCGCTATCGTGACTGCCAGAAAGGCCTGATGAATAAACCTACCGATCTAAGCGTTTACGAACCCCCCGCCAATAGTCGCAGATCGCGTACCTGGCTCTGGGCGACCGTGACGGCCCTGGTTGTCCGCCTGGTGGTGGTCGGTTTCGTTTATCAAGGATTCCTGGATCCCGGGCGCGATCATTGGGAATTCGGCTACGAGAACGGCAAGATCGCCCGCGCAATTGTTATGGGCCAGGGGTTCAGCAACCCGTTGTACTGGACCAATAGCGGTCCCACAGCGGAGATCGCCCCTGTCTTTCCATATTTGCTTGCCGGCGTCATGGCGGTGTTCGGGATCTATACCAAGNGCGAGCGCGCTGGCGATGCTGACTCTGAACAGTCTCTTCTCGGCGCTCACTTGTGTGCCCATCTTTCTCTTGGCGAAGAGGAGCTTTGGAATACGGGAAGCGCGCTGGGCGGTCTGGATCTGGGTGTTCTTTCCCTACGCGGTGTACTTCTCCGCCGACTCGATGTGGGATCATGCCCTCATCGCCTTGCTGCTCGCCTGGCTGCTGGTGATCGCGCTGCATCTGCAAGACTCGACCCGCCTTTGGCAGTGGGCGGGGTTTGGATTACTCTGGGGCTTCAGCGCTCTGACCAATCCTGTGGTATTAGGCACGCTGCCGTTTCTTGGAGGATGGGTCTGTTACCGGCTGCACCAGCAAGGAAGAAACTGGTTCCGTCCGGCGGCCACGGCCGCGCTCGCTGTCGCCGCGACCCTCGCCCCCTGGCTGGTTCGCAATTACCGGGCTTTTCACCAGCCGGTGTTTCTGAAGGACGGTTTTCCGCTGGCGTTTCTTGCCGGCAACCTTGGAAACACGCAGCACTGGTGGAACGGGACAGTTGATCCCTGTGGCAGCGCAGCGGAGTTGGCGGAATTCCAGCACCTGGGCGAAACGGCCTACCTCCGTGGAAAGTGGCATCAGATGTTTGCCTTGATCAAGGCCAACCCGGAGATCGTGCTGTGGCGTTCGCTTCGCAGGGTGGTGTACATGTGGACCGGGTATTGGAGTTTTCAACGGGACTACCTGCGCGAAGAACCCCTCGACCCGCCCAATATCATTTTCTGTACGGCGGTCACTTTCCTGGGACTGGCTGGGCTGAGGAGAGCGTTGCGGAACGCACCGGAAAGAGCGATACATTATGCCCTGGTGCTGCTCGTTTATCCGATGGTCTATTACTTCACGCATTCGGATATAGCGTACCGTCACCCCTTGGATCCGGAAGTCGTGATCCTTGGGTCGTATGCCGTGGTCTGCTGGGTGCGTATCAGGGAGAGCAGCTCCAGCCAGCCCCTGGTCCAGGAGGCGGAACTGCAGCAATCGGTCACATCCAGGACCGGGGCTGCGTATTGATTGGGATCATCTCCCGGCCTCCGGCAATGGAGAAATGAGCAGATCTTCAAGATCTAAGTCAAGTAAGGCTGCGGCTCCGGTCGACATCTGTGTGGTAGGAGGGGCGGGTCGCGTGGGCTTACCGCTGTCGATCGTATTCGCCAGCAAGAAGCGCCGAGTCCTGATCTACGACCTCAACCAGCAAGTCATGGACGTCGTCGGCAGCGGGAGAATGCCATTCCGCGAGCAGGACGCAGAACCGCTGCTGCGGGATGTGCTTGCCAAAGGCCTGTTGACTTTTACCGGCCGCGCCGATGATGTAGCCGGTGCGCGGGCAGTAGTGATCACCATCGGCACTCCTGTAGACGAATTCCTGACTCCTTCCCTCCGCGTCATGACCCGGTGTTTTGATGATTTGCTTCCCTTCCTTTCTCCCGAGCAGCTCATCGTCATCCGCTCGACGGTCTATCCCGGGGTCACCGAGTCCATGGCGAAGTACGCGCAATCGAAGGGCAAGGATCTAAGACTGGCGTTTTGTCCCGAACGCATCGTAGAAGGCCACGCCATTGAAGAGTTGCAGAGCCTTCCCCAGATTGTGAGCGGAACGACGGCCGAAGCGGAGGAAGGCGCGGCAAAACTTTTCAGCCTGATTGCGCCCGAGGTGGTGCGACTGGCTCCCATCGAAGCGGAGCTGGTGAAGGTGTTCAGCAACGCCTATCGCTACATCGAGTTTGCAGTGAGCAATCAGTTCTACATGATTGCCAGCGCCGCCAACGTGGACTACTACCGGATCCTCGATGGCATGAAACGCGACTATCCGCGGTCCAAGGATTTTCCCCGCGCCGGCCTGACGGCGGGGCCCTGCCTGTTCAAAGACACCATGCAATTGGCCAGCTTCTACCGTAATCAGTTCGGCCTGGGCTTCGACGCCATGCTGGTCAATGAAGGGATGCCGCAATTCATCGTCGATCGGTTGGACACGCAATACCCTCTGCATGAGATGACCGTGGGGTTGCTGGGCATGGCCTTCAAGGCGGAAAGTGACGACCCACGCTTTTCGCTCAGCTACAAGCTGAGGAAGATCCTGGCGATCCGTGCCAAGTCGGTCTTGAGCACGGACCCTTACGTTCAGGACCCCAGCTTGGTGCCGCTCGAAGAGGTGGTCCGCGGTAGCGATATCCTCATACTGTGCGCTCCCCATCACGCGTATCGAAACCTGAACCTGGACCACAAAGTGGTGGTTGATATCTGGAATTTTTGGGGAAAAGGCGGCCTGTTCACGCGGTCTCGCGCCGCCGATGGCCCCCACTGAGAGGAAGGTTTTGGATCGGAAACTCGTGTTTTGGAACCCGCAGTTTGGCGCCGAAGAGAAGGCGCTGGTCGCTGAAGTCATCGACAGTGGTTTCTTGAACGACGGTGAGGTGACGACGCGATTTGAAAAACGGGTGGCCGACCTCCTCGGCTGCAAACATGTCGTGGCGGTTACCAGCGGCACCACGAACTTCCTGACCGTGGTGGATTCCATCGGAAGCTGG
>OCOJ01034157.1_pt1 | contig 11524 bp, 10 predicted proteins | sample 1539251 | NCBI WGS metagenome assembly OCOJ01 (sample SAMN01911457, study PRJEB22624) | soil metagenome | biome: Soil | place: Malaysia | collected 2012-04-30 | depth RA_metagenome m
CCGGCGGGAGTCGAGGCATGAAGGGCACCTACGCGGTTTTTCGCAAGGAGTTGAGCCTCTATTTTGTCTCCCCGATCGCCTATGTGGTCATCGGCGCTTTCCTGTTCGTTGCCGGGTTTTTCTTTCAGGGCATCCTAGCCAATGTCATGGCGTACTTCACGCAGTCGGCCATAAACGCCATGCGATTCGGCACGCAGTTCGCCGTGGACGTCCCCGGAGAAACCATGCGGGATACGTTCCATGTCACCGGGACCATTCTGCTCTTCATCATGCCCATGCTGACCATGGGCGCCTATGCGGAGGAGCGGCGGCGCGGCACCATGGAACTTCTGATGACTTCGCCGATCACAGACCTGGAAATCGTTTTGGGAAAATACCTCGCCTCGCTGGCTCTTTTCCTGATCATGCTGCTCCCTTCCGCGGTGCAGATGGTGATCCTGTTCCGTTCGAGTGACCCGGCCCCGCCGTGGCGCCTGCTGGTGGGTGGGTATCTGGGACTGATCCTGCTGGGAGGATCGCTTCTGGCCATTGGCCACTTTTTGTCTTCATTGACGGAGAGTCAGATCGTCGCGGGCATCTGGACCTTTGTGGTGTTCCTGATGCTCTGGGTGCTGGACTTCGTGGTTGGAGCCAGCCCCACGACCGTCACCGGCGCCGTGGCGCACTACATCTCCATCCTCGGCCATTTGGAAGACTTCATCCGCGGCGTGGTGGATAGCTCGAACTTGGTCTATTACGTCAGCCTGATTCTGCTGGGGCTGTTCCTGACCATGCGCTCGCTCGACTCCATGCGCTGGAGGAGAGCATGAAAGTCGAGCGCAAAGATCTTCTTCTCTGGGCTGTCTCTATCGGCGGCGCCCTGGCCGCTTCCGGCGCTTATCGCTGGTGGGTACAGAACGAGCTCACCAAGTGGAACAAAGCGATGCTGTTCCCGGGCCTGGTTCTGCTGCTGGTTGCCCTGGTGGGCTACTTCCCGGACCTGGTCCGCTTTTTTAGCTCCCGCGGCGGCAGGCTCGGCGCCAATACCGCCGTGTTGGTGCTCGCTTTTGTGGCCCTGCTCGGTTTGGTGAACTTCATGGGTTACCGGCATTCCAAGCGCTGGGACTGGACCGCGGAACAGCTCTTTACCCTCTCCGACGAAACCAAGAAAGTTGTGGGAGGCCTGAAACAGGATGTGCGCATCATCCGCTTCGACAAGAATGTCGGCCGCGATTCCCTTGCGGAATCCATGGACGAATACCGCAGGATTTCCCCCCACGTAAGCTACCAGGTGGTGGATCCGGATGAGCGGCCGGACATCGCGCGCCAGTACGAAGTGCGCCAAATGGGCGACCTCGTGGTCTCCAGCGGTCTGCGCACCGAGCATGTCAAGGAAGCCACCGAGCCGGTGCTGACGAGCGCGATCCTCAAGGTCACCCAGACGCGGCAAAAGTCGGTCTGCTTCGTCACCGGGCACGGCGAACGCTCCCTTAGCGACAACGATGGCCAGGGATATAGCAGTGTCCAGAAGGAACTCGAGCGCGAGAATTACACAGTGAAGCCCGTCAACCTCGTGGAAGCGCAACAGGTGCCCGCCGATTGCGACGTCGTGGTCGTCGCCGGGCCGAAGACCGGCTACTTCCCGGAAGAGACCGAGTCGCTCAAGAAGTATCTCGATGCGGGAGGAAAACTGCTGCTTTTGGCCGACCCGGCAACGGACCCCAAACTCGAGCCCCTTCTGAAAGAGTGGAACATTTCTCTGGGCAATGATTTGGCCCTGGGCGTGAGCCGCGCGGAACTCCTGTCCGGCCTGGGAGCCGCGGCGCCCATCGTGACGCACTATGGATCCCATCCCATCACGGAAGCGCTCACAAACCGGATGACGTTTTTCCCCATGGCGCGCACCGTANGGCGCCGCGGATAAGAAGAACTACCAGAAGCCGGTCACCGAGCTCCTGCTTACCTCCGAGCGCAGCTTCGCCAAGGTGAATTGGGAGGCAAAGCAGAAGGAACTGAAGTTCGAGCAGGGAAAGGACCAGTCCGGTCCGCTGACTCTGGGTGTGGCGGAAGAGCAGAAAAACGGTCCGAAGACGGCGCGGCTGGCCGTCTTCGGAAATTCGGCCTTCGCGGCCAACGCCTTCCTGACCCAGGCCAGCAACGGAGACCTGTTCGATAACACGGTGAACTGGCTGGCCCAGGATGAAAACCTGATCTCCATCCGGCCGAAAACGCATACGGACCGGCGAGTCCTCTTCACCAGGGTGCAAGAGAGGCTGTTCTTCTGGTTCTCGCTGGCCCTGGTGCCCGGCACGGTCCTGGTGGCCGGCGTGGTCCTGTGGTGGAAACGGCGCTGATGGAGCCATGAAGAAGAGCACGCTCGTCGTCCTGCTGCTGGCTGCGGCGCTCGGGGCTTACGTATACTACTCGGAGTTCCGGCATCCGGCGGAAAAGCCCTCCCCGGACGCCTCGAAACCTCTTTACACATTCCTTGTCCCTGATGTGACTTCGATCCACATCTCGCGCGCGGGAGAAAGCGCGCCCGTGGTCCTCGAGCGCCGTCCGGAGGGCTGGGTGCTCACCTCGCCCGTACAAACACGCGCGGACAACTCGACCGCGGACGTGGTGGTGGACTCGCTGGCGCATGTGGCTTCCAGCCGGCAGTTGCCGGCCGATCCCGCGCGTTTGAAGGAGTTCGGCCTCGAGCCCCCCGCGGCCGGCGTGGAAATCCATCTGAAGAATGGGCCGTCGCAGCGGCTGGAGTTCGGCGCCAAGGACTTTACGGGGATGAACGTGTACGCCCGCCAGGGTGGCGCCAAGGACGTGCTCCTCATTCCGGATTCGGTGCTCACGGAAGTGACCCGGCCGGTGCTGGAACTGCGCGACCGTGCCGTACTCGAACTGGCCGGCTGGGCGCTCACCGAACTGGACTTCCGCACGCCGAAGGACAAATTCCGGCTGGAAAAGAAGGGCGACAACTGGCGGATGACCGAGCCGCGCAATGCCCCCGCGGATTCCGACCAAGCCGCCGCCTTCTCGAGTAGCCTTTCCTCCGCGCGATTCATTGACGTGGCGGAGGAACAGGCCTCCGGCCCGGCCGCCGAGGCGCGCTACGGCCTGGCCTCGCCGCAGGTTGTTGTCCATGTCCGCAACGAGCAGGGCGCCGAGGCTTCCCTGCTCATCGGCAAGCAGGACGGCAAGAACTACTTCGCGCGCGACTCGGCGCGCTCCCCGGTCTTCCGCGTGGATGGCTCGCTGGTAAAGAAATTTCTCGACACCACCTTCGACGGCCTGCGCGACAAGCACGTCCTCCGGGCCAAGGCGGACGATTTCGCCGAGCTNCTGATCCGGAATGAGAAGCAGACCATGCGAGCCACACGCTCGAACGATGGCAAGTGGCTGGTGGAGGAGCCCGCGGAGCGCAAAGGGAAGGAAATGTACGTGCTGCGCGTCTTTGATTCGTTTAAGAACTCACGCGCCACCGAGGTGATGGATCATCCCGCCGGCAACATTCTGGCCAAGCTGGCGAAACCCGCGGTGGAGATCAAACTGACTGGCAAGGATGGCGCGGTCACCACGATTGCCGTCAGCGCAAAGGACGGCAACGCGGTATACGCGCGTTCCAGCCTCAGCCCCGCGGTCTTCAAGTTGGACTCCAATATCCTGGCGCAGTTGAATTTTCCCGCCGAGCAAGTCGCGCCCTAGCGGGCATCTCTCCCGGGCTGTAGCGCAGGGCGGGAAGTGTCGCAGGCCGCGTCTGAATTTCCACGCTCGAACAAACGCGCATCGCACCCGGCGCGGAAACACCGGCTATGCAGCCTTCTGACCTCAGCTCAAGGATAAACAACGCGGATCAAGCCGGTTGCGCGGCCGCAGAAACGCATTCCCGCGCTGGCTTCGCCAGGTGGCTTTCCAGCACCCACACCTTCGCGCTCACCGGAGAAATGTAGAAATAAGTTCTGCGCTCGTCGTCGCTCACCGTATAGAAATTGGGACGGTGGTCGTCGGGAACAGCATCCACCCCCTGGGAGAGAAGTTCGCGGAGCCTGTCCAGCACTGTGCGCGGAATAGGCGCCATGGCATCCACGGTCACTGGGCCATACAGTCGGAGTTGCGGCATGGTCGTCGTCCTCGTCAGTTGGGTTCCACCCCTGGCGCGCTCGCGATGCCACATCGCGCCGCTTGCCTCCCCTTCACACTTATATAGACGAATGAACGGGGCAAAAAGTTCGTTGAAAATCGTTCAAAAGGGTAAACAGCCGCAACCTGGGCGCGGTCTGCTGCATCTCATAGCGAACCAGGAATGGTGTCGCTGGGTGCTGCCTTGGCAGCACGCGGAAAGCTTCTACCTGCGGAACGCGGATCCCCCCACCGGTTCCTCAGGCTTAATTGACCGGGCACGTCGCTTCCTATGTATCGGACAGTTTTTTTCCTGCGGGGGCGGTGCCTCTGTTGGTATGCTGTCGGCGCCTGCCGTGCCCGGCGCGCTCGTCCCGCCATCCGGCACCAGGTGGAATCCGAATGGAGCGGGCTGCGAGGCAGTCTCTCGCGTCCCGTTGCTAAACTCGGCGATCGCCGGATCCGGGCGGGGCACACCCGCGTTGAAGGAGAAGAGAACCGATGGCCAAGGGCGTAAGAGGGAGAAAAGGAAAGAGCCGGCTGGGAAAAGACAAGCGCCGCAAGCACCACCACTGGCAAGTGACCGTCTTTTACCGCGATGGGGAACGCTTTGCCCGCGTCTATATTGACCGGCACAAGGCTGAAGGATTTGCCATTCGCCAGAAGAAGTCGCCGGTAGTGCGCAGCACGCGCATCCAGGAAGTCAACTGAGCCCCGTAGCACAGGCTTTCCGCGTCTTGTGCGTCCCGACGTATTTTGTCGGGGAGCCTGTGCTTCTCTCCGCTGGCCCGGGTCCGCTTGTGCCCGCGGCGAAAGGCGTGCTATAAAAGTTAAGCCTTCCTCGGGAAGCGCAATGCGACCGTAGTTTAACGGTAGAACGATACCTTGCCAAGGTATAGGCGTGGGTTCAATTCCNCATCGGTCGCTCCATGTTCACGTTTGGGTAGGAAAAATCTCTCCGAGTCTGCCCGTAGGGGCGCGGTTCGCTGCGCCCCCTCAGTAGGCCCGGCGTCTCGCGAGGATTGACAGAAGGAATCGTGACGGAAGCCACAGCAACCTGCCGCCGGCAACTCGAGCTGGAGATCCCGGGTCCGGAAGTCGAGAAGACCACCGAGCGCGTGGCCAAAGATCTGGCGCGCATCGCGCGCGTGCCCGGGTTCCGTCCCGGCAAGGCGCCCGTGTCGCTCATCCGCCGCCGCTTTGCGGAAGATATCAAGGGCGAAGTCCTGGAAAAGCTCGTGCCCGAATATCTGGAGAAGGCCGTAGCAGACCAGAAACTCTCCATCGTCACCCGCCCGCAGCTCGACCACGTGGATTGGGTCGAGGGCGGCGGGGTGAAGTTCCGCGCTTCCTTCGAGGTGCTGCCGGAATTCGAGCTGGGCGAGTACAAGGATTTGACCATCGAGCTGCCGGCCATGGACATCGCCGAGGCGGACGTGGGCCGCGCGCTGGAGCAAATGCGCGAACGCGCCGCCAACTACGCGCCCATCGAAGGCCGGGCCGCTCAGGATGGCGATTACGCCGTGCTGAAGGTGCTCGGCATCCCCGCGGACGGCGGGTCGCCCATCCGCTCGGATAGCGTGCTCTGCCACATCGGCGGCGATGAGACCGTCGAAGCGTTTACGAAAAACCTGCGTGGCGCCCAGCCCGGCGAGGAGCGGCGCTTCGATGTCTCCTATCCCGCCGAATTTCCGGATGCGCGCCTGAAGGGCAAGACCATCTCCTACACGGTGAACGTCCTCGAACTCAAGGAAAAGAAGCTGCCCGCGCTGGACGACGCCTTCGCCAAGGACGTCAGCCAGGCCGCCTCCCTCGAGGAACTCCGCGCGCAGCTCCGCGAGCAGATGGAAAAGGCGCGCGACCGCCGCAAGGCCGAGCTGGTGAAGGAAAAGATTCTGGGGGCCCTGCTGAGCCGCCACGATTTCCCCGTGCCCGAGGCCCTGGTGGAGCAGCAGATGGACACGCGCCTGCGCAACCTGGTCCGCGCGCTCGTGGCCCAGGGCACCGATCCCCGCGGCGTCAACGTGGATTGGGCCGCTCTGCGCGCCCGCCAGCGCGCCCCGGCCGTGGACGATGTGAAGGGCGAAATCCTGCTCGACCGCATCGCCACCGCCGAAAAAATCGACGTCTCCGACGAAGAGCTGGACAATGAGCTGGCCCGCGCCGCGGAACCGAGTGGAGAATCCGCGCAGGCCCTCCGGGCTCGCTTGACAAAAGAAGGCACGCTCGATACGATGAAGTCGAAGCTGCGAGGAGAAAAGGTTCTCGAGTGGCTTCACCGCACCGCCCGGATTGAAACTGCCTCCAAGTAGTGATCGGACTCCGGGTCAGGCCTCACAGGGACGACCTGATTTTCAAACGTGCATGAATTTCGGTAACGAAAACATTTCACGCGCAACTACGCTGGTGCCCATGGTGGTCGAGCAGACCACCCGGGGCGAGCGTGCCTACGACATTTACTCGCGCCTGCTGAAGGACAACATCATCTTCATCGGCACGCCCATCGACGATCACGTGGCGAACCTCGTGACCGCCCAGCTTTTGTTCCTCGAGGCCGAAGACCCCGAGAAAGACATTTCCCTGTACATCAATTCCCCCGGGGGCGTCATTAGCGCGGGTATGGCCATCTATGACACCATGCAGTTCGTGCGTCCCGATGTGGTGACGATTTGCGTGGGCCAGGCCGCTTCCATCGCCTCCCTGTTGCTGGCCGCGGGCGCGCCCAAAAAGCGCTTCACGCTCCCCAACTCGCGCATCCTCATCCACCAGCCCTGGATGAGCGGCCTTTCCGGGCAGGCCACCGATATCGACATCCACGCCAAAGAAATTCTCCGCATGCGCGCCGTGATCAACCAGCTTTACAAGAAGCACACGGGCCAGCCGCTGGAGAAGATCGAAAAGGACGTGGAGCGCGACCTGATCATGTCCGCCGAAGAGGCCAAGGCCTACGGCATGGTGGACGAGATTATCGATAAGCATCGCTAGCAGGTCGGGCGAGACAGGGCTGTTCCAAAAGGTTAGTATCGGGAAAGCGCCGCAGGGCTTGCACGAGGTCGAGAACGGGTAGAATCGTGCCGATTGGTTCTCCAGGGGAGGGGAACCGGAGGCCTCCAAACCGGTGAAAAAACTGACGCCTGAAGAAGGTTTGCGTTGCTCCTTCTGCCATAAGACGCAGGAGCAGGTCGAGAAGCTCATCAGCTCGCCTTCCGACTATCCGCGCGCTTACATTTGCGACGAGTGCGTGCGTGTCTGCGATCAGATTCTGGAAGAGGAAAAGCGCGAGCAGGGCACGCCCCCCGCGCGCCGCCCGCCCCGCCCGCCGGACATCAAGACGTTTCTCGACGGCTACGTAATCGGCCAGGACAAGACCAAGAAGAAGCTCGCGGTGGCCGTCTACAACCACTACAAGCGCATCTTCCTGAACCGCCAGCCGAGCGATGTGGAGCTGACCAAGTCCAACATCCTGCTCATCGGCCCGACCGGTACGGGCAAGACGCTTCTGGCCCAGACCCTTTCGCGCATGCTGGAAGTCCCCTTCGCCATTGTGGACGCCACCACTCTGACCGAGGCCGGCTACGTCGGCGAGGACGTCGAGAACATCATCCTCAAGCTGCTCCAGAATGCCGATGGCGACGTCGCCAAGGCGCAGCAAGGGATCATCTATATCGACGAGATCGACAAGATTGCCAAGAAGGACGACAACCCGTCCATCACCCGCGACGTCTCCGGCGAAGGCGTGCAGCAGGCCCTGCTGAAGATTCTGGAGGGCACGGTCGCCAACGTCCCGCCGCAGGGCGGACGCAAGCACCCCCATCAGGAATTCACCCCGGTGGACACGACCAACATCCTGTTCATCTGCGGCGGCGCCTTCGTGGGCCTGGAAAAGGTGATCGAGCGGCGCGCCGGCCGCAAGTCGCTCGGGTTCCACACGGACTCGCCGCCGGCCGCCCCGGGCCGCAGGAACATCGCGCTGCTCGAGCAGGTGCAGCCCACCGACCTCATCAAGTTCGGCATGATCCCGGAGTTCGTGGGACGCCTGCCCGTGGTCGGCATCCTCGGCGACCTGGACAAGTCGGCGCTCGTGCGCATCCTCACCGAGCCCAAGAACGCCCTGGTCAAGCAGTACCAGCGGCTGTTTGAATTCGAGAATATCCGCCTGCGCTTCACCGACGATGCCCTGGAAACCGTGGCCGACGAGGCCATGAAGCGCAAGGTGGGCGCGCGTGGCCTGCGCATGATTCTCGAGGACCTGATGCTCGACCTCATGTACCATGCGCCGGGCCAGCGTAAGCCGCGCGACTTTTTCGTCACCGCGGAGATGATCCGCACGCGCGAAATCAATTGGAGCCTGCTCGAGAAAGCGGGGTAGCACAGGCTCCCGAAGCTTCGGGACAGCCTGTGCGCCTGCTGAGCTGCCACGTAGTTTGCGCTCAGCACCGCGTTCCTGGGGGATCGCGGCCCGAACGGGTTTTCGGCGCCCTGTAAGTGCTGGAGAAAGCGGCCTCACGCCGGCCGCGGCGATGCCATGGATTCAAACAAGATGTTCAGCAAGGACAAACTCGAACTGAAGCGCGTGCCCATGATGCCGGTGCGCGAGATGGTCATCTTCCCGCAGATGATGACCCCCTTCATCGTCGGCCNGCGAATCTTCCGTCCGCGCGCTCGAAGAGGCCCTCGCCGGCGACAAGAAGATTTTCCTGGCCACGCAGCTCGACGCCTCGGTGGACGAGCCCAAACCGAAGGACATCCACGAGGTCGGCACGCTCGCCAGCATCGTGCAGAGTGTCAAGCTTCCCGACGGCAATATCCGCGTCCTGGTGGAAGGCACCGAGCGCGCCAAGGTCCTCCAGATCACCACGGAAGACGGCTTCTTCCGCGCCTCCATCCGCCTGATGCCCGCTCGCCTGGAAAGTTCTCCCCAGGTCGAGCAGACTGTCGCGCGCGTCACCCAGCTCTTTGAGCAGTACGTCAAGCTGTCCCAGAGCCTGAATTACGACACGGTGATGGCCGCCGTCCGCTCTGACGACCCCGTGCGCCTCTCCGATTCCGTCGCCCAGAACCTCCAGATCTCCGTGGAGGAGAAGCAGGAACTGCTGGAGATGTTCGACCCGCTCGAGCGCCTGGGCCGCGTCGCCGACGTCCTGGAAATCGAAATCGACAAGCTCAACGTGGAACGCAGCGTCAACAACCGCGTCAAGCGGCAGATGGAGCGCGCCCAGCGCGAGTATTACCTCAACGAGAAAATCAAGGCCATCCAGAAGGAGCTGGGCCGCGGCGAGAAGAACGAAATCGAGGAGCTCAAGAAAAAGATCGAATCCGCCGGGATGACCAAAGACGCCCGGGAAAAGGCCACCCAGGAACTGCGCCGGCTGGAACAGATGCCTCCGATGTCCGCCGAATCCACCGTTTCGCGCAATTACCTGGAATGGCTGCTGGCCGTGCCCTGGAAAAAGAAGAGCAAGGAAATCCGCGATATCGCCCGCGCGCAGAAGATCCTGGACGAAGACCACTACGGGCTGGAGAAGATCAAGGAGCGCATCCTCGAATTCCTGGCCGTGCGCCAGCTCGTCAAGAACCCCAAAGGCTCCATCCTGTGCTTCCTGGGACCCCCGGGGGTTGGAAAGACCTCGCTGGGCATGTCCATCGCCCGCGCCACCGGGCGCAAATTCGTGCGCGTCTCCCTGGGCGGCGTGCGCGATGAAGCGGAAATCCGCGGCCACCGCCGCACCTATATCGGCGCGCTTCCCGGCCAGATTATCCAGATGATGCGCAAGGCCGGCACCACGAACCCCGTCTTCCTGCTCGACGAAGTGGACAAAATGTCCATGGACTTCCGCGGGGATCCCTCCGCGGCGCTCATGGAGGTTCTGGATCCCGAGTTGAACCATTCCTTCTCGGACCACTACCTGGACGTCGAGTACGACCTCTCCAAGGTCATGTTCATCTGCACCGCCAACGTGCTGCACACTATCCCGCAGCCGCTTCAGGACCGCATGGAGGTCTTGCGCCTCTCCGGCTACACGGAACAGGAAAAGATCGAAATCGCCGAACGCTACCTGGTCAAGAAGCAGCGGGAGCGCAACGGCGTCTCGGAAAACGACCTGCGCTTCGAGCGCGACGCCCTGCGCAACATCGTGCGCCATTACACGCGCGAATCCGGCGTGCGCAACATGGAGCGCGAAATTGCCAATATCGCCCGCAAGGTGGCGCGAAAAGTGGTGGAACAGGCCACCACCGGAGCCAAGCCCGCGCCCGCGAACGTCACGCTGACTCCCGGAAACGTCACCGACTATCTGGGCGTCATCAAGTACCGGGATCTGGGCGCGGAGAAGAAGAACGAAGTCGGTCTGGCCGTCGGCCTGGCCTGGACGGAAGTGGGCGGCCAGGTGATGAGTACGGAGGTCAGCCTCATGGAGGGCAAGGGCCGGCTGACTCTCACCGGACAACTCGGCGACGTCATGCAGGAGTCGGCTCAGGCCGCCATGAGTTACGTCCGCTCGCGCGCTGCGCAGTTTGGCCTCTCCCGCGATTTCTACCGCCGCACGGATATCCACGTGCACGTTCCCGAAGGCGCCATCCCCAAGGATGGGCCTTCGGCCGGCATCACCATCGGCACGGCCATCGCCAGCGCGCTCATGCACGTCCCCGCGCGCTGCGACGTGGCCATGACCGGCGAGATCACCCTGCGCGGGAAGGTCCTGGCCATCGGCGGCGTCAAAGAAAAGCTGCTGGCGGCCCACCGCACAGGCATTTACAATGTGATTCTCCCCCGGGAGAACGAGAAAGACCTGGCCGATGTGCCTCAGGAAATCCGCTCGGCCATGACTATCCAGTTTGTGGACACGATGGACGACGTGCTGGCGTTTGCCTTGGATCGCACTATGCCGGCCGCCGCGGCTCCGCCGGCGGGAGTGCCGGAAGTGGCTCCGGCGTTTGAATCCACGGTAAGTTCCGACAAGGAGCTCGCGAACTAGGAGAGGCTCCTCCGGCCCGGCAAGGCTTCGAACTCAGTTCCGGACCGGCCTTCGCAATTGCGAATTGTCCGATATTCAGCCCTCCGGCTCTTGCGGTTCGAGTGGTGGGCCCGGTAGGGGCCCCGTGCCAGTCTTAGCGGACTGCAGGTTTTCCGGGTGAGTTCAAGAGAGGAAGCAAAACCCGCTAGTAGCACAGGCGTTCGCGTTGTTTGCCTCCCGACGCACTCCGTCGGGCAGCCTGTGCTCCGTGATGCGAGAGTCTAAAGGCTGAAGCAAAACGCCGGAACCTCACGGCGCCTCCCGGTAGGACAGGCTTTTAGCCTGTCCTCCGTGAAGCGGCTGTGGTGCCGGCGGGACCAAACCCAACAGAAAGAAAGTGACTATGCCCCAAAGAAAGCAGCAAGAGGAAGGAACTGAAATGAGCATTAGCTTGGCTGAACTGAAAGAACGCAACA
>OCOJ01032967.1_pt1 | contig 11491 bp, 11 predicted proteins | sample 1539251 | NCBI WGS metagenome assembly OCOJ01 (sample SAMN01911457, study PRJEB22624) | soil metagenome | biome: Soil | place: Malaysia | collected 2012-04-30 | depth RA_metagenome m
TAGACGAGGCATGAACTACCAGCTGAGACACAAGACAACTGTGATACTGATGAGCGTTCGCGCTGGCGCCCCTTACAAAGACAGGGTTGAGGAGAACGGACGGGTACTAATCTACGAAGGACACGATAATCCACGGCCAGAAGGAGGCAAGTCCCCCAAAGAGGTTGATCAGGTTGGGAACAATCCGGATGACAGCCCTACGCAGAACGGCCTATTCACGAACGCCGCGAGCGGGTACAAGAGGGGAATTCGAGAACCAGAGGTGGTCCGGGTCTACGAGAAGATCAAGACGGGCATTTGGGTTTACAACGGTCTATTCCTACTCACAGACGCATGGCAGGAACCCTCTGGAGGACGAAGCGTTTTCAAGTTCCGACTCGAATTAGCAGATCAAGAGAAACTTCCTTCAGCTACCAGTGCAGGGGTTGATCAATCTAGGCTTATCCCCACCTCAGTGAAGCTGGAAGTCTGGAGGAGGGACGGTGGCAAATGCGTGAAATGCAATGCTAAAGATAATCTACACTTCGACCACATCATTCCTTACTCAAAAGGCGGAACCTCCATGGATGCGAAAAATGTTCAATTGCTATGTGTGCGACACAATTTGGAAAAACGAGATAGAATAGAATAGGCAACACTAACGAACGTTCATATCTTGTCGCGATCAGCATCTCGTGATGGATAGCAAAACCACGTTCGCTTCACTCAAACAGAAGGTGGAAGTCTTCAGAAACGACCGCGATTGGCTGAAGTTCCATAATCCGAAGGACCTTAGCATGGCCCTGTCAATCGAAGCTTCTGAACTGGAGGAGCTATTCCTCTGGAAAGGCCAGAGCGAAGTGAGCTTGGTTTCAAAAGACAAACGCCAACTCGGGAGGGTGAAGGAAGAAATGGCGGACATCTGCATTTACCTATTGAGTCTAGCGAGCGTCTTGAAGATAGATCTAAGCGATGCAATTGTCGAAAAACTGGCGAAAAACGCGGCGAAGTACCCGGTTGAGAAGGCAAGAGGCTCGAACAAGAAGTACACGGAACTGGAACATTGAAGCTCTACACAGGGACCTCTGAACAATTCATTCAGGACATCCTCGAAAACAAGCTCGCCGACAAACTCAGGAGCGCCTACGAGAGCTACTACTATCGCCTAGCTGGCCAGCCGGAGGTCGTCTCCTGGACCAATTCTTTGCAGTTCGTCAAGAACATCATCGAATATGCCTCGTTGAAGGAAAACATGGTGGTTGTTGAGTATGAGCTCCCATATACGAACCGCCGCATCGACTGTCTTTTGTTCGGTCAAGGACCTGACAATCTCTCCAACGCCGTCATCATGGAGCTGAAGCAGTGGTCCAAGGTTGAAAGCTGCGACATCGAGAATGAAGTCCTGACCTTCACAGGTGGTGCCAACAGGTTTGAGGCTCACCCCTCCTATCAGGCTCAAGGCTACTATTCGTACCTCAGGGATTTCGTTGAGGTCTTCGGGAACAACACCGTCGGTCTTTCGGCAATAAGCTACTGCCACAACTACTCGAGGACCACTGACGTGATGTTCGGACCTAAGTTCCAGACCATAATGAAGGACTTCCCTCTCTTCGCAAAGGAGGACGTTTCCCAGCTGGCAGCCTATCTAAGGTCAAGACTGTCATCGGGACATGGTCTGGAGGTGTTCAACAGGTTCTCGAGCAGCCGCGTGGGCCCGACGAAGAAGCTTCTCGAGCATACGTCACAAATGATCAAGGGACAGAAGGTCTTCAACTTGCTCGAGGACCAGCTCGCCGCCTACTACGCAATCTTGGATCGGGCCAAAAAAGCGACCAAGCTGAAGACCAAATGTGTGATCCTTGTCCGCGGTGGGCCCGGCACGGGCAAATCGGTCATCGCCCTTAACGTCATCGCCGAACTCCTTTCAAAAGGGCTGACAGTTTACCACGCCACAGGTTCCGCTGCGTTCACCAGCACTCTCAAGAAGATAGTGGGAACCAGGGCGGCGAGCATGTTCAAGTATTTCATCAGCTTCAGCAATTTCAAAGAGAATTCAATCGACGTTCTTGTGTGCGACGAGGCTCACAGGATAAGAGCAAAGAGTATTGCAAGATTCATTCCGAAGGCCCAGCGGACTGACAAACCCCAGGTCGACGAGCTGGTCGAAGCGGCGAAAGTATCGGTTTTCTTCATAGACGACTATNCAGGTCGTAAGGCCGTACGAACAGGGAAGCACCGACCTCATCAGAGCGACCGCCAAGAAGTACAACGCCGAGCTTTTTGAGTTCGAGCTCAAGACCCAGTTCAGGTGCAGCGGCTCTGACGGTTTCCTCAACTGGCTGGACAATGCTCTTGGCATCAGAGAGACCCCCAACAGGATGCTGACGAAGAACGAGAAAATGGACTTTGAGATATTCGATAGCCCCCAGTCCCTTTACGCGGCTATCAAACAGAAGAACGAAGAGAAGCCCAACTCTGCAAGAATGGCAGCTGGCTTCTGTTGGCCCTGGAGCAATCCGAATCCCGACGGTACTCTCAAGGAGGATGTGGTGATTGGGGACTTCAGAATGACATGGGAAGCTAAGAACGACATGAAAGTGGCCCCAGGCATCCCTCCAGCGAAGTTATGGGCCTATGACCCCCAGGGAGTTAATCAGATGGGGAGCATCTACACCATCCAGGGTTTCGAGTTCGACTACGTTGGGGTGGTCTTCGGCGACGACCTGGCTTGGGATCCTGTCACAAAGACATGGGTTGGGAAACCAGAGAATTCAGCAGACGCTGCGGTAAAGCGGGACAAGACGAACTTCGCAAGGTACGCCAGGAACGCCTACAGGGTGCTCCTTACGAGAGGGATGATGGGCTGCTACGTGTATTTCATGAACAAGGAGACGGAGAACTACTTCAGGTCTCTGATTCAGGCCAACTGAATCTCACTGAGTTTGATTTTACCAGTAAACTCAAGCTCAAATCCGACCCGCGGCACTGTCCTCCCTCTAGCCATGGCAGACTGTTCGTCCTCAGACTACTTTTCGGCCAGACACGTGTCGGATCCCACGACGTTCAGTTATTAGCCACGTTGACCTTTCGATGGCTCATTGAAGTTCTGCACCAGGTGTGGCGCACGCATTAGACCCACATCCGGAGGCCAGCCACCCAGATTCTGCACCAAGTGCGGATCAAGACTGGCCCAAGAGGTAGGGCGCAAACCTAGGCTAGCCGAGAGTTTCCCCTTCAAGACAATGCGCCCTCAGCAGAACGAGGTCCTCGATCAGGTCGAAGCCGCACTATCGAGTTCGAAGAAGTTCATCATCCTCGAGGCCCCCGTTGGCTTCGGCAAATCAGCCATCGCCACCTCCTTATGCAACCACCTCGGGTCCGCCTACCTGCTCACCTCCACGAAGCAGCTCCAGGACCAGTACTCCTCGGACTTCCAGTTCCCCGTGGTGATCGGCAAGTCGAACTTCACCTGCCTCGTCCCCCCCTCTTCAGGCAAGAGCCTCCCCTGCAGCCAGGGGAGGTGCCAGGTCGACTGGAAACTCACCGACTGCCCCCACTACCTGACATTCGAGGAGTACGAGGAGCACAAGCTCGGCGCATGCAGGAGGGACGCGAAGTGCGAGCACCTGGAGGACGACAGGCTCTGCTACTACTACGCCCAGAAATGGGACGCCTTCAGGGTCCCAGTGATGGTCGCCAACTACTCCTTCTTCCTCACAGAGCTGAGGTACACCCAGGACATTCTGAAGAGGAGGCTGCTCGTCTGTGACGAGGCCCACGACCTCGAGAAACAGATGGTGGGGTTCGCATCGTTTTCATTGAGGAGGTCCCTGCTCGAGAGCTACAGGACAAAGGGGGACAAGGCCGAGATTGTCATCCCAGACAAGGGGGAAGACCCCTCCGCCTGGATGGAGCCGCTGATTGAGACAAAGAAGAGGATGGAGCTCTTCATCGGAGGGAACATAGAGGACGACACGGTGCAGGACCAGGTCGCCTCATGCAAGAGTTCCCTTGCGTCCCTGGAGAGCTTCATGGAGGACCTTGAAGCCAACCCTGCCAACTGGGTGGTAGACAAAATCAGGAAGTCCAAGGACGAAACCTCGGTCGAGGAGGTCGTCTTCCAGCCCCTGGAGATCGGGGCGTACACCGGCTGGCTCTACGAGGTCGCCGACACAGTGCTTTTCATGTCTGCTACTGTCTTCTCCAAGGAGGCTTTCTGCAGGACCCTCGGAGTCCCCGGAGGGGAGGCCGCTCTCATCAGGGTCAAGGATTCTTCATTCCCGGTGGAGAACAGGAGGATTTACTCCCTCGCCGTGGCGCGGCTGAACAGGGATTCGATGGACGCCAACCTGCCTGAGATAGCGAGGGCCGTTGACGAGATCATGACCCATCATGCAAGAGAGCGAGGGGTCGTTCACACCACCTCCTACCAGCAGGCCAGGTACATCAGGGACCACGTCAGCCCGCTGAACAAAACGAGGCTCACGAGCACCGAGGGTGTATCGTCTCGGTCGACATTGCTTAAGGTGCATGGCGTCACGGACGAGTCCGTGCTCATCTCACCGAGCCTCTACCAAGGAGTGGATCTGAAGGATGAGCTTTCCAGGTTCCAGGTGCTCGTCAAGGTGCCATATCCCGACCTTTCGGACAGGAGGACTAAGGTCAAGCTGGAGAGGGACCCCGGGTGGTACTACTGGCAGACGGCATTGAGGCTGGTCCAGACCTATGGCCGGAGCGTTAGGAGCGAAACCGACCACGCAGTTACGTACACGCTTGATTCGAATTTCGCCCAGTTCCTCACGAGACACCGGGACCTCTTCCCGGAGTACTTCCTCGAAGCCATTCATTCGAGAGAAGACCTGGCGGATATCGACAAATAGATGCGCTCAGACCATTTCACCATGAGCGAGAAGGCCCGCCCGAAGTTCAGCTTCTCCAGAAAGCTTGGAGGGAAGGAGAATTCCTCAACGTGGCGGTGTGGCCCGGAAAGTCGGATCCCGAGGCGGAAGTCGTAAGCGTGCAGTTGAGGAGGTACGATGGTGACTGGAAGACCCTGGGAAGAGTCGCCCTTTACAGAGCCAAGGATGGGGTTTACTCTGAGCTGCCAGAAAAGACGTCAACCTCGGCTTGAGGCTGAACTGCATTCACCGCCAGGGCAAGTGATAATGGACCAGGAGTCCATCTTGGTTATTATGAAAAATCCGTCGTGCTTTCGGATTGGGCCTTCTCGAGGACCTAGCGAAACTGTTCACACAGGAACAGAGGGAGTATGGGACCCCCTCGNATGAATAATCCGTCGCGCTATCGGATTGGGCCTTCTCGAGGACCTAGCGAAACTGTTCAAACAGGAACAGAGGGAGTATGGGACCCCCTCTACAACTCGCAGAGGGGAATCAGTAAAGAGCAAAGCGGAGAAACAGGTCGCCGACTATTTCACCGATAACGGGATTCGTTACCTCTATGAGTGGAAAGCACAAACTAATGCCCTCATCTTCAAGCAGACATTCGCCCACCCCGATTTCTACCTCCCTGACTACAACGTCTATGTCGAGTACTGGGGCCTGCTAGGAGCTAGCAAAGAGTATGAGCGGGTCATGAAATGGAAGATGGCCCAGTACCACAAGAACAAGATCAAATTCATCAGCCTGTATCAGAATAACCTTCAGAACCTTGACTGGATCTTCAGGGCCAAGTTCAGGACGGTCACAGGAATAGATCTCCCAGCAAGGGTACGGATGAAATCAGGCAGCGCCAATTTTTGCGATCGATGTGGGTCGCCTGTTGCACCTCATGCACGGTTCTGCGCCAGGTGCGGCAGCGCCATCCTATGAATCGGCCTGATATCTAGCGTCTTGTCAAAGCTCCAAGATATGATAGTACGCATATCGTCTTTGCATCCCATATCCGCCCGACCTGATTGTGTGGAAACGCGCGAAGTGTTAAAGAGGCATATATGCCCATCAGAAATCTAGTTGGAAAAGGACCACCGAACCTCCGAGCTCTCGTACATACTCGAAGAGATTCTTGACTATGGCGGAATAATGTGCACAGAAGGCGAGAAACCCAGAGCCTACGTCTGGCGATCCGTGAACAACAGGTCTGAGAAGCATGAAATCACCTCACTTCAGGAGTTCATGGATACATTTGGCGTTGGAACCTATCAGATTGAATTGTCGAATCCCCGCATAGAGGGAATAGATCCCGTACCCTATAAGATCGGCTTATTCTACGTGGAAATTGCTTATCTGGCCGGCGGAACTTGGGGACGACCGCACATACAGACTGAAACTGAAGAGATACCTCCAGAGTACGCGAGCGGTGGTCAGATTGATCTTGGGAAAGTGAAGGCGCGAAGCGAAAGGTTAGCAAACAAGATAGAGGGGGCCATGACGATTCTGGGGATATTCGCCGATTTCTACCACGATGTCAGCTCCTTGATTCGGCGGTCTTGACCTCGTTCAGCATGTTCTTGGAGATCTTCTCCATGATCTCGGCCGCTTCTTTGAGTTTCTCCGGTTTCACCCTGTAGTATCTACCGATCTTACCCATTGATGCTGGTGGCTTGATCATCTCGTATTCGGAGTCGACAAGCCCTGCCTGTTCCAGAACACCTAGGTGATAGGACACCGTGGCTCTGTCGAGACCCGTTGTCCGGGCCAGATCGCTGATGTTCATGTGTTGCTTCAGAATGTGATCTATGATAGATCGGCGCTCCTTTTGCGCCATGGCTTTCATAAGGTCATCTTCCTTAGCAGACGGCTGGGTCGTTTCACCCATCTCGTCACTTCTCCGCCCCGTGAACCTTTTAACACTTGTGGACATTCTCTCCACGTGTGGAAGTATTCTATTGGGATAACGACCAGGGTGTACGGGCCTAGGCAACAGGCTCATCAAGCGTAGACAGAGGCTGCTAGTGGTCGCCGCTGAGAGTCTGAGGAGACGAAATGAAATGGTCGCGAGTGATATGGACCCGGATGTGCGCCGGTTCATCTTCATACCCGCGTGCCTCCTGCTCGGGATGGTAATCGCGGGGGCAATCATAGACAGGCCAGCTTCATACGGGTAATTCTTTCACCATCATCTTCACAGTGTTCGGCGGATTTCCGGCATTGGGTTACTACTTCAAGAAGGAGCTATTCGACTGAGTCTCTGGTCCCGCGAGTCCCAGAGTCCCGATATTGGGGAATCGAGAGCGCAAGATCTCTCATCGTGACCACGCGGACCTTCTCCGAAGTCAACGGCGCATACTTCTCCCTTATGGCCGAATTGAACACGACGATTATGACATGTTTTCTTGCCGCAGCGATCCTCGCTTTCAGATCGTGAATGGTCATCTTCTTCAGGCCGGTCTCGGCTTCGAACGCTTCATCCCTGGTTTCCAGATCGTGGGCGTTCTCTCCAATCTTCGAGACGCTGACGACTGCCTCGCCCCGCCCTTCCAAGAGCGCCCGGACGTCTCTCACCAGGTACTGATGCAGGATGCTTTCTCCCCTAGCTTCGGGAGGGAGCGAGTAGTGCAGAATCACCGTTTGCGAGTCCGCTCTTTCGTATTCCATCCTGCGGACTTCTCCCGCCTCGACGAGGAGCCACAGCGCATCCTTGGCCAGCAGTTTTGCCGCATCTTTGTCGATTCTATACTTCTCCGTCAGAATTTGGGCGAACTCGCTCGGGTAGAGGATTCTGTCCTTCAACTGCTCTCTGATAATTCGCGTGGCAATTCGCACGTCCACTGTTTCGTCTCCACTCTCGACGAAAATCGGGGGGTGGCCGGGCCCCTCGACCCACCCTATCTTTTCACCGTCGAACGCAGCGACGTACGGATTGTACCTGAAAAGCTCCACCCGGTCATGGTCGACTTCCTTCGCGTCAAAGAAGCAGTGGCGACCCAGGGAGGCGGCCGTCCAGGCAAGCATCGGGTCAATGGCTCGCAGCGCGTCGAGATCTGCCTTCGAGGTGGTCTTGAACAGAAACTGGGTGGCGAGCATGTTCCTGATCCCATCTTCGATGTCGGAATAGTTCTGGGATGACAGCCAGAGTGCCCCGAACTCCCTGATTTCGGGTGCTATCTCGTACAGAATCGAACGGTAGCGCTGAAGCGTTCCCTGGGTGAGCCTGTGAGCCTCCTCGACAAATATCACGGCCTTTTCATTCTTTTCGTCTCCTGTCTTGAGACGGGACCAGAGCTGTCTTAGCAGCAGTTCTGAATAGAATGTCTTGCTGCTCTCGTCCAGGGATGAGAAGTCGAAGACGAGACTCTCCTTGCCACAGACGACAGAATTCAATAACGATTCAGTGTCCTTCGCCGCTTCCCTTGCCAACTGAGTCACGTGCTCCTGGATGAACTGCAGAGACGCCAGACGCACCTTGTCACCAGTGTGCCTGACCCCCTTTCGGAGGCGGTCGAGGAAAGCAGTCCAGCCGTCACAGTCCTTGGCCAGGCTGTAAAGCAGCGCCGGGACCTGCCCCGCCACCACTCCAATGACGTCGATGGGAAAGGCGACGGCAAAGGCCGCTATGAACGCCTCTGTGTCAAGGAAGGGGTTTGGCACGGCCCTGGACATGTCAACGATGCGGTAGCCCATCCGTAGGTGGACATCGCGGGGCTTGAAACTCAGGACTGCCTTGGGCCGATCTAGGCTCAGCAGAGCATGGCGCGCAAGCTCCGACTTGCCCTGACCGGGCTCGCCACCAAACAACACGTTCAGATTCGGTTTGTCCGAAAGGTAGCTCTTGAGGTCAAGGACATGCACGTCGAGGTCGAATTCGTCTTTTCGGAGGAGCAGGTATGTTTGAGCCGAAGGCATAGGGTCGTGGCTCCGCTGGACTCGCCCCGTGATCAGGATTCTCTGCTGAATCCCTTCGGCCCATTTGCGTCTCCTCCCGTCGAGGTCCCCCTGCCGGGGACCAGGCAGACTCATCTTTCCACCACCTTCCTCACCGGAAGAGTCGAGGCCGATGGGAGGTGCAGAAACGGTGCCAGCTCCTGTGGGGTTATCGGCTGCAGGATAGGCGAGAACCTGTCCGGTCGAAGGTACTCAGCCTCCCAGTCGCCGAGTACAATATCCGGTGAGGGTATCCTCCTCTGCTTCAGATCCAGCAGATGTCGGGGGTCGTGTGAGTAGGCGCACACCAGCCTCTCGCCAACGGGACCAGATGCCTGCGTTGACGAATACGACCCCAGGGCTGCTGGGTCGGCGTCTGAAATGCCGCTCTGGAAGTCAAGCTGGGGGCATACCATCCCTCTAACCAGGACCACGAGATCGGTGAACGGAGCCTTGGCAGCGAGCTGCCGCGCAATTCCAAGGCCGTAGGTTCTGAAGTCCGAATGGTATTCATGATTGTCGAAGTACTCCCATTCATACCTGGCCCGATCAGGGTTCCCGTCGTGGACTCTGACCTCTTTCCTGATTCTCTTAGGTATCGCGTTGACCTCTGACACGATTCTGGAAGATAGCCTTCTCAGGAGTGGAGAGGCGCTGTATCTGGTCCAGAGGACCTGCACAAGACCAAAATTGCACATCGCCAGAGTCGTGATCGCAGACCTGAGAAATGTCGGTTCGATGCGGAGGTTCCAGGCCACCAGATGGCCATTCTGAGGTACCATTACGAAGAAGGCAGTCGACGAGAGGTCCAGAGAGCGGGGGAATGTGAGTCCATCGGCGTCCTGAAGGGTTGCTGCAGTGGCATTGCCACCTATCTGGCGTGGCGAGTCGAGGCCAACAACGCTGGCGGCGCCATGGGACTCGAAGGCGCGCTTTAGGGCGGGCGCATCGTCCGCGTCGGAAATCAAGCGAAGATGGACGGTCGGATCCCCGGAGGTGCCGTCCCTGAGAAGCTCCAGCCCCCAGACCGCCCCCTTGGGCGGGATCAATTGGGAAGCACGGTGCATGCCGGTCTGGATGTTGTCCGGTTGGGTGGGGAGCAGGATTTCCTGGGCAACAGGATTCCTGATGATCATGTCTTCGTCCGTTTTCTCACCTCCTTCTGGACGGTCTTNCAGAGGCACAAGATACCGGTCGGGACGGTACGATTCATCCTCGAGATCGATCTTCCACCGCCTTTTCGGGCCAAGTGCGGCCCTAATCGAAAGGGCGAGCGTCACGGCGGCACAGAAGTCGAAGACGGCGTAGGCCATGTCCCAGTGAAGCTCCCCAAAGGAGAATGGAATGGCAAGGGGAGGTAAGAATGAAAGGGCGAGCAACACAANGGGAAGCCAGAAAGAAGGTCAGAGGGGCTTCGTGGAACCCCGACCGGCTTTCCCTGTAGATGACCTGCCCTTCGGGTGTCGTAGAAAGAGTGTCATGCACCAGATTCAGGTAGGAACAGGCTGTTTTCCAGTCTCCAGCTCTGACCACGGGCTTCGGTTTCCTGTGTCTTGCGTGGTAGACGGCGGGTCCGAAGTCCAGGTGACACCACCAAACAACAAGGACGGCGGCTATCAGTAGGTAACCCACGAGTTGCAAGGGGATCAAGGTGGATCGCCTTCCGTGGGGGTTTCGCGCCTCAACACCGACTTCCTTTCTTCAGCGCGGTTCCCGCTCACAACATAACATCTCCGGTTATGTTGGGTAGAGAAAGCCCTATATTAAGCATAATGGCACACGTTCCGTTATGCCAGAGCCAGGAGAAACAAAGCTCGAGCTGCTCGCTTTGCTCGCTAATTCTCCCCGAAGCTACACCGAGCTCAGGGAGAAGCTGAAGATAACGGATCCCGCCCTGCAGCGGCACCTGAACGACCTCCAGGCCCAAGGAATCATTGGCAAGGCGGAGGACGGGAGATGGTCTTTGAAGCTCGAGGGCAACGCCCCCGAATCGGCATCCATCCTGTCGGCGTCGGTCGAGACTGTCGAAGCTGCCGACAAGTCGTTGTACGCGCCCTCGGGCAAGCTTAGGCTATTCGCCTACCACGACCTGAACCCGCTCATTTCCCCCGGTGCAATCGGCGTAGCGAAATTCGCGGCGGCCACCCTCCTCACCTTGGACGTCTATCCATTAGTCAAAATGGCGAAGGAGTTCAGGGCCAGGTTCACGAAGGGAAAGGAGGGCGGGGACGAGTATCTCTACGCTGGTTGGCTTCAACACCTGATTGCGGATAGCGTTTCCTTTGACCGAGGATTCCTGTCGGCGGTGAAGAAGAGGGGGGTCGTCGCACAGAGACAGCAGCTTGTCTCGACTTGGGCAATGGTGGAAGGCTTTGTTAATCCAGACCTGGATTTCGACTATGAGAAAGCGTACGAATCCAACAGGGGGCTCATCGAGGGGAAGCGGTTCAGACAGAAGCTTCTCGGCCTGTGGACGTTCGAGGGCGAGTTGAAGGACGTGGGGTATGAGGGTGAGCTGACAGAGGAACAATTCCTCAAGCTTTGGGGATGGACCAGAATCAAGGTATACGTGCTCGGGGAATGGAAGGCACGGAGGATTTGGAGGGAGATTCTATCCGAGGGATTGATAGGATGCGGCTTGCGGCCACGAAATCACGAGCTGAAGCGCCCGAGCATGGTTCAGGACTGAC
>OCOJ01050876.1_pt6 | contig 11483 bp, 16 predicted proteins | sample 1539251 | NCBI WGS metagenome assembly OCOJ01 (sample SAMN01911457, study PRJEB22624) | soil metagenome | biome: Soil | place: Malaysia | collected 2012-04-30 | depth RA_metagenome m
CTCCTCGACTACCTCCTGAGTCTCCCCTTCGGCCACTCGCTCTTCGTGCTCGGCAGGGCCCTGGGCGGGGCGGTGAGGGGGCTGATTTACGTGACCCCCATGATGGTTCTCGTGGCGTACCTTGACGGGTACTTCTCGCCTGTCGGCGTGGCTGGGTCCCTGGCGGTGATCTTCGTGCTGGCGACCGGCATATCAGGGCTCTCGATCACCCTGGCAATGCTGATCCGGAACGCCAACAGGTTCGACATCATGATTGCGCTCGCGGAGCTCGCCACTGTCAGGGTCAGCGCAGCCATCTACCCCCTGGCCTACATGCCCAAGGTCCTTCAGCCGGTGGCCAACTACTCCCCAGTCACCTCGGCGTCGGACCTGGTGAGAGCCATATTCCTCCCCGGATATTCCGCAGGGGTCTACGAGACGGTTGTGCTGGTCCTCTTCGTGGCGATCTTCTTCGGCCTCGGGAGCGCGTTCCTGTTCAGGAAGATAGAGGGTGGAAGGTTCGATTAAGTCAGCGATAGTCATCGAGCGGGACTTCCGCATCTTCTTCGCTGACAGGTTCATGCTCGTCATAATGTTCGTCAACTTCATGATTGACCTCGGGGTTTCAGGGCTAAGCCTTGGGGCAATGATCAGGAACCTCGGGTACAGCTACTTCCTCTACATCGCGCCTGGCGCGAACCTGATTACGGCCACCGTCGCAGCTTTCCAGTCAGGGAGGGACGTATGGAGGGAGAGGATCATACAGGACACGCAGCAGTACCTGCTTACTCTCCCAGTTTCGAAGACCACGTTCGGAGTCTCCAGGCTCATTTCGGGAATGCTGAGGAGTGTGGTGACGACGCTTCCAGGGACCATGGTCATCGCGCTTCTATATGGGCTCACCTTCCAGTTCTTCCTCGTCGGCCTACTGATCATGTTCGTCTACTCGGGCGCAGTGGCTGGCCTTTCGGTGGCCGCGGCTTCCATGGCGAACAGCCTTGAGCTGTTCGCGACCGTGAGGAGCACTGCACAGGTGTATCTGTCGTTCTTCAGCACTCAGTTCTACCCGGCAAACATACTCCCTCCGGCAGTGGCCGCTGTGTCGGCATTCAACCCGATGACCTGGGCGGTTCAGGCTTTCAGGTCCCTGCAGGCAGGGACGGTCAACCTGTCCCTCTTCGTCCCGCTAACCGGGCTCTCGCTTGTCCTCATGGCCGTCGGCTTCGCCCTCTACAGAAGGACCATGAACTACTGACGAGGGGATGGCGTGATTTTCAATGTTATATCGCCCAGGTGTCCTAGATGCTGACGAAGATTGGAAGCACCCCCGAAGGCCGGCCCCAGACCGAGGATAGAGTCGCTCTCCGACCTCATCTTCGGCCTAGCCCTGTCAATCGGCGCCTTCGCCCTGGTCAGCAACCCCACCACCAGCGACTTCGGATTCTACAGGGACGTGATCACGTTCGGGTTCAACTTCCTCGTGTTGATCACCGTGTGGATTCGGTACACCCGAATCATGTCCGCCCTTCCTGTTGAGACTTGGATCACCATGCTTCTGAACACAGTACTGCTGTTCACAGTCTCGTTGGAGCCCTACATTTTCAACATACTCAGGATGACTAATGCCACCACTCCCATAACTCAGGAGACGGCCAAGCTCTTCGAGGCAGCCTCGTCGTCCTTCGGGGTTGATCTGGGCGCGATGATGCTCATAATGGGGATCTTCACCCTCGCACTAGCTGACGAGGAGAGACGCCTGGTCCCCGGCGGCATGCTTCCCCACCTGCGAGCGGAGTCTACTCTGTGGTTCGCTGCTTGCGCGATATTTTTCCTTTCAGCCATCCCGTTCTTTGGGAGAGTAGACCTGGGAGGGGTGCTTGTGACCGGCCTCTCCGCGAGGACGGTTATGTGGCTGGTGGCAATCCTGCTCACCTGGGCTAGGAGCTAGGACGCGAATGCTTGGAGGGGTCTCCGGTTACCCTATCTCAGGACGTCTCGGCAGAAGGGAAAAGGTCGTCGTAGGCAGGGATCTCCTTTGAAGCGGGGGTGCCAGGTGTGCCAGGCTCGATGCCGTACCACATCATCTCTGGTTCGATGTGTCTGAGTTCTAGTCCCGCCAGTGTCATCCTCAGCCATGGGATGGAGATCTGATGGTTTCCGTGCCTCCCGCCGTGTTCGATTGCTGTCCTTAGCAGGCCCCTGTAGTGCTCGGTAGCGTTGACTTCGTTCGAGCCGAGGTGGGTCCTCTCCTCGCCTTCTTCGAGGATGAGGGATTTGTCCGCGAGGACCTGTTGCGAGTCGTCGATTTCGGGCTCCAGCTCCTGGTTCGTGTCCCAGAGGTCCCTGTCGATGGACTTGAGCCTGCGCCTTATTCCATCAATCAACGGCCAGGGGTATGGCGCGCTGGCTAATTGAAACGACGTTTTTGAAAAGCCCCAGCTTCAACGTTCAGGGGTGTTGAACGAGCTCCGGGAGATGAGGGTCCCGCTAAGGGCGAACGCCAGCCAGGCTACGACCGACAGCTGAAAGAGAGGCAACGTCTGCGACGCGGACAACAGGAAGGAGGCGACCGATTGGAGGAAGGACGTAGGCGCCGTGTACATTGGAGGGGAATAGGGCCTTTTCGGTATTTAGGGGGGTGGAAGCCTGCGTCCGGACGGAAAATCCAGTCACTCAGCGGCGACTCTCACAGAGGCCCAGAAGGTCTGCCCCGACCCAGATAGGCCTTCGACCGTGATGAGGTAGGTGGTACCTGGTGTGACTTCCACAGTCGCGGGGAGGGTTAGGTTGAGCTCAGTGGTAAAGCCTGGTCCCAGTGGTCCCTGTATCGCCCCGGCTGAGGAGTCACCAATGTAGAGGCGCAGGCTCGTAATCGCAGCCTTCCCGGAAACATCCAGCCCCAGGACGAGTTCGGTCTTGTTCGCGGGTCCCAGCTCCGAAGAGATGTTGGCTGTGATAAGCCTGGCTGAGGCAATGGTGAAGCTCGGGCAGGTCATATCCGATTCAGAGCATGATGTTCCTGTTGAGAGGGTGACCAGTTCCACCTTGCCCACCTGGGCCGCCTCGTAGTTCAGAACGATGGCGAAAGCCAATACGAAAGCCGTGCATAGGACAACCACGAGGATGCTCCGGAAGTACACGAGCCGGCTGCGTCATGCTCATGGATATCTCTCTTGTGATGGGCCGAGACTGCTACGAGGAGAGAATCTCCCTTAGGAGATTCTGTGAGATGTTCCCTCCTGAGACAACGACCACCACCCGGCTCCCCAGTGACGATGAGGCAGGCGAGAGGAGCGGGGCGAAGGGTGCGGCGCCGGAGGGTTCGGCGATAATCCCTGCAGTCCTGACCAGGGCCTTCGTGGCCGAGAGTATTTCCTCCTCCGAGAGCGTGAACGCGCCGTCGACGTTGCGCAGGCACACCTGGCAGGTCAGCTCGCCCAGGGCTGAAGGGAGCAGGCCGTCGGCTATCGATCTTGGCGAAGGGACCGTCACGGCCTCCCTCGCACTCAAGGCAGCTGAAAGCTTGGGAGCTCCCCGAGGCTCAACACCGAAGATCTTCACTCTGGGCCTAAGAGCCTTCAGCGCAATCGAGATGCCTGATATCAATCCTCCACCGCCGACCGGGACCAGAACTGAATCGAATTCGTCTAGTTGGCTAGCCAATTCCAACCCGCAGGTCCCTTGACCAGCGATGATGGCCAAGTCGTCGAAGGGGTGTATGAAAGCCGAACCAGTGGATCTGGCGATTTTTCTTGCCTTCGCTTCTCTCTCGCCGCTGAGTGTCCCAGCCCTGACTACCTCGGCGCCGTAGTCCAGGATTGCGTCGACCTTCTCCTTCACCGCTGTTTCGGGGATTACAACCGTGCATTTCTTCCCGATTAGTCGAGAGCTATAGGCAACTGCAATGCCATGGTTCCCGGAAGAGGCGGCTACGACCGCCCTCTCGCGCACCTGAGAGACCTTGTTGTGTGCCCCACGAATCTTGAATACTTTGATTGGCTGGAAGCACTCGAGCTTTAGATAGACGTCGCGCCCGGCCATCCGCGAAAGGGCAGGGACCTCGACCAGAGGCGTCACTGCTGCTACCCCTGCGATCCTTTGTGCCGCTTTCTCAATCTCGCCGATGCTCGGAAGCCCCATCTTCACCAGCCCCTCCCCCGAGGGAGTTCCTATCAGCTAGAAAAGAAAGTTCACGAGGGATCTGTGCATCCTGGGCGCGCGCCACGCGTGCGCCAGCCTTGGTTCCACATGATAGACCACCTGTGCCGATTCATCTGCCCAGTCGGGCCTGTAATCGTATTTGCGGACGTAGTCCGCACGCAACGGCCTGAGTACTCGTGGGTCTCTTTCCCTCGATGCTACGCCTTCGACGATGACGGTATCGAGCCCGTCCCCGACGTGGACAACAATTCTAGGGTTCTCTCTCAGGTTCCTTCCCTTAACTGAGGCCGGATCTGTTTCAAAGTAGAATGCGTTCCCCTTCCAAATCCCCCAGACAGGCGCCGCGTGAGGCTTCCCCATGGAACTCGCGGTGGATACCCAGTAGACCCTCTCGTCCCGCATCTTGCCGTTGGCGTGCGCCCATGTAATCCAGAGCCTTGGGTCGTTGACGACGTGCCACTCCTCTGGAAACTTCGGCCTGAGCCTGCGAGGCACGAACTCCCGCTTGGACCCGGGCATGTGGACGCCTCGGGGGGGTTGCTCACTCTTGCTTGGACGCAATCTCAGTCTCGGAGTAGCCGAGGATGTCGGTCGAGTTGGAGTCAATCTTGAGCTGCACCAGGTGGGGCTTGAAGTTTAGCAGCCCGGAGGCCAGCTTGACGTTTGCTTTTACTGTCCACGTGCCATTCTCCGACATCACCTCGACGAACTTCACCTTTCCAAGCCTGCTGCCGTACCTCTTCTCCATCCACGCCCTAGCCACCTGCTCCGCGTCATCGGTACTCGCCAGAAGGGACAAGGTCTACACATACAACGACGCCATCACCCGCTTTATCGTTCGGTGAGAGAATCATTTGAACAATGGGTAAGGAAAAGTGAACAGTCCTGGCGCAGATGGGTCGACCCGCCATCAGCTGACGGCAGGTCAGGGTGGCCGGGCGCCGGCCGTGCCGCGTCTCCTGCTTTGCTTCTTCTTGGCCGGGAGCACTATCTGCGTGGCTGTCCCTCTAGCGACCGCCTTACCTTCCTCGTTCTTCACTACCACCTCCGCCATTGCGATGGTCTTCCCCCGATGCAGGACCTTAGCCTCGGCGGTTATCCTGCCTGCAAACACGGGTCTCAGAAAGTTCATCTTCAACTCGAGAGTGCTGAAAGTTTCGGCGCCAGCTAGGGTGGTGATTGTCGCCATCCCCATGCACGCGTCCGCAAGGTCCGTCATTATCCCGCCGTGAAGCGTTCCCATGGGGTTGTGGAATCTCCTCCCGACATCCAGGGTCATTGTGGCGGTCCCCTCGCCGAGGCGAAGGAGGCGCATGCCCAGGGTAGACATGATGGGCACTTCGTTCACACCCTTTGTGGCGGCTCTAAGCCTCGCTTTCAAGGACGGCATCGGGTTATGAGATGAATGAATGGGTGTTAAGGGTTGTCTTAGAACCTGAGCCTCATCTCAGTCGTGGGCTCGAACCCAAGGGACTCGTACAGCGGCCTCCCCTTGGTTGACGCGTGCAGGTTGAGCCGATCGTACTTTTGCTCCTTGCACCATCTCAGCGCTCTGTTGACTATCAGTCTCGCGACGCCCTTCCGCCTGAACGCAGTTTCGGTGTACATGGACATGAGGTACGGCACCTCCTGGCGGGGGTTCGTCGGCCTCGGTTGCTCCTCTCGCACCCATATGCATCCGCTTCCGGCGACATCCCCTCCTGGGGACCGCGCGATGAATCCGATGAGTTCGCCGGCAGCGAGTTTCTTCTTGATCCACCTGCGAGTCGTAGCCTCGGATTCGTCCACCTTCGTTCCAAACTCTGGGTGAATGTCTCGCCACATGTTCAGCCTATGCCTGACGAGGAGGTCGACGTCGTCTGGCCCGGCCACGGAGAGTTTGAACTTCAATCGACGGTGGCGACGGCGGGTTCTCTTTATCCTCTATTGCTGTCGTGCCCTCCCGCCGCGGAGGGTTTGAAAGATTGTACCCAGAAGCCACACGGCGCAGGGGTGTATCGTAATGAGGATGACCATCACTGATGTGATGACCACGGTGAAAAAGTTCCTTAGGGAAGACGCCGGGTTTGAGAAGCTCACAATCTCTTCCGTCGTCGCCATCGAGCCCGACTCCAAGTGGAAGGTTATCGCTGAAATCTCAGGGATAGGGCCCGACAAGAAGGAAGTTATTGTGGACGACAAGGATGGGAAGATCGTCTCCTACAAACAGGCATAAGGCGCCTGTCAAGGCGGTACCTAGAGGAGCACGACGGCAACGTACGATACGAGCTGCGCTAGGAACATGATAACGTGCTCCTCCTCGTCGTCATAGTAGACGAATGCTTCGTTTCCGAGGACGAGGCCAGCGAAGAGGCCCATTCCTGCGAAGAAAGCGTAGGGGAGCAGAGCGGTGCTCCCAGTCAGGTATAGGGCAAAGGCCGCCAGGTATGCCGCTGCGGAGAGGAGCTCCCAGGACATGATCACCGCGAAGAGGGCCCCAACCGCTGATGCCCCCGACCCGTGCTTCTTGGCTACTCTCTCCATCAGTTCCAAGTTCTTGCTGGAGGAGCGGAAGTACTTCCCTCTGTAGCCATGGTTCGTGAGCCAGTCGACCAAGTTGCCTATTCCTGCCATCGCGAAGTAGATCCCCCAGAAGAGCAGTAGCCCAGCAGAGACCAGGTTCATCCTAGGTCTGAGGAATGATTTCCGGGTGTATTTGAAATGGGCTGGTCCGCCTCTGGCGCAGGCTAGGCGAATGGGGAGCCGAGAGCCCGCTGCAGGCCAGCCAGGGCGACGACCCACAGGACCGCCAGAATGAGGACAACTCCGAAGAATGTGGGCTTCGAGGTCTTGTGATGAAAAATGAAGGCCCCAGCCAGAACTCCGAGCGCCCCGCCCAGCAGGGCCAGCTTGTACAGCGTCATTTCAGGCACCCTTCTCTCCCTTCCTCGAGCTCGGCCCTTGTCAATCCCCATTAGGACGAAGCCGGCGAAGCCTATGAGGGCGAGCCAGCTGAGGATGAGCGTCCATGCGAGAATCAACCGCCTCTCGAGGACGTCGGCCTACCTAAAAGCGCCAAGCTGGCCGAGCAAAAGGAGAAAAACTCCGGCGTTGGCATTTCCGCGATGAGCGAAGCACAGTTCGAAGAATGGGTGAGGAAGAAGTCCCAACTCCCGCTGGCCGTGAGAGGGCACAGCTTCTACTTCAAGGGGGACAACCTCATCGTTGTTGATGGAGGGAAGTTCGTCTATGAGGACGCACTGGAACTTGTGCGGCTGCTCAACTCGAAGAGTCCGGTGGCTCAGCTCAACGCGAGCGTCATGATTGCCGAGAGGAATGGGATGCTCAGGCTCATCGTGCTGGGGCTCGCCGGCCTGATCATCATAGTGGCCCTCTTCTTGGCGCTGAGGTAGCAGACGGGGTCAGGACTGGATTGTCACGTAGAAGAGCTCGACAACCCCGGCCGAAGGAACTCTGAGTACCCCGAAGTCTAGGTTTCCGGAGGGGTCTATCCAGGCGTAGACGGTGTTTCCGACACTGCCTGGTCCATAGCTCTTGAGGAGACTGGCGACCAGCCCGACTGTCTTGTTGGATCCGGCAGTCCCCAGCGAAACCGTCCCGACGTTGACCCACACGGTCGGGTTTACAGAGGTAGCGTTTACCAGCGAGTACCCCCCTGCCGCTATCATTGAATCGATCTTATGGACCACAGCGTCTCGTGTCGGTGTGGGAGTTCCCGAGGGGGTTACGCTCCCCAAGCTCTCGAAGGCCGCGGTGGCGTCGCGGCCGACACCCACGGCCCCCGTAGCCGGATTAACAGCGGTCATGAACGGGAGCTGGGTGACCACCCCGGACGAGGCCGGCGTGGTGTACACGGCTATGAAGTACGTAAGCACACCCCCCACGGAATACAGGAGGTAGGAGCCGAACCGTGCGTTGGGGAGCAGGGTGAGCTGCGTCCTCACCTGCTGGTTAGTGGTAAGGGCATTCTCAGCTGCCGTGGGGCCAATAATGAGGGATGCCTGGGAAGGATTCTGGTAGAGGTAAACCTGCCCAAGTCTGTTGCCGCCGTAGGCCACGTAGAGAGCGCCCAGGTTCTTGCTGACAACCCCCTCGTACTGCACCAGCTGCAGGCCTACGAAGTAGGTGCTGTTCCCCACTGCAAAGGGGATGTACTGGACTGTGCTGTTCCCAGCCCGCTCGTAGAACTGAGTGCCGGACCTGAAGATGAACGGATCGCTAACATGGTAGACGAAGTCGTAGTCCAGCTGCCCTGGCACCGAGGGGGAGCCCAGGAGCTGCTCAGGATAGCGCAGCTGGGGGATGAGCCAAGCAGGGGGTGCCTTCCAGCTGGAGTAGTAGTTTTGGTAGAACTTGGTAAGGAAGTCTGAGGAGTTGGTCCCCACCAGGTTGGTGACGGTGTAACCCTGCATCGACCCGTCCGATATGTTCACGAGGACGACCCCGAAGAACCTGAGGTAGGGGCTCGCAGCGAAGCCTGACTCAAGGGGATAGTCGACGTACACTTGGACGGCGTAGTAGAGGTTCTTCCCGTCTGACACCAAGTAAGCCGACGGGTCCATGGTGAGGCCAGAGATCAGGACGTCCCCTACCCGGCTGAAGATATTCCGGTTCCACAGCATATCAATGGACTGGGATGAGAAGGCGAAGCCGAGCTGGCCCTCGGAGAAGGTGAACCACATGGCCTTCTGCCACCCTCCAAGGATGTAGTCGGGGGTTCCGCCGTAGGACACGTTCTGTATCTCCTCGTAGCCTGGGACGTGGACATAGACGCTCTGGCTGAAGCCGTCCCCCTCTCCGTAGTAGATGGGGGGTTCGGACGATATCTGATAGGCGCTTGTAGTGGGAATGACCGAGCCGTTGTGCGTGTTGATCACTAGGACCTTCGCCGCATGAGTGTAGATGAGGTGCTCGCTGATCCAATCTGTGGACGGGAAGACTGGCGTGGTGGGGGAGACCCAGTACTCGGTATTGTTGTAGAAGACTATCTCCGAGCTGGCCAGGCCCATCCAGTTGTAGGCGCCTATCTCCTTCGTGTTGATCACAGAAGCGGCCGACTGGTCCCACTGGCGGACGAGGTCGAGGGTAGTCGCTGGGTTGCTGGTAGGAAGGCTAGTGATGTTCTGGACGTGGATTCCATTCAGCCCCGCAGCCCATCGGGTGACTGTAATCTGCTTCTGGGTCTGAGGGTACCACTGGTATGCGAGGTAGTTGTTGTTCCAGTTGAAGAGGTAGAAGGCACCAACCCCCGCCTGGATGATGAAAAGCGCTGCGAGAAACAGGGCTGCGCCCTTGTACAGCTTCATCCTGGAGACCACGACCTCCCTCTTGGAGAAGTAGAGCGCGCCCAGCAGGGAGAGGAGAAGGCCCACCCATGCCAGCCCATAGACGTAGGGGGTCGCGACGTTCATCAGCCAGTAGGGGGCCCCTATGATGGTACCGAACAGTATCAGCGCGATGAGGACGAGGAGGTCCCTGACCCAGATCGCGCTTCTCCGAAGGCCCAGGTCAGCCAGGAATCGAATCGTAATCCTGATGCCCGCCACGACCAAGATTGAAGTTACGATGTAGGAGAGGACGCCGTACTGCACGGTGAGTGTAGGCATCAGGCTCACAAGGCTCTCCCCCGAGGCAGGGGCCACCGGGAGGACGAAGGCCCGGGGGACGTCCGCCCAGCTGCCGAGGCCCATGGTCATCATTGAGATGGGATTCATGATCGGGCCAAGAAACAGGAATCCTCCTGTGCTGACGAAGGCGTAGAATCCCGCGGCCCACTTCACCACCTGCCAGAGGCCCCAAAGCCAGACGTTCAGCATATCCTTGGGCTTGGTCTCCTCGGCTTCGTAGGGCCTCAGCCGCCTGTAGACGACTGTCCAGAGCCTCCAGAGGTCGCTCGCTCCCGGCCTGGGATTAATCAGGAGCAGAGAGAAGAGGGCGGCTGCCACGAAGGTGTAGTAGTGGTAGAAAGTAATGCCGAACCAGTCAAGGCCAGCCTTCGATGAATAGACCGACTCCGCTATTGACCACTGAAGCACTACCCAGAGGATAGCCAGAATCGCGGCCACGGCAATGAGGGCCAGGATGAGGTAGGTCAGCCGTCTGAAGCGAATCGCAGGACCCTCACCTTCGGTATCCAATTTTCCTGAGGGGAAGGACGGGCTCTATTTACGGTGCTCTGAGCGAGCGTTCCATCCCTAGTTGGAGGGCCCCCTGGTTACGGAGCCTGCCTCAGTCCGCACTTCGGGCAATAGACTGCTGAAGCAATCATCTGGGTGCCGCAGTTGGAGCAGTACTTCATCCCGGCCTGGGCGCCCGGGGCGTAGGCCGCCGTAGTCGGGCCGCCTGGAGGCGGCGAGATTCTTGCGAGATTCGAGTAGTAGTAGACGGTCAGGGCTATTGGGAACAGAGGGACGTAGAGCGAAGAGAGGATGCTGCTCACGACGCTGCTTGCTACCCCGAACGGGCTGCTGATCACCCCTACGATACCGGCTGCTATGCCCACTATGATCACAAAGATGACGTAGACTGCGAAGGTCTTGAGCCACCTGTGAGCGACAAGCTCCCTGCTCCGGCCCATGCTCCCAAGGACTCCGGCGTTCTCAATCAGCAGCGCGTTTAGTGAAAGTCCGAACATTATGACCAATATGATACCGGGGATGATCAGAGCAACGAATCCTAGGCCAACGATGATGCCCAGAATAATCCCAAGAGCCCACATCCACACCAGCTTCGATATGGAGAACCTTACTGACGCCCCGAGGTCGACCTGGCCCTTTTGAATCTCGTCCGATGCCATCTTGATCGCGCTTCCAACAGCGATTGGGACGAAGACCAGCCCAATCAGCGCCGAGAAGACAACCAACGGGATCAGGGTGCCTACTAGACTAGACAGGTAGCTCGAGACCTGGTCTGGGGTGGGGTGGGCCGGCAGTGTTGGCAGGACATAGGCACGCTGCACCAGTGTAGTTAGGATCCCGCTTATCGCCTCGACGACAACAAAAAGAAGTACGTATTTGACGAAACCACGCCTGAAAAGGTCAAAGGTCCTTGAGACCACGTCGCCTATGCTGAGCTCCTGACTTATCCCCTCACCCTTGGCCATATGCCCCCCGGGTATTTTCGAGTTAGATATTGGTTTGGTCTGATCCCGAATCCGGTTCCTTCGAGCCAGGGTCGCTCGAGAAGTGCCAACGGCAAAAGTCCTGGGCTAGGAAAAGAGCCCCCGTTGCTTAAGAGCCAGCCCCCGAGGGACGGGCGCACGATCATGCTCGTCAACATGGGTTTCGTAACGCCTCGGCCAGGGAAGGAGGAGGCGATGGCCGAAACGATGCGGTCTTTCGCTA
>OCOJ01775121.1_pt1 | contig 11470 bp, 11 predicted proteins | sample 1539251 | NCBI WGS metagenome assembly OCOJ01 (sample SAMN01911457, study PRJEB22624) | soil metagenome | biome: Soil | place: Malaysia | collected 2012-04-30 | depth RA_metagenome m
GGCGTCAACCTCCCAGCGAGGAGGGTCGTGATAGCTGACATGACGCGATACGATGCGGAGCATGGAGGGAACGCGGAGATCTCGGTCCTGGAGTACAGACAGATGGCCGGCAGGGCCGGGCGCCCACAGTACGATGACCACGGGGAGACTGTGATGATACCTCCCCAGTCTGCTCCTTCGGCAGACTTCCTTGAACACTATGCGAAGGAGCCTCCCGAACCCATCCAGTCGAGGCTCTCCGACGAGTCTGCAATGCGGTCTCATACGCTTGCGACCGTGTCAACAGGGAGCGGAATGTCGAAGGCAGACCTTGACGGCCTGTTCGGGAAGACGCTTCTCGCCATGCAGGTGGGTGCCAAGGAGACAGGGAGGCTCACAGAGAAGGCCCTCGGGTACCTTCTGGGAGAGAGGCTCCTCGAGTCGCACGGGAACCTGTTCTACGCAACCGAATTCGGGAGGAGGGTCTCCATGCTCTACATCGACCCCGTGACTGGGGTCATGTTCAGGGACAGCGTAAGGCACGCCGAACCGGGGAGGAACTACACTGCGGGCTTGCTGCACCTCGTGGCGGCGTCTCCGGACTTCGAGCCCAAGTTCCCCCTCAGGAGCAAGGACTACGACCAGGCGATGGCATTCCTTGAGGAGCACTCCTCAGAGATGCTCGAAAGGCGCACGTCGAGGACCTTCGCGGACTATGACAGGGTCCTCCAGGACATGAGGAGCGTAATGGCGCTCCACGGCTGGATCGACGAGTGGAGGGAGGAGCAGCTCCTATCGAGGCTCGGCGTGGAGCCCGGGGACATGCACCGGGCGGTCGACAACGCCGACTGGCTGTTGCATGCTCTCGGTGAGCTGGCTAAGTTGTACAAGACGCCGGAGATGGTGAGGCAGGCTGAGAAGCTGAGGATGAGAGTGGCGAGCGGTGTTAGCGAAGAGCTCGTCGAGCTTACAACGCTCCAGGGCGTGGGGCGGGTGAGGGCAAGGGCCCTCTACACGGCCGGCTTCAGGACCCTCGAGGACATCAAGGAGGCCCCGGCAGACAGGCTGGCGCTTGTCGACAAGGTGGGGGGAGCAGTCGCGAGGAAAATCAAGGAACAGGTGTCGAAGCGCTGAGCACCTTCGGAGGGGACTTCGAAGCGGCCGCTGCGGAGGTAGCAAGTCTCCTTGAACGCTCCGTCGCCAAGGCCGTGGAAGGGGAGGGGAGAGTCGCCGTCGCCTTTTCAGGGGGTCTTGACAGCTCCGTCATTGCCAAGAGCGCAGCGAATCACACAGAGGTGGTCCTATGCACGGCCTACGCGAGGCACTCCGCGGAAGTCACGAGGGCACGAGAGGCGGCCGAGGCGATGGGACTTGCCCTCGTCACTTGCGAGTTGACAAGGGAGGATGTGGGGGCCGCCCTCGCCGCCCTAGACCTCCCTTTCCCGACTTCTCTCATGGACAGGAGCCTCTGGTGCCTATACAGGGTTGTCTCGACGACCGCTCGAAGGTCTGGCGCGAGGGTAATGCTTCTCGGGCAGCTGGCGGACGAGCTGTTTGGTGGCTACGCAAAGTACGCCGAGGCGCTGAAGCTGCGGGGAGGAAGAGCTGCGGAATCGATGATGAACGACGACGTTAGGGCCTATGTGTCCAGGGGAAGGGTACGCGATGTTGCGGCCTGCGGGGGCATTGTGGAGCCTAGGCTCCCCTTTGGGGGGAGGGAGCTCAGCGACTTCGCCACCACCCTGCCGATAACATTCAAGATCCGTGACGGGGAAAGGAAGGCGGTCCTGAGGAGGGCTGCCTTGCTCCTTGGAGTGCCGGGAAAGGTGGCGGGCGCCCCCAAGAAGGCAGCCCAGTACAGCTCCGGCGTTCAGAAGCTCGTGACCAGTTCACGCTTTTAACGCCCCCGGGAGACGGCTGACCATGATTCCTTCGCCGCAGCCCAAGGGGAAGCTCGTGGGTTTCAAGCCCCTTCAGGAGAGGTTCAGCTACTACGCCCTCGACGACGGGACCGTCCTCGGCATCAAGCCGGCCGTAGTGAAAGTGTACAGGCTGCAGAACCCTGACAACAGCCCGGCGTTCTCCCCCGACGGGACGCCCGCCTACTTCTATCAGACGCAGAACATTACCCAGGTCCTCACCCCGGACGAGTACAAGTCCTTCAAGGACAACGGCATCCCCCAATGAGCGGAGGGGCCTACATCTCTTCTGAGGACTCGGCGCTCCTAAGGAGTGCGCTCCAGGGGCTGTCTGGGGAGAGCTGCCTAGAGATAGGTGCGGGCAATTGCGGCACACTCCTTGACCTGAAGAGGAGGTTCGAGCTGGTGGTTGGGACCGACCTTCTCAGGCCGGCGACATCCGACTGGAGGGGAAAGGGGATCGAGTTTGTGCTCACGGACGCGGCCTCGTGCTTTAGGCCTTTTGCATTCGACCTGGTGGCCTTCAACCCACCTTATCTCGCGGTGGAAGTCTCCGGGGACCGGGCGGTGGAGGGGGGAGAAGACCTCGAAGTCCCGCAGGCGTTTCTTCGCGAGGCGCTTCGGACCGTGAAACGGACCGGGAAAATCGTCTTCCTCCTCAACGATGAAGCAGATGTCAGCCAGTTCGAAGACATGTGTTCCGAGAAGTCATTCGTGCTCACGCCCTCGGCCTCTAAGAGGATGTTCTTCGAGGAGCTAGTGACTTATTCCGCAGCAGCCATTGGTTAGCGCCTTCGGTGACCTTACGGCCAAAGGTACTGGACCGGGGCACTTGCTTTGAGGCGAACCCTGGTACTTTAGGAGCGGGACTACGCTGGGTGCGAAGTAGTCGGTTACCGCCAAGACTCCGCGCAAGAAGGATCCGTCTCTGTCCTGAGTTTCCGTCGCCCTCGAGGCCATGTTCGATGGAGGAGGCTCCGTTTTGGTCAACTGTCCTCCCTAAGATGTTAGGGGTCGCGGGCCCGGGAATGCGATTTCCAAGTCTGAGAATCGTCTTCGCGGATTATATACACGACACTTACCCTAACCTGTTCAGAGATGCTCCGACAGATTGCGCTTCAGGTGAGGACCGAGAACAGCCTACAGGACGCGGCCAGGCTCCACGGGGCCAAGCTGAATATCGTCGACTGCAAGTCGTTCAACAAGACTGGGATGTCGCTTCTGATGGAGCTAAGAGGGAATGAGCAGGATGTGCGCGCTGCGACTACCGCCATCAGGCACCTGGATGGAGTAAGGCAGGTCATCGAAGGTGAGGGGCCGGGGGACGCGATGCCACTACTCGTCGTTCTCGACAGGCCCGCCATATGCCGCGCGTCAAGCGACGTAGCGATCGTGTGTCTTGATTGCCCGCTCAACTCCGAGGCCCAGCCGGCTTCCTGGAGGTTTATCGCACGAAAGACAAGCGACTTCAGGCAGGTGTTGACAAGGCTGTCGAAGGAGGGCATCGAGACTCGGATCGAGGACGTCGCGCCGCTCGAGCGCAAAGCGACTCTGACGGGTAGACAGAAGGAGATAATGGCAACGGCAGTGGCCCAAGGATACTTCGAGTTCCCCAGGAAGATCAGCCTGACGGGGCTGAGCGAGTTGGTCGGAGTCAAGCCATCTACCCTGAGCGAGATACTTCGCAGCGCCGAGCGCAGGATAATGGCGAACGCGCTTGGCGTTCCGTTCCAGGAAGAGTAGTTTAGCCTATTCTAGGAAGCGGATTCCTAACCAGCTAGCGTCAAAGTTCGACCACGCCTTTCGACACCCTCGGGTAGAAACAGACAAGCCATCTACCTGCAGTCGATCCGGATTCCCCCAGGAAGTATCTTCAGCCCACTAGGTCCCCATAACGAAGTAGGTGGACTTCAACCCCTCCACTCCGTCGAGTTTCCTCAGACCCCTCTCCAGCCCCAGGATGTCCCCGTACCTACCTCGAACGGTTGTTATCTCAAGGCAGCGCTCCCTGTCGAGATGCACGTGTGTAGAGGAGGCGATGACGGAGGTGTAAGCATGTCCGATTTCTGTGATGTCGTGGTCGATCTCTCGTTTGGAATGGTCATACAATAGGAGGATACCTCCAACAACCAGGGCCTGAGGATTGGTCTTCAGCGCGTGGTCCCCAACCGTGCTTCTGATAGAATTCTGCAGCGCCTTCGACCGCTCCTCATAGCCCATCAGCCGCCAGACGCCGTCATATTCTTTCAGCAACCCCGGCTGAATGGAGAAGCTGACTCTAGATACATTCTCTCGGTGGCTTCTTTTCGCCACGTGCAACCACGCCCACTCGGACGAAAGGAAGGCCCTAATCAGTATTACTGAGACCGCATCTCTTCGTATCCAGTAATACTACTCGTAGGCACGGTGGTACTTAATAGCGAACAAGACTTGGCTGTACCTAGCTCGTATGGCAGGACCAGCCACTCGATCAATAGCCTCGAACCTCGGGGTCTCAAGCGCGGAGAAAACCAAGATCGGCACGGTCTATGGCGCGATAGCCGCCGTGACGGTTCTGTCCATGGTTGCCGCCGCCATCCTTGGTCACGTGTCCCCTGTTCTGAACGGGCTGGGAATCGTGGCCTACGTACTTGGTCTGCGTCACGGCGTCGACGCAGATCACATAGCTGCCATCGACAACACTACCAGGAAGCTGATGCAGCAGGGGAAGCCCAGGTTCACGGTGGGAACTTGGTTCTCGCTGGGTCATTCGACTATAGTGGTGGGCTTGATCGCCATCATAGTCTTTGTGACCAGAGACGTCATCGGTCAAATCCCCGCACTTCAGAACCTGGGAGACATTGTGGGCACCCTGGTCTCCGGCGCTTTCCTCTTTGTCATAGGATTCATCAACCTACTGATCGTCTTCGGCGTGTACCATCTGTTCAAGCAAGCGAAATCGGGGAAGATGAAAGAAGAGGAGCTCGAGGAGTACATGCAGAAGCGTGGGTTCCTGAATCGGTTGTTCCGGCCTCTGTTCAAGTTCGTAAATGACGCTTGGCAGATCTATCCGATAGGCGTACTCTTCGGGCTCGGTTTCGACACCGCGACAGAGGTCGCGCTGATCGCCATTAGCGTTGGCGTGGGGGTTTCCTCGACGGTTCCGCTCTGGCAGATACTCGTACTGCCCCTGCTGTTCACCTGCGGGATGGTCCTGACGGACACCACGGATGGTGTTACCATGAGGCTTGCCTACGGCTGGGCGTTCTTGACCCCGCTGAAGAAGATCTACTACAACTTGACCGTGACAGTGATGTCGGTGATCGTTGCTTTCGTCATTGGCGGGGTAGAGCTTGCCCAAGTGCTTGCCATCGAGTTCAACCTGAGCTCAGGATTCTGGAGCTGGCTGGAGAAACTCGACTTCGAAACGATGGGGTTTGCGATAGTAGCCGTCTTCGTGATAACATGGGTTTCCGCATTCGGCATCTGGAAGTACAAGAAGTACGACCAGAATCCATCTGCTCTCATCGGCCCTTTCAAAGGGCCGTCCCAAAATGGGAAACCTCTCGCGTGAAGAAGCGGATTCACTCCGCCCTGCCGAGGTGAAGCTCGTTCTCCGACTCCCGGCGAACTGGTCCGTCGTCGCGCCGCCGCCATCTGAGTACGGACCGAAGTAAGCTGCGGTGCTGAGTGTATTCGTGGTTCATGTACTCCATCAGGAGAAAGAAGCTCGTCTCGAACTGCTTTCTGTCGTCGTTCCTGAACTTGAAGACGGGTAGGCTCCGGTGTGGTTCCTGCCACACCGCATCGAAGGCCTTCAGGGGAGAGAGCTTTCCAGCGGCCTTGGCTCGGTCGAAGAGGATCTTCCGGTTCACTTCCATCATCACGATAAGATGCCTGCTGCGCCGGCCTTCGCTCAAGAAGAACTGCCTGGTCATATGCCTCGGAGCGGTGGAGTCGATGACCACGGAGTGACCGTAACTTAGCGCGCTCTTGCGAAGGTTCGACATAGTGGCATACACGAGATCTTCATCGTGGATTGGCGCAAGGTCGTCGAACAGCATCAGTCTGAGTTCATCCGGATTGATTCTCACAGATCCAGCTATGTTCTTGAGCAGGCGCCGCGCAAGTTTGCTCTTCCCAGAGGTGGGCGGGCCGATCACGAGTATTGTCCAGATGGGAGCCATTTGGTTTCCGACCTCGCCTTACAATTTACCCTCGAAAACAGGGCGCGATAAGTTTCGCTGTTTGGATCTGACGGCGTCTTGATGGGCCTGGAGAAGGAGCTCGGTTTTATCGTCGAAAGACCAATCGGAGTTCATTCTAGGCTATTTCATGGCAGGCCCAGTGGGAGGCCGGAACAATTATGGGTTCGAATCCTTGTCCAAGCAGTCGCATGGCATGCTACTGATGCGATTGTTAGCTGAGTTTTAGCCCTTCAAACCCATTTAGTCTTTCCTCAAACTCAGAATCGGATAATTCGCTAAAGGGCTTGTTCTCGAGGTAATCGTAACGCTCCCTTGCCAGTTTCTCGAATTGAGCCTTGTCTATCTTACCCTTGGCAAGTTTCTCCCTAAGAGCAGTCATTGGCTCTGTTCGCGTCTCTTGCGAAGAAGACGGCGGGCCCGAGTCTGCCTTTGGTTGCTGTGTCACATGAAGTGCGTTGTCACCGGCCGAACCGTGATGGGAGGGAGCGCCACTGCCTCCTTTGCGTGACTGTTCGAGAATCTTGAGATATGCATCGTTCAGTTCTCTGAACCGTGCCTTTACCTGCTTCAAAGTAGCGTCTGGAGGAAGTCCCAAAGTCTCATAGTAGGTGCCATCGTCGTCGGTGCTGCTCATCTCCGGTTTTTCCACCAAGAGTTCCAGCCTTCGAAGTTCAACATGAATAGGCTGGCTAGGGTGGATATACGCTTACTTATCGAACGGCCCAGCAACATTGGAGGAATTGGATGGCCCTCGAGGAATTGAACATGTTAGCCGCCCTTTCGTAACAGTTCTGAAGCGGGCCCGGAGGGATTCGAACCCACGGTTTCTGATGCATTCCTCTTCAGCTCCGAAGGCTGACGCCTTAATCCGTGCTAGGCTACGGGCCCGAGCCCAACCCATGATTTCACTAGTTATTGCTTTCCCCAACCCCAGCCTTCTTTGGTTGCAGTCGCCCGGATTTGATGGGTTTACCGTGCAAATTCATGCTTTCGAGCAGGCCTAACCATGTCATGTATTGATCGGGCTCAAGAGAACCTCAAATTCACAGTGCTCGTTCGTTTCTCGAAGAACTGCCAAGGTTGAACATCATGCTCATGCTGTCAAACGGACTTGCTGATGTAATCGATATCTGTTCGGCGACGTCCAGCTGATTACGCAGGATTGAAAAGGCGCACAAGCGCGACCAGGGACCAGGTTGGACGGCTCCAGGTTGTATGACACCATCGGAGACACCTATTCCGTGACGAGGCGCACCGAGCCGCGGATCGCTGCGCAGATCTGGGCCGCGCTCGGCGACGCCCGGACCGTACTGAATGTCGGGGCTGGCACCGGTTCCTACGAGCCCCCAGACCGTGATGTCACCGCGGTGGAACCATCGGGTGTCATGCGTGCGCAGCGCCCTGAAGGAGGAGCCCCATGCGTGGCTGCCACCGCGGAGAGCCTCCCGTTCGAGGACAAGTCATTCGACGCCGCGATGGCCGTCGCCACTGTGCATCACTGGCAAGACCCGATTGCCGGCATACGCGAGATGAGGCGCGTGGCTCGTCGATTGGTGGTGTTCACCTGCGACACCACTGACAGGAGCTGGCGTCGCCGGTTCTGGCTAACTCGTGATTATCTGCCCGAGGTCGCTGCCTCCAGCATCGGCCTCGCTACTACGCTGGCCCGCGCCATCGGAGCCCGGGTGGAACCTGTACCCATTCCGTGGGATTGCGCTGACGGCTTCTTTGAGGCCTACTGGCGCCGGCCCGAGGCGTACCTAGACGAGAACGTCCGTCGTGGAATATCGATGTGGGCTCGGGTCGGGCCGGAAGCCGAGCAGAGGGCAGTGCGCAGCCTCCGTGATGACCTCGCATCTGGTCGGTGGGCCGAACGCAACCGCGACCTCCTCGACCTCGAGGCGGCAGAGCTTGGAATTCGCTTGCTTATCGCCTGAACCCCTACGGTCGGTCGTCTGCCGTGTCGATGACGGGTGCGGGGGCGGTCGCCCGGATTCGAATTCGAACCTCGCATCAAGTCCAACCATTCAGGCCGAATGGCCCCTCGCCGTGCTAGCTACGGGCCCAAAATGGCTGTGTCATTGCTGGCTAGCTAAGCGATGAGACGTGGTATGTTCTCGTCGAAAGGCGGCTTGATCAACCCCCTGTCGGTGATCACTGCGGTCACGAGTTCCGGAGGGGTCATGTCGAAGGCAGGGTTCGCCACCGGTATTCCCCTTGGCGCGACTCTCCTCCCTCTGATCTCCACGACCTCCGCCGCGCCCCTCTCCTCAATGGTTACCCTGCCGTGATTCCGGCCGAGGTCGAAGGTGGAGCGTGGCGCTGCCGAGTAGAAGGGTACGCTGTGCCTCTTCGCCAGTACCGCCTCCTGGTATGTCCCAATCTTGTTGAAGACATAGCCGTCCCTGGTAATTCTGTCCGCTCCCACAATCACGCAGTCGACCCGCCCCAGGCTCATCATGTATCCCACAGCTGTGTCGGAAATCAGGGTGCATGCGATCCTGTCACGGACCAGCTCGAAGGCTGTCAGCCTCGCCCCTTGGAGGGCGGGCCGGGTCTCGGGCACCAGCACCTTGACCAGCTTCCCCTGCTCAACCGCTGCTCTCACCACCCCCAACGCTGTTCCGTATCCCACTGTGGCAAGGGCCCCCGCGTTGCACTGAGTAAGAACGGTGTCCCCACTCTGGATCAGGTCCGCCCCGTTTCTCCCGAGCCTCCTGTTCACCTCGACGTCCTCCTCTTCCATGGCCTTCACTTCCGCGGAAACGGCCTCCTTCGCCTCCCGGACCGTCGATGCCGAAGCCGCCACCTTCATCACCCTTTCAATCCCCCAGAACAGGTTCACCGCCGTAGGCCTGGTCCCGCGAAGGAGTGCGGCGCTAGCCTCCATCTCCTTCATGAAGTCTGGGAACCGGGTGGACCTCGAGTGGGCCGCGGTCAGCGCCAGGCCCATGGCCGCCGCGACTCCAATTGCGGGGGCGCCACGGACCACCATCGACCTGATCGCGTCGGCGACCTGTTCGGCGCGCGTGTATCTGACATAGGTCAGTTTGACGGGGAGGGCTGTCTGGTCTATCATCCTGACAGCATCCCCTTCCCAAGCGACGGTTCGAATCGTGAAGAAGTTGTCCAAGGGACGGGGAGAGCGTCAAAGCTCTCTAAATGATTTGCGCAGAGGGGGGAGCACCTTCAACTTCAAATAGACTTGGCGAAGCGCGCGGAACGAGACTGATGCAGGAACCCCCGGCGGCGGAGGAGCAGATACAGCCGTTCAGGGCTGTTCTCGTGGATGGGACGGCCAGAGTGGAGGACCGTGACCGCTTCGGAGAGTTAGAGGAATCCGGGTATGGGACCCGTGAAGGGAAGGACCTCGTCCTGAGAGATTACGAGGCCCTGTACCTAGTCTATAGCAAGAAGATGCGCCTCGAGGACGGGCATGGGAAGGAGGTGAGCTTCGAGAAGCTGGCAGAGCTCGCCCAGAAGAAAGCGGGGGACTCGTGGACCAAGTTCGTGATCTACCGGGACCTAAGAAGCAGGGGGTACATAGTGAAGGAAGGATTCGGTTTTGGCACGGACCTAAGGGTCTACGAGAGGGGGGACTACCCGAAGAAGGCGGCAAGGTACGTCGTGTTCGCACTGGACGAAGGAATAGAGAAAGGGATGGGAGACCTGCAGAAGTCGGTGAAGGAGATGGCCAAGATGGGAAAGGAAGCGATAATCGCGGTTATCGAGAGGAGAGGAGAAGTAATCTACTACAAGGTCAGCAGGGCAAGGTTCTGAGGGGGGCATGAACCCAAGGGGGCTCCTCGACCTCATCAGGCCCGTGAATTGCGTGATGATCGGGTTCGCGGTGATAGTGGGAGCGTTCGTTTCCAAGCCTTCTTCTGTCCCCTGGCTTCAGTTGGCCCTGGGTTTCTCTACGGGCTTCTTCCTATGCGCCTACTCGATGTCGGTGAATGACATCTACGACTTGGAGGTGGACAGGGTCAACAGGCCCGACAGGCCCATCCCGAGCGGAAGGGTTTCGGTGAGGCAGGCTACAACACTCTCACTCGCAATGCTGGCCGCGGGGGTAGTCTGCGCGTTCCTCTCCCTCATCCCCCTCGCCGTGGTCATCGCACTCGCCTACGCCTTTCTTTCCTGGCTGTACAACGCGAAGGCAAAGAGGACGGGCCTCGCTGGAAACCTCATAGTGGCCTCGTCACTTGCGATTCCATTCATCTACGGCGGGGCGGTGTCAGGGGGGTCGATAGGGGGCTCGCTTCTGCTCATGATGGCCCTGACTGCTTTCTTCTCCGGCGTCGGGAGGGAGGTGGTCAAATCAATGGCAGACGTGGAAGGGGACGCGAAGAGGGAGGTCAACTCCATAGCGAGGACACGAGGGCTGGGGTTCGCCTCGGGAGTTGGGGCCTTCTTCTTCGTGCTCGCCGTGCTGACGAGCTGGGTCCCCCTGGTCACGGGTCTTGCGAACCAGGTGTATACCTACGGCGTGATCGTACCTGATGCCATTTTCATCTACCTTGCTGTGGCAATAGTTTTTCGCCACGACCCCCGGAACGCCTACAGGGTGAAACGAGTCGCCCTTGCGGGGATGACAGTCGGGCTCCTCGTGTTCATAGGAGGCGCGGTCTAGTTGTGGAGCGAGAAGTACAGGCCAACGAGCCTCGAGGAGATGGTGGGGAACAGGGAGGGGAGGGCAAAGTTCCAGCTTTGGCTCAAGAAATGGAAGCCCGGGTCAAAGGCGGCCCTTCTTGTGGGCCCTCCGGGGACGGGGAAGACGACAACGGTCCACCTGGTCGCCAGGGAGATGGGGCTGCAGCTCGTAGAGCTTAACGCAAGCGACTCGCGGACGAAGGAGAAGCTCTCCAGGAAGATGGGAGAAGCCATCGCAAGCACTAGCCTCTTCGGGGGGACGAGCCTGATTTTCCTCGACGAGGTCGACGGCCTTGCGGGGAGGGCAGACTACGGCGCCGTAGAATTCATCAAAGATGCCGTGAAGAGGAGCGAGAGCCCCGTGGTGATGGCGGCCAACAATCCCGAGTCTGAAGAGGTTAGGAAACTGGGGAGCGTCACGACCAGGATACCGTTCCAAAGGCCGGAAACGTCAGAGGTGGTAGGCAGGCTGGAGAAAATCTCCCAGAAGGAGAGGGCATCGGTGAGCAAGGAACAGATGGCGAGGGTTGCCGAGGCAGCGAACGGGGATCTAAGGGCGGCCATCAACTTCCTTCAGTCTGGAATACCTGCAAGGAAGGACGAGGAGATGACGGCCTCAGAGTCGGTGAACGAGTTTTTCGATGCGACTGACGAGAAAGCGGCCCTCCGCGCTCTCAGAGCCTACCCGGGGCAGCCCCGGGACAAGCTAAGGGACATCTTCACTGCAGTGGT
>OCOJ01058545.1_pt1 | contig 11455 bp, 11 predicted proteins | sample 1539251 | NCBI WGS metagenome assembly OCOJ01 (sample SAMN01911457, study PRJEB22624) | soil metagenome | biome: Soil | place: Malaysia | collected 2012-04-30 | depth RA_metagenome m
CCGCCCACCCTAACCCAGAACGGGAGTTGGGTACACCACTGGGACACAGCCTATCTGAATGAGGTGGACTACTTCGTTAATCAGCTCGGGCAGAGGCACATTGGAGTAATCATAGATTTTGCTCAGGTCGGCTTGTCCTCAGCCTTCAAACAAGTTCCCGGCGTTTCCGGTGGTTATGGGAGTTTCTGCGAAGGCTGGGGCGAACCAACTTGGCTCTATCCAAGCGCAACATCAGCAACAACCGGTGAACCGGTTGGCACGGCGATCTGCAATTTCTTCATGGACCAATCCGCCGTGGGCAACAACGCCCCACACCCCATCGAAGGAATGCAAGCCGCAGAACAACTAATCGCCTCAAGGTACGCCAATAACCCCAGCGTCATAGGCCTCGACATATTCAACGAACCATGGTTCCCGCGAACATGCGGATCCCAAACCAACCAATCCAATCTACTCGCTAACTACGATGCAGCCATGTCCAAAGCAATAACCTCCCTCAACCCCAACATACTCATCATCTTCGAAGACGTTTCGCCCAACATCATGCCCGGGGGCATTTCCCCCATCTTAACCTCGCCGCCACCCGTCCCAAACACCGTGTACGAATTACATGTGTATACTGGGAGCTGGCTCACCGCGCAGCCCCTTCTCGACGCATACCTTAACAATGCGAAGAAGTGGCAGGTGCCTCTGTACATAGGCGAATTCGATGCCTTCTACGCAGGCAGCGCCGCGCCTTTAGCAAAAGTCGATCCGAACTGGCAAGCCGATACGAAGAATCTGCTCAACTATTGCAAGGCGAACGGAATCAGTTGGTCCTTCTTCTCATACACTTCACTCGGCACCAACGTTCGGACTCCTGAACCGAAAATGCAAGTACTCACAGTTTTACGCGAGGGCATCTGATCAACCGCCTCCCCTGACTCACACCCTGAATTGCCGGCACTGGAGGCTTCCTCAAGCCGAACTCGACCTAGCAGTGACATGTCCGTTGGGTGAGTTAGCGCAGAGGGTGGGGCAGTTCCCGTCTTTTTTGGCCGGGATTCGTCATCCTCGTTTTCAGAGGCGTGGTACCCGCGCGAAGAGACGTTTCAGTCTTTGACGTTGTAGATTGCGTACGAATCTGCGGAACTCGATGTCGAAAGGGGCGTAGAAATCCTCCTTCGGCTTGCGGTTGGATGTCTTCAAGTAACCAACCATTACACGGAGTGTGGCTCGTCGAGGGATATCTCCCGTGTATAGGTTCTTAATGCATCTTGCGAAGAAGAAGAGGGGATCATATCCCAAGGTGTGTGCCATCTTCGCCCATTCTACAAATTGATGTTGACTTCCGAATTTCTGCAGGTGGGTGTAAGGTATATCCTCATAGCAAGTCACCTTCAAGCCTTTTCGCATAGCTTCGTAGAATATCCAAGGCTCGTATCCGGCGCGTTCAGGTAGCCTGAATCCCACGCTCTTCAAGAATGAATTGGCTACAAGACGGCCCGATCCTTCCGGAGGTTTCCAACCGTCGGGTGCCACGCGAATGCCTCTCGATCCACTCGCGACAGCCACATTATCCCTCATCATGCGATCAACAATTGACTCGACGTAGGAGGGCGGGTATACACAATCGTCAGCGGATATCATCAAGAACCCTGTTTCACTTGTCAAAGAGCTTTGTATAGCAAAGTCTAGACACATATTCCAATTTTTCACGACTCTCTGAATATCGTATCCTTCATCTTCTCTTCGCAGAACCGTAACAGAGGGACTTGAGTAAGTCACCGGTGGGGCTGAACCATCATCAAACACAACAATCCGNAGGGTTTGATTCAGAAGCGAATCTAATGTTAACTTTAGGTCCTCATGCCTGTTCCTCGTGGTTACGACGACCCAGTAGGAACGTTTGCTGGTGGTTTGCTCCATTCTCATCCTCTGCTGGCCTTTCTCTGAATTGTGATTGTCCAACACACCTTTACGGCATTTCGAGCCGAGAGCAAAGTGATTCCCAGAATGCTGGTCCCTCTTTGTATCCTATTATATAACTCAAAACTTTGTGCATGATCACCTCTTAGCAATGAAGGCCTTGAGCTCAATGCCTCTGGAGCGAGAATTACGCGCGAAAGTGGTTCGCTTCATTCTCGACGGTCAAGTTGAGTCTGCCTTGAGACTCTTATCGGAACACTATGGAGTCAGTCCACCAGCCGTGTGTGTCGGGACCGTCAAGAGGCATAGGAAAGTTCTGGCTTGTTATTTGGAGCGAGAGAAGAGAATCTACGTGTCTAAGAGCGATCTTTTGACCAATCCGTTTCTAATCCTGCATGAATTCTATCATCATTTGAGAGCGTCCCAAGTTGTGAGAGGGCAGGTTGACAAAAGAGCCGATCTCTTTGCCATGCACTTCCTTCGGGATTTCAAACGGGCACCAATGCCAGCTAAGTAGCTAACGCCAAGATCGTGGCCTGGCCCTCTGTCCCAGATTTCAGAACCGCTTCACAAATCTCAACCGCGCGCAAACCATCCTTCCCGTTAACAACGAATGGCTGGTCGCTCAGGATTGATTCAGCGAAATGTGTGAGTTCGAGAGTTAGTGGCTCTTGTTTCTCAATGTTTGGCTTAATTGTTCTCTCAGAATCTTCGATCGATATTTCTTGGGTGATGTAATCAAGCTGAACTGTCGCTTCAGTTCCTGTCACGATTAGGGTTCTGGTCTTGCGAGGTGTCAGCCAATTGGCGTCGATGAAGGCGGTGCCACCCTTCTTGAACTGCAACATGATTTCCGCATAGTCTTCTTTCTTGTGTCTCAAACTTCCGATTCTGGCGTACACAGAGCTTACGTCGTCTTTAAACACATGGCGTGCGAGATCGATGTCATGAATCGCTGTGTCCCTAACTACGCCCACGTCCCCGATTCGTTCAGGCCATCGGCCTACTCGCCTGGCCGAGAAGAGCATGACGTTTCCGATTTCCCCTTTATCGACAAGGGATCTGAGGAAGGTTACAGCTGGATTGAAGCGTTCAATGTGTCCCGGCATTATTCGGAGACCCTGTCGCTCGGCCAGCTTCAGGAGTTCTTCGGCTTCGGGTAAGGTGTTAGTCATAGGTTTCTCTATTAGAGCATGTTTGCCAGCTTCAAGTGCACGCGTTGCGATCTGCTTGTGCGTGATGGTTGGGGTGCAAACAGTCACAGCCTCGATGTCCTTTCGAGAAAGAACTGCGTCAATGTCGCTTGTGTGTGGGACGCCGAACTGTTGGCCAACTGCGCTGGCTGCTGCCAAGTTGAGGTCGCAGACGCAAATTAGTTTGGTGCAGGGAAGTTGAGATAATACGCGTGCTTGGTTTCTTCCCCAAAATCCCGTCCCTATTACTGCAATATTTAGATGCTTCACCTAGTCCACAACCCTCTACCGGTGGCTCGATAGATCAAAGCGCTCTTCTCCACACTCGCAGGATCCATTATTCCCGTACAATCTACTATCAGCCCCTGCCTTGACATGTGTGCAGCCAATTCGATTGTATCCATGGTCTTGAATTCATCATGTGCCACAGTCAAGATCACACAATCCGCTTTCTCGATCGCCCGACGCAGCGTTGGTTCCGACATTAACCCTAGGGCTTCCATATCGGAGGAATTGAAGAGAGGATCGAATGCTATGACTCGCGCTCCACGTTTCTTCAGCAATGCGATCAGGTCGAGTGAGGGTGAATATCGCGTTTCCTTGACGTTAGGCCTGTAACTAATCCCGAGAACAACCACCTTGGCTCTCTTGAGCGACTTGCCGCAGCTTCTCAGTCCGTCGGACGCTAATTTTGCGACGTGACGAGGCATCAGGTCATTTATCTTCCGCGCGTCAAGAACCAACCTCAAACGCGCATCAAGAGAAAATGCCTCGGTTGCCAAGAGGTAAGGGTACACGGGCAAACAGTGACCACCAACTCCAACCCCGGTCGAATGCAAATGTGAATATGGTTGACTGTTGGCTGCTTTCATCGTCTCCAGATAATCAACCCCCACTTCTTCGCAGAGAAGAGCGAACTCGTTGGCCAAACCGATGTTGACATCTCGGTAAATGGTTTCGAAAAGTTTCGACAACTCAGCCGTCTTTATGTCGCGAACCCGGAGAAGTTCACCTTTGACTATGACCGAGAGAGTTGCACAAGCAGCCTCGAGGCTCTTCTTGTCGACCGCTCCCACGATCTTCCCGTAACTTTGCATATCCTGAAGTGCTCTTCCCCCCATGGCTCTGATTGGGCTATACACAAGCCCGAACCCTTGTCCAGCGACCAAACCGGAATATTTCTCAAGGGAGGACTTTACAACTCGCTCTGTTACGCCAGGTCCGCATGTGCTTTCGAAGATCACTAGGCTTCCGTTCTTCAGTCCTTTCCCAATACTCACGCAAGCGTCCTCTACGGCGGAATAATCAGCGCGCTTCTGTCGGTCGATCATAGTCGGGACGACGATGAATAGAATGTCCGAGTTCGCGGCGGCCTCCTCTGTGGATGTAGTCGCTGTTAGTTTTCCCGCTTTGACTGCTTTCTTGAGCATCGCCGACAGGCCAGGTTCGTCCATGGGTGTGTCGCCCTTGTTGACACGTTCGACGACCTTGGGATTCATGTCAGCGCCTATTACTCGGGCACCAGCGTCCGCGTAGAGGCATGCCGTTGGTAGACCCATCCATCCAAGACCGACTACTCCTATCGTCAGGGCTCCGTCTCGAATTCTTACGGCGATTTCTCCTGGTTCAAGAGAGAGTGGAGGCTGTGAGGTGACCGTTTGCGAGGACAAGTCGCATACCTTCAGAAATGCGTTTTCCGCGAAATATTTAACTGTTTTTAACTCTACAAGAGTTAATGACACTTATGTCGCCTTCAACTCGACTGATGGAGTCTCTTCGCAAGACAGGGCTTACGTCCTACGAGTCTGAGGCGTATCTTGCTCTCGTCTCGAAGCGCGAGTTGACGGCTGAGGAGATTTCAGCAATGACTTCGGTCCCGATTACACGAGTGTATGGAACGCTTGAGCAGCTGGTGCAGAAGGGCTTTGCGAGAATAGTCCAAAGCCGGCCTAAGAGGTTCCACGCGGTTTCACCTGAACTGGCGAGAAGAGATTACCTGACGCACTTGCGGGAATCATTCGAAACGAATCTGGTCTCGGTGGAGGAGGTCATGAAAGAGTTGCAGAAGGAAGTTGAACCGCTGTACGTTGAAAGTCATTTGCAGGTCAAGGCTGAAGAACTGCTCGAACCGTTAGATGACCTTCGAGCGATGGAAAGGAAGACGGGTGAGTACATTCAGAAAGCAACACAAGAGATTCTAATCTCAACTGCGCTGTTCTCTTGGATCCCGAAAATTAAGCCACAACTGCATCTGGCGGTCTCAAAAGGAATTGAAGTAAGGATCCTCATGCAGGCAGCACAGAGCCAGATGAAGAAACACCTGAGAGATCTAACTGCGCTAGGAGTCCAGATCCGGGATACGCGGGATCCATGGCATCCTGTCAGAGGGACCCTGGTCGATAACAAGGATCTGGTCTTCGTGATTTGGGCTGCGGAAGAAGCTGAGAGGCATTGGAATCCGATTGTCTATACGCCCCATCACACTAAGAATCCTGGTCTGATCAGAATCTTCCGTGAGTCATTCGATTTTCGGTGGAGTGGTGCTAAGCGAATAGGCGCGAGGTTGAATGAAAAGTGAAGGTCTGGCTCGATGTTCTCACACCCAAGCAAGCCAATTTCCTGGGAGAGCTACAGCATCGTCTGAACGCAAGGGGATTCAAGACAATCGTTACGACACGTGAGTACAGAGAGGTGAACGAGCTCCTCGAGCTGCGCGGTCTGAAGGCGATAAAGGTTGGTCGTCATGGCGGCGGTGCCTTCAATGACAAGCTCGTTGAGAGTTCCAAACGCGTCGTTGAGTTGGCTAAGGAGGTCGGAGAACAAGGACCTGACGTTGCAATATCATTTTCGTCTCCTGAGGCGGCGAGGGTCGCCTTTGGCCTAAGGATACCTCACCATTGCATCAACGATTCGCCGCACGCAGAGGCTGTCTGCAAACTTACTATTCCCCTATCACAGAAACTTTTCACTCCGTGGGTGGTTCCAGTTTACGCTTGGAAACGGTACGGAATCGCCCCGAGGGACATAGTCCGATATCGTGCTCTCGATCCCACCGTCTGGCTGACCAACTACAAAGGCAGTCCAAGAGCTCTAGATTCCCTTAACCTAGACCGCAGTAAATCAATAATCGTACTCAGAACGCCAGAGGAATTCGCTGCATACCTCTCAGATCGATCCTCCTCCACGTCCATCAATGCGACGGACATAGTCCGAAGGATACTGGATCTAGCTGGTGCCGAAATTCAGCTCGTTATTTTGCCACGTTATGACAATCAGGCTGAACGATTCAGAAAACTGTTTGGCAACCGTGTGATTGTGCCTGAACATATAATCGACGCCGTCGCTCTGCTGCAAGTCTCATCCGTGTTTGTGGGAGGAGGTGGGACTATGACAGCGGAAGCAGCGCTCCTAGGGGTTCCAGTGATCTCATATTATCCCGGAGACCCCACATTCATTGAGAGATTCTTGATAAGTTACGGTCTAGTTGAAAGGATTCTTGACCCGGGCCGCGTCGCTCAGCGAACTATAGCGATTTCTAAGAACGAAGAGTTTCGTGAATTCTACCGAAAAAGGTCGGCGAGGCTTGTTCGAAGCATGGAGGACCCAATTCGGGTCATTATGAAACGAATCTTTAAGCGCTAGCCTTTCTTCGCGATATTGTCCGCCAGAAGTACGTATCAGTGACTCTCTTCCATACCAAGAGCCAGATTAGAATAATTGCTCCCGAGACTACGACTCTCGCCGTTTGCGTTGCCACTCGTTGTATTAGAGTAGCGTTTCCAAGATTTATCGCGAAAGCAACCTTAGAGATCAAGAATGTACTTAGGAGGAGAATCGACCATACGAAGACTTCGATGGCCGCTAAGGGTATTAGACATCTCATGTCTTAACAACCACCATTATCCAGTATGTTAGACATGCGAGTATAGATGAAACGGCCGTAAGGAACATCATTCCCCGTACGATCTCTCTTTCTCCCAGTGGTCCTGTTGCGAGTATTATGCGCGTGAGTGTTATGGGCGCGCGCTTTTCGGCGCTCGCCTCTAGCCTGCCATCATCAAGGAGCGTGGTTGGTCTTTGGCGTATCTCTCGACGTTCACGTAAACCTCTAACAGATGCGAGTCCGTAGAAGGCGTTCATTATTTGCGGAATCAAAGCTACAATCATCACCGCTTCGATCCTCCCGAGGATCGATAGAGCTCCAAGCGCAGCACCTACAGCAAGACTTCCTGTATCGCCGCCGAAGACTTTCGCGGGATACCTGTTGAAGTAATAGAATGCTAGCATAGCACCGAGTAGTCCTGCTGAGAGAACTGCAGGTGTTGTCGCACCGGAGAAGAACAGAATTGCAGTGATTGCTAATGATATTATGCCGACCGTCCCTGCCATTGAGCCGTTCATGACGTCCATCATGTTAACCGCGTTTGATGTTACTGCTATCGCGATTGGGATCAGGATCGGGTACACGATGGTTAATGTTACTGGACCTAGGAGCGGGATAACAGGATACGGTGTGTAAGTCCTCAAGAGCAGGATTGGCAAACATGCGAAAGCCGTGAGTAGTGGCTTGATCCTTGCGCTCAAAGGCCTTAGGTCGTCTACAACTCCTATGAATCCAGCGATGAGTAGGGTGCCAATGAATGCGGCTGTCTCACGGACGGCGCCGGGGAATACTACGACATAGCTCAGCGCTCCGATTGCAAGTCCTAAGATGATTGCTATTCCGCACATTTCTGGTATCTCCTCTTTCGAGATTTTATGGAAGTCCTTCCCCACGATCTTGTGGGCTCGCATCGTTTTGGCAACCAACGGCGTCAAGACGAAGGTAACCAGAAACGTTGTGACGAAGACGACAGTGATTCCTGTCAGTTGAGAGAACTCAGGCATGTTTCGAACAACTCTTTNACGAACAACTCTTTATGATCTGGGAGAGCTTTCGTTTGTATTCGTTAACTATTTTGTACGCTTGACCTTTTGTTGGGGCCTCTGCGATGATTCTGAAGATGGGTTCTGTTCCGCTGGGGCGGATGAGTATCCACGATTTCGGCGGGATCCAGGCTTTGATTCCATCGATATCCAAGACCTTTCCTTTTCTAGGCAGATTTCGTATTCCATCCGTCACTGCCTCTTTGGCTGAATCGGGGCACGGAATCTTGTCTTTCACGAGATAGTACTTCGGAAGGCCCTCGATCAGCTCTGATAATGGCTTTCGTGATTCCGCGACCAGCTTGTATATCATAGCAGTTGTGATTCCTCCGTCACGTGCCGCTACGTGTGGTGCATAGAATATTCCGCCATTCTCTTCACCGCCCAGCTTTGCTTTGATTTTGAGCATAAGATTTGATACGTACACACTTCCAACAGGCGTGTAGACGATCTCTCCTCCATATTTCTCTGCGATGTCTTCAATCATCTGGGAAGAGCTGATTGGAGTTACAATTTTCTCACCGGGATAGTTCTCCAAGAAGTCTTTGGCGATTAACGCGAAGGTCTGGTCACCCCAACAGACTTTTCCATACTCATCGAGGAATACCGCTCTGTCGCCATCACCATCATGGGCTACACCGAAGTCCGCATGTAGTGTAGGTAGAACCTTTGATGTCTCCTTGAGATGTTCGGGTGTGGGTTCAGGAAGTCGTCCCGGAAACGTTCCATCAATTTTACCGTTGACAATGGAAACTCTACTTCCAAGTTTCTCCAGAATTAGAGGAGTTGCAAGGACGCTTACTCCGTTTGCCGCATCCACCAGTACCCGAAGTTGTCGACCATGAGGAATCCCGCCGATATTCTCAATTACTGATTTCACATAGCCATCGAACTTCTCTGCGACAGGCAAAGGTTGTTTGATCTTGTTCCAGTCGGCTAGCTTCCAGGCTCCTCGGAAGAAGAGGCGTTCAATCTCAAGTTCTTCTTCGTGAGGGAGTTCGACGCCATGATTCCCCATAACCTTTAGGCCGTTGTACTCCGGGGGATTGTGGCTTGCGGTCACCATTATGCTTCCCTTGAGCCCCCAATCCTTGGTGAGGTATTGGAGTGCGGGAGTTGTTATCAATCCAAGATTCCAAACTTGGCAACCGACGCTTGCCAAGCCCGCACAAACAACCTCCTGGAACACTGGACCAGAGACTCTGCCGTCGCAACCGACCGCTAGATCTGCACCTTTGAAGTACGTGCCGGTCGCCATGGACAGCTTGAGCGCAAGTTCAACAGTCAACTCCTTGTTTACCACTCCACGGACGCCGTTGGTTCCAAAGAGCTTCCTCTCTTGCACCGTCTTTCCCCTCCTTACATGACATGCGATCCTGATTTGATGTTCACGTTAACCTCTTTGTGCGGGTGCACCATTACGTTGCGACCAATGCTGACGCCATCTGCAATTTGAACATGAGGCGACAGAATTGATCCTGCCTGAACTCTAACTTTTCTTCCAAGCGTAACATCAGACGCTACAATGGCTCCCGAGACAGTCGATCCTTCCCCTATCTTCACATCATTGAAGAGTATCGAGTTCGACACCTTCGCGCGTGACTCGATCATGGTGTTATTTCCGATCAATGTGCCGGAACCAACTGAGGCGCCGGTCTCGATCTTTGCGCCCTCTCCGACAAAACATGGCTTGCCCAAGACTGCGCCCTCCTCCACGACGGCGTCTTTCTGGACCAGCGCAGATTTTCCAGCACGTTCTCCAAGCAACCTAATGTTCGCCTTCCGATAGTCGGCTAGGTCTCCAATATCGAACCAATACCCTGAAAATGAAAACCCAATTAGCTTGCCCCCCTTAGCTAGAACGGGGAAAATCTCCCGTTCTAGAGAGACCTTCCGTCCCGAAGGAATCATTTGAAGAACATCGGGGCTAATCATGTAGATGCCCGCGTTAACAAGACGGCTCGGGGCTTCCTTTGCGCCGGGTTTCTCAACAAACTTTGTGATCCGTGAGTCTGAACCGAGTTGTGCGACGCCGAACCTTCTTACATCTTGTACCTTGTGAAGAGCATCTGTAATGAGCGCCTTTGTTCTATCATGGCGATCCCGCATTTCTGCCAAGTCTATATCGGCAATTACGTCGCCATTCATCACGACGAATGTTTGATCAAAAGGTACTCTTTCTGCGGCGAGTTTAACGGGGCCGCCAGTTCCCAGCGGTGTTTCTTCCAGCGAGTATTTGATGCTCATGTTTCTATAACTGTCTCCCACTGTTGAGCGAAGTGAGTCAGCAAGATAGTTCACGCCAAGAACAACCTCGTTGACACCACAGAGGCTGAGCAAGTCGAATGTCCAGTAGATCATCGGTTTTCCGAGTACTGGAAAAAGCAGTTTAGGTAAGGCGTAACTGATTGGTCTGAGTCGAGTTGCATATCCTCCGGCAAGGACAATCGCTTTCATCGGCAATACAACTCATCGAGCGTAGGATACGCGTTTGATGCTATTTGTGCTTCGGGGAACGAGCTCTTGAGGGGAACCTACACGTTAGTTATCCGTTGCCATCGTTCCGTCGGAGTCGTTTTTGGAAGGTTAGGCTACGCGAAGTTGAGGAAAGGGTACCTGTTGTACACGGGCTCGGCGTTGGGACATGGCAGCTTTGCGTTAGAGGAGAGAATCAGACGTCATGCGAGTAGATCGAAACGTGTTAGATGGCATGTTGATTACCTTACATCTCGCACGCATTTCAATGTGAAAGCTGTGGTCTGCTTGAACTCACGAAGACGTCTGGAATGCGCAATTAATCGTTCTATAAGTCATGAAATGGCCGTGGAGCTTGTTATTCGTGGTTTGGGTTCAAGCGACTGCAATTGTGACGCTCATTTGCTGAGTGTCGCCTCGCCTAAGAATGCATATGAAATTCAAAGAGTACTCAAAGGGATCTATTCGAGGTTTGGGCGATCGTTCACTTTCACTTTTCCATCCGCTAGGTCGGTTGGCCTTCTTCCCACCTCTTCAAGAACGCGTCTCGAAAGATCCTGATCAGGCCCAGGTTTCTCGTATAATGCGGTCTATAGTAGATTGGGCGAGGTACAGCCTGCTTCTTGGTTGCCCAGATTAGGAAGACAAGTTCCTGGTCATCGATCAGTGTCCCTCTAACAGGGTACCCTTCCTTAGCACAATAGCGGACCTGCAACCCAAGCCCTTTTAGTTCCTTGACTCGTTCCCTGGTCGACTCATCTTTCACCATCATTATCTTCATGGTCACTCCGCGATCGTGAGCTTGGAAAAGGGATTCGCGGACCTTTCCATACCATCCGAACGTTTCAGCAAAGATGAAGGCCTCTTTGGCTGCGTTACCTAGGATTTGCGCCGTGCGAACCTCCATGTCCGACAGATCACGCAGGGGCTCGATTATCTCCTCTGGCCTAATC
>OCOJ01034572.1_pt10 | contig 11453 bp, 14 predicted proteins | sample 1539251 | NCBI WGS metagenome assembly OCOJ01 (sample SAMN01911457, study PRJEB22624) | soil metagenome | biome: Soil | place: Malaysia | collected 2012-04-30 | depth RA_metagenome m
AATCCACATGATAGACAACGAGGACTGGATAGTCAACTGGGTCATCAGGGACAGGGCCAGAGACTACAAGAGGGAGAGAAAGTCGGAGGAGTACACGAGTATGAAGATGGTGACGGACCATATGGACCAGGTTGAGGCGAAGACGCGCGAGTACCTAGCGAGGCTCAACAGGGATGAGCTCTCGAGGCATGTGAATTTCGTACTGCAGTCGGGAGAGAGTTTCGACATGACGGTCGAGGAATGCTTGTTCCAGACTTTCACGGAGCAGCTGTACCACATGGGAGAGCTAATCGCCCTGCTCTGGCAGGAGAACATCGAGCCGCCGAAGATGCAGTGGTTCCACAATAGGTGATTCGAGCGTCTTCCATCTGTGCCAGTTGCGGGTGCAGTGACATTTCGTGCGAACCCTGCGATGCGCCAGACGATTGCGCGAACTGCTTCTCTTGTTGCTGCAGTGAGGTTCACAAGTCATGGCGCCAATCGAGGATTCTCCGCGGTGTCAGGCTGGAATACATTGGCAACGCCTGGATGAGCGTCGAAGTCGTGGGGGCGATCGCCGCAGGAGTTGTTGCCGGAAGCCTCGCTCTGATCGCCTTCGGTGGCGACAGTTTCATTGAGCTGATTTCGGGAATCGTAGTCTTGAGCCATCTCAGAACCGACGACCGAAAGTCGGAGGTGCTCGGGGACCGAACCGCTCTGCTGACGAGCGGCCTGCTGTTTGCGCTACTCCCAGTGCTCGGAGGCGGCGCAGTCTACTCCTACATCGCTGGCATTCGGCCTGAAAGTTCCCCTACTGGAATTGCGCTGGCGGCGTGTGCTGTGGCAATAATGCCTCTGCTCTTTCTCGAGAAACGGAGGATTGGGAGGGAGACCAGATGCCTGCCGCTGTCGATAGATGCCTACGCATCCGCCACGTGTCTCTTTGTCTCTGCCGCGCTGCTTGGTGGGTTGCTGGTGGTCTATCTGACTGGTCTGTGGTGGGTTGACTACGCAGCCACCGGAATCATACTCGCCTTCGTCGCGAAAGAAGCAATCGAATCGCTCCGAGAAGCTTCGAAGCGGCGCAGAGATTGAAAGAGAGTTCGTAGCAAACTCGGAGGAGATGCGTGAGGTGGAGTCGAGATACGCGCCTAGGAGAATGGAGTTGGACGTGCTTATCAACGTCCTAGTGAAAGAACATGAGCAGATGAAGGAGGGGCTTCGCAGAGCGAAGGTCGCGGCGGACAGGCACGACCTCGAGGCAGTGGTTCGCACGCTGAAAGAAATTGAGCCTGTGTTCAGGCAACACATCGCAGACGAGGAGTCGCAGATCCTTCGTCTGCTCATCCAAGAACTCGGTGTGGAGGGCGCGGAAGACGAGATCAAGGTCTTCCGGCAGCACAGACCGATTCACCAGTTGATGCAGACGGTCGCCGAACTGGCGTCCAAGTCGCCGGGGGAACTGGGGGCAGACCAAGCCAAGCTGGACGCTCTTTTCGAGGAGCACACCGTAGCGGAGGAAGGGCGTGTCTTTCCAAGGGCGGTGTCGTGCTACAGAGGGAGAAGGAGATGACCAGTAGGCAGGACATGAACCTCTATTACGACCCGCCGAGCTGATGAAGACGTGTACCTGGTAGTCTTTGTGACCTGTCCAGAAGATTCTGCGGAAAGGATAGCCAAGGAGGTGTTGAAGCTGAGGNCTGGCAGCCTGCGTGAACATCCTTGCCAAAGTGCGCAGTCGCTACTGGTCGAGAGGCAAGCTGGAATCGGCAGATGAGAGCCTGCTTCTGATTAAGACAAGATCTGAGCTCTTCGCGAAACTCGAGCGGGCGGTCGGGCGAATCCACCCATACGAGACTCCGGAGATAATCGGGCTACGCATCGGAAGGGGAAGCGGTCCCTATCTGGATTGGATTCTGAAAGAGACCAGTCAGGTCGTCAGGAAGACGAGTAGGCGGTGAGGAGGAGGTCGAGACGAAACGTCTGCCCAGCGAACCCTTGATAGTGCAGAGGTTGCCTTTTTCACCGACCTTCAGAGGTTCCTACGCCGGGAGAAGATTTCACTTCCAAAGAGAATCTCGAGGGTGTGCGCCGTTGACGCTGCCTACAGTGGCAATCGTGTTGTCGCTGTGGCGTCGGTCTTCGACCAAGGACGACTCGCAGAGAAGAGCGCCTATGCAGGAATCTGCAGTCTCCCCTACCTGAGTGGGCTGTTCTACTTACGCGAGGGTCCGTTCGTCGTGGAGACTGTGAGGAGACTGAGGGTTCGGCCTCAGCTCCTGTGCTTCGACGCCCACGGAGCTGCACACCCACGCTCCGCGGGCCTCGCCACAATGTGTGGCATGGTCCTTGGCATTCCGAGCGTCGGAATGGCGAAGTCGCTCTTGGTGGGAAGGGTTATGCCGGACGGAGGAGACCTCGCCAAGGTTGTGCACAACGGGAAAACGGTTGGCTTCGCTGTCCAGACGGATGGCATCACGAGATACTGGAGCGCAGGCTACTCGGTCGGTCTCGGTGAGCTAAAGTCCTTGATACGTAGATACGCAGGGGTGTGCCTTCGAGCGATGTCCGAATCGGATAGGACTGCGAGGGGGCAGATTCGAGTCGGCTAGGCTTCGTTTCGCTTACAGCGAGACTCGCCGAGCGTTGGAGTAGAGCCATACAATGATTCGGCTAACTCGAATGGTCGAGAGCATCAATTCTCCTTCCTTTCCTTTGCTAGATACTTGTTGGATCCCAAGAGCAGAGCCCAAACGATGAGGAAGAGGACGAAGGTCAACACTGACATCATCAGCAGATACAGCGGGTTGACCTTGATGTAAAGAAGTCCGGCCGTGGCCACTCCCATTGTTACAAGGAAGTCGATGAGCAGTACCACTGTGGTGCCTCGCTCAAAGCCCTTCAACGTGCTTGGGAGGCGAGCCGCCGCTTGATATGACTTGCCGTTCGGGTGCGGCGAAGGGACTCTGAGAAGCAATCTTGCACTCGCGAGTCATGCTCATGTTCAGGAGCAACTCCGTCGGCAACGGGCCATGAAGGCTGGCCCTACCTGCGCGCTCCCGATGAACGAAAACTCATAACAGGCGCCCTTCGAGGCGGAGTGCGTTGATAGTCGCGGTTCTGGGAGCGGGGAAGATAGGCGAGGCGGTGGCGAGGGCCGCAGCCAAGTCTCCCAAGATCTCCCAGGTCATCGTCACGAAGAGAAACATCTCCACCCTTCGGCACCCGCTACCTGAAAAGATCCGGGCCACCACGGATAATGTCGCGGCAGTGGAGAAGGCAGATCTGGTGGTAGTCGCTGTCAAAGCTGCGGATGCGAAGCATGTCCTCGAGAGCATCTCCGCACAGACCCGCGGGAAGGTTGTCGTCTCGCTCATGGCTGCGATTTCGTTATCGAAGCTAGAGCGCAGTCTCCCGAAGGCGAAAGTGGTGCGAGCGATGACAAACATGGCCGCCGTTGTTGGGGAGGCAGCTACCGCTTACTCTGTGGGGACACAGGTATCGAACGCAGACCTTGAAGACGCGAAGTTCGTCCTTGGGATGCTCGGCGAGGTCGTGGAGGTTCCTGAATCCCAGCTGGACGCGGTCACGGCCTTGAGCGGCAGCGGACCAGCCTACATAGCCATCCTGATCGACGCCTTAGTGACAGCGGGGCTGAAGGTCGGCCTCCCGAGGGAGACTGCGTTCAAGCTCGCCGCGCAGACCCTCGTTGGAACGGCCAAACTTCTCCGCGAGACCGGCATGGGCATCACGGAGCTGCGGGACGCGGTCACAACCCCAGCCGGGACCACCATCGCAGGCATCTATGAGCTCGAGAAGGGCTCCTTCAGGACGAGCGTAATCAACGCCGTCGAAGCTGCGACTCTGGCGGCTGAAAGGGTGGCCAAGAAGTTCGAGGTAGAGCACTAGCCGTGTCTAGGCGCCCCGCGTCTGCATTGAGCGATTCTTCAGTGCTCCTATCACAGGACTAAACCCTGTTATCTGGCGGCAATTGATTCGATTCTTCTCGCAAAGGCCGGCCGCCCTCGAGTCTCTTATGGCGAAACGGATGTGAGCCCTCTTGAGGGCTGGATAATCTGACGCCCCGTCTCCTACATAGGTCACTCTGTAACCAAGTTGTTTGTAGTATCGCACCAAGTCATCCTTGATGTTAGCTGAGTCCTTAAGACGTAGCCGTGGGAACGAGAATGAGATTCCTTTTGGAGTCACCCTCGTCTTGGGGGCGCAGATCATCACACCCGACGCGTTCGGAACCTTCTCGAGAAGGTGTTTGATGCAAAAGTCCAGACCATAGCTGACTACGATGAATGGAATTCGTTCCTGGCTGCAGGTCTCCAAGAGCTGTTCGAAACCAGGTCTGAATGGAGCCGATCCATCGATTACATCAAGCATGGAACTCTTGGTTGCTCTCACTAAGGAGAATTGCCGTCGGATTACCTCCTCAACGGGCATCTCCCCTCGCTCATACAACTCATCGTAGTAACGCCAATTCCCGCGCGCGAACTTCTCCAGTATCAGTGCCCCCGTGTCGACACCGACAATCGTTTCGTCAAAATCACACATCAGCGCCCGACGCATACGGAGTTGAAGCTCGTGAAACGGCTGTTATTATTCATTAGAAAAAAGACTGGTCTTTGTCAGCCGGTAGATTGGTTCGCTAGGCCAGAAAAAACTGGACCGCGTGATGGAGGCGGCGAGATTTGGTAACTTCGTTAGATCTCACCGTCTCGGAAGTGCTTCGCGACCGCATGCGGGCTATCGCTTCCAATCTCTAATCCACCAGTCCTTGTGGGGCATTCCACTTCTTGCCACGGCATCCTCCAGCTCTCCGACATCGTATCCTACGCGCCTCAGGCTGATGTTGAGAGTCTCTTCGCGGCAGTCTATGATCGCATACTCTGCCCAAGGAGGATTCCTCGCTGTGCGCTTCCCTGTGAACTCGAAAGGCAATCCCACGCTTCCAGGATTGATTATCACCTTGTCCCTGAATCTCCTGACCATCTGAGAGTGAGTGTGTCCTCCTGCAAAGATTCGTTCTCGACGGCCTCTGACAATTCTCTCGACCCTGAGATCTGTGGTGGTTGATCGCATTCCCTCGGTATTCGACCGAGGGGAGCCATGGTAGCAGAGGATGTCCAGATTGTCACCTAGGCTGAGCGTGACTGTGGGCTTGAAACTCCTCATGAACGCCTTGTCCTCTTCTGAGAGCCTCTCCTTGCACCAGTTCTCTATCTCTCGCATCTTAGCGGCGTCTGGACCTTTCAGTCTCTCCCTCCGTCTTCCAAGAAGCATCTCGTCCGTATTCCCCATCACGACCGGGCAGTCGAGCCGGCGCACCTCCTTGAGCACCTCAGAAGGTTCAGGTCCGCCCCATGCCACGTCTCCGAGGCAGATGAAAGCTTGGTTTTCTTTTCCGACATCGTCGAGGACTTTGTGCAGTGCCACGAGATTGCCATGTATGTCTGAGAACACAGCGAAGCGCATTTCCAGCAACCTGTCCTCATTCCTCGGCGACTAAAGAATCCTCTGGATTGCGCTGGGTCGAGTATCGTAGTCCGGACGCCTTCTCCACGACCTTACCTGCTACCGTTGCATAGTCAATTCCTTCTCTTCCGCTGGATGAACTCTAGACGGTTGCCAAACGGATCTTCTGTGTAGAAGCGATCGGCTCCCTCCAGCGGCTCGTCAATCCTGACAAAGACTCCGCTTGAAATCAGACGCTGCCTCGTCTCCTCCAGACTAGTTACCTCGAATGCTGGATGAGCCTTCTTGTTCGGATGGAAACTCTTCGGGTCCTCCATCCCAATGTGTAGTTGATTCGAACCGACTTGGAACCAGACTCCGCCCCTTTTCCTCAGGTTGTCTGGCTTGGGAACCTCCTTCATGCCGCAGATAGTTCCGAAGAACCGACGTGCCTTCTCCTCAGACCCGACAGGGGCCGCCAATTGAACGTGGTCGATTTTGAGGAATTTCCGCTTCTTGTTCACCATGACGAACTGCATTTACATGTACTCAAATCAATGGCAATCTAGCCGCCGAAAGTCTCCGACGGCTCGGGGTAGATTACTTTCGTCACCAGGGTTCTGGAGCAACTGACACAGTTCACCACAGTCTCTGCGCACTGCTTGTGATACCTCGAACCGCACTCGCACTCGACATAGGCCTCCGGTTCAGTCGTGTCCAGTATCGATTTGATCTCCTTGCNCGCAGTTCACGCACACTCTGGTGTGCTTCACAATGTCGCGCAGGGTGAAGATTCCTGTGATCTTCCCTTTGTCTGTGACGAGCATTCTTCTCAGACCCTTCCTGTTCATCAGGTCGATCGCCTCGCGGAGCGGTCTGTCCTTGTCTATGCTAACCGGAGAAGGGGTCATCACATCCTTCACCCTTGTGGAATTCGTGTCCAAGGCCTTGGCGACCACCTTCTTCATTATGTCCCTCTCTGTCAGTATCCCAATCGTCTCCCTACCCTTAGTCACGACTATGCTGCCTCTGTTGTTGCTGACCATCAGTTTTGATGCCTCTATGATTGAGGCGTTCTCGTCGATAGTGATGATTGGCCTTGCGATTCTACCCGCCGGGAGATCGAGAACCACGGCTGTTGGAAAGAGCTGATTTTATTTAAACTGGTTGCGCTGTGGATTCTGTCAACGCCTCTGCACGATTGCGCTGGTTTCATTGGTCCTCCGACCCTATTAGCCCAGTGTGGCAAGGTGCAATCATGATTGCCGGAGTGGGCTCTGTCGCAGTTCTGGTCAACGACGCAAAGAAATCGGCCGAGTGGTACCACGACAAGCTAGGTTTCGAAATCGTTGGAATCGAAGGACACACCGTCTTCGTCGCTCCGAAGGGGTCTAGGGGTCCTCTCCTACATCTTTGTGGGCAATGCGACGCGTGGGAGAACGATAAGCCGGGAGGGCGAACCGGAATATGGTTCCGATGCGGCGAAGTCACGATTCAGACGTCTGGAAGGACTGGCCAAGTTCTCCCCGCGAGCAACCCTGAAGACGTGGAAAGAACCTATATCGAGTTGAAGAGAAATGGAGTGGAGTTCTCAGAGGAACTTACCTCGGTGGAATGGGGTAAGTACGCCATCTTTAGGGACCCTGACGGCAACGAGTTTGAAATCTCGTAGATTCCGATCCAACCAGGGGGCTCGTAGCGGAACGAGTCGCTCCTCAGAGTCTTTACCATAGGCCCAGCTGACGCTGACTTCTTCGCTGTCGTGAATCAGATACTCGTGAAGCTCTTCACAGTCTTTTCGTCCAACCCTTTCAGCAGCGCGAGCACCAGCTTCTCGGCGCCTTCTATGTCCGACAGATTGAGGACTGCCGAGTGGGAATGTATGTGTCTGGTCGGGACTGATATCACGATTGATGGGCAACCGGCCTGGCTCATGTGGAACTTGCCTGCGTCCGTCCCGCCCTTGGGTACAAGAGAGAGCTGGTGGGGGATGTGTTCCTTCTCAGCGGTCGCGATGACGAAGGCCTTGAGCTCCTGGTTGGGAATCATGGAGGCGTCATAGGTCAGGATGCTAGGCCCCAACCCAAGCCTCGAGGGCGCCTCGTTCGGCTTAATGCCCGGAACGTCTCCTGCTATGTCGACTTCCAGTGCGAGGGCCACGTCGGGTTGTACCAAGTTGGCAACCGTTTGGGCCCCGCGCAGGCCCACCTCCTCCTGGACAGTCGCGGCTACGAAGACTGTGTTCGGGTGCTGCACCTTCTCTGTCTTCAACCGCTTCAGGACTTCGAGCCCGACGAAGGCGCCTACCCTGTCGTCGAACGCCTTCCCTATCGCGATGGTTCCGTTCCTAGCCGTAGTGAAGGGGGAGTCGGGGGCGGCCGGATCACCTACGCGGACTCCGAATTCTTTCTCGGCGACTTCCTTGCTGCTTGCACCGATGTCGATGTACATGGAATCCATCTTGACGACCTTCTCCCTCTCTTCGGGAGCGAGGAGATGAGGAGGCTTGGAGGAGATGACGCCAGCGACGTTCCCCTTCCTCGTCCTGATGTTCACCCTGTGCCCTAGCAGCACTTGGTCGAACCACCCTCCTACCGGGTTGAAGGTCAGGAAGCCCGTCTTCTCTTCGATGCCCGTGACCACGAACCCCACCTCGTCGATGTGCCCAGCGAGGAGGATTTTCGGGGTGTCTCTCTTCCCCCGCTTCTTGAATATCACAGAGCCGAGCTTGTCGAATGATACCTCATCGGCGTATTTCTCGCCCGCTTTCTTCACAATCGCGGCGGGTTCGCGCTCGAAACCGGAAGGACCGAAGGACTCGGAGAGTTCCTTCAGAAGCGACATGGACTTGACGTCGAGTGGCATGTTGAAACCAAGCGGATGTGGCAATATAGGCTTAGTGGCTTTTCTGGGTTCCCGCCCCGCCCTCAGAAGGGTTCAGTCGTGCGGCTGGTTCGCGAGAGCCAGATCTGGCTGCCACGATTCCGACCAGCGCGTCGTAGCTGCACGACCAAGTTAACTCGATGAGGAGACGATTGGGGTAGACCCTCTAGCTCGCGTCTTCTACCCTCTTCAGAACCCTCAGCGCAGTGAGTGTAATCCACTTGCTGGGCCGGCATGGCTGCTCAAGTGCGAAATGATACGGCTTCCTTCGGAGGTTGTACTGAGCGCCAACACCAAGGTCGGGATGGACCCTGTCAAGAGGCCATGTTCCGTCGCTCCCGCGTCTTTCTTTCAGGATTCGTAGGGCTGGCCTCAGCCTTCTATCGTTGCCATAGCCGAGCCTTGTTATCACGTCGAGTCCAACGAGGATGTCGTAGTAGTAATGGTTCGGGTAGTGAAAGCGGAACCATGGGGCATATCTTTTCTCTCCGTCATCGAAGAGCTTCCTCTCCAAGTAGAACTCCGCGCCGCTCTCGATTGAGCGGCTGATCTTGCGCGCGCGTTTTGATGGTGGCAGCGCCGCGTACGCTGCAAGTGCCTCCCAACAATCAAGCGACCCCACTTTCGATTCGAAGCAATGCCAGCCCCCGTCCTCCTTCTGGTCCTCGACCAGCCTGTCATACAGCTTCCTTACGCGAGGGTCATCGGCGTACCCGAACCGTGTCAGCATGCGAGCCGTGTTTCCGACGATGCATACTTCGTCCTTGAAGATGTTCTCTCTTGGCGGCGGAGCCATCCACTCGGTGAAGAATAGTTTTGTGGTTCTCGAAATCCGAGTGCTCTCTTTGGTCAGGCCAAGGTCCGATAGGACAAGCGCCATCCAGTTTGTGGACGTGTACTTCGGCCCGTAGAGGATGGTCCCCGCGGACTTGGATTCCCACCTACCGTCGGATCTCTGGAGCCTCAGTATAGATGAAGCCCACCCTCTTTTGGGAATGTCTGAATGAGTCGTTCTCACCTCCGGATCACTCGGCCCGCGCCCCAACAAATCGGACAAGGCGAAGTAGCGGACGGCGGGCTGGTCTTCCTCAAGGAGCCAATCTATGACATGACGCTCGGCCTGGTACAATCTCTCCGACCTGAACCTGCTTGGCTAATTAAGGCGTGTCGGGTTTCAATCTTAGTATCTGGAAAGTAAGGGCTTCTTGTTAGACCTAGGTGGGTGTTCTTGGGGTAGCCAAGTCAGGACTCCTGCCCACGAGAATGGCGCCCATGCCACAAAGACATGAACAGTTCATCTTAAGAACCGACCGAGCGGGTAGAGGATTGATGGGTCCTCGAACGACTAGACTGGACGTTAAGCGTACAGCCGACAAACTCCTGAGGAATGTGATGAAAACTCGGAAGGGCGAGGTGGTTGCGATAACGTGCGACACGGAGAGTGACTTCGCGTTCGCAACCGAGCTCGAGAGGACAGCAGCGAGCATCGGAGCCAAACCGATCTTGGTCCGGAACGAGGCACCACCACACGTGGGCAGGGCTGCAGAGCCCTTCCTCCCGCTCGAGAGTCTCGTCGGTGCCGTCGTGAACTCTGATGTCTGGATAGAGCTCAATGGCAAGTGGCTGCTTTACTCATCGGTGTATGAAGAGGCGATGAAACGGAAGAGAACCAGGTACATGTGCCTCGTGGGAATGAGTGTGGACATGGCCGTGAGGTGTGTAGGGGATGTCGACGTGCCGAGAGTCCTGAAATTCCAGAAGGAACTACGGAGGATAACGGGGAGAGCGCGTTCCATGCGTTACACCACTCCGGCTGGCACCAATGTCACCTTCGACAACGACCCGAAGAGACCTGTGCTCGTGGAAGGTGATGTTTCAGGGCCGGGAGAGTACATGCTCTTGGGCCAAGTAGACTGGGCACCGGTGGAGGAGACAGTAAACGGCACCATAGTCTTCGATGGGTCGGTAAATCCTCCAGGCGAGCTAGGTCTCCTGAAGGAGCCGATAAGGCTCGAAGTTAGGGCCGGTAGGGTCGTCAGGGTGTACGGCAGTCGTTCGGCGAAAATCTATGAGAAATGGTTGAAGGGCTTCAAGGACGAGAACATGTACGTTCTCGCCCACGTCTCGTACGGGTGCAATCCAGGTGCAAGGCTCACCGGGAATGTGCTTGAGGATGAGAGGGTGTGGGGAGTCCTCGAGTGGGGACTGGGGAACCAGAGCGAGACTTTCCGCGCGTTGAACACTAGGGCTGCATCCCATTCTGATGGGATAACGCTAAGGCCCACTTTGGAAGCTGACGGGCAGCTCATAATCCAGAATGGTAGGTACTCCCATCCTGAACTAGCCGAGATGGCCAAGAAACTGAGATCCTGAGGACTCTTACTCTCTTTCCGGGTACGCCGCGATTAGAGGAATAGCGGCGAAGACCTTCGTGTCGTTTATCAGGTTCTTGATTCGTGAGTACTCATTCGGCTCGTGAGGGACGTCGTCGACTGTGCTCCATACCGCTGTGGGAATTCCGTCCCTCCTGAATAGGTTCCCGACCGTCTGGCCCCCTATTCCGACGAACCTGGGTTGCACCCTCGAGACCCGCCTGATAGCGCTGGCGAGCAGGCTTGCGACCTCGCTCCTTTCCGAAGTCGCCGGTCCCGCTGTGGCCTTCTCTACAATCTCCAAAGATATTGCCGCTCCGTACCTCTTCTGGTACTCGTCAATCTTGGCCTTCGCGTCAGAGAGGACTCGGTCGAGGCTGTACCTCGGAAGCACCCTGCAATCGAAGTAGAGCACGTCGAGTCCTGGAACCGTGTTCACGTTGGGCACGTTCGATTCCTTCTTGGTCGGCTCGAAGGTCGACAGGGGCTCGTCGAAGCGCGGGTCTCGCGCGCGGTACTTGCCATGGAGCGACAAGTCCAAGTCGAGGGCCAGCTTCATTCCGATTCTGTGTGCGTTGAGCCCCTTGCGAGGCAGGCTTGCGTGAACTTGCTTCCCTCTGGTCGTAAACTTCAGCCAGAGCAGACCCTTCTCCGCTAACTCAATGTCGGTGCCCGTGGATGTGCCAGAATCCGGGACGACGATGAGGTCACTCTTCTTGAAGTAGCCGCGGTCGAGCAGGTGCTTGATTCCATACT
>OCOJ01055195.1_pt2 | contig 11446 bp, 7 predicted proteins | sample 1539251 | NCBI WGS metagenome assembly OCOJ01 (sample SAMN01911457, study PRJEB22624) | soil metagenome | biome: Soil | place: Malaysia | collected 2012-04-30 | depth RA_metagenome m
GCTCGTCCGGCTACTTCATGCCGGGTTCCTCCTGCCGCCCGCCGTCCCCGCGGCGACACACACTACAGGCGCAGGGGAAATTGCTCCGCATACGGCTGGCGCAATCGGCAAACATAGGCGGATTCATGATAGCAGGTCGTTTGCCTCGCCGGAATCAAAAAATATGCCCGGCGTCGCCGGGGTTCCCTGCCGCGGGACAATTGACGCCCCCAGGGGGACGACGCATACTGCCGTCGTTTGCAACGCCCATCGAGGATGGCCCGCTCGTTTACTCTGCGCTTCGTCCTTCCCTTCGCGGCTCTTCTCCTGGCCGCCGGTGTCGCACGCGCACAGGAGAATTTCGAAATCCAGGTGTACGACGCGGAGATCACGGAGCCGGGAAAGACGATGTTTGAGTTTCACACCAACTACACGGTGAACGGTTCAAAGACCATGCAGAACGGCGTCTATCCCACCGAAGACGCCTTCCACGAGACGCTGGAGGTCACGCGGGGCTGGACCACCTGGTTCGAGACCGGCTGGTACACGTTCACTTCTATCGGGAAGGATTACGGCTGGCAGTATGTGGGAACACATTTGCGGCCGAAGGTCCGCGTGCCGGAGAAATGGCATTGGCCGGTGGGGATCGCCGTTTCCACGGAGTTCGGATACCAGCGCCGAATATTCTCCGAGGACACGTGGACGATTGAAATTCGGCCCATCATTGACCGCAAGGATGGGCGGTGGTATTGGTCGTTCAATCCAACCTTCGACAAGTCGTTTGCGGGCCTAAGCCGCCGGAAGGGTTGGGAGTTTTCACCGCAACTCAAAGTGAGTTACGACGTAACCAAAAAAGTGAGCGCGGGGTTTGAGTACTACGGCGGCCTCGGCCCAGTAGGAAACTTCGATCCCATCAGCGCGCAAATGCAACAGATTTTCCCCACCATTGACCTGAACCTTGGGCCGAAATGGGAGGTGAATTTTGGCGTGGGTGCCGGGCTGACGGCAGGAACGGATCACATCATCATTAAAGGCATCCTGGGCTATCGGTTCGACCGCATCCCGCGGCCCTGGCGGTAACGCCGGCCTGTCTGCCGTCCGGCAGTTTCGCCTCTCCTTCCGGTCGCAACGGCAGCAACTTGCCTGCTTTTCCCTTTTGCCCGGCCGCTGGAACGCCTTTACACTCTGCGCAATCGAGCCCAGTGGTGAGTGACCCGCGCAAAACCCGCTACGCCGGCGTCGTCATCGTTGTTCTTCTCATCCTTGGTCTTCTGGTTCTCTCCGCAGCGCCCACGGACACCCGGATCATGGGAAGCATTTTTCTGGTCCTCGCTGCCATCGTCGCGTGGGCCATCGTCGGCAGCGTGCGAAAAAGAAACCGCGAGAGAGAAATTGACGAGCGGATAGCCACGCTGGAATATCAGTTGGGAACGCGTCTGCGGAAACTCGAGGAGGACATAGCACGGCTCCAGGTTGTGGTCGCGTCGCGTGGAGTTGCCGTCCCATCAGCGGAACCCGCGCCGCCTGCCCCCGCTGCGCCCGCCAAACCTGCTCCTTCGCCGCCCGTTCCGGCCGCTGCTCCTCCCGTTGTTTCCGTGACGGCGCCAACAGCGCCTGCCCCGCCTGCGCGTCCAGCCGCGCCAACGCCGGCCCAGCCGTCTACCGATGCGGAAGCGCTCCGCGCGGTCTACGCCGCGCCGAAGCCAGCAGTTTCTCCGACACCTTTCTTTCCCGCTGCGCAGCCCGCGCGGCGCGCCCGCATGCAACTGCCCGATATCGAGGAGATGCTCGGCACCAACTGGCTGAGCAAACTCGGGATCACCACGCTGGTACTGGGCATCGCGTTCCTGTTGGTGTGGCAAGTGCGCACGCTCGGACCGGCGGGAAAGGTGATGGTGGGCTATTTGGCGGGCGCCGCGCTGCTGGGCGCGGGAATTTATTTCGAACGCGCGGAGCGCTACCGGCTACTGGCGCGCGTGGGAATTTCCGGCGGCTGGCCGCTGCTGTTTTTTGTCACCTACGCGATGTACCACGTGCCCGCAGCACATATCCCGGGCATGACGCTGGTCGCCGACCTGGTTTTGATGCTCGTAGTGGCCGGGACCATGGTGGCACACACGCTGCGTTACCGCTCGCAGACGGTCACCGGACTGGCGTTGCTGCTGGCCTTTCTGACCATCACTGTGAATCGCGAAGGTGGCGTATGGAGCCTGACCGCATCCGTGGTGCTGGCCATGGCCGTAGCTGTGCTCTCGGTGCGGATGAAGTGGTACGAGCTGGAAGTGTTCGGCATCCTGGCCACCTACCTGAACCACTTCTGGTGGCTGGTGCCGATCATTGCGCCGATGCAGCGGCCGCTAAAACCATTCCCGCAGTTCCTCCCGAGCATCATCTTCCTGCTGCTGTACTGGGCGGTGTTCCGCGCGTCCTACGTCCTGCGCGAGCCGCCAGAGGACGAAAACACGTCGAGCGTGGCCTGCATCTTGAATCCCTTTCTGATGCTGGCCCTGGCGAAATATCAATCTGTGTTTCCGGAGAGGGCATGGATATTCCTGCTGGGGGTGGGCGGCGTGGAATTCGTGCTCGGCCAGCTTCCCATCGCGCGGCGAAGGCGCGCGGCGTTCATTCTGCTCACCACGATTGGCGTCACGCTGATCTTCACGGCCATTCCGCTGCATTTCTCGCCGGAAAACACATCCCTGCTGTGGCTGGCACTGGCCGAGTCGCTGTTCTTCTCCGGAGTATTTCTGAAGGAGATGGTGTTCCGGCGATTGGGATACATCGCCAGCGCGGTAGCGGCCATCCAGCTCCTCGGCGTGCACACGGCCGGGGTATTCGGCGAACGCATGGACCACGCCACCTACGCCCTGCATCCTGCACTCGGGTTTACATGCGCGGTAGCCGCCGCGTTGTTTATTTTCACCGCGCACGTGGCCCCGCGCGGCTGGCCGGAATTGTTTCCGGAGCGTTGGGATAAATTCGCCTGCGAGGTCCTCTCCTGGCTGGCATCAGCGGTGGCGTTTGCGGGCGCGTACGTCTCGTTCCCATACGCCTGGGTCGCCGTTCTGTGGATGGCGCTGGCCGTCGTGTTGCTGGGCGCGGCCAACCGCTGGAAGGAGTTCCGGCTGGCGCCGCAGGCCTGTGCCGTGGCCGCACTGGCGCTGCTGCGCGCGGTGGTGGTGAATCTGCACGTCATGGGGGGCGCCCTGTTCGGCGCGGAGAGACTCTCTCTAAGGCTGGTGACTCTCACAGCCATCGCCGTGCTGTGCTACGTGGGCTCGCGCTGGGGAGAGGCGAAAGAACGGGCATGGACGCTTCATCTGCCCGCGGTGCTGGCCTGGTCCGGCACTGGCGTGCTGACGCTGCTGGCCTGGTACGAACTGCGCCCCGCCAGCGTGGCGCTGGCCTGGGCGCTCGTGGGGATCGCCCTCCTCGAGGCGGGCCTGGCAAAGCCGTGGCTGGCTCTGCGGCTCCAGGCCTACGTCCTGTTTGTCTCCGGCTTCCTGCGCATCTTCTTCGTCAACCTGAACGCGGAAAGCAACGCAGAAAATTTCAGCGCCAGGATTTATACCGTCGTGCCCCTGGCCGTCGTTTTCTATTTCGTTTACGAACGCCTCCAGGGACGCGCGGAAGAATTCCTGGCCACGGACCGGCGCCTGCACCTCGCCGATTTGCATTCCTGGATGGGACTGCTGGCGGCCGTAGCGCTGCTGCGGTTTGAGGTGCCTCTCGACTGGGTTGTGGGTGCCTGGGCGGCGCTCGCTGTGTTCCTTCTGGTGGCAGCCTGGCTGAGCCGCCGCCGGCTGTTCATCTCCCAGGGCCTGGTTCTGGGCCTCGCGGTCGCCGTTCGCGGCGTGCTTCACAACTTTTACGAACGGAGCTATTTTCCGCTGCCAGCGCCTTTTTCCTCGGGGCGCTATCTGGTGCTGGGCACCACGGCCGCAGTTCTGTTGGCTGGTCTGCCGGTGGCCTTTCATCTTCGCGTCAGGGACGCAAAACCTCCATCGGCAGGGCGCATGCGCCGCGCATGGTTTTACTTTGCCAATCGCCCCGAACAGACGCTCTTCTTTGTGGCCCTGCTGCTGGTCACCGCGCTGCTCGCTGCCGAGCTGAAGCATGGCTGGGTGACCATGGCCTGGGGATTGGAGGCCGTGGCCGTATTTTTGTTCGCGCTGAAGGTGGGCGAGCGCAGTTACCGGCTGGCGGGGCTGGGTCTGCTGCTGCTATGCGTAGCCAAAATTCCCATCGTGGACTTTTGGGGAATGACTCTGCCCGAAAAAGCCATCACCTTCATGGTGCTCGGCGGCTCGCTGCTGGGTGTTTCCATTCTCTATACGCGGCATCGCGAACTGATCCGGCGGTATCTATAGATGAAGCACCGCATCTACCTTCTGGTCGCCGTACTGCTCGCCGCGCTCGGGCTGGTGCTCAGCGAGGTACGGAAGCCTGACGTGCCTGTGAGCCCCACGCCCCTGCTCTTCTTCCTGGCCGACACTCAGCGGGAACTGACGCGGATGCCCATGGCGGTCACGCGGATGGATGACGAGAAAGAAATCGACATCGGTAATCGGCTGGCGCGCCAATACGTGGCAATGTTTCCGCGGCCGGCAAGGCATTCCGAGGCCGAGGCCATCGAGGCGTACGTGCGAAGCGTGGGACAGAACGTGGCGCGCAACGCGCATCGGCGGCTGCCCTACCAGTTCCATTACGTCCCGGATACGGACTTCATCAACGCGTTCGCCCTGCCTGGAGGACACGTATTCATTGGCGAAGGCCTGCTGGCGCTGATGACCACCGAAGACGCGCTGGCCGCCGTGCTGGGCCACGAGCTCGAGCACATCGACCATTATCACTGCGCCGAACGGGTGCAAATCGAAGTGGCCATGCGCCGACTCCCCCTCTCCGGCGTAGTGGGGCTGCCCGTGGCCGTGTTCGTGGCCGGGTACACAAAGGACCAGGAACTGCAAGCCGACCGCGAAGGCGCGAAGCTGGCCGCCGCCGCGGGCTACTCGCCGCTGGAAGTGATTGCCCTGTTTGAACAGTTCGACAGACTCTACAAGCAGGCGCATGGCGCGGCGCGAAATCCGGGAGAAGAGTTGTCGCGCGTGGCGCTGGAAACGCTGGAGGGATATTTCCGCTCGCACCCGAAGCCCGAGGAGCGCATCGCCGCCTTGCGGCGAGAGGTTGGCTCGTTGCCGGCAACGGCGCCGCGGCCACTCCAGTTCCAGGAAGTGTTCGCGCGGGAGGAGGCCGTCCGCGCGCTGGCCGGCGGGAGATACGGCGCCGCTTCCACGCTGGCCACTCGCGTGCTCATCACGAAGCCGGACGACGTCGCTGCTCTAAAAACGCTGGCAGAGGCGCGGTTTGCCCTGCGGGACTACCCCGGCGCGCTGGAGAATTATCAGAAGCTCGTCCCGCTTGATGCCGTGGCCGCAAATGATGTCCGCGAATTCGCGGTCGGCCTGGCTTCTGCGGCGCTCCAGCGACAGGACCTGAAAGCCGCGGCAGAGCTCGCCCAGCACGCCCTGGAGTTCGAGCCCGTGTCGCTGGAGGCGCACCTAGTACGCATCCGCGCACTGCTGCTCGCTGGCGACGTGGACGCAGCCTGGGAGACTACGCAGCAGCTTCTGAAAATCGCTCCGGGCGGCCAGGGTGAGCTGCCGGAGTTCGCCCGCTCGCGCGCCGAACAGTTGCTGAAAGCCCACGACTACGCGCAGGCTGAGCGGCTCGCCGAATACCCGCTGCGAATCCTGCCCAACGATCCCGCATATCTCCCGGAGTACGCACGTGCTGCATTCGCTGCCGGAGATTTTGCGCACGCCGCGGACGCGTTCCTGAAGCTGTTCGAGGTTCTTCCCTCTGCGGCTGCGAAGCCCGGCCGGGGCAATCGCTGGGCGACTGCCCTCCACGCGGCCACCGATGCGTTCGCCGCTTCCGGTGACGCGAAGCGCGGAATCGCAGCCCTCGAAGCCGTGCGCGCCCGGCAGAAGCCACGCGACCCCACCCGCGATGCGGCCCTCGCGGAAGAGATCGCGGGCCTGAAGTTGTTTGCGGGAGACGAAAAGGAAGCCCGGCGCTACGCGGACTACATCCGCGCGGGGCATTGGGGCGATATCCCCGTGCTGGGGCTGGACCGTATCGGCTGGTGGTATTACCGGACGGGGCACGCGCCGGAGGCTGTGGAGCTGCTTTCGCGTCTGGTGGGCGTGACGCCTAACGCCGACGAGGTAATTCTCGAGTTGGGCTGGGCGCAGTTGGAGGCCGGAGCCTACCAGCCGGCGCTGGCCAGCTTCCGCAGGTCGCGCAACGTCTTCAACGAATGGCGGCCGCGCGCGGATGATCCGGTGATGGGCCTGGCGCTCGGCGCGTGGCTCGTGCCTGACCGCGAGGAGGCCCTGCGCGAGTATGCTGCGGCCATCCAGCAGCACCCGGAATGGAAGAATGCGGCATGGGCCGGCGCGCTCTATCCTCCCAACACGCTGAGCGTAGCCGTCGCCGTGGACCGCGAACGCGCTCGCCGCGAAGCCGCTCAGAAAGCTCTCTACCAATCCCGCCATTGAGGCAGTCCCCTGTCCCTCATTTTGTTTGACCTCGCCCCGCATTGTTGATATTCAACAGAGGTCATGCCCATCCCACGCAGGCAATTCTTTCGTTACGCTTTCACGGGAATGGGTGCTGCTGCCGCGCTCCCGGCGCTGCGCCTGCCCGCCGAGGCGGGCGCATCCGGCTGGACAGACAATTGGCGATCGCTACAGATGGGCGCGCCCCCCGTGCCCGTCCGCTTGGACTCCAACGAAAACGCCTATGGCCCCTCGCCGCAAGCCTTCGCCGCGTTGCAGGGCAGCGCGGAGATGGCCAATCGCTACCCGAAGCAGGAATACGGCGAGTTGGTAGCTGCGATTGCCTCGCGGCACGGTGTGAAGCCGGAACAGATCGTGCTGGGTTGCGGCTCGGCCGAAGATCTTCGAATGACGGCCGCCACGTATCTCGGCCCGGGAAAGACTCTCATCCTGGCTTCACCGACGTTTGAGCTGATCGGTCAACAGGCGCAAAAACTAGGGACGACGCAGATTGTCTCTGTTCCGCTGACCCGCGACTTCGCTCACGATCTGGACGGCATGCTGGCGCAGGCGGCTACGGGTTCGGGCCTCGTCTATATCTGCAATCCGAACAATCCAACGGGTACACTGACACCGCGCGCCGATCTGGAAGCATTTCTCCGCAAACTGCCGACCGCCTATGCGGTGTTGATGGATGAGGCCTACCATCACTTTGTGCTCAGCGAAAAATCCTACACATCGTTTCTCGACCGTCCCGTGGACGACCCACGGCTAATCGTCACGCGCACGTTTTCCAAGATTTACGGGCTGGCCGGGGCGCGCATTGGCTACGCCATGGCCGCCCCGGAAACGGCGCGGCGCCTGGCTGCACAGAAGATGGATTTTGCGTTGAGCATTCTCTCCGCGCGCGCCGCTCTGGCCGCCTGGAACGATACCGGATCCGTCCGCACCGGCGCCGCGCGAAATGCCAGCGACCGCCAGGAGTTCTACAAGCAGGCGAAGTTGCGCGGGCTCACGGTGATTGAATCGCAGACCAACTTTGTGATGCTCCGGTCCGGCCGCCCGGCTCAAGACGTAATCGATCACTTCAGGAAAAACAACGTGCTGATCGGCCGCCCGTTCCCTCCCATGACCGATTACGTCCGCGTCTCTCTCGGTACGCCTTCCGATATGCTCGAGTTCTGGCGCGTCTGGGACCTTCTCCCGCTAAAGAAAGCCTCGGCATAAATATCCCTGGAGAAATAATGCAGTGCTCCTCAGCGCTCAATCCCGGAAGCCGAATATCTCCGTAATGCTGCCGCCGTGGCTTGCATGTCTCCGTAAACTACGTGTTGGGTTCTGAGGTGCGGCTCAGGCGGGCGCAAATCCGATTCGACGAACCAGAGCCTGGAACCGCGGATCGTGGCGCAGGCCGTCGCTCATTGGATCGGCATTCAGCAGCGTGAGGCCGTCGGCGCGTTCTTCGAAGGCGCGTTCGAGCCACCCAAACGCTCCGTCGAAATCTCCCAGGCCCGCGCTCAGAATTCCCAGATAGATGGCCGGGATGTAGCGCCGCTTTCTTTGTTCCTCAAGCCGCCGGAGGATGCGCGCCGCGCTCTCCCGCTTTCCCACGATGGCCTGCGCCAACCCCAAGCCCGCGGCCATCAGCGGCACATCGCGCCAGGCATTTCTCCCCGCCAGGAACGTGGCCACCGCGGCGCGGACGCGGCCTCTGCGCAGCAGCGCGTTGCCCAGCAGGTAATGCAGCAGGAAGTCGCTCTTATCCAGCGCCAGCGCCTCGCGACACTCCGCGATAGCGCGGTCGAAATCTCGCGCAAAATACGCGGCCGCCGCGCGCGTGGCGCGAATCACCACGATCAGGTGCGGGTCGAGTTCCTCCGCGATCTCCTGCGCGCGCGCGATGCGTGCCTGCGCGTCCGCGCCGCGGCCCAGCGCCAGCAGCAGCCACGCGTAGCGCAGCAACGCCGTGGCGTAGTCCGGATTCAGCTCCAGCGCCCGCTGATAGGCGCGTTCCGCCTCGGCCCAGTTCCACTCGTAATGGTGCAGCACCAGGCCGAGCGCGGCGTGCGCTTCCGGCAGCGACGCGTCGCACTCCAGCGCCTTCCTGGCCGCCGCCGCGGCTTTGGGCATGGCCTCGCGCGGCGGCAGCGCGTCGAATGGCACCGTGGCGAGCAGCCCATACGCCTGCGCCATGCCCGCGTGCGCCAGCGCCAGAGCTGGAGCCCGGCTGGCGGCGCGTTCATACCACTCCAGGCTCTGCGCCAGCGATTCCGCGGTCATCTTGTTCATCAGAAAGCGGCCCATCAGGAACGCCTTGTAGGCTTCCGGATCCGTGGCCGCGCCGCGCGCCGGCGCTTCTTCCGGCCCCGGCAATGCAAGCCGCACCTCACGCGCGATGGATCCGGCCAGCTCGTTCTGCAATGCGAACACGTCGCTCAGCCCGCGTTCGTAGCTCTCCGCCCACACGTGCGTGTGTTCCCGCGCNCGCCACCAGTTGCACGTTCACGCGCAGATCGCTGCCTCTCGCGCGCACGCTTCCCTCGAGGATGTAGTCCACCCCCAGTTCCCGGCCGATCTGGTCGGCGCGCTTTGCCGCAGCCTTGTACGACATCGCCGTGGTGCGCGCGATGATTCCCAGGCGCTCCGGCTCGAGCCGGGCCAGCCGGCTGATCATTTCCTCCGTGAGACCGTCGGACAGGTAATCCTGCGCGGGGTCTCCGCTCAAATTTTCGAACGGCAGCACGAGCAAGCGCTTTCGTCGCGCGCCTCGCGCGCCGGCCGGCAACACGGCCTCCGCCGCTGCGCTCGCCTCCAAGGTCTTCCCCCGGGATTCCCACCACGCGGCAATTTCCGTTTTGAGGGCATAGACGGAGCCGAGTTTCTTGTGATGGTGCCGTCGGACGGGCAATCCTTCGGTCCGCTCCCAGCGCTGCACGGTGCGCACACCACGCCTCAGGAAGGCGGCGATCTCCTTCCAGGAATCCAGCCGGTCATCCAGTTCGGGGTTCAAGGTAGGCGCGCAGCCAGGCGATTCTACCTGCCCGCCAGAGTGGCTTCAATTTCCGCATTCCACCCGCGCCACAGTGCGCCATTCTGCGCCAGACGCGGCCTGGCGCTTGTGCCTGCTTCCGCGCGCGCCTAGCCTCGAGACGGGCTGCGGATTTTTGCCGCGGCTCCGGGAGGTCCGCGATGAAAAAATCATTGGCGGTGCTGTTCGCAATCCTCATGTGCATGCCCGTCGGCTGGGGACAAACCCCGGGCCGCCAGTGGCAACGGCCCCCGGAACCCGCGGAACAAGCACCCCAAAATGAGCCGGACGTCGACGAAGTGGGAGACATCCCGGATGTCATGAGCATCCCCGCAGGAACGCATCTGCCCATGACCATTGTGCGTGCGCCGCAGGAGTCCCAGGCGCATGAAGGCGCCAAGGTGTATTTGCGCACACGCGCGCCGCTGCGCGTGGAGGGTGGCGTGGTGATTCCCGCGCGCGCGCTGGTGGTAGGTGTACTGACGAGCAATCCGACCGTGAACTCGGCCAACGCCACCATGTCCGTGCGCCTGAAGACGATTGTGCTGCCCAACGACGTGCGCCTGCCGATTTCCGGCCACGTAGTGGGGACGATTGGAGGGGCAAAGGGACCATCCGCGGCGGCGCTGGGCTCGAATCCGATAGCGGCGATCTCCGGCCTCACGCCGGAACAGATTGCCATGATCAGCACCTTTGCGTTGGTGGGAGCGGAAATTGGCCAGGCGGTAGGGAAGAATCAGAAAGGAACCGTGGTGGGGTCAATGGTCGGCGGTGGCATCGGCCTGGCGACGGTGCTGGCGATGAACGGCTCCCAGCTCCACCTTCGCGTGGGCTCCAACGTGGACGCAGTTCTCGAAGAGCCCTTGGCCCTCGATCCGCACTACGTCCGGTAGCGCAGACGCCCCTGCCCTCCCGGGCGCAGGAATGATTTGCGCGCCGTTCTGCTCCCCCGGCGCGTCCGCCGCAGCAATGGCCGCATCTGTGCGTACTATTCCGGCAGGGGCTGCAGCCGCGCGTTGGTCAGAAAGGGATCGGAAAATTCCGTCATGTCGCCGGGTCGTTTTCCCGTGACGGGCATCAGCCGCGCCGCCAGCGGTTTCTTCCAGCGCACAGCGAGTGCGGCAACGTCCGCGTAAATGCGTTCAAGCTGCTCGCGGGTCACGTCGCCGGGTAGGGGAATGGTGTCCAGTCCCGTGGCGCACACGGCGGAATAGCCGAGCAGCGCGTCGAGTGACAGCAGCCCGTCACTCCAGCGTTGCGCCAGCCGCGCATCTTCCAGCACCGGCAGCATCAATCCCCGATAGCCCACCAGGCGCACCGGCACAGCCTGCACCGCGCTGGTGACCAGCGCACACGCAGCGAGCGTGCCGGGCGCGCCGAAACGCGTGCCGGTGTACGCTTCGATCGCCGCGCCGATGGAAACGTCATGGAGTGGCGCGGGAGTGGGATCGAAGCCGAGATAGCGCCAGCCGGTTGCACGAACGATGCGGCGCGCCGCAGCGCTTATCGCCCGCGCGTGCGTCGAAAGGGCAGCCACCAGCGCCCGGCGCGCGCGCAGCGCATCCCCACGCGCATCGCGCAGTACCTCCTCCACAACGCCGGCGGATTCCAAGCCAATTGCGAATTCATTGCCGCGGCCGTTATGCCACGAGCCGGGAAAAAACGGAGAATTCGGCGGCACGCACGCCAGCGCGGTGAAATTGAACGGCCCCTGGCTGCGCGCGCTGTTCGCCGCAGCGTGCAGAACCACCTCAGCCGCCGCCCGCATGGCCCGTGGATGCGGGCCGCTGTCCGTGGCGATCAACAGATTGGCTTGTAGCAGCCGTGCCGTTTCCAGCGCCTCCGCCAGCAGCCGCGCTGGCGCGGAATCGTCCCCGTC
>OCOJ01000547.1_pt1 | contig 11438 bp, 10 predicted proteins | sample 1539251 | NCBI WGS metagenome assembly OCOJ01 (sample SAMN01911457, study PRJEB22624) | soil metagenome | biome: Soil | place: Malaysia | collected 2012-04-30 | depth RA_metagenome m
GCGCGGGTGCGGCCAAAGCGATCGGCAAGAACGCCGAAAAAAAGTCCACCGACCGCGGAGGCTCCCAGAGTCAGCGAATTGAGCAGGCCACCCGTTGACTTGCTCATGCCGAACTCGCCCATCAGATAGGCAAGAACGAACGAGTACAGCATCACATCCATGCCGTCCAGCATCCAACCGAGTCCGCCGGCGATGAGGGATTTGCGCTCAGCGGGAGTTACGTTGCTGGGCCAGGCGAATGCGCGGAAGGAAGGCGAAGAGTATGAACTCGAGGGAGGGGATGCAGGGGAAAGCGGAGACGCCGGAATGGTCACGCGGGGATTGTACCCGAATCGAACCTCGGGGGCGAGATTCGATTCGGGCGACGGATTACGACCCTAGTGGACCAAGCCACGAACACGATGCCGCGGGGCACGAAATCAGTTGCTGGGACGCGTGGCGCGCTCGATGCCTTCGGCAATGCGCAAAATTAATAGGGCCACTTCGAGCAAAAGGCGCGTGATAAGAATGCCCACGAAGAGAGAAACAACCCCGGCCACGAGATTGATGAGACCCTGCGCGGGGGATTGTTGCATGCCGAGCACCACCGCAGCCACCACTGCGATTCCTCCAGCGAGAATGGAGAGGACGTAGAGAAGTTTGACGAGGCGGCGGAGAAGCAAGAAATTGAACGAAAAATCAAAGAGTCCAGCAAAGAAGTTCTTTTCGTCGGGCATGCGACCTCCAAAAGTGAACTGGGCGTATGAGGCTGGTAGCTCATCTAGTAAGGCTATTCGGGGCTGCAAGTCAAGCGAGGGGAGCCGAATTTTGCGGGCGCAGCCCATGCCTTTCTGCTTGACATTCGTGGCCCGCGCGTCCATCTTGGATGGCTTTGCTGCCGCCGGCACAAAACACCGTGTCGTGCGGAGCAAGTCCAACGATCCATGACCAAGGTTCGGCTCTGTTTCCACGATCGCTGCTTTGATGGCACGGCCTCCGCTGCACTCTTTTACCGCTTTTACCGCGAAAAGTTTGACGCAAGTGCTGAGTTTGCCTTCACAGGGATGACCCATCGCGCGGCGCTGCCGTGGGAACCGGGCCTCTTCGACGGCGACGAAAATGTGATCGTGGACTTCAAGTATTCCAATTCACCCAAAGTGACCTGGTGGTTCGATCATCACCAGAGTGCGTTCCTGAACAAAGCCGATGCGGAATATTTCCGCCAGCACCCAGGCGCGCACATGTTTTATGACCCGGAATACAAGTCCTGTACCAAGCTCATCGCTACGGTCACGCGGGAGAAATTCGGGTTCGACACCAAGCCGCTCGAAGACCTGGTTTATTGGGGAGACATCATCGATGGCGCGCAATACTCCACGCCTCAGGCTGCAGTCGAACTTGTGGAGCCTGCGACGCAACTGGGCTTGGTAATCGAGGCGGCTCCGGAAAGCGGCTTACCCGCGCGCGTTATTCCCGAACTGGCTTACCGGCCGCTCAGCGAAATGGTGAAGCTGCCCATGGTGGCCAAGCATTTGGGACCGCTGCTGGAGCGGCACCGGAGGTCCATCGAGATTCTCCGCGAGCGGAGCGAAGCGCGCGACGGAGTGATTTTCTTCGATGTCAGCGATTTGGACCTGGAAGGCTACAACAAGTTTATTCCGTACTTGCTGCATCCGGAGGGTGTCTACTCAGTGAGCGTGAGCGCTTCCCCTGTGAGGGCAAAAGTTTCATTGGGAACCAATCCGTGGAATCAGGCGACGGCGGATCAAAACCTGGCCACTTTAGCGGAGAAATACGGGGGTGGCGGTCATCCGCGAGTGTCGGCGATTTCGTTTGAGCCAGGCGATTTGCAGCGGGCGCGGCAGGTGGCGCGGGATTTGGCGGCCACGCTGCGCAAGAAATAGTGCGCTAGTTATTCTTCGTTGATAATTTTCTTTCATAGCTAAAACAGGCTGCTGTTTCCGTCTCCACTTCATGAATTGCATTTCATTTGCGGTGCATTTGTGTGTGCCAGCAGCCCGGGGCGTTCGACAAAGTTATTTGAACCATGTAAAATTTAAAACACAACGCTGGACCGGTAGCTCAATGGTAGAGCAGCTGACTCTTAATCAGCGGGTTGCANTCTTAATCAGCGGGTTGCAGGTTCGAGTCCTGCCCGGTTCACCATTTCAACGTGCTAACATCGTACCGCTGGTCCGACTCACACCGCATTGGACTTTCACAGCGCGAAAAGATGCTCACCGGAGGACGCTTATGGAGCCCTTTCGTCAGCACGTTTTCATCTGCACACAGGAAAAGCCGGAAGGAGTAACCTCCTGCCCCCACAACGGGTCTCTCCGGGTTTTGCAGGCCTTGGAACGTGAATTGGGTTCTCAGGGACTGGATGATGAAGTTCAGGTGACCACCTGCGGGTGCCTCGGCTTGTGCGACGACGGACCGATCCTTATTACCTACCCCGAAGGCGTCTGGTATCACAAAGTCAAAGAAGAGGACGTGCCGGAGATTGTGGGTAGCCATCTGCGGTCTGGCAACGTGGTCTCCCGTCTCGCTTGGAGCGATGCCCCAGCAATGAAAGCAGCCGCGACAGAGCACCGCGACAAATATCGAGCCATGCTCAAGGCCCGAGATGCAATCGGCGCTTTACCGGAAGATCTCAACGAGACAATTCGGGCTTTTATGCCCAGCCGGGCGGTGCTCACTGCGCTGGAGCTGGACATGTTCACGGCCATAGGCAGTGGTGCCTCCGCCGGGCACGTTGCGCAGAAAATTCACGTTGATTTGCGCGCCACGGAGATGTTGCTCAATGCACTGGTCAGCCTCAAGCTGCTCGACAAGAAAGACGGCACTTTCTTCAACACTGCCGCCAGTGCTCGTTTTTTCCAGGAAGGTTCGGCCGACAACGCGCGCGGTGGCTTGCTGCACACTGCTCACCTGTGGCATCGCTGGTCCACTTTGACCGAATGTGTTCGGGCTGGACATTCGGTCGCGGCCCGCAGTCGCGACGACACTTGGGTGACAGCCTTCATCGCCGCCATGGACCGTAACGCCAGAGAGCGGGCAGGCGCAGTGGTGAACGCGGTCGGGACCACGGGAATCAAGCGAATGTTGGATCTGGGCGGCGGCTCGGGAGCGTATTCCATTGCTTTTTCGCGGGCCTTCCCTGAACTGAAATCCGTGCTTCTTGATTTGGGGGACGTTGTTCCGCTCGCTCAAGAGCACATCCGCAAAGCGGGCCTGGTTGATCGCATCACGGTTCGGGAGGGTGACATGCTGCGCGATCCCCTGGGAGAGAATTACGATCTCGTNGTTAGCGCTCGCCATCTGTCACATGTTCTCTCCGGAAGAGAACCAGCAGCTATTCCATCGGGCCTACCGCTCACTAGCTCCGAAGGGGAGGTTCGTCGTGCAGGATTTTATTTTGGAGCCGAGTAAGACCGCTCCCCGTAACGCCGCTCTGTTCTCGCTAAACATGCTGGTAGGCACGCGGGCGGGCAGCAGCTATAGTGAGCCGGAATACGCGAACTGGCTGCAAAAGGCCGGCTTCTCGGACGTGCGCCGAGTGCATTTGCCCGGACCGAGCGGGTTGCTGATCGGAGTTCATGCATAGAAGCGGCCCTCTGGGAATCTCCGAGTCGGAGCACATCTACCCGCTGCCTTGCATGCGCTCTCCCAGGCGGCTTTCCAAGCTTCGATCAGAATTTGGTTGACGCCGCGANATGGAAACTATTATCTTGCGCCCCAGCTTGAACTGGGAAGCTTAAGAACTTTCCTGCCCAACTTCGAGTTTCCCTGCAACGAAAGCCATCGCATGCACACCACTCAACTAACGACTTTGCGCGGACATCAGATGCGAATCCGCAATTTCGTTGGAATAATGCTGCTCGATCGTCTAGTGGGAGAAACTTTATTTTATATTGTCAGCGCGCGCGCGTGATCGACGCCCGGGGAGCGGTTACCACCGCTCCGGTTCGCCCCTGAACTAGGCTGTCTCACAAACATTCTCGATGCCTTGACTGGTCGAAACTTATGGTAACTGGCAAAAATCGAGAACACGGATGTTACCGGCGCTCAGTGCGCGGTGTTCGAACGGTTGTCCCNCGAACGGTTGTCCCGCTCGAAGTGCTGGGGCGATGGGCGCGGGAGGCCATGGGAGTACACACGTGAAGTGATGAACGGCATGTTTTGGATTTCGCGCACTCAAAGGAGGATCGACATGAAGAATCTGAGTCTGAGGGAGGTTTCAGTTTCTATCGCGCTGTTTGCCTTGGCAATTTTCTTATTTCCGGCCTGCGAGGTGGCTCAAGCAGCCGAACTACCCCCAGGCAGTTATCTACAGAGCTGTCAGGGTGCCCAGATGCGTGGAAGCACCTTGACTGCCTCCTGCACCAACTACTTCGGAGCCCCCCAGCTCGCTTCCCTGCCAGACGCCGACTATTGCAATTCCACCGGACACGACATCGCCAATGTGAACGGTTTCCTGCGGTGCATTTTCCATTGGGATCCAAACGGTATCGGCGTCATTTCGCGGTCGAAAGATGAAATAAAAGGCGGTAACGTCATTAAAATCTGGAGAATTGACCAACCAATGGTAACCTCACCGACGCCGGTCCCCTACCCTGATATCTCCTTCAAGTCGGGTGACACCATCACCATCAATGCTGGTGGTTGCGTCCAAACGGGGGGCTCGGGCTCAACTTGGAAATCCTACACCGCTCCCCAAGGCGACAGCGCTAACACACTTTATAGTGGCACGATCGAGATTCCCGGTGTAATCGGGAGCGGTATCCCTGTGAGAATCGGCGGAGTGCTGCCCAGGGAGTGGCATGTACCTTTCGATCTTCAGCCTCCGGTTCTCAAACAACTCTACCTCCGTCTCGGCTATGAGGATGACTATTACCCCGACAATGGTTACTATGCACACGACAACGGCAACAACAACCAGTGCGCGAACGTTGGTCCCGCGTGGGTCGAGATCAAGATCGTGAGATCTCTTAAGACGCCCGACGATGACAAGCAATCCTGGACTCCAGCCTCAAAGCCATTCGACCTGATTTGGGACGCCGAGGATACGCAAGGCCTGCCTCTGAATCCGCGCTGGTTCATCCAAAAAAACGACCCGCGCCGGGAGGTTGGTTTTGATGCTCCTTGTTCTTCCGCCGTCTCTGGCGGTGACATCAATCTCGGTTTGCTGTATTCGAACTGCACCACTCAAATGCCCACGATGGACCTATTCGGCGGCTGGTTGTTTACGTTGTGCAGACCGCCCGGGCATATCTTCGCTGGGCACCTGAATTGGATGTTAGCTACCACGATGGGCATGCTTCAATTCAACAACTGGAGTAACAACGGTTTCCTGCAGGACGACGATTTTAACTTGAATCTCATCGGTCCAGACAACTCCCTCCGCCTCCTCACTACCGAGGCCGGTGATGGTCCGGGTCTTTCCCTGGAGTTCAACGCGAACGAGAGCATCGATCAATTTCAGACCCCCTGGTGGGCTGGCCTGGCTTCCGCCGCTGAGTCTGGTGGAACGGCGCCGGCGAATTCTCCACTTGGGGAGCTTACGACCGGGCAAGGAAAACGCGCCGTTGTGATTGGTCTGATCGGCATCGATGGCGTTCACGCTTCTCACACGGAATCCCATCCAGTTTTCGCTATGGCCGTCGAGTCCGCCTCCCGTGAGGACAAAGACAGTCGCCTGGAAACCTGGGACTTTTTCGTACGCAACTTTGGTAACGAAGGCAATTGCAGTGAGCTCATCCACTACTGGGAGGGGCTTGGTGGAAGATACTATGTTCAACTCCCCACTCCGCCCCAGTGGGGCGATGTCGTTGGTGTAAAGGTGGACGCCTCCGAGGCCTGGCTCGTGAATGAGTCGTTGATTGCGCTGCCGTTTGGGACTGCCGGGCGAATCGCTGCTGCCTCGCATCAGGGAAACGCCAGCGTAGCCGTTGAGAAAGATTCGCAGGCCACTTATCTGGCGGTTTCGCTCCCCACGCCAGTCGAGACTGGCTCTGACCAAGTTGGATGGGGAATTAACGGCGAGGTGACCATTCACTATGCCCTGAATCCGAATCGCATGCACCGCGACGAGGCGAAACGGGAAGAACCCGTAAATCAAGCCGCCCGCCCGAGGACCAAGTCCGAAGACAAAGAGGCAAACTCGGATGAGGTGCTGAAGAACCTTTCGGACCCCGCCGTTCGGCAGCAGGTTCAGAAGATCTTNCAGCGCGGCATTTTCCGGTGTCGCTGGGGGAAAACCCACCAGCAAGCGCATCCTGATTGACTCAGTCGTCCATGATCATAAACCCGTACTCGGAGTTCATCATGGAGCGCCCACCCGGCCCCACAGGGCGCGTGATCCGAGAAAGACGAATCTGAAGGCTGATCTTGAGCATTTCGCGGGGATAAAAGCCCCCGGCAAGAATTCGACAGCCCCCAGGAATTAAGCGAAACCCAACTTACTGCGGACTACCTCACCCTCGCCTCGCAAGGGAACGGCGAGACGAGCGTGGGGATCGGTCACTGCTGCTCCAGTTCGCCAATTGCCGATGCAGCGCCTGAGCTAAGAATTTGCATTATTGCGTTTGTTTTAGTTTGATCCCCAGAAGAGAATCAGCAGCTATTCCATCGGGCACACTGCGCACTTGCTCCCAAGGGGCGATTCGTTGTACAGGATTTTATTTTGGACCCAAGCTCGTGAACTTATATTGGCTGTTCTCCCACAAGGGAGGAAAGCCACTCGTCGAGAATCGGGAGTTGGTTGGCAGGGATGTTTAAGAACGAAAGACCCATTCCATCATGATCGAGAGAGTAAGCGACTTTGGCATCCGTTACAAAGCGCACTCCGTGGTTTCTGATTTCTATGAGCAACAGCGTGCCTTGCGGGAAGGATTGGCTCGTGCGGACGTAGCACCCGCCTTTGCTTAGATTCGTTGTCTGGCCCCAAATCTCCGTGCCGGAATTCAACTCCGTTGCATGCAGTTCGGCAGCAAAGGGAAGTCTCGCTTGCCGTCTCTGTTGGCCATGAGCGGGTCCCAAGACCTTCTCCTCTTCCAGAGAGTGTGCTTGCGGGTCCTTCCACCCACTTAATGATCCCTCCCGAGACACGGGTTCGCATGTTCAAAGCGGTTCTGTTTGGGTTACCAATCAGCCTGTAGCTGGCGGACAAGTTCGGCACCGCCGCGAGTNTTCGGCACCGCCGCGAGTCGCTTGAAACGTGAATGCGTGGCAGGTTCCCTGTTCCTGTTTTGGACTCTTAGAAAGAGTGCGCACCCACATAACGCCGCAGTATGGAGCTAGAGGGGCTGTACAACAGTCCCGGCCGATTTAGCAGGGGGCGTTAAGTGCCTGCTCCTGCACTGAGCACGTTGGCGCTCTCTGCCCGTTGGAAAGCAAATCTTAGTGGAATCTTGCTGGACGAGGCGCCGCATGCTCGGTATTCCAAGCAGAACTGCAATTCGATGGTTTGACTGACAGGTTTTGCCTTAGCTTTTTGGGACAAAAGTCAGAAAAGCAATGAAGAATCCTTTTCGGAACCTGATACTTTGGGGATTGGGGAGTATGGTTGCCAGGCGGGGGGTCAATGTCCGAAGGACAACATTGGGATAAACCCAGTAGATGCGGTGTACGAGCGGGCTGGAACGCGTTCGGCGCCCCGAGCTTTGCGATTCTTTTCGACTGTTCAAACCCCCGTCAGCCTTTGCGAATTCGGATCGCATCAAGAGATGAAGATGGCAGATAAGGCCAAGCCTGGCGTCATCTCTGGATCAACAAGCAAGCAATCCCTCAAGGAAAGACGCACGAGAACCAAGAGCCATCTCCGTCGCATCGAGCGGCGAGAGTGGTGGCTTTGGGCCACCGCGGTGATCATTACCCTGCTATTGACAGCGGGGATGCTTTCTTTCTTGCCCCCAATCATGCGTTCGGGAGAAACCGAGTCTGCCTTTAATCTGCGCACGGCCATGTGGGGGCTTGTCGGCATTGTGCTGCTTTTCGACTTGTACACTGTCTACCAGCAACTGCAACTCCACCGAATTCGCAGGCGGCTGTTCGAACGAGAAGAACTGTTTCAGCTGATCACAGAAAATGTCGCCGACATGATTGCGGTTGTCGACATGCAGGGCNCATCGTCTTTACAACAGCCCCTCCTATCACAAGGTGCTTGGTTACACCGAGGAGGAGTTGAAGAGCTCATCTTCTTTCGATCAGATCCACCCTGATGACCGCGATCGCGTTCGAGAGGCCGCCGCGGAAGCACGGCGAACCGGAGTCGGCAAACCTCTCGAATATCGCATGCGCCACAAAGACGGTACCTGGCGCGTCTTGGAATCCACCGCCAGTGTCATTCGATCCCCTTCGGGTGAGCCCGAAGGACTGGTCATCGTTAACCGCGACATTACTGAAAGGAAAAAGGCCGCCGAGTCTCTCCGCCAGACCGAATCGGGCTTTCGCTCGATGATTGAAGACGCCCCTTACGGCATCTACCGTGCTGATATCGACGGTAAGCTTCTCAGGGCAAATCCAGCGCTGCAAAAGATACTGGGGTACGACAATCTGGACGAACTGCTCAATGCCACTCTCCCCACGGACATCTTCAGAAATCCTAATGACTTTAACGGCCTCAAAGAGCTCCTGGAAAGCGCAAACGAGTTCAAGGATGTTGAACTCGAATTGAAGCGTAGGGATGGGGCGCCCATCACCGTGCGCTGCACTGGCAGAAAAGTGAAAGAGGAACATCACGGTGTGCCTTGCTTTGATGTGTTTGCCGAAGACGTCACTGAAAGAAGAGTCCTTGAACGCCAGTTGCGCATGGCCGGAAAGATGGAGGCCGTCGGGCGTCTTTCCGGGGGAATCGCCCATGACTTTAACAACCTGCTTGGTGTGATCATCGGCTACAGTCAAGTCCTTAAACGAAAATTAGGCTCCGGGACTGACCTGCTTGAGTGCGCGGAAGAAATCGAGAAAGCTGGACAGCGCGCCGCTTCCTTAACCAGGCAACTATTGGCTTTTAGCCGCCAACAGATCCTGACTCCGTCAATCCTAAAACTGAACGACTTGGTCTTGGACATGACCAAAATGCTTCCCCGGCTTCTCGGAGAAGACATAACCATAATCACGTCGTTGGGTCCGGAGTTGGGAATGGTGAAAGCGGATCAGGGACAAATCGAACAGGTAATCATGAATCTGGCAGTCAATGCCCGCGACGCCATGCCGGAGGGCGGCAAGCTGCGGATTGAGACCGCCAATGTGGAATTCGACCAAGCTTACGCTTGGCGGCATGCGGGAGCGAAACTTGGGTCCTACGTCATGCTGGCGGTCATCGACTCGGGAGTCGGCATCGAAGCGGAGACCCTCGCTCATATTTTTGAACCCTTCTTCACCACCAAGGAAGTAGGGAAAGGAACGGGATTGGGCCTGGCTACGGTGTATGGCGTGGTTAAACAAAGCGGCGGCTACATCTGGGTGGACAGCGAACCTGGAAAGGGCGCTTCGTTTCAGATCTATTTGCCCCGCATTGCGGAACCAACCCCCACGGCCGCCGTGGCCGCGCCGGCAATAGAAACGATAGCCGGATCAGAAACGATTTTGCTGGTCGAAGACTCTGAACCGCTGCGACGGCTGACGCAATCGTTCCTCGAAACCCACGGCTTTCGCGTCCTCGTTGCTCAGGACGGGGAGGAAGCCTTGCGCGTGGAAGCCAAGCATTCAGCGAAAATTGATCTTTTGCTGACGGACGTAGTCATGCCAGGCATGAATGGAAAAGTTCTCGCACAGAAGTTGCTGCCTAAACAGCCCGGCATGCAGGTCCTGTATATCTCAGGCTATACCGACAGCTTTGTCGCTCGCCACGGAGTGCTTGAGGCTGGCACGGTTCTTCTCCATAAGCCATACACGGAAGAGGCGCTCGTCCGGAAAGTGCGCGAGGTGTTGGACACCAAGAGCGAAGAAGCACGAAAGCTAGAGGCTGGTCAGCTTACTAGTCCAGACCGCAGCAAGTAGGGGGAGCAAAAAGATGACTAAACTTCTCGTCGTGGACGACGACGATGCCATGCGTCGCGTGATTCGGCTGAATCTCGCTGACAGCTATGAAGTCATCGACACCGGGGAACCCGAGCACGCCTTGGCCCTGGCACTGGAACACAAGCCAGACGCTATTTTATTGGATTTGCGCATGCCCAAGTACTCCGGCTTTGAGCTTTGTCAAACCTTCACGTCCTTTAGCTCCACGCAAATGATACCCGTGCTGGTCATCAGTGGAGAGGCCGGCGCCAAAACCAAGCAGTTCTGCCGCGATTTGGGCGCAGTGGCCTATTTCGAAAAGCCCGTGGACTTCGACGCTCTGCGCTCACAGCTTGCCGATTTCTTGAAGACCCGGCGGATCGAACGGCGATCCGAAGTGCGTGTTCGACTAAGAGTACCGCTCAAGGTCACCGGGAAAGACGAGAACGGCGAGCCATTTGAGATTCATACGACCACGGAGAACGTAAGCCGGAGCGGGTTCTTGTGCGCCTGTGCGGCAGCGCTCTCTCAGGGCTCTCCGCTAGAGGTCTATCTGGTCAGCGCGCAAGAAGACGAATATGTTGGGAAAGCGCAAGTCATTCGCTCGGAATGGAAGGACACGCCCTACCCCCGATACGGTTGCCGGTTCACGGAAAAAGTTGGTCATTGGGTCTTGGAATAGGACCGCCGCCGCTACGCCNGCAAGGGGGTCCTTCGCCAAATCGAGGTACTGCACCCCGCACCGGAACATTCTTTCTTCAGGCAGTTCCTCGACACGAACGATTTGTGCGGGGACAAGTATGCAGGGCGATCCAGGGGTGTAAGGAGCTGCGACCTCGATGCGCGAGCTTTCATAATAGCGCTGGCTACTTTTGAAGCACAGACCGCCGCGCGAAACGTTCTCGCACTGAACCAGCCGGTCTTCCGAGCCAGGATTGCGGACGCACGCACTGAAGTTCACTTTAATGCGGCGATGCTTGCGCCTGTTTTTCAAAGGCGCGGGCGCGGGACATGCTTCGGAAGGAGCAGCCGGCTCAGACGAAACCGGCGTGGCCTCGGGTAATGCAATAGGTTCGGCAAGGTCCGCGGAGGTCTGGGTCCACAGGGTTGGGCTCTTNTTGCAGCGATTGCAGTCGCGCAAAATCCCGCCGTGGATGGCGTTGATGTCCAATTCAAGATTCCCTGGACCGATGACTTCGCGGCAACCGCAAATGCTGCACTGAAACGTCATGCTTTGTGCCGAAGCTTCTGTGCCTATCGTGGGAGGAAACTCGACGCCCCAGAAATTAACCTCAGGATGGAGGAACGCAACGCCATACGTGTAGGACCCATCTGCGGAGCCAATCTGTCCAACGATGCGAATCTCCGCTTCTTTATTGGTTTCCGCGTGAACCAGGATCAGCTCTTGCTCGATCGCGAGCTTGCGCTTTGAAACGATCCCCGCACCATGAAGGCTG
>OCOJ01046443.1_pt1 | contig 11427 bp, 12 predicted proteins | sample 1539251 | NCBI WGS metagenome assembly OCOJ01 (sample SAMN01911457, study PRJEB22624) | soil metagenome | biome: Soil | place: Malaysia | collected 2012-04-30 | depth RA_metagenome m
CTCATTGAGGAATCCCGCGCCAATGACGTAACTCGTTCGGTCGTCTTGGTCGATTACATTTTCGCTCGACATCCGTGAGGGATCGTTTTCGACAGGAAGAATTACGGTTCGTTGCACTCGACGTCGAACAATCAAAGCCTGCGCAAGGTCACGCGTGAACGTGGCAAGTCCGCATACTCGCGGCGGATATGTGCTCACATACCCGACGCTGAGATTCTCCACGCTCATCTTCAGTCACCTCAAGCTCAAATTCGAAAACTCGGCAGACCAATTGGCCTGGTTTGGAACATTAATGTTCCACCATTAATAACTCTATCCGAATTCGTAGATTTTGGGAGTGCATGGTGTGAGCAGGCAAATACGTCAATTATCAAATCGACTAGCCCCTCCTTCTCAAGGCACATGTGTTCACCGTTGGATGGACGGTTTAACCATCAACGAAGCGCGAGACATGATCAGGTTCGCAATTTTGTCCGGGTTTGGAACGTTTGTCATTTCTGCAACGAAATTCTCCGTAGGGTCCACACCGTGAACGAGACCATATCCGCTTTTACTGATAGGTACGATATTTCCGAAGCCGGCCAAACGGCCTATCAGACTTTGAGATACTTCAACATCGCTAAGGGATGTCAATGGTATACGGCGAACGGTGCGACGCAGAAGTTGTTTCTGAATAATGATGCCTGATTCGGTTATCTGGTAAGTGTACACGTTCCTTTTGATCGCTCCAACCAGAACCATAAGAAATCCAAGCGCTGTAACGCCTAAGCCGATAAGGGTGAAGACGTAACCGGTGCCGAAAGGCAGTACCGGTGGAGGTTGAAACATGAACGAACCTATCGAAACTGTCAGGCCCACGACAAGCACGACGAGGCCTTTCCAAGTGAACGGCAACAAACTTGGTTTGATCTTGATAACTTCGCCCGCTGATTCCCCTGCCATAACGTGACCACCCAGTATTGATTTCTTTGAGGTAACTTAAGGGCGTGTGTCACCTAGCACTTTCTCCACTGATTCAGCAGCCGTCCAGCTCTCCCCTCGGATTCATTCGCTCCGGGGAGCTAAACGTCAACCACTCGGTCCGTCGCGGAGGTTACCAAGTTGCTACATAACTCAATGCGTTACAAGGTGGAATTGAACACAGAGGGCAACGGTTAATCAAGTAGTGCGTCGGCGCTACACGTCGCGACCTATTTGGGATGAATCTTTGATGCGTGTTGCGGTGATTTCAGATGTTCATGCCAACTGTTTCGCGCTCGACGCGGCGCTTGATGACTTAGCACACTATTCCGTGGACCAGATCGTCTGTCTCGGTGATGTTGTGCAGGGTGGGGCTCAACCGAGGCAGACGGTTAGACGCCTTCGTGAGCTCAAATGTCCCGTTGTCATGGGTAATGCCGACGCTTGGCTCTTGGGAGAAGAGAATGATACCGTTGAGCCAACAACGCGGCAGCAGCGTGACGTGCGCGCTTGGACGCTCGCTGAATTATCTGGCGCAGATTTGGATTACCTGCGGAGTTTTCAGAGGACGCTAGATGTGAAGTTGAGTGATGCGCGGCGTTTGCTTTGCTTTCATGGGTCTCCAAATTCCTTCGACGATGTCCTTTTGCCCGAAACTTCGAAAGAGGATTGGGACCGCCTGCTAGGGCCATTTTCTCCGGCTATTATGGCTGGGGGACACACGCATACCCAGCAGGTGCGTCGAGTTCGTGATGGTTTGTTTTTCAATCCCGGCAGTATCGGCGTCGCCTACAACTACAATCTCGCGAAGGAGCAATTTCACACAGACGCATGGGCTGAGTACGCGATTTTGTCATGCGGAGATGGTCCCATTAGCCTGAGTTTCCATCGCGTTCCTTACGCCGTCGAGAAACTGATTGGAATCATTCAGGTTAGCGGAAGGCCGCACGCGATTAGTATGGTCAATGACTATCGACGCTAGGGATCAGCGATGAGCCTAGAGGTCTCAAACGGGCAAGTTGTATCGGTAGAAGATCTCGTCACGTTTCCAGCCTTGGCTTTCATACAGACGTTGTGCGGTCACATTACTCTTCATGGTTTCAAGGATCAGTTCCTTGGCTCCAGTCTCAATAGCCAGTTGTTTGCATTCCTCCAAGAGCGCGGTTCCAATCCCATGCCCCCTTGCAGGTGGAGCAACGAACAGATCGTTCAATATCCAAATTCGTTTCATCGACAATGAAGAGAATGATGGATATAGCTGGGCAAACCCGACAGCCTTGCCGTCTTCAAAGGCGACATATATTACAGATTCTTTCCTAGCCAGTCTCTCGGCTAGAAAGTTTCGTGCCATTTCAAAATCTGCTTGCTGCGAGTAAAATTGTCTATAGGCGTCGAATAGAAGAGCTGCGTCATGAACGTTCTCCTCATTCACTCTCCTTACGGTAACTTTACTCATGTCCTGGAACCCCACCTCGGCTGAGAAGGGTCGGGTTAAATTTCTATGCTTTCTTGGTAGATAATCTCTTCAGCGGGTGATGTGCGTGAGACGGCTAGAACATGTCGAGTTTCTGGAATTGTGAACTCAACACCTGCGTCGAATCGACTCCGAGCCAATCTTGAAGCACAGACGCATACACTTGTCTAAAGTCCACTGTGTGTATTAGGTCACCGTTGCTGTCGAGGTTCGTAAGGTCCGGGTATTCTCCGTAGAGTCCACCGCTTACTCGTCCTCCGACTAGGAACATTGGCTCAGCGGTCCCGTGATCCGTGCCTCTGCTGCCGTTCTCGTACACTCTGCGTCCGAATTCCGAGAACGTCATAATCAACGTGTCATCCGCCTTTCCCTTCGAATCCATATCGTCATAGAATGCCGAAATACCATCGCTGACGGTCTTGAGGAGATTTGCTTGTGTGTTCGTCTGGTTTGCGTGCGTGTCGAAGCCGCCAATTTGCAGGTAGACAATCGTTGGTTTCAGGCTTGATGAGACAACTTGAGCTGCCAACTTCAATCTGTTAGAAAAGTCGTTGGTGGGATAGGTGACCGAGGTCTGATAGTTGCCGGCGGCCTGCCGAACAATATCTGAAGCAGTCATGGCATCCAGTCCAGCTTCCATCATCGCGCTGACCAGGCTGTTGTATTCCTGGCATGAACTACATTGAATCGAATCTAACGCCTCAATCGTCGTCTCATCCGACAACTGATTCTGTCTTGAAAGCGGAGCTACTTTGAACGATTGCAAGTTCTCAATAGCCATGGCCCGTTCCTTCTCTCCGACAACGGTTGGGGATAGCAACGCGTCCAGTTCAACGGCGCTGATTGAACTGTTGACACTACGTGCATTGTCGAGGTATCTGCCTAGCCAGCCGGTTTGCATCGACTCATCCGGCGAAGCGGTCTGCCAGATCGTCATCGACTCGTAGTGTGATCGATTGGGGTTCGGGTATCCTGCACCTTGCACAATAGCGACGTGGTTGGCGTTGTAGAGGGACTGAAGTGCCGTCATGCTGGGGTGTAATGCCACGTCTCCGTTCAGTGGAAGAACGTCCGTCTTGGCAAGGGCGAGGGTTGGCCGTGCGGTAAAGTATGTTTGTTGAGTGTAGGGAACGAGGGTGTTGAGCCCATCGTTCCCACCACTGAGTTGTACGACGACGAGGGTTCGATTCTTCATGTCGGCCGCTTGCTGGGGTGATAGGAGATTTGTCATGTCGAGTATTCGTGGTCCGAAGCTGAGAGGATTTAGCGACGGTACTTGACCAACGGATTGGGCGATCTGTTGGAGAAAGAGGCGGCGAGCGACGTTGACTGGCATTTTGATTTCCTCAGTTTAGGTTGTAGTAGGGAGTGGACATGGTTAGCCGGATGAGGTTTCGGACTTTTTCCGTAGCGTCCGTTAGGGAGTCGGTGGATTGTTGTATGAGTTGAAGTACGCCGGCCGGAAGCCCTTCGGGGAAGAGTGTTCGGGTCGCTGTGTCCACGGAGTCCTCAAACGCTACGGTAGCGTTATCGGGGTTCTTTACGAGTAGCGGGAAGTTATATCGGTCCAGTATTGTCGACGTATTGATCCATGCTATCCCTGTGGGCCATCCGAAAACGCTGGGCGGGTCGAAGGGTAGTTGACCCATACTGTTCAGTGTGGCTACCGCGGCTTTCGGGTTTACCGTTGCTCCGAGAGAGCGAAGGGATGTCGTAAGATAATCGACGGGGCTCTTCACTAGGCCCAGGTAAGCTTGAGTGGACCAGAATTCGTCGGAGTTGAGGATTGCTTCGACTACGGCTTTGATATTTCCGTTGGACGTAATGTAGACGTCTGCGAGCTGATTCACCGTATCATCGCTGGGGTTGTCGTAGGCGAAGTATTCGAAGAGTTTGCGGGCTATTGATTTGGCCGTTGCTGGATGGGACGCAAGTATATTGACGATATCCTCAGGGCCGAAATTGCCTGTTTGGCCGAGAAATGTTTTCGTTCCGTCATCATGCTGGTTAGGATTGAAGAATGAATTTCCCGATTTGTCGACTTGATATCCTGTAAAGGCTCTTGCGGCAGCTTTGACATCATCCTCCGTGTAATTGCCTACTCCGACGGTGAAGACTTCCATTATTTCACGTCCATAATTTTCATTAGGGGCAATTTTCTTGTTCAACGCTCCGTCTAACCAAATGAGCATTGCAGGGTCTTCGGTGATTCCCATCAGGAGATCACGGAAGTTACCCATGGCGTTGCTGCGCAACAATTGGTTCTGTTGGAACATCAGATAGGGGCTTCTGACTTTGTAAATCGCCGTCGCGAAATGATTGTGCCAGAAGAGGGTTAGCTTCTCCTCCAGGGGTCTCGGAGTATTCACCATCCGGTTAACCCACCACCAAACTAAATTCACAATCTCTCCAGCGGGTGGTTTCCTGGTGAATGCCATGGTGATGTCGGGTTGATCAGGTAGGTCGCTGTCGTCGATGTTCTCGTAGTTGAGAAGTTGATTTGTCGCACGATTTGCTCCTAGGTTTTCGTAGGAGGCTAACTCCGTCGGTGAAGCTCCGAAACCGGCCCTACGTAGCAGGTGCGGGATCTTCCAATCATCCGTCGAGAAGGATGGTGCTCCGGATTCTATCTCGTTGTTCAAAGACTGGACGGAGGTATTAGCCATCTCGAGAAGTTGAGGTGTGAAGTAGCCACCGACGGCACCGACGGCGACACCAGACGTAACGAGCGCGATTTTGAGGAAAGCCCTTCGGTTCATTTTCATGCCTCGTTTAGTCGGGTCTTCAGAAACATTTTGTCTGCTCGCATTCGAGAAATCGATAAAAAGGGTTCTGGATGAATCATCCACGCTCAGCAATCGACGCGTGTCCGGGTTGAGTTCGTGGCTGATAGCCTAGTCTAATCTGGACAGTAGGCACGCAAGCTCTTTTGCTATGCAGAAACATGGAACGAATGTGCAGCACTTATGGCTCAGGTATCAACGAATGAGATGTCCCGGTACAATGCAAGCGCCTTCTGGTTTACGCTCTGCAAGAATTGTTCACACACATTGCTTAACCACAGCACGGCTGCTGACCATCATTGCACCGAGAATGAATGTGATTGCCGGGGCTTTCAGCAGCCGTAATGAGAAAACGTGTGTTAACCTTCCATAACTGACATGACCGGGTACCTGTATGGCCGCTAGTGGCCCTCGTGAGGTATAATTGAAAAATTGAGGAGGGGACACTATGTCCCCGTTGTCGCCGTGACAGTTGTAGTTACATTTCCTTGGGTGATGGTTGCGTTTGCCACAGTTACTGTCGTCGTGTAGCTTATGGTGATGCTTGCAACAGTCTGTGTTGTAGAAATTGTTTGGTTAGCGTACTGGGTGACCGTGACAGTCACTGAGCCCGTGGTTGATGCGTTGTTGGGAGCGCTGCCATTAGCAATCAGCGCGCTTGTAGTTGTCGCGTTACTTGTCGCCACGGCCGAAGCTACAGTCGAATTATTCGACGTCGTCGTTACGTTGGCGAGATAAGGTTGTGTTGAGTTCTGTGAAGCCGGTTGCGACCCGAGAGTCGAGTTCGCCGCGAGGGATGTCGCAGTGCTGTTGCTGGCTTGCGTCGAATTCTGCGGAATCAGTGCGGGTGCTACAGTTGAGTTAGCCGAGACGGTTGTCAGATTTCCAGCAGTAGTTTGAGTAGAATTCTCTGGCACTGAGGTTGTCGATGTGAGTCGAGTAGAATTCGTCGTAGTGGCGTTCACTGGGGTTGTAACGGAGAGACTAGTGTTAGTTGCCGAGGCGTTCATACTGCTTGTAACTAGTGAGGCGGCTTGCGCATTGCCCTGGTTGATGTTTCCAGAAAGAGAGAGGTTTGCGGAGGCGACCAATTGGCTGGGTGAATCGAAGCTTATGCTACTTCCAGTCATCGATCCATGAAGGATAAGTTCGTTCTGTGATGAGCTCGCGTTAGTAGTTGCGAAGATCGCAACGTCACCGAAGGAGTTCACGCTGCCTTGGCCACTAACTATTGCGAAAGTTGACGAACCGATTGTAAGCGTCCCGGTTGCGTTTTGTATTATCAGCCAATGGTTCTGGTCACGGTAGGACATGGCCTTTAGGTTCAGCGTGGTCGGTCCAGATAGGCCATTGCCGATTGCTGTAGCATTTCCAGTGGCGTTGATGATTATCGGGTTAGTTGCAGGTTGGGCGGCATGGGTGAGAGGGGTTACAGATATGATCGATACTGCTAGCAACAGGATTGTTAGGAGGTTTTGATGAGTGCGGTTGGATTGCATTTCTGATTTCTTCCGTCGCCTGCTGAGCCTCTGCGGTATATCAATGTTCGGTCTGGGAAACGTCGATGTTTCATTTGAAATCTCCGAGCCGCTTTTCTGTGCTACGCGTGGTGCAACTCGCCTGGTAGAATTGAGGCTATATGCAACATTTGCATAAGACTACGCTCGGCGTGCGTCTATGAAGCTATCCGTCTTCGCAGTTTTGTTGACTCTAGTCTTTCTCGGTTCTGCTGTCGCACCAGCTGTTGGTCAGGGTGTGACTGCCGGGTATACTGTTTACGTTACGTTCTTCTATCCATTCCATTTCCTTTACAACCTACAGGTTACCATCCGCGATGAATCGAACCGGGTAGTCGGTACGGGTATGAGTGTGGACGGTTCGATGGTGATAATCCCCGTTCGGACGGAGACTCCAACCTTCTGGCTGTCTGCCTATGCTTTGGGATACGCCAGCGGCCCGCTAAGCAATTATTTGGTGAACTCGCCGTTCTGGGTCGTGGCCGGTAGGTCGGTGGTTCCGGTTGAGGTTGCCGGCGGCGATTACTGGATAACAATCAACCTGAATGCATAATGCGATTCAGTTTCTACGCCGTCTTCGCAGCTTGGAGCCCAACTCAATCCAGTTTCCGTCCGGATCTTTGACGTAAGCCAGCAACCATCTCCCCTCCTCGAAGGGCGCCATGGCTCCCTTTCGAGGTCCGCCAAGCCTCTTGTAGGCGTCCGATGCATCATCAACTTCAAAGGCTAGATGGTCGAGCCCCGATCTTCCACCGTATTTGTACCGTTTAGGGTACCAGTTCAATTCGAGAATTTGCTTTGTGCCCTTAGTAGTTAACCACGCTACACGACCGCCTGTTTCTTCTATTTTGGTCTTGAAGAGGAGTTTCATACCTAATGACTTTCTATAGAATGCAATCGCTCTCTCCAGATTCGAAACATGAATTCCAGTGTAGATGAATTTAGATCGCATAGTTGGGTCTCCTATCTTCCTACGTGGAAGTTGAACTAAACGTCTTCGCTAACAGGAACGCCGCGTTCATTTCGGGGCTCCCACAAAATCGATTGGAGCGGTTGGCTTGTCTTTCATGACGCTAGCTTCCTCCTCCAAATACGTTAGCAGGTTGTGGATTCTGCGGTACGCCTCTAGGAATTCCAGACCCTTTCTCGTCACGTAGAAGAAGCGTCGCTGCNATAAAGCTGGACTGGAGGGGGTCTCCCTTCGCGCGGACGGCGACCAATTCGCAACGCGTCAGCGCGTCAAGCATAGGTTTCATCCTGTCGATCGGAAGCCCGGCGCCATAAGAAATCCGTGTGATCAAGACGCCATCAGGTTGTCGCTTCAGAACCTGTAGTATGTCTGCGTAAATGTCGAGTCTTTCACGTTTCTTTAGAGTGGCTGCGTTCAAAGGTCAGGCACGGGCACTGCTCGCCGAGTCTCTAGCTACTTCCTCTTTAACGGTACTTGTACTTCTGCGTTCGCCCAAGCACGGCGGTTTGTCCAAGGGCTTGCCAAGTAGACTTCTCTGCTTGGTCCAGCTTCTTTGAAAGGTTGGTACTGCAACCAGCCTTCTATCCCGTGGTAGATGATGCGGTCCGCAACTTCGTCAGGGTTGAATGTGACGGATGCGACCTTCTGTCTCGGGAGTGTCATGATCTTGATCTTGCCCTCTGGTTCGGCTTTACCTTTGATTTCCAGGCAGGCCACAGAACGTCTTTGGCGGTTAGGCTTCTTGCCCCACTCATCGATGAAGTACATTATCCATCTTCCCGTGCGCACTTTCCTCTTCTTAGCCCATTTTTCGAGTTGAGAGAACTCCGCCCGCCACATGTTCTGCCCAGAGTACGGGCCTACATGCATCATGTACGCAACTCTGTAGCGAGGAGCTGTTCTTACGCTTATATCGACAAACAATCGGCATCACCAAGTGTGGCGACCCGCATTTTATTTGAAGTTTACTCACTACGTATAGGCCACACGCAGAGTGTTTGGTGGACTAAACGCATGGATTCTCCAATGTGCCACTGGTTTGGGGAACGGAGGAGAGGTATTTGATAGTACCCGACTATCACCGTTTCTCCTCGTTAGCAGTTGTTCGGTAATTGTAAATATCCTGCAACATTCGCTCGATGGGCTACTCGATGAATCCGAAAGAAACTAGTCCAGAAAAACGGGACGGCTCGGATACGCCGAGTTCCAACTCATTAGGATTCAAGAACGTCGTTAGGTTGGGCTACGTTAGCCTGTTTACTGATTTCTCTACCGAAATGATTCTTGGATTACTGCCCGTATTCATCCACGATCAGCTCGGAGCATCGTATGTGCTCGTAGGCCTCATCGAGGGGAGCGCGGAAGCCATGAATAACTTCTGCCGCATCGTGACCGGCGTTATCACAGATAGGCTTGCAAAACGTAAACCGTTAGTCCTCTTAGGCTATGCGCTATCATCTTTCGCAAAACCTCTATTTGCGTTCGCGACGACATGGCAACAAGCTCTGGTTGTCAGGGTAACCGACAGGGCGGGCAAGGGAGCAAGAACTTCTCCTCGCGATGCTCTCATCAGTGATTCGATCTCGAAATCAGAGGGCGGCAAGGCATTTGGAGTTCATGAATCTCTAGACCAAGTCGGCGCGGTCCTCGGACCGTTAGTGGCCTTCCTTGTCTTTCCGCTGATTGGCTTTGGGGGAATATTCTGGCTATCATTCGCGCCGGCTGTCGTCTCCTTGCTGATATTGTTGTTCTTCGTCAAGGAGGCTGTGGGACTGAAAAAACAAACGCATCTGTTCGAGAATGCTCGGCAAGTATTGGACAAACGATTCATTTCGTATCTCGTAGTGCTCGGGGTCTTTCTTGTCGGAGCATACAACTTCTCCTTCATCCTTTTGAATGCCTCATCGCTCGGCGTCTCCACAGGACAGGTCCCGCTTGTTTACGTTGTAATCAATGCAATCAGCGTGGCAGCCGCGTTCCCTTGCGGACTACTCGCAGACCGAATCGGGAAGCTACCCGTACTTGGTCTCAGCTACGTAGCCTTCATAGCCACGTCGGCGGCGGGAATACTCTTGGTGGGGAGTTGGGTCTACGGTTTTGCAATAGGTGCAATGTTCGGAGTCTACCTCGGAATTTCGGAGTCCGTTCAACGCGCAATTGTTCCGGATTTCACGCTGAGCGGGCTGAAGGGAACGGCGTACGCCTTCTACTATCTGCTTGTNTGCTTGTGGGGTTGACCTCTTTCATGGCTAATGCGGTATTTGGCTATCTATGGACGTTCGCCAGTTCTCGCGCCGCATTCGAGTATAGCGTTGTAACTTCAACCGTCGGGATCCTTGTCCTAGCCTTCTTGATACTGAAGACTAAGCCCCGCCGAAGTTGAGACGCTCTCCCCCGGAGCGGCCTTAAGTTCATTTCCGCGCAGGCTGGAGGCTAGCATACCTGCAAAAGTGATGACGGCGGAGACAATGAATGCTCTACTCATACCCACAACGAAACCGCTAGCGTTTGTAGGAGTCAGTGAGGTATATCCTCCCGTGATGATTTCGGAGACAATTGGGTATGGGATGGCTGTCGTGACAATGTAAGCTACAAGCCCGATACTTATCACGTTGCCCGCATTGAACACCGTTGCTCGAATGGCGGACGCTACGCCTCGCCGCTCTGGAGGAACTGAACCCATCACGGAGCTGATGTTCGGTGAGGAGAACAAGCCTAGACCAANGGCCTATCACTACCAAGAGGAGTTCGACATTCAATAGTGGCGTTGTCGAGTTTAGCACGAATGCAGCGGCCAAGTAACTCGCTGCTCCAATGCCCATACCCAATGTAGCGAACAACCGGGTGCCGTAGCGATCTGACAGCCTTCCGCTGATCGGGCCTATGGCTATGAAAGCAACATCAAGCGGGAGGAATAGCAAGCCCGAAGTGAGTGCGTCGTAACCTCGTATTAACTGGAAGTACAGGATTAGGATCAAGCTTAGGGCTCCGAAGCCGAGGGAATACAGAAGTTGGCTAATATTCCCGAATGAGAAAAGTCGACTCTTGAATAGGCGCATGTCCAAGAGCGGTTCTGATGTTCTCGGTTCAAGATAGGCGAATAAAACGAATAAGAATAAACAGATCGCGTAGAGCGACGCGCTTGTTACTCTATCGAGCACATCCATAGTATCCAAGCTGATTGCTATTAGGAGAAGGGTCAACGAAGAGGTGAAGATGACTAGCCCTCTGTAATCAAAACCGGAATGTGGTTCGAGCTTTGAGACTTCTCGTAAGCGATGGTGAGCCCAGAGCGTCGCGAAGATTCCGACGGGCACGTTCAACAAGAAGATCACACGCCAGCCGGCAGTGTCGATGAGTGCGCCTCCGACCGTCAGCCCCAACACGGCACCCGCTGTGAATCCTATCTGGTTCACTCCAAGAGCCAGGCCGAGTTCTCGTGAGGGAGTCGCATCGGTAATGATGGCCGCGCTATTGAGAATCAAAATCGCCCCTCCGAATCCTTGTATGACCCGAAAGAGGATCAGTTGTTCGCCATTTTGGGCCACTACGCAGAGGCCCGAGCCAACGGTGAATATGACGAATCCTATTGTGTAGAGTTTTACTCTGCCAAATATGTCCGTAAATCTGCCTAGAAAGAGTAGTCCAATCGTGATCGCAATCTGATACCCCTGTGTAACCCAAAGTAGTGTTTCAAGGTCGGTTCGAAGCGATGCGGCAATA